>ERZ1740065.832-NODE-832-length-17417-cov-12.046942_pt1 | contig 17417 bp, 16 predicted proteins | sample MGYA00581738_ERZ1740065 | MGnify/ENA primary metagenome ERZ1740065 (study PRJEB43018, sample SAMN04849749) | marine metagenome | isolation source: floating plastic debris | place: Pacific Ocean | collected 2008-09-01 | study: EMG produced TPA metagenomics...
GAGGGAGAGGGAGAGGAGAGGGAGAGGAGAGGGGAGTGAGAGGGGAGTGAGGAGAGAGAAGGGGAGACAAAAATGGGAGGGACAGGTGAAGGAGAGAAAGAAGAGTGAATGAGGGAGTGAGGAGAGGGAATGAAGGGAGGAGAGGAGGTGGATAAGGTGAGGAGGCAGTGAGGGGAGGAGGGGGTAGAGGACAGAGAATGAGGAGTGGGAGTGAAGAGAGGGAATGAATAGGGGAGAGGAGAGGGAGAGGGCGAGGGCGAGGGCGAGGAAGCAGTGAGGAGAGGGAAGGGGTAGAGGAGAGGGAGTGAAGAGAGCAATGGGAGAGAAGAGAAGGTAGAAAAAGGAGACATAACGGAGGAAGGTTTGAATGAGAGAGAGACAAGGAATGGAAGCTCCGAACAAATAGAGAACTGTTCCAGGAGAGTTACAACTGCAAATATCAGCATTCGACCGAGCCAAACAGAGTGGGACAGCATAGAGTGTGTGTATGACAGGGATGGAGACGTACCTCGTCTTATCTAGCTCTGGCACTCAACAGCAGCCGCAGTAACTCACATACCAACATGTTAATTAGAAAGGCAGCATGCCGTCGACGATGTGTTCGGTACGAGTTATGAAATACATATTGACCAAGTGTTAATGAGATTTTTCATTTCATGTATCAGTTGTGCAGAGCGCAATGCTCACAAATCCATATTTGCTGAGTATATAGCGGAATATAGTCAACGAATGGTGATTGAAGGAGGTGAGATGGATATAGATATGGCATATGTAAACACTAGAGATGACATCTGCTACCTTGCAGGCATTGTGGGATGGAAAAAAACGATATACTTGAGAAAATGTGGAAAGGAATACTGATGAGTTTTCTAGGATGACTTGGCTTACACTCTTTTTAAGAAAAAACGAATGACTTTTTCACCATCTGACGTACATAGAACTGGATAGTGGCATACACTTACTTACCTCTAGCTGAGACGGGTTCAACGCCTCTCCCTCTCCCTGCCAGTTGGCACTTATTCACACGGTCACACTATCCATTCACACTGCAATGTGTGTCAAAAACTGCTTAATTGCTTGTTGAAAAGTTCTGTTAAACAAACAGCACTTGACATGTAGACGCGTTAGTTACTGATTGCTCGCTCAATGGTGACACAGCAAGGGCTACGATTTCACTAACTCTAAACTGCTCTCCATCTATTGACAATCTCACAGCTAGATCAATGCTCGTGTGCTGACGACGTCGCCAAGTTTGTATCGCAGTTAAGGCAGGCGAGATAAACGATGAAGTACATACTGCAGCCACTGATCAACGCGCACATATTTCAAACAGTAAACAAGGCTATTAAACCGTGATAAAACCACATATGACAGGACAATCCAATGGTTGAAATAGTGACTTACATATACATACATACCTGTCAACCCGTCAGGCTGGAAATAGGAGGAATTCTATTTTTTTATGGACTTAGGGAAGTTATAGCTCTCAGCCCCCACTCTCCCTACAACTATAGTTCTATGTCTATGTCTATTCTATCTACATAGACATAGACATACTTGAGCTCAGCTCATCAAGCTCGAACTGTTTAGCCACAGGAGAACATGAGAAAACCGGTAATAACAATTTTGACCCGTAATTTCGGCTGCTAAAATCCTGGAAATATGGGAGATTGGCTGGTATGACGTGCATATATGCGTATGTAAGTCCTCTGCTGGGTGTATATAGTATAGTGCTTACAGCATTAGGTTTAGTCAGTGGCCTAGGTTATTAACAGCTCTTTAAGGTACTGAGGGGGCCTATAATCAATACCTAGATGGCACTCCAGCTCTAGTCTCTATAGAACGAAATTAAGAGCCAACAACTATTGATGACTTACAGTAGAAAGCCAGCGACTACTCAGTATATCACAGAACCCATAATGTCTGGTGAACATGAAGGGAAAGTCGTTGGCCAAATGTGAACAACCGCAGATCGGCTATCCACCCATATGTCTGGCAATTCATCTGTGCGTCACTTGTATCTATAGGTTAGAAGAGTAATATAAGAATACGGCAGTAGAGTGCATGAAATAGCAGTATGTTCCTCGAATGAGCGTGAGAAAACAACTCCTACAAAACAGATGGCACGATAATGACAAGCTTATGATGGTGTCTGGTTTCTAACAGAAGCCATATCTCTGGTATAGGACCTGGCAGTCTTCACACCAGGACTGATCACTATGTCATACAAAACCTTCCAGTATCGTCAGCAACAAGTAGAAAATCGTAAGGAAAAAGGTGAGCTTGGCACCGAAAAATAGATTCTTGTCCTCTGGGAGATTCCGATGACCGTATGCTGGAGTTCTTTGGTCACTGATAGTAGTAGAAGGGGGAGGGGGAGTCCAGGTCAAGGTCAAAAGAGATCAAGCAAAGTAAATAATTAAAATCTGAATCCTCAGCTTTAAAATTGAATTGTTTTGGTAAGAAATTAACAAGTTCCAGTCAAGATTCATGTGTTTCAGATGTTGTATGTCTTGATTCATCGCGGTGGAAATATTCATTGAAAATTTAGCTACTAAAATCTGTGAATACTCCGTAGAACTAGATTATGGCATGCAGTTGACTCTGCTGCCTCTGCCTGAAACGAGGGAATTATCTGTAGCAAAGTTTGATAACGTCGCGTGCGGTGCAATATAAGAAAGAGGTCAGATGAAGGGATAGGGAGTAAATCGGGGCAAGATAACTCTAAAGTATGACTTGAGTTGAGAGTTTTCGCCTGCTGTATGTTCACGAACGCGTCGATGACAAACAACAACAGTGTAGACCTGTCATAGCTGCGAGATTTTCTACTGTGTGCAACTAATTGAGGTCATTTGTATCCTTTATACGGCCTACTCCAAGTCTTATTACTCGATTAGGCACTGAAAGGCTTTGGGGCTGTTGCAGGGGGTAACTGTGGGTGGCACCTTGAGGGGGCCTCAGCCGTAGCTTGAGTATACGCAGGTAGGAAACGATGAAGGGTGCAAAACTGGTCTCATTTTCTATGATGTTAGACCCACCGATAACACATGACCACCAGACCTGTCAACCTGTCAGGCTAAAAACAAGGTGGATTCGTTTTTTCTGGACTTTGAGAAGCCATAGTTCATAACCCCTACCTCCTACAGCTAAGATGTTGTCATATTTGATCTCAGCAAGACCTCACTCATAGACTCATAGGCCACATGATAACATTAGAAAACCAATTTTACCTTAAATTTCGGAATCTAAAATACGGGAGAGTTGACAGGTCTGAATACGGAAGAGTTGCAGGTCTGAATACGGGAGAGTTGACAGGTATGATGGCCACTGCCATATGGGAAAAGAAAGAAGAGACCTACATGTTGAAACTTTATTTAAAAACCAGCGACACTAAATCAACACATGAATACAAACAATCGCTGAGTTTACGTTACCATCGTCGGACACAAGGATATCTATAACAAGCAAACATTAATGTTTACGCATGATGCCTATTACGGTAGATCGGTGTACGTATGAATGTCTGGGTAAATATTAGCTCAACTGAGCGATGTTTGGTAGTAGAGATATTCACACCAGTTCAATACACATTAGCTCTTCGTCTCTAAGCTGTTTAATGTTCAATTTCAAACACAACCAGCATTATAGTCCAGGGAGGAGTATGGCACACGATACTAGTACTGTATAGTTATCCCACATGCATCTCGCAACGATGAGAGAGATCGGTCTAATAGAGGAGTAGAAAATAAAACTGGATACTGACAACAGAAGCACTGTACGTACTTGTAGTACATACATGTAGTACGTACATGTACACTCACAGCTGTCACGTCAGGATGTTTCATGTCAATCATACTAACAGTTAATGCCTTATCTGTTACTTTGTTGTTGATGGGTGAGAGATAGATAACTACAACCTCCCAGTTACATGTGTGAACTTTAACTGCTTTATTTAATTTCAGTTCCACTACTATTTCATCACCGAGTACAATATGGCTAGATAACTATTCGCCAAGGCTACTGCTATCACACTGCTATCCTGTTTCTACTATTCTACTATTTATTGTACAGGTTTCATTCCTCCTATGCTTACTCCATTACACTATTACCCTATTGCCAGTGCAGTAGTGGTAGCCTTGACCTTGACCTGATTTCAGAAACTGATATAACACCAATTGGGCAATCATTGGATTACCATCTGCTCTCACTCGCGGATAAGTTCAGACTAGTGTGACGCCTGGTTTTAAGTAGACTAACTATCAGACAGGTCAATACACACTACAGTTATCGATAGCTTATAGATTCCAAACTCGAGTCTGGTAGTGTTTCCAAAAGACTGCATCAATTACCATCTTCTTTTAGTGACTTGCAAGATGAACATTCAGCCGACTAGCTGCCTGCGGGCCATGCCTCAGACCTACACAGCACCGTGCGTCACCACGGCCAAACGAGGATTTCCTCAGAGAGGCTACATGAAAGTCACCAGGCTCGGCATTGATGAGCCCAAACTGAGACTAGAGCTTGAGAAATGGCGGGAGAGCAGCAATAAGCAGGCAGCACCAATATCAAGGTCAGTGGAGTGCTAGATGACATCAGGCTCATTGTATGGAATGCTATTAGGAGCATCTGCTGCTGATTGTAGTCCAGTGAAAGTGACTAAGCAAGTGATAAGAAGGGCGCCAATATACCCACCCGCTGTACGCAGACAGAAAATGACTCAGGAATTCCGCAGACAGAAGTCAGGCACACTTCCTGCTGTGCAGCAGCCTCCACCAAGACAGCGCAACATGACAACCGAGTCGTGGGAAACATTGCTGCAGACGCCCAAGACATTGAAAATGTTAGAACGAGAACAAATGGTTACAGCCATGCTAGATCACCCCATCCATAGGTAGGAATGAAGGCTAAATGATAGACTGAGAGCAACATAAGATGGCAACTCAGGTTAACTTATTTCATCATAGGATGTTGATGGAAAGATTGGACAAGATCTACGACGAAGATCAGGCCATCAAATCTAATCTGCCGATACGGCGAAGACGACTCCCACACAAGTTCTGACCGCATGGAACTATTACCTGGAGGCATGCACATCTTCCTGACAGCAAATGGTGCATACAACTGATAAATCAGAACTGCTGACCAGTAAATAACCAATCAGAACAAGCAACTACCACCTGGCCAATGGCACTGACCAATCAGAACCGGTGTCAATACTAATTGACCAATCATAGGCAACTGCCAACGTTGACGATGAGAAACCAGTCCAGGACTGATTCAGTTACATGTTATCTTTGTATGGGGCTTCCATTATTGTCAAACCTTTTTGCTACTTCCATCCTAAATTAATTAGATCACTCGGTAATAAAATATTAGTGCTGCATTTTGATCCAGTTGTCTCTTTTGGGTCAGATATCTCAAGGACCAGATGTCATTCGGGCCACATGTCATACAGACCAACTGTATTTTGGGTCAGATGTCCTACAGACCAGATGTCCTTTGGGCCAGATGTCTTATGGACTGATTGTCTTTTGGGCCAGATATCTTACTGACCAATTGTCTTACAGGCCAGATATCTTACAGACCAATTGTCTTATACGCCAAATATCTTACGGACCAATTGTACTTTGGGCCAGATATCTTAAGGACCAATTGTATTTTGGGCCAGACATCTTATGGGCCAGACATCTTATGGGCTAATTATATTTTGGGCCAGATGTCTTATTAACATCTTACCGGTACTACCAGACTGATAAATCCTGGTTCCACTTTAATCAAATGTTTGCAGGTAAAGATGAGTAAATCAGACCAGTCCAAGTGGCAGACTGTGAGGACCATCACAGAAACGATAATACGTGAGAAGGATATGATCATAGAAAGGTGAACTTTCACCGATAAACCAATAATATGCCAAAAATACCTGTAAACAAGTATGATTGCATATTTATGTAAGCAAACTCAACACCAGCTCAGTTGAGCACCACTAATGGCCCACCGGAGACGGTGCAGTGATGTCAACGTCAGCTGCTGCAGCTGGTAGCAATGATACTGCTGTAAATTATATAGCTCTGAAACACGTTTGTAGTGGCAAGTTATTCATGTAGGAATATTTGTATGGCCACTATTTCCTTATTACTTCTTATTTTCTATACTCCTGTTTGTCATGAATAGAATCTTCCACTCCCCGCTTCAGTGAGATTAAAGATATTAATTGGAAGATTACTTGAGATCATTTTGAAGAAATTCAGCACCAAAAATATATCGTAAATAAAAAAGTAGAATTATAATATATTAAATAATAAATTTACAGGAAGCCAGGGAATACAGGGAATACAAGAAGCCAGGGAATACAGGGAATACAGGAAGCCAGGGAATACAGGGAATACAGAGAATACAGGAAGCCAGGGAATACAAATATCGTAATCATGAGCAGTAATTCCAACAATGCCTACACTTCAGAACATTTGAGGAATGTACAGAGCAGCTGTAGAGAAAGAGAGAGATGTGAGTGGACAGCAGGATGTCGGTGAGCGTGGTGACTAGCGTGGCCATTATATCAACTGTAGTTATCGTAGGCATCACGCTGCTCATGCTGCTCGTTGCCTGCTGCTCGGCTAGGTGTGCCGCCGCCAGCAGAAAGAGGAGAGAGGAGGCATTGGCGAAAGTAAGACGGAAATACTAAGCAAATTAAATATATTTAGATATTTAAATTAGGAATTTAATTTTTAACAATTATAAATTCTATATAACAATAAAAAAATAATCCATTTTTATGATATACTAGCTAAAATTTACCTGCTGTATGTCTATGTATGCGATGCCTGGGAAGAGGTCCCAGATGGTGCAAAAGTAGGCATATTCTTTGCTAGTGAAATTGAGACCTAAACCTTCAACATGTGTGTCATCATGAGGGTAATAGTAGTAATAGATGGAAAATATTTGAACTTGCAAAGATCACAGCAGAAAAGCATCCACGCACATTTTCCATTGGTGGTTGAATGATGACATATTATATTTGCTCCGCGTAACTAGCGCCCTCTCACCGACAGAAAGAGAAGGAGACCAAAGAGAAGATTGATGACATATTCCTGGAGGCGGAGGCCACTGCCAACTCCCAGCTGCAGAATCAGGAGCTGACGGGCGCCGGACGTAATAACGACGACGCTCAGTAGATAATGTCAGTATGTGTACCCAGATAATATCGATAACATCAACCGTTACAGGATACGGAGGCATGCCTGGTAGGGAGACTAGAAGCTGGGCAGGAGCGGGTGTCCAGCCGCAGCAGAGCGTCGGGGCCGGCATGGCTATGGGAGCCAATAACTCTATGGTTAGTACAAATCAACTAGTACTACTACTAGGGGTATATTATCTTACCTCCGGCTCATGAGAACAGTAAAATGAGGGCAACAGGGCAGAGGGAAAATAGGAAAAAAGATCAGCACTCCTGCACAAATTTTAAGCTCGATCAACATGTACTATCGTGCGTACTATACAGCTTTGTAACGGTTTAGATTTCCCCCATCGGTTATTGATTTCTTGCCATGACAACAGCCAGTATTTGGGTCAGGTTTTAGGCTCCCATAATGTCAAAATCTATATGTAGGTCAAGGTCAATTTCTGGAAATGAATCAATCATCGAACTTCACCAGAATTTTTCCAGTGGGTGGGACAATTTTTCAACATGCAATTTGGAGAAATACGTTGCTTACGTTCAGATGCAATCGAGATTGTCCAATCCGCTGCCGCCTCTGCCGACGCTGCCCAATCAAGTGGAGAGACATGAGCCACATGAATACCAGTATGAGTACTACTACCAAGATGATAGCCCACAATCTCCACAGACGAAGCCTAAGGCCCACCCAGGCACACAGCGGCCGGTACAGAAACAGCCCGACCTGCCTTCCATACAGGCTGGAGGTTGCTATGACTACCTGTATCAACCCTGATTGGTCAACAGCGGCTGACACTGTCACAGACTTTATGGCGGTATGCATACGTCGCGTCATTAATCTATGTCACACTCTACAGTCACTGCTCTATATAGTATCATAGAGTGAAATATTGAATTAAATAACAATACACTCCGTCTGCCTAGTATCTTACTTGCTATGACCATAGACATAGAATACCATAGATGTTACTACTGTATATACTACTACTGTACGAGTGAGCTATCTCAGACTGACCAGCTGTTCGCAAAGCACAAGTGGAGAGCACAACGCCTCAAAATACATGATACTACATTCAAATTTAACTGTGAGAGGAAGTCCCGTACTATTGCTGGTACTAGTGCTGGTACTATTGCTGGTACTAGTGCTGGTACTATTGCTGGTACTAGTGCTGGTACTAGTGCTGGTACTATCCAGCGCTATCCCGTACTATCCAGCGCTATCCCGTACTATCCAGCGCTATCCCGTACTATCCAGCGCTATCCCGTACTATCATGGCGCAGGGTTGTTAAATATAATAGAATTTTCTCTGCAAATTGAAAATGTTTGTGATCAAACTGTTGGTCGCTAATCCACAAATATATCAAACGCCTTCAACGTGATTATGTCAGACCAGACGCTGTAAGATCGCAAATATCCTACAACATACTCGATCAAAACATTGACCGCTCGATAAATAAATATTTTATTTTACAAATTTCAGTAAGAGTTCACAAATAATGAAGTTGTGCTTTATGTGAGAACATACACTCAATGACCTTGACCTGTTTGTGAGGTCACACTTTCAACCAAGCAAAGAATTGCACACTACTATATCAGGAAAGCCATACCAAATACTTTAGAAAGAGATAGATATCCATAATTTCTGCACACAACCAACATGAAGCCGTTTGTGCTGGACTGCAGTTAGAAACCGATTTGCTACGCGTATCGACTTGCTGCGTGTATCGACCCGCTGCGTGTATCGACTCGCTGCGTGTATCGACTCGCTGCGTGTATCGAATCGCTGTGTGTATCAACCCGCTGTAAGTATTGTTTCCAACATATATAATTTCATGATGACTCAAAACATATAAAAATAGTCGAGACAAAACTTTTCTCCGACACATTCAAGACTGACGAATTCATTGCACCAATTGTTTGGGATAAAAAGTCTGACTACAACCGTCGTAAAAACGGATGACATGATGGCTGACTGACTCAAACCCAGCCTTAGTAACGTAACATAAATCAAGGAGACAGTAGGGAGAGGGTACCACCGTTCGCTGAGTGCCAGCCCATCAGGAAGGCGATGATCGACAGGTTGATCCCGAGACTAACGCCTAGCAGAATCTGAGTTCCCAGCGGAGTCCTCTGAGGAAGGACTGAAATTAACCACAAGCAACAAGTGAAGATATGATCACATGACTGTCACATGACCATGTTAGGACCAGCTAAGAGGAACTCTGACGATGCTTATTTCTAATTCGTTCACAGAAGGGCAGTTGTCTATTTCCCTAACCTGAAATTATCCAAAACATCAAATACTGAAGAATTGTTTAAGGTTTTTTGAGAATTCATGAAGAGTTCTTGCATAATTCTCGAAGAAGTCTGGAGGGACTCGCAGAGCGGGAAACAGACAACTGCCCACAAGGATACTGAAGCGGATCGAGTATGTAGATATGGATTACTGTAAACCACTGATGGGTACATGTCAGAGACCACCCAGTGGGTAGCTGGTGAACTTACTCCTTTGATCCAGTGGTACGTAAGACCCGGCCTGGCTGTAGAGGGTAGATCCATTGGGGGAACTAGGGTGCGACACTACGCTCCTGTGAGGGCTGACGCTGGGAGGTGAGTAACTGGCAGCGTCATGATATCCGGCAGCATGAGGGGTGACAGTGTGGTGAGAGTAGACGCTGCCGGGCACAGAATGTCCGGCGGTGTGGTGAGAGTAGATGCTGCCGGGGGAACGGCGGGAGGCAGAGCATCTGGCAGCGTGGTGGGAGTAGACGCTGCCGGGAGAGTGGTGGGAGGCAGAGCGTCTGGCAGTGTGGTGAGAGTAGATGCTGCCGGGGGAGCGGAAGGAGGCGGCAGAGTGAGAATGCACCGACTCACGGCTGGAGAAGTTGGATGGATGAGCAGAATGCCTGCTTAAAACAGTAGAGCCACCGTCTACAAAGAGAAGACAGCTCTCAACAACACGTACTGTATAACTGGTAGTATAATGCTGCTGTTAGAGTGCGGAAGTGATCAGGTAACATAACAGATTCTATTACTGTGAATAACGGAAATTCACAATGTTTAAATATAATTGTTGTTTTACAACTCAACGGGAATTTTTCATCCAGAAAAATGAAATCCTAAATACTTTCGGCCACAAACAGGATTTTTACTGAATTCCCTCAGATACTAGGGAGACACAAGGTCAGCTGTACTTACGCATAGACCCGGACGCTGACAAGCGGTGCCCGATGCTCAGGCCAGACATGACGTCGGAGGTGCAGTCGACATCAACATCCATAGCGAGCTCTGGGTGGACGAAGTGGCTGTCGCTGAGGCCGCTGTCCACGCTGCCGTTACTGAGCAGCGAGTGGGCATCAGAGCGGGTCGGAGTGTCACACCTACACAGGTGAGATAGAGAACTGTGGTGGTAACAACAACCTGCCACGGCCTGTCTTGTCAGCACATCTGGACTAACATACCTGGGTGATGATGGTGAGAGCTGAGGCTTCGAGCCCGAGGTGAGTACGCCGTAGGTAGCAGTGGCAGACAGGAAGAACGAGATTATCGAACGACAGGTGGTGCCGGTGTAGGATGCGGGAAGAGCATGACGTTGCCTAGCAACAAGCTGAGCATATAGGAGCAGCCAGATCAGGCTGACAATGATGTCCAATATCCTCAACCTACAAACAAACAGACAGACATGGATCGTAAAAGCAGAACTCATAATAAAAGGTTCAACCATTGTAGAAACAGTAGCCATCTAGTAACGAGACCTTAGCAGCAGGTATAGCGCCCCAAACAGGCAAGATGCAAAACATGCATCGCACACAGTTTTGCCTGTTATTGAAATGAGTAAATATGTCACTCGCGTCACCGTATACACGGAGTTCGAGTTGCGATGGAATCTGTTTTCATGTGGTCAGGGTGAGCGCATGAAACCCACTGGGAGTTGTCATCTCATGGTGCGAACGAAATCCTACGCAACAGCATATCAGCTACTCAGAGACTGCTTATATGACTATAGCAAACTACGTAAACACACTCTATTTGACCTTGACCTCGCATGTCACTCGATTTGAATGTGAAACGACTCAGCTTCCATTCACAAGCACATATAGAGGCCGTATAACAGCTACTGCGAGTTGGGAGTTGTCATTCCTTACCTTTGAAGAAAGTGAGAGGAGATAACTTTGACCAGTTGGAGTACCAGAGCAGTGATCAGTAGCTGGACAGCATAAGCTCTCATAGTGCTGTGTACTGCCTGTAGCTTGTCAAGTCTCCAATGGTGAAATGAGGGCAGTGCGTACAGGCTGAAGGCAAGATGGCCGACAGCAATGAAGGTTAGAGCGAAGTCGGCCATGTTCAGTAGGCTAGTCACCACCGAGCCAGTCCTATCAAGGCCCTGAAATAAAGCCTACTTATAGAATTGACACCGTGAGAAGGACATCTATTAGTTCGATACAAGGGTAGACAACTCTCAAATCGCGACATACCGCAGCGGATCACCTACTGCAGAACTGGATTTGATAGCGGCAGAAATGTTAGCACGCTCTTCAAAATCATCAAGAAATAAAGATGATAGCGATCTAACGAGATCAATCTCATAAGTGGGAAGACGACTCCTATATAAGGTATAATGAGTATAATTTCTACAGCGTAATCTAATGATAGCGGTGAATGATTGGTCGCCATTTTCACTGGGGCTGGTGCTATCAAATCTGGTCCTACAGTATCAGTAGATAGGAACGTGTACATATATCTCCATGAGTAATTCATTACTAAAATCCTACTAACCCGCCATACATTATCAGTGAGAGAAGTACCATACGTACCTCACTAGACTTCCTTGGGTTAGTCTGAGACCGTCTCCAAGTGATATAGTTTCTCAGCTTGGGCTTGAGCACCTGGTCCTGCCTTCTCAACTCTGTATTGACACGAGACTCGCAGCTAAAGCAGAGCCTGTAGGCCCTCTCCAGTTTCAGTTGATACGCTTTCACCTCCTGGTCAAAGCTAGCCTGAGAAAGAGCAGCGCACGCATGGCTTATCAACACAAAATTGATAGGCTATTTCCACCAACTGTCTCAACCAGCTGAGAGGCAGGGCTTGAATAATAATGCGAGAACTATTGAGAGATTAATGAGAACTAATGAGAACTATTGATGCCTAGTTAGTGTCAACTACAGCATCACTGAAATGAGTGGAGTGAATTCAGCTGATTGATATATGCTATACATGACGCGCGTACAGAGTGCAAGCTCAGGCGGTCGCCACCATACCTGTCAAGTCTCCATTATTTCCAGGAGACTCTCACAACTTACATGCCAGGATTTAGGGTAAAACCTACTAAAATTGGTCTTCTAATGTTGTCCTGTGGTTCACCAGTTAGAGCTTAGTGAGCTCATATATGACATAATCCTGGCTGTAGGGCGTAGGGATTTGAGCTATAGCTTGAAAGTTCAGGAAAAAAAACAGAATCTACAGTATTTTCAGCCTGACAGGTTGACAGGTATGGTTGCCAAATAAAAGAAACCCACAGAAGGCTTGGCTCCCAAAAGACTGACCAGAAACCACATGACTTCATTTAGCACAATCCTTATCACAAATACTTTCAGTCACTATTTCATCTGAGCAGTACATTCTGTATATGTGGCTTGTGTGACAACTACACGAGCTGGCAGTCAGAGTGGCATATATAGACCAGCTAAATTCATTTCAATTGCTTCAGTGGTGCTGAAATTCAGGCCAACTACACATATGACAATCAGCTTGACACCATTATCAAACACTGCCAGAAATTCCATTTAGAAAATAATTCTGGAGATAGCTGAGGAATCAGAAATACATCTAGCTCAGGTATCCTTAGCGTTAGAGCATCGCACAATACTGATAATGGATCCGAGTGGCCTTGTAATCTCTGCTTATTGGCTTAGGTTGAGATTCCACTCCATGATTGGTAAAACTGACGTCCTAACCTCGTTTATAGGGACGAAATCAGCCAGCCTCCGAATCTTGAGAGCTTGATTACCCTCACACTTGGGGCAGAGTTTGCTAGTGGAAGGCTGCAAGAACTCAGTGGCTGGCTCCTTCTGTGCAGTTACTGGGTGATTAAGGTATTCCTGAAATTGGCATACGTCAAGAGTAGGAGAAATTTCCGAAATAAATTAAATTAGAAACCAAATATGTAGAAGTTGGAAACCTTACATCGTACTGCGGCGGGATAGGCTTGTTATACCCGCCATCCTTCGCAAATCCGTTGTATTGATCGCAGCTCGGACAATCCCAACAGTTCTTATTCCCATATGGTACTGAGCTAACTTCGTGGCAAAACCAGCATGTGACAGTGATCGGAAAGTATGGCCTGCAAATGAGGGGAAACGATTTCGTGTGAGCATGTCGATAGATGAATTAATAATAGCACAAAATAGACAGGATTGTGCACGAACTTACCTTATTAATTTGTACAATATAAATATTGAAGACAACGATAGGCCAGCTGAAATACCGATAGAAAACGTGTCCATAGCTAGGATAAACTCGGTGTCCTTTTCGCATTCATTCAAACCTCGTTAGAATACGGCAAAAAATCAACAAGTCTACAGCGAGCCGCGTATTTAGTGAAGGATTCCGGCACGTATGAGAAGACAACTTCGTAAAATGCAATATCGCATCTAACGAGACTGCGCTGTATCGTATGTCAAGATCACACAACTCCTGATAGTATAAAAACTTGAATGCCGAAGCTACGGTTGTAGAGGGACATAACGGACTTTCTGTAGCTCTATTTAACTGCTTCATATACACAATCTATGGCCTGACAACCCAGCATAGAGTCTAGCATATGTCAGTAAGAGATCAGAGAGAAATTTGTAGTAACCTGTGGAGCACATCTAACCAGAATAGCCCACGATTCCCCTCCGTTGACCACGATACAGGCTGACGCCATCTGTTTCCATTAGAAGATCTGGCTTGGCAACTTTAGACACGTGTTAGTGGTCTCAAAGTTGTTAGTTAGGCTACATTTTATGGACATCAAAGATTCTGATATTTAATGCCGCCAAAGGTTCTGGGAAGTGTAAATCAAGAATGTTTCAAACGCCCAGGCCACACCACACTATTCCCTAGTCTGAATGCAAGCCCCACCACACTATTCCCTAGTCTGAATGCAGGCCCCACCACACTATTCCCTAGTCTGAATGCAGGCCCCACCACACTATTCCCTAGTCTGAATTTTTTACTGCATGCAATAAGAACTCAACAGATTTGAGGCTAAACGCAAATCAAGACGTCTGATAGATTGCCAATAGTTGATGACGGCAGGTCAATCACCTCAGGGACTCGAATGTCCTACCTGACCGCTACATTGTCATATTCTATCAATCGCAATGCACACTGATGAATCTATATATACATGGGTAGGATGAATTCTAACCCTATATGATAAATTTGCATTCAGCACATAAAACCGCGACATTGTCAATATTGTCACGGGACGTGACAAACAACCATCCAGTTGACCTCCAGCAGTGTCTAAAGAGGATCAGATACAGCGACAGTCGGACCATTGTGCCTAGCCATTTGATCGTCGGTGGTCGCAGGTGGTTGTTGTGTATGGATCATGACTCAATCCACCTGATTGCCACTGAAGCTAATCCCCCTGCCTCCATGATTCTAGTGACTAGTCTGTGCTTGGCACCCGCAGCCTGTCAGGAAATGTACAGGGGGAGACAACAAGCCTGCATTCAAACTCAGACCATGATAGAGGCGAAAAAACCAGCGCTTATGTTTCGAACTGATACAAGCACAGGAAAATAGTAATTGTTATATCGCTGGCAAGTGGAGATGAGACACAAAGGTTGGAGTAGATATATGTCAGGGATGGGAGGAGGAAAGTTAGTAGACAATGATCTATCTGACTAGGGAGATAATAAAAAAAACAATTGTCAGTGCTATTTGAAGGCACAGGTACAATGGCGGTACTATCAATGTATAAAATAAACATGATTCTGGTACGATAAAAGTGCTATTGAAGTACAGAAGAGGTACAGGAATGGCACTCTAGAGGTACTGGAGAGGTAAAGGAATGGCACTATAGAGGTGCAGGAGAGGTAAAGGAATGGCACTATAGAGGTACTGGAGAGGTAAAGGAATGGCACTATAGAGGTGCAGGAGAGGTAAAGGAATGGCACTATAGAGGTACTGGAGAGGTAAAGGAATGGCACTATAGTGGTGCAGGAGAGGCATGGTATTGGTATACTAAAGGTACGATAGATTCACACGAGAGGTACGCTGGATATGCACCAAGGTACATTAGAAGTATATTAGACTCAGGTGATTAGTATAGCTGTGAGGAATTAGAGCATATTGACAGTCAATAAGAGTTACGTCATTAATCTGTTTGATTGGTATTCCTAGGGATTATCATCAGAATCGTAGTTGAGGTGAGACGGCCGCAGGTAGGCTGACCAGAGGATGACATTAAACAGTGCGAAACTCGCAGGGAATATGAGCTTGGAGTAGTAATCTACTTTATCTGCGGCATCCATATCTTCCGTCTCTCCTGAACCTAAACAATGACACTATGAAAGTCGGTTGTGTCCGACAGCTCTGACTGTTTAACTGTTGTTTTCAACATACCAGGTGGCATGCAGGTGCGGCATTTTGGTTTATTGGCATCCTTATCAGAGTAGCGAAGCTCCAGCATCTCTGCACTTTGACTCTTGCGCGCCTGAAACATTGGGTGCAGTGCGTTCTTAGCATTTAACGGAGATCCAATGATATTCAGACCCGGTGGGGCAGATGCATGCAGCCTGTGGGCCATATTAAGCCTCAGAGCGATGGTGGTGCCAGACGTATAGGATTACTGGCGATATCCACCGCCAACAGGATGGATCCAGGATCCAACAACAGGGGTTTGAACGTCCTTCATGCACCCTTCTAAGTCCGCCTCTACCATCATCATCATACTCAGATAACAGAAATCTACCTAAAGGCCATGTAGGATATGTTGTTTCAGTAAAGTGTACTCTTGGTTTCGTAAAGGATTCTGGAGATGTCCCGGATAAGCCCCGAGAAGTCACTGATGAAGTTCCTTACTATACCTGGCAGTTCCTGAGAACTGACAAAGTTTCCCACAGGGAATCGCACAGGGATCCTCTCAGAGACTTCTCCAGAACCCCTGACTGAAACAGGAATACATTTTACTGTTGTTTCTTCTTACCCATCCAGTATGTGGAACTCGTAAGGTACTTTTCTGAAGGAAAGATTTTGTTGATTTCAGGGATAGACTAAACTTCTGTCACCACAACGGTACGAAGCTGCTGGTGTGATGAGTGGTTCAATAAACCAAAGGAACACTGGTTTCGGCAGCCAGGACTAACCTGCAGTAGTCTTTCATGCTTCTTCTTGGTTGACAGCTGGTTAACAAGTGCGTACTCCAGAAACCCGGCGAACACGAAGCCTAGACAGACAGTCAGCCAGACATCCACCAGCTTGATGTAGCTGACTTTGGGAAGCTGGGCCAGTGTGCTGCTCATCTACAGCAGGAAGCGGGTCTCAGTGAAGTTCATGGAATTTGTGGTCATTTTACGTCTCAAACGCTCCATCTTCGCTGATCAAAATTACAAATTTTCTGCAGGTTTGGTATTATTTGAGTATGGCTATTATTGGTGTAATTATGGTAGCTTGTGTTGCCATTACCTGGTTCTGCATGGTAAGGATGGTGAGGAGGGAGAGAGAGATCCTGCCTGGCGTGCAGTCCTTGTCGATCCAGAAAGCCACCCAGCTCAGCACCACAATCAGTACAGAAGGTATGAACAGACCCATTGTGTAGTAATTTGACATGCGATCAAATATCATTTCCATCGATAAGCAACTAAAAACACCTGTAATATTTTAATTGAACCAATCAGCTTTTAGCATAGGGGCGCCAGAAGTTAATTTCCGTACATACCAGTCGTGCCATAAATAGCTGTGCAGTTCCTCGTCTCCAAATTCTTTATCTCATGCTCTGGAAGCTTTATAGTACTGTCCATTTCAACCGCTATCTTCTCCGTGTTCCAAACGAAAATGATCTCATCCGAGCTGTACCCATCTGACAAAATGGTAAGCTGTGACGGTATACGACACGTGACATGTGGCGCTATGCAATACATGGCTTATGACACTATGTGGTATGTGACACTATGCGGTATGTCACGCTATGTGACGTGTGACACTATGTGGCGTGTGACACTATGTGGTGTGTGACACTATGTGGCGTGT
>ERZ1740065.833-NODE-833-length-17410-cov-12.731432_pt1 | contig 17410 bp, 20 predicted proteins | sample MGYA00581738_ERZ1740065 | MGnify/ENA primary metagenome ERZ1740065 (study PRJEB43018, sample SAMN04849749) | marine metagenome | isolation source: floating plastic debris | place: Pacific Ocean | collected 2008-09-01 | study: EMG produced TPA metagenomics...
TTTTCCTCTTTTCTATTTTATTCTTTTTTTTTTTTTTTATCTTCATTTTTTTTTTTTTTCTCTTCTTCTCTCTCTCTCTCTCTCTCTCTCCCTCCCTCCCTTCCTAGCTTAGTGATTTATTACCTCACTATTACCGTTGTACATTTCCTCAGTCTTTGATATGTTCATGATTGTCGTATTACAGGACTATATTTTCCGTTCTAGGTCTATGCGATGTACAGCCAAAGAGTGACGTTGTACTCAGACCTCTCAACGACCTTCCTCATGCCACTTCCAGTCTTAGGTGAGTCGTTCCCATGAATTTTGCCGTTATTCAATTACATAGCTGCCATCAATCAGTAATATCCGGCAATAAGTCATTCACTCACTCTCCTTCTCTCTCACACTCTCTCACACTCTCACACTCACCATCCTACAGCCCTCTGGCATGCTGGCACGTATCAGATCGGTGATTGATTTGATTTCAGGTAAAAAATTGCCCGCGACGAATGATAGTGAGACAATTGCACAATCAACGTGTCAGACAGTTGAAGAGCTCATTGCCATGTATATGGCCGACCAAGGTGTGGCATTGCAATAACACTCACGGCTTTGTCGTTGCTACGACAACGGTGGCGTTGATATCGCCGTACTTTCTCTCCTTGTCTGATGTCCCTTGCGCTGCTGCAGGTTTCAATGAAGCTAGCCTACGCTCTCTACCATTTGCCATCAGCCTGCTTATCTACGAGGTTCTGCACGAATGTCAAGGTCAAGCCAAGCCAGACTGGCCTCTTAATGTGCTCTCCCTTGTAAAAAGGTATTATAGTGGCTCACTCACTCATGTCTGTCTGTCTGTCCATGTTGTTTCCTCTTTTACTTATAAGAGGAATGTGTCTAGTAACAGTGCTTTACTCTCATACCATATATACTGTATATAGACGAGACCTCGGCGAGCTGAAGGTACATCGTAAAACAGAACAGCAGATATCGTCCCGACCGTCCAATGACGCGCAGGAGGACGCGACTCCCCTTATAATACATCAAGCCAATGATAGTCAGGGCCTGATGAGTGGTATGGAGAGTCTCGATGAACAGGTCCGTAGCAATGATCCATTTGATAAAGGATTATAGGCCCGGCCCGCCATGAATATAGGACATTCCTGCTCTCTCTAATCGGTACCTGGTACTCTCAGGTACTCAAACTGCGGTGGAGTAACGACATGCGGGTACAGGAAGTGAAGAGGTGTCTAGACTCGAGTCAACCCGTCAGAATAACACTTCAACAGAAACCAGAAGTTAGCGACCATCACTTCATTGAAGAGAAACAAAAGCACCTGTTGGCACTGTGTCAGAGGACCATGTCACTCCCTGTTGGAAGGTGGAGACAGATTGATCATGCCTGATTTCATTTACTGTTGAGTTACATCATCGGGTACCTCAACAGACGACTTGTTTTTTAGAGGGCTGTTCTCTCTGAGGAGCCACCGCCCTGCTCCCACTGAGAGTTTGCATGTACCGAACCTGTGTTTGTCTGGCAAGTCTTACCCCACCCTGTCGTCGGTGGAACTGAGTAATGAGTCACACGCCACTTCACTCACCAAGCTGTCTGTCTGGTCAGCATTTCATAACGGTACTGCTGCCGGCCTCAGCATTGACAAAGACATCGAGATCGACACTACGTGGATACTGTTCAATAAGGTCTGGTCTGCGCGTCAGCATCAGCAATGCAGTCGTCCCTTTGATTCCGTTTTCTTGTGAACATACTGAATTACAGCCGAAAACGACGGAGAGAGACGAACGAAATCTGACGAGCGAGCATGCCGGCTTTCTGATGGCTCTTGGTCTGAATGGCCATCTGAACAGCCTGGCTCGTCTCAGCCTACACGACTACCTCGTTAAGGTGGGAGGCGCGCGCGGCGGCACGCATACATTCTGATGAATCGACTGCTACTGTGACACCAAATTAAAAACGCCTCCATCTCTATTCAGGGCCACGAGATGACAGCTGTGGGTATTTTACTAGGAATCTCGGCCGCCATGTGAGTGTCGATGGGTAGTCACTTCCGTTACTTTCTCTAAACCAATTAGGTGGCAATCGATTAGAGGGGATTAATGTCTGCTGAACTGTGACCAGCCCTTCTTGTGGATTAATGTCATTCCTGATTATTCATCTAAGCTAGGCTCCAGAGAAACGTCAGTCTGGTGTTGTTGTGTAATCGAGTGACATCTGTTCTGTATGTCTATCATAGGAGAGGCACTATGGACATCAGTACAGTGCGTCTGTTGACCATCCATATCCCCTCCCTGCTGCCGCCCAGCACTACCCAACTTGACATCTCGCACAGCACAAAGATCGCCGCCATTGTCGGCCTTGGGCTCGTATACAGCAGCAGTGCTCACAGGTGCCTCTATAATGGCTTTAGTCTCTCTCCATCCTGCCACCTTCTCTTCGTCGCCTCGCCTCTTTTCCTCCCTCTCCTTTCCCTCCCTCTCTTTTCCTCTCCCTCTCTTTTCCTCTCCCTCTCTTTTCCCCTCCCTCTCTTTTCCCCTCTCCCCACCCCCCTCCCCCCCCCCTCTCCCTCCTCTCCCTCCCTCCCACCCCCCCCCCCTCTCTCCCTCCCCCCCCTCTCTCTCTCTCTCTCTCTCTCTCTCTTCATTCCCTCCCTCTTCTTCCTTCCCTCAACCTACTTCCTTCCCTCTCCCTACTTCCTTCCCTCTCCCTACTTCCCTCTCCCCCATTGTTTTTGCCGTCATGGTTATGTGGTTATCTGATGCCGGCGAGCTCGGTCAGTGAACTGAGAGATTCCCGTCTGTTTGGGCACAAATCCACCACTAATCCGTCCGCTGGCGGCTCTACCGCCGCCACACTGATTGCTGATTAATATGAATAGATGAAAGCAATCACACATGCATACGCTACAATCATGATACATTTCATGTAAATTTCACGGCGTTGACATCAGAGTCTATAGACTGAATACATAATTTATATCTTCATCATCGTCTCTCCCGTCACCAGTGGATTCTATCAAGATTACATGTGATTTGTTGTAGGCATATATGCGGCACCCTTCTGCAGGAAATCGATCATGCTCCCAATGTCTGCAAAGGACAATCGACAGACCGGGAGAGCTACTCCCTCGCCGCTGGAATTTCTCTCGGTGAGAATAATTGTCCTCGGACCAGTCTGCTGTCGACTGGACAATTGGGGTTTCCTGTTTCCTGCTGACAGGGACTTGTCATCTCTTTGTGTAAAGTCGTCCGTGTTTGTAAACAACGTGTGAGTGTACTGTAGGCATGGTTTTGATGGGCCAAGGGACGGATATGATTGGCCTCATGGATTTGAATATAGCCAATCAGCTGTGTCTTCTCATGACGGGTGGCCATAGGACTCCTGAAATGGTAGGACTCAAGGAATTCTTTTTCAAAATCCTTATAACCTTCACCTGAGGTCATGTATATATTGGCAACCATATTGGTTTATTCGTACAGCTGAAAGCTAGCCGAGTGGCTGACACTCTACGCAGAGGCAGTGGCCAGATCTACGAGGGAGAGTTAATCAACACAGATGTGACCAGCGCCGGCGCCACCATAGCCTTAGGCCTCATCCACTTCAATACCAACAGTCACACAGTGTGTGGCTGGCTGGCGCTGCCCCAAAGCGTCTACCTCCTAGAGTCCATACGGCCCGACTTCCTTCAACTCCGGGTGGGCTACAATGTCTCCCTCATACTGAATCGCAGATACCATGGCTGTACCACCCTCTACCGCTCTCAGATTTGATATCCCCCCCTTTCTAAATAATTTATGCATGTACTTCTGACTGTGAATGCTGATGCACGAGAGAGGCTGACTGATTGAGATGGATTGTGAGGAGAGACTGTGTGACAGCCTTCAGATTGATGTAGCGCGTTCGGGCAACTCTCGGATGACGGAGGTACGTTTTGTGACACAGGTGATATCGCGCTGCCTGATCATGTGGGACCATATGCTGCCAACTACTGAATGGCTCCACAGCCTTCTGCCACCAATAGTGTCTGCTTACGCATTCAAGAGAACCCAAGCTTCATCCCGTAACAAAATCGATTATGAAACTGTCAGGTCAGTTAAGGTCATTGCAACTACGCAGATGGTGAACTTTGTGTCAATGCCTGATATCAGCGTAGCATTTAAACAGTTACTCCATTCAACGTGACTGTAATCACTAGATTTGCAGTATACGTCTGAAAGCTATGCTATAATCAGCCATCCTGCCATTGTCACAAAACCTATAAATCAGTGTAGAAACTATTACACTTGTACTTGTTATTACTGACGGTTTTCATAGCCTTTCTATTAATAGTATACAAGTACATTAACATATTAGATATATATAGTGTATTAGATTACCAGTTTGCTCCTGAGTTTTTCTAACAACTTGTTTTTCATTACAGTCAAGCCTACTGCTACATAATGAGTGGCGCTTGTTTCTCTATTGGGCTCAAGTTCGCCGGCTCCTTCAACCAAAGTGCCTATGATGTGTTGGCAAGTACCTGCAGACACTAGAGCCCATATGCCCACCTACACAGCAGCCTCACCATATTAACCACACTGTTTACTGAGCCCCTGGTTATTTTTACCCGTGTCCAGGTGTTGGAAGTGAAAACATGTAGGATTAATTAACCGCTTTGATTTCAGATGGGCTGCGTGAAGAAGTTTATGGAGTATTCTCAGAAGCCGGTATTAGCCGACCAGTCTGGCAGGCCAACTTTAGAGAATACAATATGCGTGTGTCTCGTGGCACTGGCCATGGTATGTGACCTTCGAATTCTTAGTCTAGATTTGCACTTGTCAATCAATTATCAAGAATTAAGCGCCGCATCGATACGATATAGTATCAGTCGTATCATTGACTCTGCGATATGGTGTCTAGATCTTGCTCTCAAACTCTTGGTATTTTCCTCCAGTTGACTGAGATCAGTAATCTGTACCTGCAGTTAGACGTTGTGTTGCAGGTGATGGCAGGTAGTGGTGATCTGCGGGTACTGAGGCTGTGCCGATATCTCAGGACAAGAATAGGGGTGCCCACTGTGACTTACGGATCTCACATGGCTATTCATATAGCCCTTGGGCTACTATTTCTTGGCTCTGGCAGGTGCAATTTTGAAACCTCCGTTATCAAGCCTTGCATGAAATTGTAAATTGCTACAGATATTGAATTACTACAGATACACTCTGAAGTCTGATATGGACTCGATTCCCTTGTTACTATGCGCATTTTTCCCTCGGTTTCCGCTGCATTCTAACGACAACAGGTAAAAACAACTGATACACCTCCGCCATCTCAGATTTAACTTTGTAAATCTATAAGTGTATCGAATCGTTCGCATTTTTTAGGTATCACTTACAGGCTCTGAGGCACTTGTACGTGCTGGCAACGGAGCCACGACTTCTCCTTCCTGTCGACATAGACACTAATGAACCGTGCTGTCTCTCGGTACAGATAACACTGAAAGAGACAGAGTTTTATCAGCAGATGTCGTACAGCGCTCGCGCCCCTCTCATGGTTCCAGACATGAGGCTTATATCTAGGGTGAGGCTTATATCTAGGGTGGGTGGCAGCTCACAGTACCATGGACCGTCATGTGACAGCCGCTGGCATGACGTGTCTCTAAATGACAATAGCCTGCCATCAGTCATCAAAATGTCTACATCCTTTGCCAACTCTCACCGCTGGATATTAGCCATTTTAATTAGTTATGAATATGTTATAATGGCAGCTGTTCTCTCTTGTCTACATGTGGATTAAATTTAGAGCACTTGGTGTGAATATGATTATTTTTCTTGCACTGTATTCACTTTTTCTGAGCTGTTGCACCACGATAACGCTGACAGATCATTATCCTCCTTTGACAGATTGTTTTGAACGACCCGCGGTACTGGCCAATGGTGTTCAGCAGTTCGGATGACTTCAAAGTCACTGAGTAAGCGCCGCATGATATTCTTGACTTTGAATTTAGTCTTGAAATGTTATCCACGGTGTGGAATCCCCCTATTTTCCTCTTGTAGGAAGTTGCTTGATGAGAGAAAGAATCTCTCAGTGAAGAAACGTTCTGGCTATTTCTCATACCAGACAGATCCCAATGGGGTCCTTGGAGCCATGAACAGGTGTCTGATAAGTGGTTCTTATGGAAAAAGAAATGCGGATGACACGGGCATTGAAGCCTACCAGCAGCTGTTTACATGTTGTGCTGAGGTAGGAAAATAGATAACGCATTTTTTCCATTGCACATCTCCCACAGCATCCTTGTCATATAAATTCATTCTTCTCGTAGGGTGAGATCCAGAACACTTTGTGCATGTGTATGAGGGATGTGGTGAACAATGAAAGAACAGATATCCTGGCCAGCTACTGTCGGCTTATACAAGTGAGTTATATGCACTAAAATTCATAATTACATTCATTCATCGTCATAGCAATGAATGTCATTTATTTTTAAGTTGATATTTGTTGAAAAAAACACTTGAGAACAAAGGATGAAGCATGGCTGACTGATCGTGTACGAGCGTGCCATCCAAACTTTTCCAAACCAAATTTTTTGGAGCAGGTTTGCCTAGGAGATAAAAGTCCACCCGGCCTAGAGCTGCAGCAAGTATATTTGCTCAAAGCCTACGTGAAACACTCTCGGAGTTGTGTGCTCTCCAAGGACCTGCTGCTGTATTTGACGAGCAAATTGGAGCGCAACACCAAACTAGGATTCCGAGGTATTTCAGATGTGGAAACATCGATGGAGTAGTGCAGAGTGTGTTGTCATTACTACTCATTGCGTATTATTGGTCTGATGACTTGGGTTTTTCAGGAATGCAAGTCACCGATGAGCTGACCGATTACGCCAGAACTGGCTCACCTCCAAGGTCAAAGGCAGTGTGGACATACTTGTCATTACATTCAAATATAACAGCCTCCTCTGTCCCTCAAGGTATTTTACACATACCCTCTCTACCATCTATATATACACACACGTATAGCGTTCAGGGTCGAGGATAGAACACTATCTTCTTGCATTATAATTTGATCAGACCATTGAATTCTTTCGATATTGGCAATGCATAGCGTCAGCTGTTTAACCGGTACGTATATCGGGTCAGCTTCTGGCTACCGAGCATAGATCTCTCGCTCTAGAACCAGCAGATGAACACTCTACCATCTAATTGGTGGTGGCTCGGATACTTTGATTCCTGAAATTGCACACGCAGTACTCTGACCGATGTAACGTGAGGCTTGAAGCGCTTAGATGCGAGCTGAGTGCAGCTTGGCGTTGGAACTGATGTCAGTTATCAGCAGCTGATCATCTGACACCGGGAGGAATGCCTTGTTGATTAGATTTTGTAACTGTGTCACCTGATGTCAATTTTGACATAAGGCACTGTCTTGTTTACCAATTTGTCATTTTGTCAATGAGCTAAATTTAATTGGCGTGTTTTGCACCGTATCCTGATAGACATTTGAGTGTGATGACCGTGCCAGTTTCAATCCACACGATCATCACACGGATCATCTGGGTGTTGTGAGCGCACTTATGCTGGCCCACTCTTATCAATAACACACTTGTGATCGACAGCAGCAGTGGAATTCTTGTTATGAAATGATATTTCCTGAAAGGGAGCCCAATACTTGCCCACGCTTGTGTGCTGACGTAGTCAATGTATTGTGTCACAACACAACATGTATAGGTGTGGCACACGTGTAGCGTCTTTTTCTGGCACTAATCTAGCATTGTTTTAGTGGTGTTGTGTTGTGCAATAGTTGTCAGTTATGACATGTGTATTGGCATCTATTTATTGTTGAACTCTACTGTTCTAATTGTCTGTGCAGGCATCGCTGATAAACCCTCCCTAATGATGGCGAAGTTGGGGCTCAGCTCACGTCAGCAGCAAGTCATCTGAAAAGGCCAGAAATTTTGTTTATTTCAAACTTCTCCACTTTTTGTTCCTGTACACCAACACACAAACATGGTGTTCATTTCCTTTTCATTTGTTGACTTTCTACTGCCAAAATATTTACGCTCTCTGTTTTTTACGTGGGCATGTTTTCAGCCTAGTCCGCTCATGTCAGTCCAATTACAAATGAGCTTACGATAAGGGAAACCAACAAATCAAGTCTATTGATATAATCCAGCGAGCTCGCGCGCGTTTGATGGCAAGTGTGAGCCTTCCTAGCTGATTGATTGCTGTGTCAGAAGTCACTTACTGCTGCGCCCCTAATACCTTCACATAGAAAAAGAACGATCTTCTTGTGTCAATTTTATCACGGCCAGAATGTCAAAGATGTCATATTCCAATGCGTGCCCAATGTCCTGTTTTTTATTTGAGACCGTGCATCTGCCAGGCTGCCATTCTGTGACAGATATAAAAAAATAATAGATGGCTTGCAGTTCAGCCTTTCTAAACAAAATAGCTGTGGAATCAGTTTTGGTTTGAGAGTCTTTAAAATGCCCTAAAACTATTTGGCACTAAGTGATAGCACAGGGTAGTGGATACAGCACATAGGAGCATACACCTGGCTTAGCTTTTGTCCCAGCAGAGCTGTCAAGTGTGTTTTTAAGATAGTTATTCTGGCAGTGACATTAAGCATCACTCGGTTTGCTTGATTACTGCCATTGACACTCTTTGCTCTTGTGACACCAACCGACATACTGCGTTGCACACATGTACTCGGCACTGCCATATGCTTAATGCCTGGGCATAGCCCAGTATTACTGGTATGTTGCTCCCATAATATAGTTCTTCTACAATATGTAATACATCTATGCATCGGCTTGAGTTTCTCTTTTAAACACTAGGCATATCATTTTGAATGACTCCCAAAGTTTGGGTGAATGCCCCTACTGTTACATCCTCTCCCACACAGCGACTCAATTTATGAATGGGCTGGTGAGAGAGTTTGATTCCATGAATGAACTCGTTTCATTTTCACACGCACATCTTGCCAGGTATATAGCGTGTAGCAGGGCGATAAATTTTATTGATGATGACCCTTTGGCAATAAGCATATCGTTAGTCGTATCTCATGCTCTCAGTTTTTTGGAACGGCTTTTGCTTCAGTTGGCACTTATCTATTATCTCTGAATGGAGTGATGCAATCCTATAGTATGATCTCCGATCTATACCACTATGATTCATCAGATTGACCTGGCAAGCTTCCCACGCCATACACAGCTTCAAGAGCACCTTCTACGATGTAAGTGAGTGTTGTAAGTGTTCAAATCCACTGTGACTGATGTCCTCAATGCTGATGTCAAACTACGACAGCTCTGCATTGAACCTCAAGTGTAAACCTTGATGTAGTTCTTCAGCTCCCTACCCTTTATTTCATTTCCATTTCTCTCTGACATTGATGGGATATTGACAGGATGTCAGCCTGTCATATGGCAAGACCAGATATGTCACATCTCTTGACCTGAAAGGTGATATGATTCACAGATTTCATATTTTTTGTACGTTGGTAAAGATGCACAGTAGATGGTAGTTGAACAGCCACAATCTGATACTTCGAGAGAGTCGAGGTCTCCCTTAGCCTCCCTTGGCCGTTATCATAGGCTTGAGATGAACTGAATGACTCCAGGGCATTGTGCAAAAGTGTTTACCCGACTGGTTCTGAGATGGTATAGGCTGATAATTTGTTGGCAGCATTCCGTGATGGTCCGCTAATGATGGGTCTCCCAGTTCAGAAAAACAACCACCCTATTGTCTAGGCCTGCTATGACGATGATATCTGGTGATGGTAGGAAGGAAATGACATATTTCATCTTCGCTATAGACATGATGGATGATGTCAGTTGAAACTACATCAGTGTCTCAACTGGTGAAATGTTATTCCTTGAAGGAGGTAACCATCGGCACTGCTATAAAGAGCCTAATAGGCTTTCAAGTTAGTCTTAGGAATGTTCCAATGTGGACCACATAAGTCAAGGCTCTGCGGCCAGTATGAAATCTATGATTCAGGTGCAAAGTGTCACAGAGTTTTCAATGGATTGATCGACTCCTAGGTAACATTAGTAAATGTCAGGATGTCTAGACTGGGTCCAAGCATTTCCTGGTCAACAAAAATGGTTCGAGATGGCAAAAAATGCGGCACCAAGGTGCGCTTGCTTCAAATTTATTAAGAAAATAAATTTAAAAAATAAATAGCTGTACAATGAATGTAGTAAGACATAGTATATACATGAGGTAACAGACTATACTTCCTGTTCATCTGTCACTAAAATACAGCAGTTGATAGGCTGAACGCTGAGAAATTGTCAAATTTGATAGTATGAAAATCGTGTCAACTAGAATATCATACATCACTGCATGAAGATATTCTTTTATATGACACATTGAGCTCGACATCAGCTGCTTCTGATCTCTCAGTTGTGAAATTCTTTATACAGCCATCCATGTTCGTCGCAAACTATAAAAGTCGATATAATGGATAACCATCTCCATTTGGTTGAGAAAATCTGCAGACACAGTCCCTCAAACAATGCGATAAGCTTATCACCGGTTTTACTTCAGTTAATAATCCATCAATCACTGGCAGGTCTCCCTCTCAGCGGGCTAATTGTTTAAATCGGAGCTTAATACAGCGGAAGGAGTCGGAAGCTTAATTTCTATATTTAGATATTCTAGTCTGCTTGAGCTTATCACACAGCACGAATTCTATCGCTCGCCAGCCACTCGCTGGATTGAAGCTGTAATCACGAGAGAGCAAGGATACAGGAAGCTACCCACTTCTTGGTATGTGATAACATCTCGATTGAGTATATATCACTTGGATCGCATACACAAACTACTCTAAGACCGCCTGCCATGCCGCAGCTGCGGATGTCAAAAATGAAGGTTGTTGATACCATGCTATTGGAATGTTGTGCCTTACTCAGAACTTCTCCTACTCACCTCCGGTTGAGCAGCTGCGTTGAATATTTTATCAGGACTAGGTGATCCGAAGAAGAATCTTTCTATGTGCCAGCATCTGAATGTGGAGTGAGCAGCATAGTGAAATGTTCTCTCATCCCTGTGGTCTACGCTGAAATACACTCCTGTGCTTTTCACTATGATGATCAGCTGTCAAGTAAAAAAGTCAGGTTGCAGTAACCATTCAATTGTCATGCATGATAGAGTCATCAATTCATCCGTACTTGATGGAAATTGTTGTCAGCAACGTTGTAGTTGTCGTAAGCCAAGTCCCTGACATAGAGCCAGTGACAGCGACCGGATATCCGCAGTCTGATTTCACCATCCTGTACCCAAACACTCATCTCATGTTTTTTGTGATGGCTTTCTGCGTGGAACAGAAGGCCATTCCTGGAGGCAGTGCGGAACTCGATGAATAGTTTGTCACCTTGGGTGAATGATCTGGAAAAGAGATGCCAACAATCTGAGCACAGTAACAGTGACAAACGTATGAAAATGATTATTAGCCTTGTATCAAATTAGCGGAGAAGGGGAACCAAGCCCCATCTTTTGTTGTACATGGAATCGATTAGGTACATTTGTTTCTGATCAGTGATTTTCATTAACGCTCAACTTGAAACCAAAGCAGCTGGTTTGCTGCCAACCGGAACCGGTGAATGAAGCATTCAAAATCTGATAAGCAGTGCTCAAGTCCTTTCAGCCTTATTGAATGGCCCATGAGCATTGAATGACTGGAGAGAATTCAAAATCCATGCATCATAATTCTTATTGACACACAAGTTACAACAGGCTGTTTATAAACCAGGCATCCTATAATTGGCTTTTTGAACAGCTCAAACAAACAGCACATATCATGTCAGATAATAGCTGTGTATAAACAGACACAGCTGGATAGCATGCTTCAAGCAAGAAGTGTTGACCAGATTAGCTGACAGTTCTCCAGAGATAATATGAGGTTTTACAGGTGTTGGTTATCAGCTTTTGAGAGAGCAGGTGCAGTTGATCCAACAATTTCTTCTAGCATGGAGACGTTTTTATGGCAAATATTAGTGCCGCTAGCCCACTTACCCTCTGGGAAACTTGATTCCTGTCACTTTTACATGTGATGGGGCGCTGGCTTCAAAACCAGCTCCTGAAACTTGGCTTATGTCGATGTGCTGATTCTAAAAATGGGATCAGTCCATAACGCAGTGTTCATGTGAGATGCCTGGCAATAGGAGCACATTAGGTTTAGGAACACCATGCAAACCATACGTAGCTGCTGACGGAAAGGATTACCTCACAAACATGACGTACTTTTAGATGATTTCCTGAGCAGAACTGTAAAGCGTTGTAGAGTCCAATCACAATAGAGATTATTCCAGGCTTCATGGTGAACACAGCAATTTGGCTTTTTTTTATACTCCATGACCAATCCTGCACTTGGGGTATATATAGTCTGCTTCAACCAATCACCATTCTGATTGCATGTAAGCCCTGCCCCTAGACTCGTTTAGCACGCAGTAATTTTATGAATGAACCACTCAATTTTCAAGCACAAGTGCGTCATATGCCGAGTGTTGCCGGGACCAATGGATGCTTCGTTCAAACCAGCAGCTTTTGTTTTTTCACCAAATAGGCTGCCCAATTACAGCTCATGAATTTGGGGTGCCTTATTGAATCGCAGGTGCTTGAAAACAACTTTATCACCATGTTGATGAACTATTGATAGACTTACAATGACTATTAAACCCATTGACATGCCTACAATCATTTCCCCCATCAAAGTACCGAAGATACGCTAGGGTAGGTCAGGGTGTTTGGAAACTTCAGTTTGGCTAATTACTTTGTTTTCAATTTGTCAAGGAGCAAGCTGGCTCTGCTGAGACTGCCATCAAGACAGCTTGGCCACTCCAAGGCAACCCAGATGAAGAGTTTATTGTTGATTTATGCCCTTAATCTGACACAAGCATTCGGAAGTGACCAGCACCAAACGAGCTCTCATTCACCAGCAGAGGAGACAAGTCTTGATTCATGCTCCCCCAGTGACATTGTCATGAGAGTGCATGTCACATGTGGCAAATTCCACACTCATTTACGTCTTATCAGTCATCAAGTGCTGAACTCTGTAGATTCAAGAAACTTACGAAGTGTTGTTTGCACAAGCACATGTAGGACTAAGTAGATGAACGGGTAATGCCATGTTTCAGACGTAGCGATGAGTCTTTAGTTTCACCTGAGTTCGCAGACTTGATTACTATTGTTACTCTTATCTACTGACATGCTATATCTTGTTATTATGACTGCTGAATGATGAAGCTGTTAGTGGCGTCAATATTCAAGGGGTGGATCAGGATCAGGCAAATAAAGCCACCATGCGACCGATGCATGGAGCCAGCAACACTTAAATGCCTTAACTGACACGAGATTTGCATTCTTTCTGATGTGGGAAAAAATGTTTGATCATGTGTAGTACTACGCTTAGATATTTAGACCGGTCATAAAATAACTAGGCGTATGAAATTTCTTACCGCTATCTTGACTTATTCATGCCATCAAATGTGCTCACAGCCCAACCTATGCAAGCTCATAACAACACAATGCAGCATACCGGTTTTAATGATTTTCTCACCCTTTATGAACAGGTAAGGCTGAGTTTTCCTGCACCTATTGCTGGTCAGGATAATGATGCATCTCTTTTATGTACGCTCGATATATGGTTACAAAGATCTTGTAACAATGCATCTCCCATAAACACAAGTAAATAGAGATCAGAGTAAGCATCAACCTTTCAAATAAACTCAAGTATTGTAATACATTTTATGTCCGTACTAATCAGTAGGAGTGTACAGAGATATAGCGATCGCACAACACACAGCTGATTCGGCTAGAATAGCAAACCACAAAGTAAGAGAATAGGGTGGAGAAATATGAACATAAAGATCAACATGAGAATTTTAGCATGTGCATAATCATCTGTACAGTTTCATCCATTGCTGCATATATGAACTGAAAAGTATAGTCAGAGATTGACTCAATAGCTTAGCATAGTAAACTGTATGTTAACCTCCAAGTCATCTGGAATATCGGTGGTATTTTTATGTACCTGTATGACCTCTCTCACCCGGGTGATGACAGCGATAAGCAGTGTATGAGCGGTATGATCACGTCAAGCCTCAGGCCTATGAATGATATTCTCGCTATCGCTGTTGCAGTCTACCCAGTCCAGGGTCATGTCTCCACTCAGTAAACTGAGCCCTTTCCCAGAGCTGTTCGTATGCCCTGAACTGCACAGCAGAGTCTGGTGTAGCTCTGGAACAACTAATTCAGTCAATCACAGAGTCCATTGGACATACTTCATGCTCATTGTAATCGTATGCTGACCATTCATGTTAAATCCAGCAGCACTGAATGACGCATCAGTTTGGGCTGCATACTCTTCCAGAGAAGAGCAACTGGAGTCCATTTTTAGCCAGAGGCAATCACTGTTAGGACTGAGGGAGTCATGATCACTTCCTGAAGCTTTTGGCGGATCATTACAGAGCTTACAGTGTCGAGGCGAGCCATCTGGACCTAATAAAGGATAGTACTACACGTTGCTTTATTCATACAGCGCCACTGTTTCATATTGCCTGATTACATATTTTGCAACACACTATCTCCGTTATTGCCTCACCGATGAGTCGGCCATCATCATTGGCATCCTTAAGCCAAGGCCGTATTGCACCAGCGTGATGTTCCTTTCTATTGCGTTTCCATACCGAGTGATTGGGTTCGATAGCAAATATCTGTGATGAAAAGCAAATATTGTCATATGCGATATACAGTTCTTGATTCACAGAAGCCTATCAGTCGACTGATTCACCTCTTCACAGCACCTCCGGCTGACAATCGCTCTGTAGTCCATCTTCTTCCATAAGGTGTCTCGCATGCATAGTAAAGATTTGTACCGCACACGCCACAGTTTCCCCAGAGCCCATGGGAATATCTCATATTTATAATCCTCTTCATCTTCCTCTACATCATGGGCAAGGTACCTACAAACAAGTCATCAGACTAGTAATGGCCAGGAGGCTAGTACGCGTTCACCTATCGAACAGTAGAAGACAACTCCCATAACCGAGACAAATCCTTTGTTCAACTACAATCATTAGTGGCATCAGCGGCAGCTCACTGAAAATAGGGGCTAATATTCTCATACTTACAGAGCCACGAAGAAGTTGATGCGAGTGTATTCGTGAGGTTGATAATCAGCCCGAGCAAAGTATGCAAATGCCATCGCAATTAAGTACTGCGGAATAACACATGGTGAATAATACATTCAAACAATGAAATCAAAAGAAATGAGGTTGTAATTAATTATGACAGTATACTTTGTCAGATACTCGCAGACAGATGTCATAATGTAAGAACTTCTTCACCAGAGGCTCATCTGCAATGTCATAGATCAAACATCATATGTGGCATAAAGGCTCTTATTATCGTAGGCCCATTTGTTCAATATACATACCCAACAGTTTTAGGAACAGTCTCATTTGCTTCCCTGACACTGATATGAAAGGCTTTGGTATACTAGATAACTGCAACGCCTTCTTGTCTTTTTCACTTGCAACTTCTCTCTTGCCAACATTGGTCACATTGAGTCCAGGTTGCTTGAGATGAGGTAGCGGTTTGACTTTAATGTAACCTGATAATAATTTTTCAGGATCTACTGATGATTTCCAATAGTTGTTCTTTCTCGGTTTAGCAATTCTTGAATTACAATGGTTGCAATTCTGATTTCTTTCTCCAGCTTGGATGGTGGCTATAGCATAGGTATCCTGATTAATCTGCTGTACTCTTGGTCTTATATTAGCTGTATTTATCTTCACGTCAGACCCTGAGGTCACAAATTTGGTAGTATCATAACTGCTGAAATGCTTTGAAGACATCTGCTTGTTGGGTGTTACGATGAAGCTAGAGCTTGATTCTATTGTCCTACGCTTGATATCCTTTATCAAATGATCTACTTTGTGTCTCCTCTTCATCTCTATTGATGTGTCTGCAACTATGAAAGTAAATGCATATAATTTATGTAGACCTAAAAATTCATTCTGAGAATTGAGTGAAATCTTACAACTGAAGGCCAGTTGGTTATGATTGCAACATTTTTGTCCAGAACATAATATCAGAAGTATTGTAAGTTCATCACTTTACCTCTATCAAAGGTTCAAGTTGTCAATAAATACATTTAGCTATAGGAGAGATGTATTTAAGTTTACTTGATGCACGTTCAACGTCGAAATAATCAATGAACTGGTAGACTTTAGTTGGAAGGTAAATATGACGCGCAACAGGAGATGAAATTCGGCTTGTGACCGGAAAAAGCTCGTCTGCGAAAACTATAGATGATATCTGCATCATATCTATCTAAATTCAGAAGGTTGCTCTACTAAATTCGATGGTAGATAAAACAGCTATATAATTAAGTATATGCTATTAAAAGTAGTGATATATACACAAAAATTTACAAATACGCTTTAGTACATGCATATTCTGGCGATAGCAGTTACACAAGTATTCCCAAGTCGAAGAAATGTGTTCATACGGTAGAGGTCCTATTTTAGAAGACGGTCGCGGCGTACACTCTCCTAACAATTTAGCTTGAACATCTAAGATTACCCTTGCAAAATATGACTTTTGCCGTTCCAGTAAAACTTTAAGGTCTAAGGATTGTCATTCTGTGGAATCTTTGAATGATACTGCTTTTTTAACACACTTAGGTATGTATATCTTCGCACCGATTCACGTAAAATGTTGGGCGTCCTATAGTGGCTGCATCAGAAGCATAATTTTCCGATTGTGACATCGAGTCGCAAAGATTTATATTGCATAAGATGTAGGGCGATGTTAATATTGTTCGTACTGGTACATGCTTGACTTGGATGAAGCATAGCGCAGAGGTTTTGTATGTTGCCGTAACTCGTGTTATGACTACTTGTACTCTATCAGGGTTATGAGCTCACAAGAGAGCAAGAGATGCCCGATGAGATGACAGATAGCAATGCTATTGTGGCAGTCCCTTCTGTGGATCTAAATGATCTGCCTGAAGCAAAGGTATGACAGTCGACTTCTCGATCAAATATTTCCTTCAATCTTCCAGATGTTTCCCTTGGGCATCAACACTGTCATGTCATGTCCTGTTGAAACTTTTAAGGTTCCAAACCACCACAAGATCCTTACTAGTTCTTTGGCTGGTGGGATTGCTGGTGCTTTTGCTAAAACTGTGATAGCTCCTTTTGACAGAACGAAAATCAACTTTCAAGGTAGGTCTTGTTTATCTCCTAGTGCATGGTTATATATCCATCTTTCCCTATGAACATAGTACACATGGTTCATTGTTTTAGTCCCCCCTGCTCCATCATGTTTCTCCTTCCTCTCCCAACCACAAAAAAAGGAACAGAAAAGAAAAGACAAAGAGAAAGCAAAAAAGAAACAAACAAAAAAAAAAAAAGAAAAGAAAGAAGAAGGGGAAACC
>ERZ1740065.834-NODE-834-length-17405-cov-11.381268_pt1 | contig 17405 bp, 12 predicted proteins | sample MGYA00581738_ERZ1740065 | MGnify/ENA primary metagenome ERZ1740065 (study PRJEB43018, sample SAMN04849749) | marine metagenome | isolation source: floating plastic debris | place: Pacific Ocean | collected 2008-09-01 | study: EMG produced TPA metagenomics...
GGGAGGGGGGGGGGGGGGGAGATAATGTCTTTGCATTGATTGATGGATGGATGAGTTTGGTGCTGAATTACTGAAATCCAGGATAACAGACAGCTATAATCACATCTCTACTACACGGTCGATGGTCGATGGTCGATGGTCGATGGTCGATGGTCGATGGTCGATGGTCGATGGAACTATCATCTCTCTAGGTGTATAATAGACACCTGTATACCAATATCTAGTGTAGCGATGTGTGTCTGGTAATCTCATTGTCTATGGTATTAATTGCAGTGCTTGTGAGTGGTGGATATAGTGCTGCAAAAGTTCTCTCCAGCCTGACAGGAGTGAAGCCACGATGACACAACTCCAAACAGTCGATGTGCCTCGGTAAGCATAGCTGATAGAATAATTTTCATTTCACTATTTTGTCTTCTTGCGAATCATCTGTAATAAATGTTGATGTGTCTACTATCTTCTGTGTCATGGTTGTTTCAATACAAGTACCTCATGTCAGTCTGTATTTGGACGTCTGTAATTGTGGCCACGCTGACTCCGTCAGTACATGGAGTTATATGTGGAGAGCCCCTGACCAGCAGGCCAATAGCTCTCTAGAGGTCTGCCAGTGTTAATGACTTGTTGCGACATTTGCAGTCAAAGCATATGAAGCAAAGTTGCTGTGTTTGTTTTTGTTCAAGTATCTGATATTCAACAGAGCTACAATCACAATAACTGCTTATAGTTTCTCTTGTAAGCTGCCTAATGAATTGCGTTTGTGTGATTGAAAAGGCAGACCTACGATTCATGCAATTCAGATCTTATATCAAAATGGAGTTGTTGTCAGGCAACGAATAGACTGCCAGTAATGGCTGATAGTGTTGCCTCCACAGGCGTCTAGTGACTCGGGTAGCGATGACTGCCACTGCTGACCATGCGATCTCATCCAGTTCTGTGAGTATCAACATACCCATCGCTTTGAGTACTCAGTGCATTGACAGTATTCCTGCTCTTACCATTGGTTCATATGGCAGCAGCCCACAACATTGCCTGAGCTTGTTCCGTCTCGGCGAAGTAGGACTGGCAGTCCACAGTCCTCGTACCCCACAAGGCAGGCGACCTTTGTCGACCTCAATCATGAAGGTGTAGTCCTTGGGCTGCCAAAGATAGCGGGAAAGAGGGGCAGGCCCAGCCGCAGAAGACAGCGTTCGTCTGTATCGGCTTCAACTGGTCAGTGAGTTTTGGGCGGAGAGAATGGAGCTGTGTTTAGACCATAGATAACCTATCAGGCAATGTACTGTACAGAACCGACCTTCACCTTCACTATGACACACTCTATTACAGGGCTGCTGAACTCGGACTACGACCCTGCGACTGGGCTAAAGAAATCCTGGCTCACCGAGTATGACATCGTCAACCCATTCAACTACACTGTGGATGAGGTGAGTGAGCTTCACTCTCTCACTATCCTTCTGTATCGGTGCGTGAAATTCACTCTCATACATTGGTCCTCCTAGCTAGTATGACGCACTACTCTCCATGTCTATGGCACATAACATTCCCATGCACTCGAATACCAAACATTGCATATTGTGAATATAAGTGATTTCTGTTGTCTATGCTTCGAACTGTGTCACTCTCTAGTAAGCCTTGCCACCTATGTCAAGGACATATGATAGTGTGGTCTGGTCAGGCTTGTTTGTGAATTATGATTTCCTTATTCTTAGCTCCACCAACTGGTTCAAGGGAAGATAACTTCAGGCTTCCATGGACTGAGACAGCTTTTCTCTTTAGAGAGTAACAACGGTATTCTGTCAAGGTAATTTCATACACAAGCGTCATTACAGCAATGTCATGCTGCGATGCCATGTAGCAATGTCATATGTCAATGTCACACACATGTCTCTGCCTGCTCTTGGTCTTGTTGCTGTTACACGCACCTTCTCATACAGGTCAAGTCTTCACAAGGTGTTGATGGACAGCTGTGGATACGTCTCCGATGACCTTTTCAGCAGATACCTGAAGAGGTAGACATTTGATGTCATTCACTGTTCAGCCAGTCTCCACTACCCTTTCCTAGACTGTTTTTCTTGTCTCCTACAGGCTGGGTCTGCAGCATGCCCAATACATCTCATTTGAAATGTTCGTGTCAAGGTTTTCAAACTTGAAGGTATGCTAAGCTCAATTGACTTTCTGATACTGCAGACGTTGTGCAGTTCTGTCTCTCTTATTCTGCCAGGTGGTGAGGGAGAACTGGCTGTTTCCTCTCCAGCGGCAGGCCATCAAGAAAGAAGAGCCTAAGATCCAAGAGAGACATCTGAGACACCCGGACATTGTCTACAAGCCCGTACTGGTGCCTGCTTCATATGTGATTGTTGGCCTCCGGGATTTAGTTCGGAGTGGGTGAGCGAGCGTGGGGGTGTGGCCAAACGTCGTCCAGACACTGACATTTTAGAATTGCCCACTATAAATTTTGCACTTGTAGGAAGTTTGAGCCAGCCACACAGCTGGCTCCGCCTGTTGTGGAGGGGAAGGAAGGTCTGTTGAAGGCAGAGCTCAGGAGTCTAGTTTCATCCCTACTTGGCTTATCAATGTCAGACAATGAGATGGACAAGCTATGGAGCAGGTATCTCCGCCATTACCTGCTGACTTTACCTGCGCTATGGAGCTGTGCTACATAATCTGACTGTAGGTTTGACCTGCACGGCTCGGTGTCTGTGGACAGAGATACGTTCTACAAAGTCATCGGCTTCAAATCACCCAGCATTCCCGTTGTTGCTAAGGAAGCAACCTCACACGAAGCTTCCTGTCCCTCGAGTCCGAATAAAGAGAGAACCGCTATGACCTCAAAAGTTCAGCTGCCTTTCATACCGAAATCTGATGGGAAAGTAAGTGAGGGCGCTGATACTAACTGCTGTAAACCAAAATATTTTAGCGGACATAATATTATAACGTTTCGCTAAAATCAGCAGTATTTTTAATAATAATGCCTAGAATTTTTAGCAATTTCCTTCAAGCTTATATGTAGCATAAAGAGCTATCAAAAATATAGCGTTCAACTTAAATAGCGTTTTCTTGTGGTCGCTATTATAGCTATTATTGTGAGGTCGCTAAAATATTTGGGTTTACAGTATTCAAACGTTATTGGATAACACCATGTCCTTGTTCTGTATGTTGCAGCCAGTATCTGTGCTCGGCACACCTTCATTCTACATATATCACAGCCAATCAGTGAATCTATCACATTCTCATTCAGTATGCTACAGCTAATCAGTGGATCTATCACATTCTCATTCCGTATGCTGTAGCCAATCAGTGGATTCAGATCTATAGTTGAGGAGCTGATCTACCATCTAGAGCTTCCAGCCATCAATCTGACAGAAGCGTGCAGGTGGTTTGACCAGGTGGGAGACAACTTCATAGCAAAGATTGACTTGCGCACTGTGCTAAAGCAGTTTGGTTTTCCGATTGGAGCTCTCGATTTTGAAACCTTTACATCCAGGTATTTTCCGGTGATTGATTATGAGTGCTTGCTATAATGTTGTGCTTACTGACCACTGATTGGTTTACAGGAATCATCTGCGCGTACTCAATGACCTGCTGGAGTACAAGGAGTTTGTTTACAGGTTTACCTTGAGAGAAGACCACGGTATGGTCAGCCGTGTTATCAATGACCCCAAACACCTGTATGCTCATCAAGCCTTACTGTGAGATATGGAATTTTTCTATCATGCCTCAGTCAGCGGTCTCTCTAACTAGGTATAGCCGTGAACCTCAGAGTCGTTTGAGACGATCTGGTGCTGGGACAGGTGGATGGAGTGCGGAGGAACTGGAGGCTGGCCTTATAGAATACTTGATGGGCGATTATTTGAGGTTCATCAGCTCTCTCAGGTAGGCCTAACCACCCATCCCAACTTTTCATTTTTTTAGTTTCTTTATTCATTTCCTCTCCTTGTCACTCCATTAAAAAATCGCTTACTGTACTAAATGAAAACGAGCCTGACACTGTAAATATAAAGATAAAAACTGAACAGAGCTCTTAGCCCTCGTCTACGCGCAGGAAATAGCATGACCGAATCTTGATGATGCATCATTCTCTCTCGGGAAGATATCATGATATGGAAACTATAATTCTAATACTAAGTGTACGGTATATTATATCTAGGTATATATAGGTACGTCTAGGTATGTCTAGGTATATCTAGGTATACATCTAGGTATGTCTAGGCATGTCTAGGTATGTCGATATAACCGGATAAAACCGTTGATTACTTGCTGTCCCAGACCAGTAGCTGCCTTGTAACACCGATGTAAGACCGATTTTGTTTTATGGTGTACCTGCCTAGTACTGTTTCTTACCGAAAGATAGTAAGAATACATTACAATGAATTGAGCGTACTGTTGCCAGGATTGTTTTACCTGATATGAGGAGAGGCTAGCCTGTCTATCGATCCTGCCTATCGATCCTGCCTATCGATCCTGCCTATCGATCCTGCCTATCGATCCTGTCTATCGATCCTGTCTATCGATCCTGTCTATCGATCCTGTCTATCGATCCCTGTTATACATGTAAATCATTCGGATGCTGTAAACTGTAAAGCCCATTTCAACAAGATCTCTAAAGATGAGAACCATCCCCTTTATGGCAGAATAGTTGTTAACAATCTCAGTCTATCTCCTAGCAGCAGAGATTCATCATCAAGATTCCGTCCTCCTATTGCCCGCACCCAGAAGAGGGTAAAAAGCTCTGTTCAGTTTTTTAAGCAATTTTTTAGTAAGAGACACAGAGTAGTGTCTCTCCACAGAGTAGTGTCTCTCCACAGAGTCTCTCCATTTAATTCAGTGCGATCAACCATTTTTTTAATGGAGTGGCAAGATATGAAGTTAATGAACTAAACCAAATTTAGAACAGGGGTTTACAGGCAGGGATTTACGGGCGGGGGTTTACAGGCAGGGATTTACGGGCGGGCTACCCTCTGCTCATATTCAATGACAGTTAAAATATCAGATTTATCTCGCATTGCTTCCCTACAAAGTTTGCTATTGAGGCGCCTTCAGTTGACGCATCAAAGAAAGGTGACTGATGCAAGTGAGTCTCAGTCTCACTGAAGCTCATTATGAACTCAGCCACTTGACCTCTAATAGCAGTTAGCTTCTATTCTACATCTTTCCTACCTCCTGCCAGTGAGATCTGTTGAATGGCATGTGTACTCCCTATAGTGGGTTCATAGAACCTGTTCATTAGTCTCCACCTTTGTTGCCTGCAGTGACCTCTCTTCTCTTCCAGTTGGCTATTGAATGCAGCGGCTCCCCAGTTGTCTTTTGATGTGTTTCTGTAAAATAGTGATTCAATCACTATGCAGTCGGTCTCCTTCTGTAATTTATCATTGCTACTTCAGTTTGCAGGGAATTATGGAGGCTACTGCATAGGAATTCGACATGATCGTTCAGTTTACCTGATCTATGCCTAAGAGAGTGTTAGTATAGGCTGCGTACATGTCCTTCTCTCTCTTGCAGGGCAGCAGACAGTAACTCTACCGGTTTCATCTCTCAGCCTATGCTCAACTCCATCCTAGAGAAAAAGTTAAAACGATCTATCACCACTCTGGAGTGGACTAAGTTCCTGAAACAGGTCGGGTGTAATCGTGAGGGCTCCGTGTGCTATGAAAACATCATAGCCTTGCTTAATAAAAGGTGAGCAGCAGAAGTAACTCGTCTTCCTGTTGAATAGGGGCAGTGCTGTAACGCAACGTAAAGCTCTTTGGGCAGGTAGTCGTGGCCAGGCTGTTTTATGTAGAGATAATACATGTCGTACACGACACTTGTGAACTGTGCCAACTATCTGCTGCCATTCTCTACTCCAATAGGAGACCAACCTGGAATATAAAGGATAATTTAGGTCACAAGGTGAAGGTCATGCCTTATCCACAGGCCACAGCTGAGTTAGAGAAGATTCACGCTATTGCTGTGGAGGACAAGGCTATGATGCATGAGAGATTCAAACAGCCCGAGTCTGAGCGGTCCATTGATGAGGTGAGATATCACCCACGCTTCTGCCGCTGCTGATATCTTCTACTATATATCCTGCAATGCTTGATTATGTGGATGGTAGTTATTCTCCATTACTATGTGAGAGCATGTATAGTACCACGGTTGCCATAGCAATATTGGTACTGGCTGCTGATATTGTATCGTATAATCAATTCATGACATCTTTCAGACCAATGCCATGGCAAGTTGTATAGCCTGACCACATAGGCTTGCGTGTTACATAGAACTTAGCTGGAGACGATACTAACATGACCCATGTGTGTGAAAACCATAGTATCGTTGAAATCCCCATATACCAGATGTCCAGCTTTGTCTGTCTACATTACTCTACATATTCCAAATAACCTGATATTATGAGTTATCTTCCCCTGTGCATTTGAGGTGAAGGAGTGGGATGTGAATGCTGCCATTGGTTGAGTAGCGCTGCTGTGCGTTGTTTGCAGGTATCCCAGTCAATCAGGGAACTGATGAAGACGAGATTTCAGAAACTGGACTTTGCTTATCGGCAGAGAGACAGGAAGATGACGGGCAGGCTCGACAGCTCCATGCTGCTCAACGTTCTCAAAGAGTGAGTGTCCCAACGTCCCCAGCTTTGTTCCCGTGGTGACAGTGATATCGACCTTTGTTTCTCTCAGCTGCGGTCTAACTCTGAAACCGGAGGAAGTGGAGACGCTATGGAAGACATTCGCCCTGGCTGCAGACGGCCTGTACACTTGGAGTAAGTTTTGCCAACGGTACGTCAGCGATGAGATAAAATTGAAGCAAGCTCTTAGAGGCCAGCCGGCGACACCTGGTGGTGAGTCACCTCATGTTGCAACTAGTCACACGTGGCAGGTGATGTACCATCACATATTCTATTTTGATTTACAGCGTCTGACATACAGAATGTTGAAGTGAAAGAGGAGCAGGGACCTCGCACCATGTCTGATCCAGTACTATCCCAGATTAGACAACAGGTAAATGTTGCCATGAGTGCTTCATTTGACATTGAGTTCATGCCTGGGCTACAGAGAAGGCCATTCAGCCATCTGAGCATCAACGGATCACTGTATTTTCCAGCTGAACTACCTACATGTACTTTATTGCACATTCTCTCTCTTTCAGCCCTCAAGTTATATTGTAGGTGGCGAGCCACATGGACAGCCTCACACGACTATTCAGAGAGCTTGACAAGAGAGGTCAAGGACAAGTTGAGAGGGCTGAGGCTGAGGAGGCTTTTATCGCGCTCAAAGTGAATGTCTCCATCCGCAATCTTGTCCACATCATCCAGCTCTTCGATCTCGAACGATCAGCAAAGTAGTTCCTTCATCTGCATAGACATGTGTGCTGACTCGTGTATGATAGTCAGACATAGACATGTTGCTCTCTAGGTTTCACTACAGGGAATTCCTGCGAGTGATGAGAGTGTCTCCCTACCGCCCACAGCAAGCCAAACCACCCACTGAACAGCTATGTGGCCACAGTTACCTCAGAACCAATAGGATAGTATTGGAGGTAGATATGACAGCGTAGAGTATGTCTCTCCTCTCTACAAATCCAGTCTATTTGTCTTACGTATTTGTGACCTATGCTTACAGCTACAGAACAAAATTCCCCAGCTGAGAAGGCAGCTGACGAAAGCTGATCCACGTGGTTCTAATCTCCTTCTATTTGAAGCTCTCAAATGCTGCTTAAATGCTCTGAACATAAACACTGATGCTGATGCCAGTTTCTCAGAGCTCGTCAACAATCTTGATCACAATCTGACAGGCCAGATTGACCCCATTGAACTCCTCTCCCTCTTCAAGGAGTAGTCAATACTGTCAGCTTATTTTTTATGCTGCGTACACCTACCAGAAACTGGACTACAGTGATGCACACCGTGTTTGTGTATGGTCAGATCACTTTCACTCCGTAATTGGAATACATACATGTACATTAGATCTTATGTCAAGTACATGTATTTCTGAGCTGCTTACGGCCTCTGAGTTCACTGTTGGACAGTGACTAGCATCATATCGTGTCTGTAAAGCGGCTTGACAGTTGCAGTACAGAAAAATCAACCGTGCGTTGCAGTAAAACTAATTGAATAATGAAATATGACTGCTATTTCTACCTGTGATCCACATCATGATGGCTGACTCAGACTCGAGTGATGAGGAACTCATGGTTGCAGCGGTTGCTGTTGCAGGAGCAGCAGCTATGATGGACATGTTGTTTGCAGAGGTATAATTGATTACAGCCACATGTGTAAAAAAATTTGCGTGATCTCAAAATGATTTACCACTGCATGCCTTTAGAAGAGACACATGAGATCGGGTCTCCCTTGGCACGGGCGTATCACAAGAGACAGAAAGCGCCATGGAGCTTATTATCATACAGTGCCCTCCCTAATAATAGAAGATACTGCTAGCAGCCTACTGGACAGCAGAGTCGGCACATTTCAAAATTACTTCAGGCTAAGCAAAGAGGAATTTGACTTTGTACTGGCCCGTGTGTCGCCCAAGGTAACAAAATGTGACACCCATCTAAGAGTGAGTATCAGTGCTGAAGAGCGGTTGATAGTGACTCTGAGATACTTGGCCTCAGGAATGTCTATGACAGCCCTCCATTATGACTGGTGCGTAAGTGTTGCCAACATCTCAGCCATAGTCGTAGAGGCTTGTGATGCAATCTATCAGACACTCAAGGATGAGGTGATGACAACTCCCAGTAGGTACCACGGGAGTTTATATGTTTTCTGTGCAGGTCAATTAAGTTTGCGCTCGTTATTGTCAGTTTCACATACGTCGATGATGTTGGAGCCTCAGCCAGAGCATCAGATGGGGGTGTATTTAATCGCTGCTCACTCGACGAAGCCATCAACAATGGCACTATCCAGTTCTCCCTCCACGACATGACAACCAGTTGATGGTGCAGACCCCCTGTCATACACTATCGTTGGCAATGAGGCGTTCCCTCTGAAGGAGTATCTCATGCGGCCATTCCCCATGAGATGCACTGACACCCCAGATGACCCTCGGACAGGATACAAGAGAAAGGTGTGCATTTCACTATGTAACATAAAATTGTGATGTGTATCAATTCATTGCCACTCGTGACGAGCTGTTCAACTCTTGCTGTAGGTGTTTAACTTCACGCTGTCTTGGTGCAGAAGATTGATAGAAAATGCATTTGGTATCCTGGCTAACACTTGGAGGATCTTAACGAGGAAGATCGATCTATTTATAGTTCGGATACTACATGGAATAAAACCGTTCAAAAATCTAGAGGTGCTGCTCTTGGCATCAGATAATAAAAACGATGAGTTTTATAACAACCATATAGAATGTGAGATGGATCGGAAATGAATTTAAAAGCAGTCTTCTTTATAATGATGCGTAGATAAAAATCCAAATCAAGGTCAAAATTCCTTTTTTTAATTGCCCAGTCATCCTGTTTATCTGCTTTTTAGTAGCAGAATTACACCATAACTCAAAATTGTATGTAAAAACAGGCTTTATCAGACTACGGATAAAATGATGTTTCTGGGCTGCGCTAGGTTTGAAATGACAAAACTGAGAAAAAGCATAAAAACGCTGCTTGAGCTTTCCACAAATGTAGTCACTATTTGATTGCCGTTTCAAAGCATTATCAAAATAAATTCCCAGATCCTTAAAAGAGGAAACACTCTCGATCGGCCGTTAATAAGAATATAATCATATATTGCACACGATTTGCTAAAATTCATGACCGTCTCTTTTGCCTTAGCGCATTAATCAAGAGATTTACTGAAGCACACTGATCTACAAAGGTTTGTATGGCATCAAAAAAAGGGTACGGAGTATCAAGGTCTTTAAAGTTGAGCAGCTACGGCCATATCAGGTGGATAGTCAGCATATTTAAAAATCTTAATATCAGTATATTGCTTCATTCTTCGGTACTATTTTGTAGATATCGGTACTATTTTGTAGATATCTATTTTGTGCCAAATAAAAGTTTTCGTTTACCGGTCGCTAGGAACTGCTTCTCTTCTTCTGCTGGATGATCGAAAAGAGAAATATTCCAATCGCTGAATTGCAAACCCGTGCCGAATATATTTACGTCGATTGCTCGTCATTATCAAAATCGGAGAGCACAATCGTAAATTCCCTAAGCACTACAAGCCAGATTAGTTTAAGAAGCCTGTACTTCTAGTATCGATGATGATGATAATTATGATCAATTATTACTACTCAGTGAAATCAATAACAATGAAAGTGGGACAAAAGATGAAATGATATGAAAGGCTACACAAAACCATAAAATTGCAAAATAAAACGGTGTAGCTAACGAGCACAGTTGCATTGAGTGTCACCAGCAAGGTCCACAGCGTTGCCTAATGCCCTGTAAATCCTTGTGTACGCCTCATATACCTCATGGATATTGATACTGACAGGCTAACGTTGACGGGTGCATAGTGGATACTAGCACAGATAGGCACCTTGCTTAGCCGTATCAAGAGCGATCATTCCAGGGTAGCATTGGCAGGTGAAGATAACTGCTCAATGATATGATATGATATTGTATACATGTGGCGTGACAAATACAAGATGATACGATAGTTGAAACATGACCAATCTACAAGAAAATAAACAATACGTTGCAGACAGCAATGATTGGGGAGCTGCAGCACTGGCTCAGAACGAGTCAGCAATCCGTACAGGAGTTGCACCTGAAGCAGTCCAACACAAACTAAAGTAATATAGACATTAGCGGTACTGCATTCAATCAGGGTTACATGTTGAGTTAATGCTCATTTACCTCCAAGAAATTGTTGGTCTCTTCACCACCTGCTTGCCAGAGTAAGTCTTCAGGGGGCAGTTTTGACAGTGAAAAGTAAGGAAGGGGGTCATGTAGACATTTGTGAGTGAGCTATTGACGATACATACCCGCCGTATCTCACCTTCAACGACCTTCAAATCTTATTCCATGTCAATCATGTTACCACTACCACCACAACCATTCTTGGTAGGTTCATGGTGAGGATTGGCCGTATTGTGATGATAGAAAGTCACATCAGCATCAGAAGGGAAAGCGCAACCAAAGTTTCAGCAGCAGCAGCAACCTAGAGGAGAGAAACAGGATGCTGGGAAAATGCCTGGCACCCGGTCACCACACCCCTAGTGCAGCGGAGCCGCAGAGGCACCAGAACCACGGGTTCCGGACGAGAAAAACAATCCTCGACCCAGTGTCTTGACCCTCATAGAGGTAGAGATTAACAGCCTTTGGTCGAATAGAAGTAACCCAGCCGCTTTGCTAATTACAGATTAGTCATAGATAACCACAAGTTCAAAGAACACATGTATTTAGTGGGGGGGGGCACTTATCCTCCTATAACGGATGCTAACTGCAATCGTACTAGTGCCTATGGTGAGGATAGAGACTGTCTACGCCTCCTACAGCATTCAGGACTCACATCATCCGAGATCATTCTGGTGTCTGTTCCTTTCAGCGACCTGAGCTATATCTTGTTTGGAACGGGTGAGCCCAGAAGGCCATCCGTGGCATGAGCCAAGCTACCTGCAGGTAACTCTGCAGTACGAACAGGACTCAACATCAGTGATATAGTAACAGAGAGGAGAACGCATGATGGGCAAGTAAAAGTACTAGTACTGTAAAACAACATCGTTTTGCAAACTGACAAGTTCTGCGACTGAACTGTGCGTATATCTACATACGAAATACGCAAACATATCAATCATAAATAATAATATATAATAAGCACATTTTTGTGGGGACACACAAACGCTGAACTACATTCGCGAAATATGTACAAATAAATTGTAATGTTTATAATTTGCAGTATGAAAGGTTTCCATGCAAAAAAGAGGTGCATAAATATGGTGAACGCGTTTGTACACCGAACACGCCTAGTGTCGCTTCTTGAACTCAAACAGGTCTGCTGCTACTCGGCTCCATGCTTGCTCCGGCAGTGTTGACGGTTGCAACAGCTCTGTTGGAACTTTGGACTGTTGCATACATGTCCTGCAGCTTAGCACCATCTCCTTGATATTTCTAGACATCCCCTGCCACCACACAGACTTCCTTGCTCTCGCCAGGCACTTTACTACCCCCTGGTGAGCCTGGTGGAAGCGACCCAGTGTCTTGACCCTTATAGAGGTAGAGATTAACAGCCTTTGGTCGAATAGAAGTAACCCAGCCGCTTTGGTGATGTGGTCCTTCTGGTCCCAATAGGTGTGTATGGCAGAGTCAGCATCTGTTTTGTACGTCCCCCACCCGTCCTTGAGGCGTCGGGAGATGTCCTAACAAAAGGGATCCCTCTTCTGCGCCTCCCTAACATCCACCACCAGTGGGTTGCTGGCTGCCAATCTTGGCCGACTTGCCTCTTCAACCTCCTCCTCAAATTGGCTGTCCTGTACCGTAGGATCCTCAATTCGTATCCTGGAGAGTGCATCCTGGAGAGTGCATCTGCTAAGTGGTTTTGGCTCCCGGGCGCATACCTTACCTCCGGACCATATCTCATGAGGCGTAGTTTCATCCGTAGTACTCTGGCCGGGATCTGGTGCAGATTCTTCGTGTTCATCGGTCTTCCCAAAGGCTTGTGATCTGTCTCTAGCACAAACTCAGTTCCTCGTAAGAACTGGTCGAGCTTGTCACATGCCCACACCATGCCTAGTGCCTCCTTCTCTTCTCTGACTGTCTATGTCTGCTCCATGGATTAGTTTGTCGTACATGTGCACTATTACGCTCACTATACCACGGAGCAGCTTTGCCATCATCCACGAGAAGATCTCAGGGGCGCTGGAAGTTCCAAAAGCTAGCTGGTTCAAGCAATAGCGACCAAACAGCGTGATGAAGGTTGTTGACTCTTTTGAGTCCTCAGCTAGACTTATCTGCCAGAACCCACTGTTTGCATCTAGTGGGGAGAATACCCGGCTGCCAGCCACCGATGCAATGCTGTCGTCTACCTTCGGCATGGGGTACACCTCTCTCTTCACAGCTTTGTTAGTGCTGTCAGGTTGATGCAGATGCGGACGTCTCCTGTAGGTTTCACTACGGTGACCATTCTGCTGCGCCAATCTGCCGCCCTATCTACTGCTGATATCACACCTTGACTAACCATGTCTTCCAGCTTCTGTCGCGTTCTATTCCCTCAGTGGTAGAGGTACATTCCTGGGAATGTAGAGACAAACATGTTTGAACTCTGGCTTCAGCACGACCTGATATGTCCTTCAGCTTCCCTAAACCGTTGAACAGCCGAATTACGCTTTGCGCTGAGACAGTAGTTGGTTGTCACGCTGAGAGCTTCGCAACATATCATATTGTCTCTGTTCAATGACTGGAGTTCTAATTGTGATAGGGCCGATAGCTCCATGGCAAAAATGGTTGTCGAAATCGTGACAATTGCTGTAAATACAACCTCTTCACGAACAGCGCATTTACAATAATTGAAAGATAGCAGTTAGCAGAGAGCTCACCTAACTACAGGCGTCGCTGCCTATTTCCTCTTCTTCGCAGGGGTGACCACAGGAAGAATGTATCCCAGGGGCGGGGTTAAGTTCCCCTCTGCAACATTACAGCTGAAAAAGAGAGAGAGAATAAGAGAGTGAGAGATTGCCAACGGTGTTGAAACATAAACGAAATCAGCAAACTAACAGACCTCTCGAGACCTAGGTCGGTACATAAATAGTGTCTGCACTAACTCCGACACAGGAGTTATGCCACTGCCGCCATTGACGGCAGCTGACACATTGGTGCCAGGCCTCATCAGGGGATACTCAGACCGGAGCGAGGAGCGAGGGGCAACTCTGCCGTAATAGCCCTCTGATAGTCTGATTGCACACAATGTTTTTAATGCATTTAAAAGAACAAGTAGCACAGTAAACAATAAATGCAGCAAACACTGGTCACTCTGGCGTCAACCTCTCTAAATAAATTAGGATGCGTCTGCGTTGCTTCAGAACACAGTCAGTTGTGATCGACAGTATTGAGTCGCAACTGACACGAGCTAAATCTATCGAGGCGCGCGAGGCGCCATTTTTATATGCGTAGTCTACAAACAAGCATAAAATAACTATAATAATAAGCCTACAGGGCGGTGAATTCTTCATTCAGATGACTCGAAAATTACTATGTTCGGAAAAATGAGTACTAACGTGATAGTAGCAGCGAACTTAGTTCAATGGCTGGAGCTCTAATTGTTTTGCTTAGTTAAATGAACTACAAATACTAGTTCAATTACATGCAAACACGCCGATAGACTCAATCTTAGAAAACAAATCCTTGACACTACACACTTGGCACAACTAAGTTGAGTAAATGAATGAAAAAAAAGCAAAGAAACAGATTTGAGCTAATCAGCCTCAAGACCCAACGCTCGATTCGGGCTGACGACTTTTTCTTCTTGTTGCCGTAAATGACCTCGAGTGGTGGGTGGTCTGTCATCAGAGTGAATGGTGATCCGAAGAAGTATGGGTTCAGCCTCTGACATGCCCATACAATAGCTAGTGGTTCTTTTTCTGTCTGGCAGTACCTTCGCTCCACACTTTTGAGCGCTCTCGAGGCATAGCATACGATGTGGTTTTTGGCGTCTTGCTCCTGTACCAGATCTAAACCTAGCCCCACTGGGCTGGCATTGGTGCACAGCACTGTTCGAACTCCCAGCTTGAAGTAGGCAAGCGTCCCTGCATTCGCGAGATCTTCCTTTTAAATGGCTTCTATTGCAATGATGGTTGGTGGTGTAGTTGTTAATGCTCTTGCTTTTACAGGTGGTAATTATTTATTTAGTATGATGAGAGATAATCAAGCTGTTGATGAGCAGAAAAAACATAATGCAGCTGTAGAGAAACTAGAAAAAGAAAAACAAGAACATGAAATTAAAAGGGAGAAGAATTTAGCATGGGAAAGTGAATTGATTAGACGTAAAGAAAATTAAAAAAAAATATGGGGGTGACGCTATTCTCTCACCAACTTCAACTTGGTAATGTCCAGAACTGTTATTGATCATCAAAACTCCGATGCTCCCTCGGTAGTCTTCATCAATCACTCCACTGCCGATATCAATGTTTTTGATACTGAGACAAGAATGAGGGGCAACTCTGCCGTGATGGCCCTCTGGCAATCTGATTGCGATATCGGTTTTAATCAATCCTCTCGCTTGCGCCGGTAAGAGAACTCGTTCCGCGCTGAATAAATCAAACCCGGCCGAACACTTGGTTGCCCTCACAGGCAGTCTAGCTTGTGAGGAGAGTAGTTTGACCTCCATTGTTGGCGGCTCGTATCAGTCATAACTTGTGTAAGTGGTCTCACTTTGAGATCCACTGACTGCTTAATTGAGGCTGCTGCTTAAGCGAGTGGATTCACAGGTTTATCTCTATCGTAAAAGCTTGGGAGCGTTGGGATCTGTTGCCGGTTGCAAGATATGTCATCTTCGCTGTATGCGTTTATCGTTGCAGAATTTTTATACCTAGTGGTATTCTTTTCTTTTACGTTATTTAAGGTGTGCAGCTTGATATTTTCTGCCTCTCCTTGTGCTGATATTTGATCTGCCACAAATTTTGACACAAAACACGCATCCGGCTGCATATCAAGAAGAGCGTAGACCAACTTTTCTTTGCTTCCTGCTGAAATATACACTGGAACTGCTATGACTGCCATCTCGTTATGTGTACTTGTGGCACTGACAGCCACATTGACTGAACTGCTCCCTGCACCCACTCCATCACTCTTGATGGGAATTGCGTGATTCTTTCTCTCCATTTTCCCTGCTTCTGGTATATGATTTTGACCTCTCTCAAAGTCATGCAAACTTGAGGGATGATATTTTCCACAGTGATTACACCTCGACCTACCTTTACAGTCCTTGGAGAGATGACCTGGATGTAAGCAACCAAAGCAGAGTCCCTTTTCTTTCACAAAGGCTACCCTCTCCTTATACTTCCTTGCTTTGAACTTGAAGCATTTGGTGATGTCATGGTTGCTACCTTCACAGCAGAGGCAAGATATTCCTGTTTTGAACTGGCCAGTAGCTATATGGAAGTTCCTGGTGGAAAGCTTGACAGGTTTTTCTACGCTCATGGAGTGCTGGCATATTGGGATCATCATCACATGAGCCTCTTCTTGGATGAAATCTGCGAACTCTGAGAATGATGGATATCGATCATCCACCCTTTCTGCTCTGGCGACAATCCGAGCCCACCGATTCTTCAATTAGTTTGCAAGGGAATATTTTTGTAGGTATTTGCTAGTGGTCACAACCGCTGAAAAGTATCACCGCTAAAACATTCAACGGTTATATATGCTCACCCTTTCTTCTACTGGCGCACTAGGCCGTGTAGAGCGCCGCCGCTGCAGCGGATACAGCCGCAGCTGCCGCGGTCACTACTGACAACATCGACCTCACTCCTTTCATTGTTGAACAACAATAACCACATTCATTGAATCGCAACGTCATCAAGCTTTGAATATACTGCACACTGTCAAACACAGCGCCAGCACCACATATTTATTAAATCTTTATAACTCCCACTGCCTGTCTGATAGATTTCTGCATGCAGAAAGTATGAGGCTCATGTTGAACACATGCTGCTAACTCCATAGATACTATCTCAAATGATCTATTTGATATTTTTTGTAGCACAGGTCTCCAGTATGTCATCGTCTGGTCACCCAGACTAGGAGGGCTACTCCGGCTGGTCCACCTGGAAGCAGTTCGGTTACATGTTACATGTACTCTCCCAGTCATGTCCTCATTCGTGCTGTATTTGAATGAATGATCAATGAATTGTTTCTGTTATACATGCTTGACATCCGCCTCAAAATAAAATATAAACTGGTTCACGAAGAATTTGTTTGGTCGATTTGTGTCATGAATCCAAACGAAGCTGTACTTGCCCAATAGCTTGCTTTCCACATTACGATTACTACAGAGATCATTCACAGTGAATGATCTCTGATTACTAATACTACGTAGTCTACTATAATTACTATAGACAGAACAGCGATTGACTACCCCAAGTGGTGAGCTTGTCTATCGAGTGATACCAATTCCCGTATATTAGAATTTTTGGTTGGTGGTTGGTTTACAGCGGCTCCTCTGACTCTATCTATCCACTACCACTTCTATTCTCAGGCCTGACACCAATACCGTAGCATTACTCCTATTAACTTAGAGTGCATAGTGCATGGTGAACTCCGTTCGTAAGATTCATTGTCCAGTGCTTTACACAAATTGGGATCTCTGGGTCTATTTTGCCTAGGTTTTAAATGTGAGGACCAAATCTGAGTGCAATTATCTCCCCCTGGTATCAAAGGCAAAATTTTCCCTTACAGTTCTAGCCCCCTGCCAAGTGTCCTTAGTCCATCATTGTTGTGGTGGGCCTCTGGTTGCTATGGGCGATCCCAGCATTTCAATGAAC
>ERZ1740065.835-NODE-835-length-17404-cov-11.720099_pt1 | contig 17404 bp, 13 predicted proteins | sample MGYA00581738_ERZ1740065 | MGnify/ENA primary metagenome ERZ1740065 (study PRJEB43018, sample SAMN04849749) | marine metagenome | isolation source: floating plastic debris | place: Pacific Ocean | collected 2008-09-01 | study: EMG produced TPA metagenomics...
CCTTTTTTTTTTTTCTTCTGTTTTTTTCTTTCGTCTTCTGCTTTCTTGTCTTGTGTTCATTTGTTTTCCCTTCTGATTACGCCCCCGCTATACGCCCCCGCTATACGCCTGCTCACGTTATATGACATAAGCCAATACCGGGGATTCCAACGATTTATTTACTGTCAGTGAAGCTTCAGATTGACGAGAAATAATTTAAAATATGAAAATGTCTGCTCTATCCTAGTTACTGGCATATTTGTAATGTTTGGTAAAAGTTCAGTTTGAAAGAAGACAACTCAAAACACACCTCGGCCCTACATGATAAGCTGGTTTCAGAACTACACCTAAATACCAACTGGATATGCAGTATAGTACTTGCTATAGTGCTCGCTATAGTATTCGCTATTGCCCGTTTGAATATTGGAAAAACCTACTTCGAGCAGATTTAATATCTTAAAGAACAAAAAATTCCCCTTTGAATAGCAAACATTGTACTATAAACGGGCTGATTGTGAGTGGATGCTGTAGGTACGTGTGGTAAGGGGGAGCAGTGGTGCCTCTCCTCTCAACTCAGCCCAGTGATGGACTCATACCGGCTGTACGACTGCATTGGTCCAGAAAGGATCTGTGACTCAGAGCTCGACTGCCTCTATGCCGAAGATGAGCCGGAGGGAGTGTGCCCTTGTTCGATCCTAGAGTTCGAATGCCGAGAGGATGGCGCCTGTCTGCCCAAGAACTGGACGTGCAATGGATTTGACAGCTGCTTTGACAGGACAGATGAGGACGAGTGCATGGGAGGACATGTCTGCCCTGACGGACGCTGGATACCCGACGAATGGGTCTGCAATGACTTTGAAAACTGTGATGACGGCAGTGACGAGAAGGATTGTCTATGTCCTAATGAAGGCTTTCGATGTGACAATGGACGTTGCATACCGTGGTACTGGGAATGCGATGACTACCCTGACTGTTCAGACCTCAGTGACGAACGCGACTGTCCATGCCGAAGCTACCAGATGCGCTGCAACACAACTGGAGTGTGTATCAATGCGGGGGATGTCTGCAACGGACAGAATGACTGCGGTGACTGGTCTGACGAATCTGGTTGCCATTGTGACAGCAATGAATTCAGCTGTAACAATGGTCTATGCGTCCATATTGATTATGTCTGTGACGGTGATAATGACTGCCAAGATTTCAGCGATGAATTCAACTGTACCTGCAACAAATTTCAGTTCTCTTGTCCCCCAACCAATGCTACTGAAGACACAGTCTGTGTCAACTCGCACTACAAGTGTCAGAACAGGAGCATCTGCGCAGACGGCAGTGATGAAGAGGGTTGTGACGATGAATGCGGCACTGATGAGTTCAGGTAGGTGTTTCCACGTGTGACTGTGTAAGGTGTGTGTAAACTGGCTCCTATTCCGTGAAAAAGTCATCTGTTGATCGGTTGCAAAGCAGTTTTTGGTGTGTAGACAGCATAACGGCAGATAACATACTTGCATTTTCTCACTAGAAAGAGCAAGTCGCTAGACTATAATTGACCAATCACTGAGCGCGTGACGTTTATAGCGCGGATAATCAATCGGCTGCACTAGCCCTCAGAGTAGAGCTGTATTAGACATTATGTTGCGCAAGCCTTAAGTCCAAGGATGTTTTGGAGCCAGTGTACATGTAGCCCTAGACTAGATTATGCTCACAGCTGTTGGAAATGATTTAGGTGTGGGTTTGCCGTGACTTACGACTACCCATTCACTTCGTGTATGAACACGAGTCAGGTCTGTGATGGTTTGGCTGATTGCTGGGACCACAGTGATGAAGAAGAATCGATATGTGGAGGTAACTCCCTGAGCTGTCTTGTAATCATGCATGGCTACGATTGAGTAACTCTATGCTGGTGCTTTGTAGACGTGTGTGAGCCTGTCGACATGCTGAACACATCCAGGTGTCTATTGATGAATGGTAACTGGACGTCGTGGCTGGATCGCAGCTACGCTTGTCTGAACGAATCTCAAATCTGCGACGGGGTGGTGGATTGCGCATCCCCTTACGGCCTGGATGAACCTGAAGGTCTCTGTCCATGTGGTTTGGGCGAGTTCAAGTGTCACAATACTAGCCAATGCATCCCAAAGTACTGGGTATGTAATGGATATGCCAGCTGCGCAGACGGTAGTGATGAGTGGGACTGCCCCTGCCAGTCCTACGAACGGAAGTGTGAGACAAGCCACGAGTGCATCTACGACTGGCTCTGGTGTGACGGCTATCCCCATTGCGCTGACAGCAGCGACGAGATGGACTGCGTCTGCGAAGACTATCAATTCCGATGTGGTGATGACAACCGCTGCGTCTACAATTACTCCAGGTGCAACGGAATCAATGACTGTGGAGACTGGAGCGATGAGGAAAACTGTGACTGCAATGAATACCAATTTACCTGCGGAGTTAACGGCACGGACGTTGAGATTTGTGTGTATGCTTATGTGCGCTGCATGAACTTATCCGTTTGCTCTGACGGCATGGACTCCCAGGGCTGTGATCAACCTTGCAGTGAAAACGAATTCAGGTAAGTTTTGCACGGCAGTTACTGATTGCGAAATGCTGTCCATAACTCATTTTTTAATTCTAATCTTTAGGTGTAACAGCAGCGTCACTTTCGACTCCCCATTTTCCCAATGCATCAGCGTTGACAGGATGTGTGATGGATTTCAAGACTGCTGGGACGGCAGCGATGAGCTCAATTCCTCCTGCATCGGTATGCCAGATCTTACAATCACCTGTTTATGATTGTTGCCAATATCCATATCAATGATGAATTTGACTTTCAACTTGTATAGGGTGTAGGCTAGCAAAATTACATGTAGTTGATGTGAAGGCTTTGACCTAATGAAGCTATATGATTATCTGAGCGTGACACTTGTACAGTTTCAGTTACCTTTTCACTTCACAAGTTATGTTTTTATGGATCTTTCTCTCTCATGTAGTAGTTAAGGTAAGCCTCTTTCATAGCCGTATACAGCTATGTCTCTCCCTCCCTCCCTTCCTCCCCCCCCCTCTCTCTCTCTCTCTTTCTCTTTCTCAGGTAGACCCTTGTAGAATCCCTGATTTTAGGATTCAGTTCAGCTCTGATTCTCTCTCAGAATTATGGATTCAGTTCAGTTCAGTTAAAAATTATCTTCAGTTCAGTTCAGTTCTCTAATGGATATAGTTCAGTTCATGATTCTGCATCAATGGCAGACGTTCCTAATAGGCGTGGTCAGATATGGTCAAAATCAGTTCAGTTCTAGCTCTATCAACGACCCAGAGATATAGCTTGATTAAGATTCTCCAGCAGATAGCTCAGTTCGTACACCAGTTCTTCCTATTGCGTGTAGAGTTCAGTTCAGTTCAGTTCACAGTTGACCAACTCTAAGTTCAGTTCAGTTTCGATTTGCTTCAATGCTATGGGGATTCATTCTGGAGTTCTCAAACAATTGCGAACTGAATCGAAACCGATTCAGCTCATGAGAATCGATTCCAATGGTCTGCTCTCAGGTGGATGTCTCTCTGCAATAGACTGATGCGTTTTTGAAGATCTGCTATGCACCTTTTTTTTACCTGAATGTAATTAGGCTTGTCACACATATCTATGTCGAGAGAAAGCTGAGCCCACGAATCGGGAAATCCTTTTGTTCTCTCTTCAGAATTAGTTTGAGCTCCGTGCCCGTTACTACTCTCTGATATTCCTTGTTAATCGCTTCCAGCTCGTCAAGGTATCTTGCCCTGGCTAGTGGCTCCTTCCTGCTCCTCTTGTGTTCTGCTTATGTCAGGGCATCTTCCTTGCCCTCCTCCTCCTCCTGTATCCTCTCACGTTCTCTCCGGGTCTCCGACACCTTTCGATCTCATGGTTCTTCTTCTACTGGGAATTCAACAGACTTTCACAACCCCTAAGCTCGTCAATTTGTGGAATCCTCCTACATTGTAAGGAAAGCTTGCTCCACAGTCTCTACCCCATCAAGAGCTCCTCCGGCCTTTTAATAGACATTGTCCTGTAGGCCAACGTGGTGCCGTTGTTATCTGCATCCCTCCTCCACATGTTTTTGATAATCTGGACTTCTCTCTCTGCCAGCCCATTATTCTCGGGGTAGCACGTGCTGTTCATCATGTGCTTTAACTGACACTCAACCATCAGGTCTTGAGTCGTAATATGGACCATTGTCTGACCAACATGTCTCATGGTATCCCAATCATGCGAGAACCGGCCTGGTCATCCAGGCCAACTCCCGGCTCATCTGCGCCTTTAGCTCCCATGGGCCTGTCAGGAGGGTGGCACTATGGAAGGGTTGATGTGTCATCCTTCCTTCCTGTACGCAGCTCAAGCAACTATCAATCATCTTTGCCACTTTGCTCCTAATCGATGGCCACTAAACGCTATCCCTAGCTATCCTGGTCATTCTGACTATCCCTTGATGGTCAGTGTGTAGCCGTCTAAGGGCAGCTTGCCTCAGCTTGCGCAGGACGTACAGCCTGGCATTTATCAGCACTAAGCCATTGGCAACGGTAAGACTGTCCCTCATAGCCCTCACCTTCTTCAGCTCCCCTGAGGTGGCAAACAATCATCCCTGTGGGATCCCGTTGACCACCCTCAAATACTCCTGGTCCACCTCTGCGGCCTCCCTAACTTACTACTGGATGGGATAATCGATCAGCAATGAGCATCTGCGTCCATGCTGTATAAAATATAGTACAAATATACATCATCAGTCTTGTTCTAAAGCGCTGTATTCGCACTGGGAGGTTTGACAAGGTCTTGTTGCCTATCAACGCAATCAGTGGCTTATGATCTGTCTCGAATTTGAATTCCCAACCACCGAGGTAGAAATCAAATTTTTTTGTATGCCCAGGTTATGGCAAGAGCTTTTTTCTCAAACTGGTCGTACCTTTGCTCAGCCTCTGTTATCCTCATAGAGGCATAAGCCACCGGCAGCCACTCTAACCCCACACTCTGAAGCAACCCTGCTCCCAGCTTGTGCTTGCTTGCATCATCCGTCACTCTGCGTTTCTTGTGGATATCAAGCAGCGCCAGTACCGGAGAGCTGCCAATGACTCTCTTAACTTCCTGAAAACTGGCCTGGTTTCACTATGTCCACAGCCAAGCTGCCTTATTCTTACCCAATTCCCTTAGTGGTAGCTGTAACTCTACCAAAATGGGGCTGAACCCGCCCAAGTAGTTCGCCATGGCCAGAAATCTTTGTAGATTCTTCCTTTCTGTCGGCACCAGCATGCCCGTGATAGCAATTTCTTTCTCGACCCTAACACCTTCCTGGCTGAGTATATAGCCCATGAGCTTAACCTAACACATCTTAAACCGGCACTTTCTCTCATTTAGGGTCATTCTGGCTTTTTCTATGCTATTTAGGACCTTAGCCAACCAATCATCGTGTTCCTGCTTTGTTCACCCCACCACCAGGATGTCATCCATCATGCACATCACTCCATGCAATAAATCCAAAATCTTTGATATCTGTCTCTGAAGAACGTTTGGGGGCCGCTGAGATCCCAAATGGCATCTTACAGAATCGATATCTCCAAAAAGGAGTGATGAAAGTGGTGTAGACCCTTGAATCTTTGCTCTGCCTTATCTGATGAAATCCTGAGTTTGTATCCATCTTGCTGAAATACCAGCTCTGCTCAAGTGGCGACAGCAGCTCCTCCAATCTTAGTGGATGGTAGAGTTCTCTCTTCACACTTTCGTTGAGGTGGGTGAGGTCCACTAGATCCCCACTCGATGATTACATTTTGGGGCCACGACCGTCCCCGAGCACCACCCTGTCAACCTTTTGACTCTCTCGGGCCTCCATTGTCTCTATCTTGTCTAATTCAGCCCTCTTAGCCCTCCACAACCCTATGTGCAACTTCCTTGACATGTACAAGCCCACTGGTTCACCCTCTTCCCTGAGATCAGTTTTAGATATGTCAGGTAGCACCCCCAGATCTTTGAACAGCCCTGGATATTAACTCTTGACTTTCTCCTGAGCAGAACACATCATCTAGTGTCATAATATTGGTTTTTCCTAATATATTGCCCTTGGTCCCATTCAATACATAGGCTTGCACTGCCGCCCTCTGTCCATCTGGGATCAGATGTCTACCTACTTTCTAACGGAGATGCCCAACAATGTCCCATGGTTCAGATCCACCCTTTGGACATACCTGTGCGCAGTGCCACCTCGTTGCAGCTAAATCAATTCTCCATAACTCATCTCGCTCGGGGCCCACTCGTCCTTCTGTAGCAATGTCCTAAATGGGCCAGCCGATTCCTACAACTCCTGGCCCAATGTCATGGAGCTCCATAGATGAAACATTTTCAGGCTTTGCTATCTCCCCTGCCGCTGACTCCGCCATAGATTACTTCAAATCTGTAAGTATGACAATTCTCCTCGAGGGAAAAAGTTGTTCTGGCTTTATTTAGAGGTGAGAAAGAAAGAAAAAACTGAATTCAAGTGTGGTCTATGGTTGCAATAGACCAAGATATTAGCTATCTGTAACCCGATAGTTGTTGAAAACAGTCACGCTTGCATTCTGTCACCAAGCTGTTCCACTAGCTGGTCAGAAGTTGCGCACAAGATGGCGCCAGGCTTTTACCGCAAAGGATTAGTTGAATTATTTGTTCTCATCACGCTAGCTCGAGGATCCCCCAACGACTAAAGTGTAGCGTTCCTGCTGCACGAACGCACCTTATGTTCTCCTTCATTGCAAAGTATGCTTCTAATGAATCTTTAAGGGCCTCGTACTGCGTCTCCAAAGTGTTCATGCCCCAGGTGTCGGAGATGTTCATACCTACTGTTCCCATTAGAGTTCATAGCTGCTTTCCTCTGCTCAAACTGAGCATCTTCCTCCTCCTCCCCTGATCTGGTCTTACTACCCGCTCTATCTGGTCTTACTACCCGCTCTATCTGGTCTTACTACCCGCTCTATCTGGTCTTACTACCTGCTCTATCTGGTCTTACTACCTGCTCTATCTGGCTTATGCAGCCCTGCACTAATCAATGCCAATTTTAACCTCCTCACAAATTTGCTCCAACATTCCAACTCAACCCTCTGCTCTAGCACCTGTGGAGGTGTGTTAACTCATCTCTCAACCTAGCTGTATCCAAATTTGCTCAATTACACTGATATCTCCAGTTTAATACAACACAAATATCATGAACAAGCCTGCTGCAAATAAATGCCAAGTTTACCTTCTTTTAATCCTCGGCTAATACTGTTGTTCAACCTTCTGACACTATTTAGTGCTAGGAGAGCTCATCTTGTCACGTGTAAGCTTACGTCCACGTCAACTCTGATTGTCAATTCCCTTCTTTGGTCTCCCGTATCTCTTTGTCCCTTGTAGCTTCCGCCTTTCTTGCTTTCTGAGTCTTGACTAGCTGAGCAACTGTAGGAATGTCCCTTCCTTCCGGTTGTCTTCCACTACACTGCACTAAAATGTGATTTAACTAATGGTGTAATGCCAAAAAATTTTGTGTCCATTTACTTTTACATAGTTAACCGCGTTTTTCAATACACCATGACTGAAATATTTGTAAAGTTAACTATGTGATTAATAGTGAGCCAGTCATCATGCTTCAATCAATTCTACCTTCTCACTCCCATCAGGATAGTTGAGTTGCTTTCTGTTTCAATCACATTACCTGAAAATTACAAAAAGAATGAAGGGTTTCATTTTGATTCTCCATTCAATAGATCTTTGTATCTGCCATCCACTCTCTTGGGTCATATTTCAGATTTGTGTGACGCTGGAGAAGATGGCGAGAATGTCTGGTGCTTAGTCATGGAACCAAACGCTACCGCTTCAATCTACCCATGGGAGATCGGGAATTTCCAATGTCTGAACTCCTCTCACATCTGTGACGGCCACGTTGATTGTTCTTACCCATACGCCATCGATGAGGATTATCCATGTCCGTGTCGGGATGACCAGCTCACATGTGAGAGCACAGGTGAATGCATTCCACCATGGGCAATGTGCGATCGAATCCGCGACTGCAACGACAGCAGTGACGAGACACATGCAAACTGCACCTGCTACTCCTATGAACTCAAATGCGCCAACACAGGCAAATGCATCGACAAGTACTACCAGTGTGATGGCTACAATGACTGTGGGGACTGGAGTGACGAGAACTGCACCTGCAACTCTACCCAGTTCAAGTGTAACAGCACAGGTCGATGTATGGACAAGTACTACCAGTGCGATGGCTACAACGACTGTGGGGACTGGAGCGACGAGAACTGCATCTGTAACTCTAGCCAGCTCAAGTGTAACAACACAGGCAGGTGCATGGACTGGTACTACAAATGTGATCGCCACAACGACTGTGGAGACTGGAGTGATGAGAAAAACTGCACATGCGAACCAGTACAGCTGAAGTGTAACAAGACAGGCGTCTGCATCTATCCCAGCGTCGGCTGTGACGGCTACAATGACTGCGGTGACTGGACTGATGAGGTCAACTGTGAATGCAACGAATACCAGTTCTCCTGTCATAGGAATGGGTCAGACGGTGAAGTGTGCCTCTACTCAAGCTACAGATGTGATAACGTGTCTGATTGCGTTGATGGGAGCGATGAGGCAGACTGTAACATACCTTGCAGCTCAGATCAATTCCAGTAAGTATTTCTCTTACAGGCTACGGAATCTAGTGTTTTTTTGGTGTGTAATGAACATTGTTATTTATCTGTAGGTGTAGAGAAGGAGCTAGCTTTACTTACCCGTTCTCCAAGTGCATCAATGCGTCTTTCGTCTGCGACGGTGTTGCCGATTGCTGGGATCATAGCGATGAGAACAACACAATATGCCATGGTGAGCTTGTCATTACACTTGTAGTAGGCTTACTAAGCGAGTTCGCGACCCTGCGACATGTCCAATATTATTTTAGTTGGACAAAATTCTGTCCAGAGGTAGTGAACACAGCTGTCGCAAATCTAATAAAAATATTAGTATTACCATGGGTGCGGCTTAGATTATTCCCTGCCCGTTTCGGGATGTGACGTAACCGTGACGAAAGACAGAGCAATGGATTCTCGAAAGAAAGCGTGTGTGTCTCTACTACTAGATCTTATGACTAGCTGCGTTACTAATAAAGCATTGATGGAATTATTAAGCTTAGCTACTGAACGTATTTCCCAGCACACCCCACACACATGAGGTGATCTGCTTCAATCTAGACAACATTCAATGTCAACAGTTACTGTGGAATTCAGAAGACATTAGATATGAGAGCTGTATTTGTACTCAAAGTCTGTTATAGTTAGTTGCATCATAAAAGTTAGATCACAGCGGTTCTGGTGTATTATGACCAGTACTCACAATCAGTGTGATCCCTATGCATCACTCTAGGAGGCTTTAGAACTGTGTAAGGTATTTATTTCTATACATTGTAGTAGTGGTAGTAGCAATCGTTCTTGTAGGAAAAGGCGTACAAATATCACCACATATTCACCCCATTTAAAAAGCCCATGACTTAAATTGAGAGTGATGAATGAGAGGAAGTTTATTAGTTGTGGCTGAAGAATAAGCGCAAGTAGCTGGTCTTAGCTGCAGATTAGCTTGTCCAATGATGAGTCTCAAGTTGAGAGCTAGCTGTCGAGAGAAATGAATAGGGTGATGTGAATTTCAATCCGCTATTTCGTATTCCTGTGATGCGAGCCAACTGAGGAATAAGACATTAAATTGAATATCTTTCAAGTAGGCTCCACGTGTTGCAAGATTTTGTCGCAGATTTATTATTAAAACACTTGACTTGGAATATTTTTGAATATTTTATTCGAAAAACTTGACATGTCGCAAGGTCGCGAACTCGCTTACTAATCAATTTGTGCAAGCCATTGAATTTCCTCTTCTCCGCATGGACACATAGTGCTGTGCCTTGGGGGTGGAAGGAAGAGTTATGAGTTTTCAAGAATTAGAGAGAAAACACATTGTTTAAACTGGTGTTGTTGCTCAGATCCTCTAGAAATGACTTCAACCAGAGAAAGCTGCAAAATTCTAGATGCTTGCAAGTCTGATGGATAGCTTGATATCATCGTTTTATCCCCAAACCATTCCGAAGATGTTTCATTTCTGTTCATCCAGATGCGTGTCCTTTGCTGGAAGCTGTGAACCTGACTTGGTGTGTGTTGTATGACAACGAAAGCTGGTCTGGAGAATTCTTGGCATGGAGACAGTATTCCTGCCTGAACCAATCACAGATCTGCAATGGCGTAGTCGACTGTGCCTACCCATATGCACTCGATGAGCCAGAGATGGTTTGTGCGTGTGATTTGAACGAGTTTGAGTGCAAAAACTCAGGTAGATGTATCCCAGACTACTGGGAATGTGACAGATATGATGACTGCGGAGACTACAGTGACGAGAGGAACTGTACCTGTGACTCATCGGAGTTCAAATGTAACAACACCGGTCTATGCATCAACCGCTATGGTTTCGAATGCAATGGCATCAACGACTGTGGTGACTGGAGCGATGAAAGGCATTGCGTGTGTGAAAGCTATGAATTCAAATGTAACAACACTGGCAGGTGCATGAACAGTTACTTCAACAAATGTGATGGTTCCAACAACTGCGGAGACTGGAGTGACGAGTGGAACTGCACGTGCGGCGAAAAGGAGTTTAAGTGCAACCGAACTGGACAGTGCATCTCGTTCACTTCAGTCTGTGATGGTAGCAGGAACTGCGGATACTCCTATGACAATGACACCAGCGATGAAGAGAACTGCGGTAACTGTACACACCAGTTCAAGTGTAACAATGGGCGCTGCATTAACTCGTTGTGGGCCTGCGATAATTATGATGACTGCGGGGACAACAGTGATGAGAAAGACTGCCCTTGTGATAGTCATGAATTCAAATGTAACAACACTGGCTGGTGCATCAATAGTTACTCCTATGAGTGTGATGGCTCCAATGATTGTGGAGACTGGAGTGACGAGCAGAACTGTGCCTGTCAAGACAAGCAGTTCAAGTGCAACCTGACTGGACAGTGCATTTCGTTCACTTCTGTCTGCAATGGCTATGACAACTGTGGATATTGGTATGACAATGACAGTAGTGATGAAGACAACTGTGGTAACTGCACAGGTATGGAGTTTGAGTGTGACAACGGACGTTGTGTCAACTCTTCGTGGGTCTGTGATGGTTATGACGATTGCAATGACTACAGTGACGAGAGAGACTGTCCATGTGACAACGACGAATTCAGGTGTGAGAACGGACGTTGTATTCCTGGGAGGTGGGAGTGCGATAGAGACAACGACTGTGGAGACTACAGCGATGAGAGGAACTGTCCCTGTTACTCATGGGAATTTAAATGCAATAACACTGGCCGATGTATCTCTGCCTACTATTATCAATGCGACGGAGATAACGACTGTGGGGACTGGAGCGATGAGTGGAACTGTCCCTGTGATGATAAAGAGTTCATGTGTGACTCGTGGAGTGACCCGTCTGAGAAGTGTGTGAGTGTGAACAGCCTGTGTGATGGTGTCTCCAACTGCATCGACAATTCCGACGAATCGTTCTGCGAGACAAACTGTGGATCTGATCAAGTGAGGTGAGTTAAGATGCTGAAAGCTCTCGCTGTATTAACGAAATGAAGGATATAAAATTCATGCTTGTGCTACATCCAAATCTAAAAAGATATTTGTTTGACATGAAATTAGCACCCCCCTAGTTCCCAGTGGACTATCCAGGGAAAACCATGGTAAAATGAAAAACATCTTTAGGCTTTCCTCGCATCCTCCTGAGCAATTCCTGAGGGAATTCTAGGAATCATAAATTCATCACAATTTTTTTTATTTCAGGTGCTCTTCTGGTGTTACCTATGACGACCTCATGGAGACGTGCGTCAATCGCAGTCGTTTGTGTGATCTCCGCGCCGACTGCATCGATCAGAGTGACGAACTCTCTGCTACCTGTGATGGTAACTACCTCGCTCTTCCTTTCCCTTAACATTCCCTGCAGGTCAGCTAAAAATAGTCCTGGAAGGTTTTTAAAGCACCATTTTTTTCATGTGATCAGGAGTAGATATCCATCGCATCGTTGTGAAGTTTGACCTCAGCTTACTACATTCTCCTGATTGGCACCATTTTTAGACACCTGCTCGACTGTTGCCGTGGGAAATATCAGCAAGTGTTTGTCATATGGCTATGACACATATGACTACCGGCCTGTGTACAGATGTCTGACGGATGACATGGTGTGTGACGGGACGTACCACTGCTCTGGAAGAGAGGATGAAGACTGGAGGGTGTGCCCGTGTGAGACGGACGAGTACGAATGCGACTCGTTTAGGTATTTGTACGAGAAGTGTATTCCACTCGTCGATGCCTGTGATGGCTACGGTCATTGCTGGGATGGTTCGGACGAGGAATACTGCCACCCTGAATGCCCTCTCAACACCACCAGGTATTTACTCGCAATCTAGTCTACAGTTACCCCAATACTACCAGTGTCCATCTTCAAAGACCAACAACTGTGTTCTTTAAATAGACTCATTGTTCTACGAATGATAGAAACAGTGCAGGATCATTTTAGTGCATTTTGCTGATAATTTTTTATCCATGGATTCGAGTTTCACTGTTCTTATGATCGATTGATTTCGATTTTCAAAGTTTTCCGCTTTGTAATTCAGATGCTCGACAGGGCTGAGCTACCTGCCAGGTCACAACCCTTGTATTCCTGATGAGATGCTGTGCGATGGACGAGCGCAGTGCGCGGATCATAGCGACGAGGATGAAGTCCTCTGTCAAGGTGAGGTCTATCATTTTGCTATGTTGAAAATTTTTTATGGCGCCGAGGTCTGGCAATGCAAGCGTTTAGAGTCATCTCTTAAATCCTGAGAGTTTCAATTTGACACACGTGCTACACGGAAACTGGCAGGCTTGTCGTGCAAGATACACACTCTTACAATGCGGCTCGACGAAGCCTGGTATGAGAATGTAGTAAACGTATATCAGAATGATAGTGGTAATGTCTCAGTCAGAAACAAGACGGTTGTTTCCTTGCAAGCTGTTTATTTATTGTTTGCTGACACATGGTACTGAGTACTAGCAGACTTCCTCGCTCAAATTAGGTACTATGAACAAATTTTTTATTAGCCATAAACTTTATTTTCCGTTGCTAGTTGCTAGTTGCTAGTTGCTAGTTAACATGTAAATACTTAGTTTTTAACTTATACATTCGGACGGATGAAAGTTAGAGGGCTCACTACCATAGAGCGCAACTGGACAAATAAGTTTTGGCTGCTGACCGAAATAAACTGCCAACCTACTTGCCATAAGCGTCAGAGGCAAGTGTAGGGCACTGATCTGGCTGGTGGACATTTAGTTCTCTCATCTCATCTCGATCAGTGAGACTTGAACAGCCGCATGGAAAACAGGTCTTAGTGAAAGAAGGAATCAACTATACTTCAGCTCGAAGGAGCTTTTGGTACATTCAAGGTGAACTTATCATCATGACATTCCCTGCTACGGTGTTTTAGAATATGGTCTGTTGATTTCATTAAATAAACTATATGAATACCATGCATCCTCTGGAACAAAATACATGAATTTAGTAGTGGCTTCAGACCAGCTCATGACTGATGTCAATGAGGTGCTGGATAGTTGGAGGACAGGGCCAATACTGCTCCCATCTATTCAGTGGCATGGGTGACATTGCATAGACATGGTGTATGGACTAGAGCTAGAAAACATGAATGGCGGTCAGGTCGGACGTCATGAAAAAGGAAGCTGGAAGAGGAGGCCAGTAAACAGAGAATGGTGGAGCTTGGTAACATGGCAATCAATGATAACACCAAGTAGTGAGCGCTTGAATTTTCTAAGCAATGGCTGATGACAGTACCCACTGCACTAAGGAGGATACTGACATCAGGAAGATCAACAGACTCTGGACTACAAATCCAGCGCCATAGAGATGGATGACGTGAAAAACAAGATTCTGAAGGTGAATAACACTGTACACGATATATTCCATGAGTGCTGGCTCAAGAAATCTATCTCTCTGAATGAATCAGTGGCCTGGTAGCTGCAATAGCTCCTCACTAATGCAGCCCATTTGGAGTGGCTCATTAGAGGATATGCTGTCTTGTTCATGAAAGATCAGACTTAAGGAGATTTATCTGACAACGGACTATAATTTTCTGCCTTCAAGCAACGCAAAAGCCCCTCCTACATACCCTTCCCAACGAGATAGATCGAGTAGGTGTCTGACTAGTAGTGAAGTGTCAGCAAATGTACTTGGGGTGCCTATCATCAGTTGATAGTAAAGGAAGCAAGAACTGACAACGCCAGGAGGGATTTGACCAGCTTAGCCATGCTATTGATCAAGTACAGGAAAGCCTACGATTATCTCCCTTACTTCCGGATCCTTGAATGCCTGCAACTCTACAAAAACCCATTCTTCAACCAGGGAGTTGAACCCTGACCAACCTTCAGAAGATGCTTCATTGCCGATGGCCAGGAAATAATTCTTATAATCATCCGGAACAATATCTATTAAGGCACTAGCCTGTTGCCACTGCTCTTCCATGGAATCCTTGATCCATTGAGGACGCTGTGAGCAGAACGCAAGTTCATGTAAATTGCCATTTTCAGTTAAAAAACAATTTCAGAGCAGAAATGACAAAAATCGCCTCCTCTAAATGGATGACATCAAGCTCTATGCTAAGAATGAGCAAGAAATTGACTCACTAATTCACCTTATTACAGTGTGACCAACTCTGCGACTTAAGTCGCAAAAAACGACTTTTTCAATAGTCTTGCAACTTTGCACGACTTTCATGCAGATCATCTCTAAAAGTGTTCTGCAGTTAGATATTTGTTTTCTAGCCTAAGTTCTTTCATTTCATGCGATATTCAAGTCGATAGAAAGCCATTTATGCATAGTATGACCCCCTTACTACTAGTATGGGACTACTTTCAAGAACTTATGGCACGGAAATGCAGAAAGCCGATACGAAGCTATCGTTAGTATGATTAAGTAAGACTCAGGTTAGTGATAACGATGTTTTGATTAGCAGCCTTCTATTTCTTTGAAGACTAGTGGCTGGTTCATTTGGTAATAAGCTCTATGCAGCCTCTCATTGCTATATATAGTGGTTTTGTAATAGGTTTTGTAGTAAGGTATTAGTCAGAAAATTGTCACCGCCTACCTGTAATCTGACTGACAGAAACAACGTTATGAAGCAGCAGCAGGCTAAACATGTTAGTAACATATTGAAAACATTGCTCATGCTAACTGTCTACTAACAATGACCAGTGCAGTTGGCTCAAAGCAATAAAAAGCATGAGGAACAGCCTCTGTCAATCAAAGGTGGTTGGAAAAGTTTCCAATCATAATAATACACAGTAAAAATCTCAAAATTGTCCCGTGGGTTTCGCCCCCTGAACCCCCGCCGGGGCAATGCCCCTGGACCCCACCAGGGGGCCTAGGCAGCCCCCTGGACCCCCTGCCTTGGGGTATGTTACGAACCTTTTTACCTTCTCAGGTTGGTCATCCTACCTTATTAGGGTGTCCAGTGATGATATTGACATGTACTTCAGCCTCAGCAACGTGGTCACCTCAAAGCTACAGGGCAAGGCAGCGTGCATCAATGGTATGGCTCTGATGCGCGGATATATTGTGGACGTTGAGCAAGGCTACAAGTATCTGGGCGTGTTGCAATCACACAACGGCAATGATGCAGGGTTCAGTCAGAAGGCAGAAAAAGAGTATAGGAAGGTGTTCAGGTCCTTTCGAGTAATCTCTGGAGGCTACTATCATTTCAAAGATGTTTTCAGCTAAAGTGAAGTGCCTATGGATTCTATGTCTCTTGGAAGTTACAAAAGAGGTCAAGGCGTTCAAGGTTTTCAAGGGTATACCCAGCACAAGAAAGCAGATTCAAAACTGTATCCCCTTTGAAGTGGTCGGAGTTCTATCTTTCCCTCTTTGCGAACCTCAAGCACTGGAATGAGGTGCAGACGATCAAGTCTGAAAACCTAGGGGCACAACAGCAGCACGGTGATACCACTGACTAATAGATAAGGTGGCTGATTTGGAAACTTTCAGACTACTGGCTAAGAACACTAGGCTTCAATGTCAGCACTCAGGCACTTATGACGGCTGCATAGGATCGAATTCTGAACTTGAAATCAATTCAGACCTACGTGTCCTGCACCATTGTAGGGTGTGACAACGGTCATCAGAGAATGCAGCAAATAGTCAGTCGATGCTTCCAACTCGCATTCAAATGCTACAATGAGGCGGATCAGCAGGTGAAGATATTGTTCATAGAGCCATAAATGAATGACATGGGCGTAGTCAGCTGACAGAATAATGAGAGCCTCCAGAGAAGGAGGATGGGAACCCCCAGAGGTGTCTGGGAACTCCCGAGAAGACGAATGATAACCCCAAAAGTAGATATATGAGAGCTCTCAGAAAAGGTAGATGGGCACACCCATGCCAAGATTATCTGAGAATTCTATGTCTGGTTGCATAGGCCAATGATTACTAACAAGTCTGAAATTGTGGTGGTGGAAAAGAACACCCAGTACATTTACACCACTCTGGTAGATTCCCAATGAAGTCAAGGTAAAACTTCTGGGAAAAGTACTTCAGTATCAGCCATTGTGCGAGGAATGGGCAAGAACGTCGAATACAACTGCTACAGGTGCGCCAATGGCGGTCAGAGCAGTGACAACTAAGTGCATCCGACTGCTGGTACAGGTGCTTGGGAATATAGATGTAAGCGGACTACAAAAGTGCTCTTGGTGAAGGAACGTTGAAACTTCGAGGTTATTCAAGCTCCAGGGTTCTAATAGCAAATTATCAAGCTTGACAGAATAGTACAACTCATTATTTACGAGTGATCCATATTTTTGTTATGCATCACGTTTGATATATGTATTGAGAGGTAGTGTTAGGTGTATTACATACACTTGACTTATATACATGTTATGGTGCAAAATATGCCTAAATTAGTGTTCCAATGGATGTAGATATCCAAAAGTATAACATTTCTAAAACAAAACATGTTGCTTCCATTGATAGTTACATGAATTATTTCAGCAACCTGCCCCACTAATGGTATGACACCTGCGACTCGCTGCCAGTCCAGCGCTTATGACAATGAGTACAATGGCTACCTGGATTACATTTGCATCGACTCATCAAACATCTGCGATGGTAATCAGGACTGCAGAAATTCGTCGCTAGATGAGCCGGATAGCATATGTCCATGCTCCACATGGCAGTTCTACTGCAAGGCTCAAGACAGGTGCATTTCGAGATATAGCCTATGTGACAACTGGAACGATTGCGGGGACTGGAGTGACGAACAAGACTGCGAGTGTGACGAGAAGGAGTTCAAGTGTGAGCTGACTGGACAGTGCATCTCCTTCACTTCTG
>ERZ1740065.836-NODE-836-length-17401-cov-6.199585_pt1 | contig 17401 bp, 22 predicted proteins | sample MGYA00581738_ERZ1740065 | MGnify/ENA primary metagenome ERZ1740065 (study PRJEB43018, sample SAMN04849749) | marine metagenome | isolation source: floating plastic debris | place: Pacific Ocean | collected 2008-09-01 | study: EMG produced TPA metagenomics assembly...
GAGGTGCTGCCGCTGGTCAGCGAACACATCGCCGCCCATATGGCCGACGAAAACGTGCAGGCGGCTGATCTCAAGCGCCTGTGGCTGCATCAGGCAAACAAGACGATGAATGACTTTATCGGCAAGAAAGTTCTGGGGCGCACCCCGGAGCCAGCGGAACAGCCCAACATCCTGCAGGACTACGCCAATACGTCGTCAGCAGGATCGATCATTGCCTTTTCCAAGTATTCCAATGACTTGGAGCCGGGAGATAAAGGGCTGATCTGCTCATTCGGCGCGGGGTATTCCGTCGGATCCGTGCTGGTCGAACGCAAGGGGTGAGCTGCAGGTCACGCCGCCCCGTGATCGTTTTCCAGATGTAGTTTCATGTCGATCAGCACCTGTTGCAGCAGGCCGGTCTCCCGCAGCAGGCGCTTGGCCTCGTTCACGGTGATCTTCCCGTCTTCCATGGATTGCTGATACTCCCCCATCAGCATGGCAAAACGCTGGCTCAGGGCGATCACATCCGCGTTCACGCCGCCGGGCCGTTCCGCGTTTGGGCGGCGTTCGTCATATTGCAGCGACGTGCCGGACAGCTCTGCCAGCGCACCGGTGACATGCGGATATTTCGCGGCCTGCTCCAGCAGGGCCACCGCCTCGATCGGCATGAATCGGTCCGCATGTTCGTCATGATCCGAATAATAGCGCCCCAGCGTCGCCTTGGACTTGCCGGTCAATTTGCATGCCTGCTCGACGCCGACGTCCTTCACCAACGCTTCCGTATGCTTTTTCAGATACCTGCCGATCGCCGTCATAGTCGTCCTTCTCAGCCAAAACATGCCCCTTTTCATTCAAGGGGGAAAACCGTCTTGGCTTTTCCATTAATCGGATGTCAGGGAAATGTCATTTATAAAAGCACTCCCATTGTTCGGGGGTCTAGTGAGTGGCCGGCAGTCCCAGCGCCGGTTTCGGTTAGGAGCCCTGTTGCGTTCTGCCGATTTTGGGACCGGCAGGTTGACGGTCACGTCAACAGCCGCGCACAGGCTCTGACAATGGGCGGTACCGCTTGCAGCGCGTTTCCGCCCGGCCTATCAAGCGCGCCATGGCCAAGCTCTATTTCCACTATTCGACCATGAACGCGGGCAAATCGACCGTGCTTCTGCAAGCCGCGCATAACTACCGCGAACGCGGCATGGTGCCCTATCTTCTGACCGCGCAGTTCGACAATCGCGCAGGCGACGGGCGCATCGCGTCACGCATCGGAATTGGGGAAGAAGCGGACACCTTCAGCGCAGATGACGATCTTTTTATGCGCATCGCCAAACGCCTGAAAATGGGAAAGATCGCCTGCGTCTTCGTGGACGAGGCGCAGTTCCTGACGGAAGAACAAGTCTGGCAGCTGGCCCGGGCGGTCGATGATCTGAACGTCCCGATCATGTGTTTCGGCCTGCGCGTGGATTTCCGTGGCCAGCTCTTTCCCGGCTCCGCGACGCTTTTGGCGCTGGCCGACGAGATGCGGGAGGTCCGCACCATTTGCCATTGCGGCAAGAAGGCGACGATGGTCGTGCGACAGGACGACGAAGGCCGCGCCCTGCTGGATGGGGCGCAGGTTCAGATCGGCGGCAACGAAACCTATGTCTCGCTCTGCCGCAGGCACTGGCGCGAAGCCGTGGGAGATCGCTGAGCGGTCAAACCAGATTTGGCGGTGTCTCACCGGCAAAGAATGCCTTGAGATTTGCCACCGTCATCAATCCCATATCCTCCCGGACTTCGAGCGCCGCGGTCCCGATGTGCGGCAGCAAAACGACGTTTTCCATCCGTTTCAGCGCGTCCGGCACCGTGGGCTCGAATTCGTAGACATCCAGTCCGGCCCCGCCGATCTGCCCATCCGCCAGCGCCCGGATCAACGCGCTTTCGGCCACCACGTTACCGCGGGCAATGTTGATCAGATGCGCATGGCTCTGCATCGCCTCCAGCACCTCGGCATTGATCAGGTGGTGGGTTTCATCGCCCCCGGGCACCGCAATCACCAGCACATCAACGGACGCGGCGAGCGCCAGAAGGCTCTCTTTCCGTTCTGCCGGAAACTCCAGCTTTTTCGGAGAACGGCTGTGATAGGCCACCTGCATGCCAAAACCGAAATGGCAGCGCCGGGCAATGGCCTGTCCGATACGGCCCATGCCGACAATCCCGACGGTCTTACCCCCCAGATGCATGCCCAGGAGCTGTGTCGGGTGCCAGCCTTCCCACTGCCCCGCGCGGACCATGCGTTCGCCCTCGCCAGCGCGCCGGGCGCTCATCAGCATGAGCGTCATCGCCGTGTCCGCCGTCGCATCCGTCACCGCGCCAGGCGTGTTCGTGACGGTGATCCCGGCGGTCTTCGCAGCGGCCACGTCAATATGATTATACCCCACCCCGAAATTCGCAAGAATCCGGCAACGCCAGCTGGCCTCTGCCTTGAAGATCTCTTCGGAAAAAAGATCCCCCAGCGTTGGAATGACCGCGTCGTAATCGCTGAGCGCGGTGCGCATTTCCTCCACCGTCAGGGGCGAGGTCATCTGGCGGACCGTGACATCGAAAAGCTCTCTGGCCGCGGATTGAACCTTGTCTGGCAGCGGCCGTGTCATCCATATTTTCGTCAATGCATCCGCCCTCCCCGCGGCACTTCGATGTCCGGTGTGATCAGCACGATCTCTCCGTTTTCATCGGGCAGACCCAATACCAGAACCTCGGACATGAACGGCCCGATCTGACGAGGCGGGAAATTCACCACGGCCAGCACCTGCTTGCCCACAAGCACTTCGGGTTCGTAATTCACAGTCACCTGCGCGGAGGATTTGCGCTCCCCGATGTCATCGCCAAAGTCGATCCACATCTTGATGGCCGGTTTGCGCGCTTCGGGAAAAACCTCTGCCCGCAGAACCGTCCCGCAGCGAATGTCGACTTTCAGAAAATCGTCAAAGCTGATGTCATCCATTGGCCAACTCCCTTGATCTGTCGGTGGCCGCCTTTACCGCACGGCTGAGCAAAGCGGGAAAGCCACTAGTCTCGTCCATCAGGACCTCGAGCGCCGCCTGCGTCGTGCCATTGGGCGAGGTGACATCGACACGCAGTAGGCTCGGATCTGCTTCCGCACCCTGCGCCAGCGCCCCGGCACCCGCCACCGTGGCCTTGGCAAGCTGCATGGCGAGATCGGCAGGCAGGCCCTGCTCCACCCCTGCCGCGGCCATGGTTTCGATCATGTGAAACACATATGCCGGTCCCGATCCGCTGACCCCGGTGACCGCGTCAATCTGCGCCTCTGCCTCCAGTCGAACAACATCACCAATGGCGGCCAGCAGGGTGTCGGCCTCGTCCAGCGCATCAGCGCCGGCGTGGGCGTTGCCGACAATCGCGGTGATCCCCTGCGAGATCGCGGCGGGCGTATTGGGCATGGCCCGGATAACCGGTATGCGCTGCCCCAATATCTCCTCGAATCGCACCAAGGTTAATCCCGCAGCCACGCTGATGAAAACCGTGTCTCCGTTACCCATGGCCGCCAGCGTCGGCAGCGCATCTGTCATCATCTGGGGTTTTACCGCCACCAGCACGATCGCCGGCCTCTCGGGCAGCTCTTCGTTCAGATGAACACCGGTGGTGCGCAGCCAGTCGGACGGCTTAGGCTCAACCACCCACACGGTGGCGGGCGGCAATCCCTCCGCCAGCCATCCGGCCAGCATCGCAGATCCCATCTTGCCACAGCCCAACAGAACGAGTCCGTGCCGCGCGATACGACTGTCTTGCATGTGGTAAGCCCCCCGAAACGCATGATGTCCCGGGGCGCAGGTTTACGCGCGACCGTAGGCCTCTGCAATGGCGACCTGCAACGCCTCGGTCGGGCTCTGGTTTCCCCAGACCATCAGCTGCATCGCCGGGTAATAGCGTTCCGCGCTCATCACCGCGGCGCCGATCATCGTGTCGATCTGATCAGCGCTGGCGACATGTCCTCCCGCGAGCACAAGCCCGTAGCGGTAGACCATCAGCTTTTGCTCTTCCCAATAGGTAAAGGCGCCGGCCCAGCACTGATCATTCACGTGGTTCAAGAGCTCGTAGAGTTCGGGAAGCTTCTCCTCCGGCGGCTCCATGTCGAAGGTGCAGATCATCCGCAGGGTTTGGTCAAAGGCCGACCATGCCAGTGTCAGCGAGTAGGTGCGCCACTGACCTTCCACAGCCATCGCAATCTGCTCATCCGAAATACGATCAAAGTCCCACTCGTGATGGGCTGCCAGATGTTCAACGATGTCGATGGGGTGAATGTCGTCTTCCAGATACTGCTCGGACAGGGCCATGGTGCCACCTCTTTTATCGTGCTAGCGCCGGGACCCAAGGATGGCCCCCAATGCTAGGTGCCTGCTCTACGGACCGGGGCGAGCCCCCGTGCCCATACAAGATATGGTGCGGTGTGAAAGCGATTGTGGCAACCCCTATTCTTGTGGGTAACCGCAATAAGTTGTGGATGACGAAAGATAAGCCGCAAAATGTCACCAATCGTAACGAATGGTGATCAAAGTTAATCAGATGTTAACGGAAAGCGGGCGCGCCATTGCCATCGCGCGCCCGGGAAATCAGGGAGAGAGGAATATCAGCCCTTCGACTCGAGCGCGTCAAGCCGAGCCTTGAGCGCTTCATTCTCTTCCCGTGCCTTTTGCGCCATCGCGCGCACGGCATCGAATTCCTCGCGTGTGACGAAATCGCGGTCCGCCAGCCAGCGATCCATCATGCTTTTCATCGCGGTTTCGGCTTCATCACGCGCGCCCTGTGCCACGCCCATGGCATTGGTCATCAGTTGAGAGATATCATCGAAAATCTTGTTGCGCGTTTGCATCTGTCGCCTCCGGCTGTTCACAAGTTGTATATGGTGCGAAAGACCGCAGCCTGCAAGGTTGACTTCCCCCGTCCGCCCAAGGAAAGGATGCGCCATGCAAGCGACGCTGCCTTTTCCCGACATCTCGCCCGAGATCTTCTCGATCTCCATCTTCGGCTTTGAACTGGCGCTGCGCTGGTACGCCCTTGCCTATATCATCGGCATTGTCCTCGGGTGGCGGCTGGTCGTGCGTGCGGTACAAACGCCCCGGCTCTGGCGCGAGGAAACACCGGTCATGACCAAGCCCCAGATCGAGGACCTGCTCACCTGGGTGATCATTGGCGTGATCCTTGGCGGGCGTCTGGGCTATGTGGTGTTTTATCAGCCCGCGTATTACCTGCAGCACCCGGCTGAAATACTGGCCGTCTGGCAAGGCGGCATGGCGTTTCATGGCGGGCTGCTCGGGGTCATTGTCGCGGGGCTGATCTATACGTGGCGGCATCACATACCGCGGCTCAGTGCGGCGGATGTCATGGCGCTTGGCGTGCCGCCGGGTTTGCTGCTGGGACGGCTCGCCAATTTCATCAATTCGGAGCTTTGGGGGCGGCCAACGGACCTGCCGTGGGGCGTGGCCTTCCCGACCGAAGCCGCGCAGGCCTGCCCCGATGTCATTGGCATCTGCGCCCGCCATCCCTCTCAGCTCTATGAGGCCGGTCTTGAAGGTCTGCTTTTGGGCTGTGTTCTGATCTGGCTGGTCTGGCGGTCTGGCGCACTGAAAAGGCCCGGGCTGGTGGCCGGAGTATTCTTCGCCGGATACGGGCTGGCGCGGTTTCTGGTCGAATTCGTGCGTCAGCCCGATACGCAGTTCATTTCCGACGGAAACCCGCTGGGCCTGGCCTGGCATGTAGGCGGCTGGGGTCTGACCATGGGTCAGATACTGTCCCTCCCGATGTTCCTGCTGGGGGGCTGGCTCGTCACGCGGGCACGCCGGACAGGATGAGCCTGTGCGAGTTGATCAGCGCGCGGATCGCACAGAACGGGCCGATCTCGCTTGCCGATTACATGGCCGAATGCCTTTTGCACCCGACCTTTGGCTATTACACCACCCATATTCCCTTTGGTGAAAAAGGCGATTTCATCACCGCTCCCGAAATCAGCCAGATTTTCGGGGAGCTGATCGGGCTCTGCCTTGCGCAGGCCTGGATGGATCAAGGGGCGCCCACCGCGTTCACCCTTGCGGAACTGGGCCCTGGCCGGGGCACCTTGATGGCCGATGTCTTGCGCGCCACGCGCCATGTTCCCGGCTTTCTCGACAGCGCGCAGGTGACATTAGTCGAGGCATCCGCCCGGATGAAAGAGCTGCAGAAGGAGACGCTTTCCGGCGTGCCGCTTGTCCATTGCGAGCAGGTGGCGCAACTTAAGGAACAGCCGCTGTTCGTGATCGCCAATGAGTTCTTCGACGCACTTCCGATCCGGCAATTCACCCGGGACGGGCAGCATTGGCGCGAAACGCAGGTTGGCATGGCGGAAACGAAACTGGTTCTGGGCCAGGGGCCTGCCCTGCCGCAACCTGCGCTGCACAACAGGCTGGGCGACACCGCATCCGGCGATGTGGTTGAATACGCGCCGGCTCTCGCCCCGATCGTGCAGACCATCGGTACACGGATTGCACATCATGGCGGGGCCGGCCTGATCATCGACTACGGCGATTGGCGCAGCCTTGGGGACACATTCCAGGCGCTGCTCGACCATCAGACCGTCGACCCGCTGATCCATCCGGGCGCGGCCGATTTGACGGCCCATGTGGATTTCGAAGCCATCGCAGTGGCTGCCCCCTGCCAGACAAGCCGCCTTACGCCGCAGGGCGTCTTTCTTGAAAGGCTGGGCGCGGCACAGCGTGCGGAAGCGCTGGCAGCAGGGCTTCGCGGAACGGCGCTCGCGCAGCATATCGCGGCACATCGGCGCTTGACGCACCCTGACGAAATGGGAAACCTGTTCAAGGTGATGGGCCTGTTTCCACCTGGCAGCAGCCCGCCGCCGGGATTGGACCAATGACGCTCGAAATACTGACTTCCGACATCCTCTCCCCCGTGCGGCACGGGTTCTTCACACGTCGTGGTGGCGCGTCGTCCGGCGTCTTCGCAGGCCTCAACTGTGGACAGGGCAGTTCCGATCAATCCGAGATCGTCGCCATCAATCGCACACGTGTCGCAGAGGCCATGGGGGTTGGTGCGGATCATCTGATCAGCGTGCATCAGGTGCATTCGGCAACGGCAGTTGCCATCACCGCTCCCCTCGATGAAAAGCCGCGCGCGGACGCCCTTGTCACCAATAGGCCCGGTCTTGCGCTGTCCGTTCTGACCGCTGACTGTCAGCCCGTTCTTTTTGCCGATACAAAGGCTGGCGTGGCGGGTGCTGCCCACGCCGGATGGCGCGGCGCGCTGGACGGCATCCTCGAAGCAACCATCGATGCGATGTGCGATCTGGGCGCGGATCGGCAGGCCATCACGGCGGTCATCGGTCCCTCCATCTCGCAGCGCGCCTATGAGGTAGGGCCGGAGTTTTTCGACGAATTCATTGCAGAGAGTTCAGAGAACGCCCGGATTTTCGCATCCGGCACGGGGGACCGTATGCTCTTTGACCTGCCGGGTTTTGGGCTGCACCGGTTGCGTGCCGCCGGTATTGCGGATGCCGAATGGACACGGCACTGCACCTATTCCGATCCCGACCGCTTTTATTCCTATCGCAGATCGACCCACGCAAAAGAGGCGGATTACGGGCGCCTCATTGCAGCCATCGCATTGTGACCGGGCCGACATCTGGGCGAGACTAAGGCAAATTCTGTCACTTGCCCGCCGCAATATTCGTGAACAATGTGCCCGTTCGGCTGGGATTGAACCCAATTTTGAGCGGGACCCCCGGCGGATTAACCATAAAAACAAGGGCGCTACTCAATTGCGGCAAAATCTGCGCATTTCTTGGAAATATGACGCGAAAAAAATTCAAAAACTTTCGTATTTGCCCAAAAGCAGCCCGATTGAAACGCCACATTCATGGTCAACGAGAGGCAAGAGCCCAGATTGCAACCGAGCAGGAAAAGACCATGAAAACAAATACGCGCTTTATCAACTCGATCATCACAACAGCCACGGAAACCGAGGCCGTGATGCCCTGGACACGCGGCAAGCGCCGGGCGGATTTCATCGCGAAGCGCGCCGCGTCGACCAAGGCCGTACGCAAGACCGGCTGATCTCGACGGCCAACCGGCCAGCCTGACACATCGTTCCTCCAAAGAACCCGACCCCCGAGCGACGAATCGCCCGGGGGTCTTTGGTTTGGAATTATGGCAACACAGCCTGTCCGCAGGAAACAAATCGCCCTGCCGCTTTCATTTATCCGCGACGGGGGATCAATCGGGCTGCGATTTTGACAGCCTGGTCCGGTTCCATGCATTTTACCCCTGTATCAAACACGAAAGAACTCACTTGTCCTTTCCGTGTTCGTCGGTGGGGCCGACATGGGATGCGACCAGCCTGAAAAGGGAATTGCATGACGACCCCGCCCTCGCGCGTCTCCATGACGGATTTTTCTGACGGCCCTGCACAGAAGGGCAAGCAAAGCACCCTTGGTGTCAGAACCGCTGATGTCGCCGCCTTGCGGGCGGATGGCAGTATCGTCATCGGGCAACGCAAAGTGCCCACGCTACCGCTTTTCGACGCCGTCTTTTCGGCCTTTGCGCGCGGCACCCCCTTTCTGACTGACACAGGCATGGTCGCCGTGGAAGATCTGCAACCCGGTGACCGTGTCGTGACAGCGGACGGGCATGCCGAACGGGTGACCTGGATTGGCTCGGCGAGCTTTGCATCGCAGGACGCTCAGGATCGTACCATCCTGACCCGGCTGATGGCAGATAGTTTCGGGGTCAATCGTCCAGACAGCTTCCTCAGCCTCGGTCCGGCTGCCCGGCTTTTGCAGACCCCGGCCCACCTGCGCGCCGATCTCGGCGAGAAACGTGTGATGACACCGGCCAGCATTTTCGTGGATGGGGTGAATGTCATCGAGGTCACGCCCCCGACCCCCGTGCAGATGTTCCATCTCAGGAAAGAACGTAACGCGGCAATGGATGCGGGCGGGAAAGAATTTGGAAACTACCACCCCAGGCCCAAAACGATGCGCATGCTGTCCCACACGCTGCGTTCCGTGTTTCTGTCGATTTTCCCGCATCTGTCGCACATCAGCGAATTCGGACCGATGACCTATGACCGTGCGCCCGATGAAAACGATCTGACCGCGGCATAAGCGGTGCGATCAGGCTGACGTGCTGAGCCGCTCTTCCAAAACATCGAAAGGCACGCCCGGCTCATCCTTTGCGCCCCGGATGACCAGGGACGTTTTCACGCTGGCGACATTCGGCGTCGTGAGCAGCTCACCGGTCAGAAAGCGCTGGAAACTCGACAGATCAGGGGCGGCGCATTTGAGGATGAAATCAACCTCGCCGTTCAGCATGTGGCATTCGCGGACCAGCGGCCAGGCACGGCAGCGGTTCTCAAACGCGGTCAGATCCGTTTCCGCCTGACTGGCGAGCCCCACCATTGCAAAAACCTGAACCTCGAAGCCGAGCTCACGCGCGTCCACCTCGGCGTGGTATCCCTTGATGTAGCCCGCTTCCTCCAAAGTGCGCACACGGCGCAGGCAAGGCGGCGCAGAGATGCCGACCCGCTTTGCCAACTCAACGTTGGTCATCCGCCCATCGGCCTGAAGTTCAGCAAGAATTTTGCGGTCAATCGGATCCAGTCGTGTTACAGCCATGTCGCCCCCGGATTTTTCGGTTGTTATAGCACCAAGCCAAGCACGCGCAATAATATTTCGTATTTGCGCAACTTTCTTTCCGCTGCTGCTCTGCGGCGCATATCGGGCTTGCACCTGGCGCGGGCAAAGCAGGGGTTTAAGAGCCGGGCAGCCCGCTATATATCTCGAGGGCTGCTGCGATATCGATTGGGGATTCTTATGGCCGAAACAAGACAAACACGTGTGCTGATCATCGGATCGGGCCCGGCAGGCTATACCGCGGGCGTCTATGCGAGCCGCGCCATGCTGAACCCCATTCTGGTGCAGGGCATTGAACCCGGCGGTCAGCTGACCACGACAACCGAAGTTGAGAACTGGCCCGGCGACAGCGAGGTACAGGGGCCGGATCTGATGATCCGGATGCAAGAGCACGCAAAGGCCATGGGGACCGAAATCATCGGCGATATCATCACCGATCTCGACCTGTCGCAGCGCCCGTTCATTGCCAAGGGCGACAGCGGCACGACCTATGTCGCCGACGCGGTGATTTTGGCCACCGGCGCCCGCGCCAAATGGCTGGGGTTGCCGTCAGAAGAAAAGTTCAAGGGGTTCGGGGTTTCCGCCTGTGCCACCTGTGACGGGTTCTTCTACCGCGGTCAGGAAATCGTGGTCATCGGCGGCGGCAACACCGCTGTCGAGGAGGCCCTGTTTCTGACCAACTTTGCCTCCAAGGTCACGCTGGTGCACCGTCGCGACGAATTGCGGGCGGAAAAGATCCTGATCGACCGGTTGATGAAGAACCCCAAGATCGAGCCGCTCTGGTTCCACGAGTTGGAAGAAGTTGTGGGCACCGAAAATCCTCTTGGCGTTGAAAGTGTGCGTATCAAACACACCAAGACCGGCGAAATCACCGAAATTCCAGCCAAGGGCGTCTTTGTCGCCATCGGCCACGCGCCCGCGAACGAATTGGTCAAGGATGTGCTGGAAACCCATATGGGCGGGTATGTCGTCACGAAACCAGATAGTACGGAGACGTCGATCCCCGGTGTGTTTGCGGCCGGTGACCTGACAGACCACAAGTATCGTCAGGCCGTGACTTCGGCGGGTATGGGGTGCATGGCAGCGCTCGAGGCAGAGAGATTTCTCGCCGAAAACGAAGGCTCTGACACCTCTTTGCCCATGGGGTACGGTGCTCAAGTTGCCGAGAGCGCCGCAGAATAGGCATCCCCTTCCAAAGCAAGCAGAATATCGCGTGAGCACGCCCCGGCTCTGCCGGGGTGTTGCGTGCGTGCGGTGGGTTAACAGGCCTCACACCTCCTGACGGGATAAGTCGGCCCGTGCCGGCTCCGGCGCGCTCTGATTTCCCAGCTCTGCGAGGTTTGTCCATGCCCACCAAAGCCGCCTTGGCGCATATCCCCGGGCCCCCCGCCCTGCCAGTCATTGGCCACACCCTGACCATCGTCCGAGACAGCTACGGCACGCAGCAGGATTACATTGCCCGCTACGGATCCGTCTACAAGACCAATATGCTGGGGGTCTGGCGGGTGAACCTCTGCGGCGCGGACGCGATGGAAATGGTATTGCTGGATCGGGCAGAGCTCTTTTCCTCCGAAGGCGGCTGGGACGCGCTCAAGCGCATCTATCCCGGCGGTCTGCTGTTGCAGGATTTCGACCACCACCGGGCGAACCGCCGGATCATGCAGGCAGCCTTCCGCGCATCCGCGATCCGGGATTATCGCCTGCGCATGACGGGCGCGATGGCTGATTTGCTGGCCGGTTGGCCCGATGGAGAACCTTTTTGCTTTTACAAGGCGATCAAGGATCTGACCCTCCGCCTTGGTGGAGCCGTGTTCATGGGGTTGCCGCTGGACGGCGCCCTTGCGGGCAAGGTCAACCGCGCCATTCAGGACGAAATCCGCGCGTCCCTCAGCGTGATCCGCCGGCCAATCCCGCTGACGCCCATGTGGCGCGGGGTTCGGGGGCGACACTTCCTGCGCGAGACCTTCCGCAAGCTGATCCCCGAACGACGGGCCAATGGCGGCGATGACTTCTTCTCCCAGATGTGTCTGGCGAAAGACGAGGACGGACAGGGATGGACGGAGGATCAGATCCTCGACCAGTTCAACCTGCTGATCATGGCCGCGCATGACACGACGGCTACGGCACTCTCCGTGATGATCGAAGCCCTCGCATCGCATCCACGGTGGCAGGAACGCCTGGCCGATGAGGTTGCCGGACTGGGTGACGGGCCCTTGGATGAGGAGAGCCTTGCGAAAATGACGCAGACCCAGAATGTGTTTCGCGAAGCTCTGCGCCTCGTCCCACCGGTGCCGTTCATACCCCGCCAGGCGACCCGTGACTTTCACTGGCGCGGGTATGACATTCCGGCCGGTACATCCCTGGCCCTGAACCCGGGTGTGACGATGCTATCTCCGCAGTACTATACCAACCCAACAGCCTTTGACCCCGACCGCTTCCTGCCGGACCGGGCCGAAGACAAGAACCACCGTTTCGCCTGGACGCCTTTCGGCGGTGGTGCTCACAAGTGCATCGGCATGCATTTCTCCACCCTTCAGGTGAAACTCTTCGTGGCGACACTGCTGCGCAAACGCCGCGTCCAATTGGCGGCAGCGGCACCTGAATGGCAGCGCATGCCCATTCCCAAGCCGAAAGGCGGTTTGCCGGTGATCCTGCAAAGCATATAGCCGGCGCACCAGCCAAACGTATGCTGATGCAGAAATCGCGCATTGGGTCATCGAAATGCGCATCACCGCCACACTCTCTACTTGAAAGCACCTTACTTGACGCGTTAAAGGCCAGCGGAAGGCGTTTTGGGGGGAAATGCCGCCGATTTTTGTATGCGAGTAAATTGATGACCACAGCCAACCTCTCTCCGATTTCCGAACTCTATGTCTCTTACGATTCCGCACAGAAACTGAAGGCCGAGGCGGGCGATCTGCTGAGTTGGGATCTGACCCCGCGCCAGATCTGCGATCTCGAACTGTTGATGAATGGCGGGTTCAACCCGCTCAAGGGATTCCTGTCGGAAGCCGATTACGACAGCGTCGTTGACAAGATGCGTCTTGCCGATGGCACGTTGTGGCCCATGCCGATCACATTGGACGTGGGCACCGCCTTTGCCGAGCAGCTTGAAATCGGTCAGGACATTGCCCTGCGCGACCAGGAGGGTGTGATCCTCGGAACCATGACGGTGACGGACCGCTGGACTCCGGACAAATCGCGCGAGGCGGAGAAAGTGTTCGGCGCAGACGACGATGCGCATCCGGCGGTGAACTACCTGCACAATCAGGCAGGCGCGGTTTACCTGGGCGGTCCGGTGACCGGTATCCAGCAACCGGTGCACTATGACTTCCGCGCGCGCCGGGACACGCCGAACGAGCTGCGGGCCTTCTTTCGCAAGGTCGGCTGGAAACGGGTCGTGGCGTTTCAGACCCGCAACCCGCTCCACCGCGCGCATCAGGAGCTGACGTTCCGCGCCGCGCGCGAGGCACAGGCGAACCTGCTGATCCACCCCGTTGTCGGCATGACCAAACCGGGGGATGTGGACCACTTCACCCGGGTGCGCTGCTACGAAGCGGTTCTGGACAAGTACCCGGCAGCGACAACCTCGATGTCGCTCCTCAATCTCGCGATGCGCATGGCAGGTCCGCGAGAGGCGGTCTGGCACGGGCTGATCCGCAAGAACCACGGCTGCACCCATTTCATCGTCGGTCGCGATCACGCAGGCCCCGGCAAGAATTCCGCGGGCGAGGATTTCTACGGACCCTATGACGCTCAGGACCTCTTCCGCGAACATCAGGAGGAAATGGGCATCGAGATGGTGGACTTCAAACACATGGTTTGGGTCCAGGAACGCGCGCAATATGAACCGTCGGATGAGATCAAGGACAAGGACAGCGTCACCATCCTGAACATCTCCGGCACAGAACTGCGCCGCCGTCTTGCCGAAGGTCTGGAGATACCGGAGTGGTTCTCTTTCCCTGAAGTGGTGTCTGAGTTGCGGCGCACCCGCCCGCCCCGCAATCAGCAAGGGTTTACCGTCTTCTTCACCGGCTTATCCGGGTCCGGTAAGTCCACGATTGCCAACGCCCTGATGGTCAAACTGATGGAAATGGGAGGACGGCCCGTCACCTTGCTGGACGGCGACATCGTGCGGAAGAACCTCAGTTCCGAGCTTGGGTTTTCAAAGGAACACCGCGATCTGAACATCCGCCGCATCGGCTATGTCGCAAGCGAAATCACCAAGAACGGCGGAATCGCCATCTGCGCACCGATCGCGCCCTACGCCACCACCCGCCGCGCCGTGCGCGAGGACATCGAGGCCTTCGGCGCATTTGTGGAAGTGCATGTGGCCACATCAATCGAAGAATGCGAGCGCCGCGACCGCAAGGGGCTCTACAAGCTCGCCCGGGAAGGCAAGATCAAGGAATTCACCGGCATCTCCGATCCCTACGACGTACCAAAGGAGCCGGAACTGCGGGTCGAAACCGAAAACGTGGACGTGGACAGCTGTGCGCATCAGGTCTTGCTGAAACTCGAAAGCATGGGGTTGATAAGCGGGCGGACCTGACGCGCAAGATAGCTAGCATGCAGCCGCCGATCCAAAAGGGTTGGCGGCTTTTTCGTCTAAAGGCCCTCCGGTAAATTGACGGTGCCCGACATGACAACGGCCCCGCGGCCCGAGACCCTGACCCCTGAAATCGCATTCCGCGGACCAAGAACATGCACATCTGCGCGCCCCGGCCGCCCCATGGCATGCCCCTGCTCCGCCACGAATTCCGGCCGATCGATCAATCCGCGTGACCACAGATAGGCGGCCATCGCGCCGGTGGCGGACCCGGTGAACGCATCCTCGGCCGGACTGGGCGGCGCCAGCAGAAGACGGCTGAAAACGTCGCCTGACGCCGTGGCGCCCGGCTGCGTGACCCAGAAGGGTTCCATCATGTTGATATCAGGTTGCTGCAGGTGATCCCCCATGGCCTTCAAGGCTACCGTGTCCAGCTTCAGGCTGTCCAACGTCGCGCGATCCCTCAGCAGGGTCACACAGAACGGCAGGCCAGTGGATACCACCTGGGGCGGCGCAATGATGTCGCCGGCACTGATCCCACCAACCGCAGCGACGATATCCGCAGGAACTTGAGGGCCGAATTCAGGTGCCATCTGTGTCATGGTCACCTTCGTACCCTGCACCTCCGCCTGCACTACCCCTGCCTGCGTCTCCAGCGTCAGGTCGCCATCCTGCACCAGCCCCCGGGCACGCATGGCAACCAGTGTGGCGACGGTGGGATGACCGGCAAAGGGGATTTCACGGCTGGCCAGAAAGTAGCGCACGCGGATGTCCGCCACGTCGGAGGGGCCGGTGAATGTGCATTCCACGAGGGACGTCTCGCGCACATAGGCCATACAGACCGCCTCCTCGACATCCGCACCGCCATGTACCACGGCACAGCCGTTGCCCCCGAACACGACGTCTGAAAACGCATCCACCCAGTCGAATTCGAAACGCATGCGACCCCCTTCAGATACAAAAAAGGCCGCAGCATCCTGCGGCCTCCTCCATCATGTACACGCGATCTTTGGCAGATCAATGCACGGCAACGGGCGCGTAATCGTTCTGCCGCGCCAACCGAAAGGCAAGGTTCCGGTCGGCAACCAGCGCAAGTTGCTGGCCCTCGCTGTCGTGCACGGCATAGAGGTGGTCCAGATCGCCCGCCTGGTCGCGCACTTCGCTCGGCAACTCGGTCACATCCACGGTTTTCACGTAGACGATACGGTTATCAACGGGCGCTGTCTCGAATTGTTCTTGCATGTCGTCACCCTTTCTTGATGTTGATGGTCTGCACGACCGACTGCGGTTTGGCACGGGTCAAATCCACGTGCAGCAGGCCGTTTTCCATGATTGCCTCTCCCACATCCACACCATCTGCCAGCACGAAACTGCGCTGGAACTGTCGTGCGGCGATTCCACGATGCAGAAAAACCCGGCCTTCCGTGTCTTCGGTCTGTCGGCCCCGGATCACCAGTTGACGGTCTTCCACGGTGATCGACAGGTCATCCTCACCAAATCCGGCGACGGCGAGGGTAATGCGGTAGGAATAGTCCGACGTCTGTTCGATATTGAAAGGCGGGTAGCCTTCATTGCCGGATTTTGCAGTGCGTTCCAGCAGCCGTTCAAGTTGCTCGAATCCCAGCATATGGGGATAGGAAGCAAGGGTCATTTTCGTCATGCGACACGTCCTTATCAGTCAAGCGACAGTCAGTTGCGGGTCCCGTTTCGGCGGCCCGTGCGTTAAATATGGGTAGCAATGGCGCCGGACGCAAGGGCTAGGCGGAGAGTTGGTGAACGCCTATGATGTCGGGTACGCGATGTACGGAATCACTGGCCTATGAACGCTCCGACCGACCTGTCGATGAAAACGGATGAAGTGCTCCGGGTAGAGCTTGCCGTTTTCAAACGGGAGCATCGTGATCTGGACGATGCCATCCAAGCCCTGTCTGACAAAGGTTTGGGTGACCAACTGACCTTGCAACGGCTGAAAAAGCGCAAATTACGGCTCAAGGATCTGATTGCCCAGATAGAAGATCGGCTGACCCCCGATATCATCGCCTGACGCATCACCGCAAAGGCTGCATCAGCGCATTGCCTACACCTTCGGTTTGGCTATAGTGCCGCTTCCAGAAATCGGGCCGAGGGAGCCTTTGACATGACCACACCCGCCGTGGGGATCATCATGGGCAGCCAGTCCGACTGGCCGACGATGAGCGAAGCCGCCAAGATGCTGGATGAGCTGGAAATCAGCTATGAAAAGCGCATCGTGTCCGCACACCGCACGCCCGACCGGCTTTGGGAATATGGCCGTACGGCGGTCAAGCGGCGTCTGCAGGTGATTATTGCCGGCGCTGGCGGGGCCGCGCATCTGCCCGGTATGATGGCCTCCAAGACCCGGGTGCCGGTGATCGGCGTGCCGGTCCAGACCAAAGCGCTTTCCGGGGTGGATTCGCTCTATTCGATCTTGCAGATGCCCCGCGGCTACCCGGTCGCAACAATGGCGATTGGCGCCGCGGGGGCCGCAAATGCGGGGCTGATGGCAGCAGGTATTTTGGCGCTGCGGGATACAGCCCTGGCCGAACGGCTCGATAGGTGGCGCGCAAATCTATCGGCGTCGATACCAGAGGTCCCAATCGATGAGTAAGCCATTGGCCACTGGCGCGACGATCGGCATTCTGGGCGGCGGGCAGCTTGGACGCATGCTCTCGGTCGCGGCGGCAAGGCTGGGGCTGCGCACACATGTTTTCGAGCCGGGCCCGACACCGCCCGCAAGTCACGTGTGCCACCAGCTGACGACCGCAGCCTACGACGACACCGATTCGCTGAACGCCTTTGCCCAAAGCGTCGATGTGGTGACCTATGAATTCGAGAACATTCCGACCGATGCTTTGAACGTGATCGAGCAGATCACCCCCATAAGACCGGGGCGCGAAGCGCTGCGTGTCAGTCAGGATCGCCTGACCGAAAAACTCTTCCTGCAGAACCTCGGGCTGGCCGTCGCCCCGTTCTGCGATGTCACGGACCGCGCGGCCCTGGAGCGCGCGGTGGGCGATATCGGTGTGCCATCGATCCTCAAGACACGGCGTTTTGGCTATGATGGCAAGGGACAGGCGCGCCTGAAGTCCCTTGAGGATCTGGACGCTGCCTTTGGCGATATGGCCGGTCAGCCTGCGATCCTCGAGGGGTTCGTGACGTTCTCACATGAGATCTCGGTCATCGCC
>ERZ1740065.837-NODE-837-length-17389-cov-5.406542_pt1 | contig 17389 bp, 15 predicted proteins | sample MGYA00581738_ERZ1740065 | MGnify/ENA primary metagenome ERZ1740065 (study PRJEB43018, sample SAMN04849749) | marine metagenome | isolation source: floating plastic debris | place: Pacific Ocean | collected 2008-09-01 | study: EMG produced TPA metagenomics assembly...
AGGTTAAACTGCGGTCCCATCCGCCGTTCGGCCAGGGCGTCGAGCAGGTGCAGCAGCTCTCGCGACTCCGTCATCCCCGCCTGAATTTGTTCGAAAACCAGGAAACGACGCACCAGGCCGTAGAGCTGGCTCATCAGTTTTTCCAGTTTGCTCTTGTACATCGTATCGGACCCAAATACGGCTCCGTAGACGCGGTCGCGTCCGAAATAGGCTTCCTCAGGACCGTGCAGCCCCTGCCGCAGGTAATGCCAGAGCCCTTGTAGTTCGGGAGTGGCGTATTCCGGGTTAAAATAAGGGGACCTCAGAAACTGATCCAGGCGTTCCATCTCGTGGTCCCGCAAGGCTTTTAAGGTGGTTACGAGCTTGCTACTGTACATCTAATCAATTGCTTGGTTCTACAAACCGCTTTGGGGCAGTTTACATAGAGGGCCTCCCAAACTGGTGGGTCTTCCACGGGTTTCGTTCAGAGTGGCGCTTGGCTACTCAAGCATGAGGCTTTGAGCGGAATTGTGATCAGAGGGCGTACGAGTGGGGCAGAGAAAAATAATCGGAAAATGTTACAATTTTTATTCGTGGCCCCGAATACATTTGTACTAGTCAAACAACTAAAAATGCTAGAGTGTTTGTACGTACGCCCGCTCTTTTAGCCCATTTGATTTACAAACTTCAAATTAGAACTATGATGATTGCTAAAAATGCTGTAAAACACACAGCCTGGCTACTATTCTTACTACTTAACTTTGCTTCGCCCAAGGCAGAAGCGCAGATTTCTACCCTTGAGGTAACCCCAGACAATGTTTACACCGTTCTAAACAACCTGACTTACTCCTACCCACACGACCTGGGCGTTTCGGAAAACGTACTGTGGAGCTTTTTCCTCAGTTCCCAACTCTCGGGATTGTACGACGAGGCAATGCCAACACCGAATCCCTACCTCATCGACATGGATGAGAACTCGATCACCGTGGGTTGGCTTTTCGTACCCTTCAATTCCTCCATCCGCATCAAATACCTGAACATGAGGACGGGGGAGGTCAACACCGCCGAACCCTTTCCGGGAACCAATGTGGTGCGCCTGCCCAACAACTACCAAGATCGCTACATCTACCTGTTTTCTCACTACCAACAAAGGCGGGGTAGTTTGGCCAAAAGTGCCGATTACATCATCATCGAAGAGAATCCGGTGATCCGCAATCCCATCAACATCGCTTGCGACTGTGAAGAGCCCTTCCTCATCGTGCCCAGCACCAGCTTCGAAGAAGTTGAGAGCAACCTCAGCAATATCCTGCTGCCCAGTAGTCAAGTTCAAGTGGACCAAAAATACCGCGTCGACTTCACGGCGGGCGACCAGAGTGGCAATTTCACCGTCGTCAGACGAGCGGGTAAGGCGCCCTTCACCTACGACATCATCGCCAGGGAAGGCTGTCTGAATAACGTCAAGAGCGATCCCAACGAGTACCAGTTCTACGGTCTGATCAACCCCGTCACGGGCCGGGCCGCCCTGGCCTTCGCGATGGATTACCACACGGGGCTGCGCATGCACTGGCTCGATCCGAGCGTCGAGGGCAATATTCGGGTGACGGACTGTGGCATCGCCGAGTCGAGTGGATTCAACCTGCGCCAGCAGCCCAACCCCAAAGTGAGCCCGCCCGCTTTGAATCTCGAGCACTTTCCCAATCCCACCAGTGGTCTTTCGACCATCCAGTACGAATTGGAACAGCCCCAGACCGTCGAGCTCTGGATTACCGACGCCCGGGGACAAATCGTTCGGGTACTCGAAGACGAACAGTATAAAGCCAGTGGAACCCACCGTACGGAACTGGACCTGACGGAACTCCCCAGTGGGCTGTACATGGCACACTTCCGGGGGCTGGAGCAGCAACGCACGCTCCGTATCCTCAAAGTGGACTAAGGCGGTCCTCTAATCGACCTCCTCGTAATCTACGTAGTCCCCCTCCGAGTCTTCTTCGGGAGGCTCGGGGAGGGCCTGCGAATTGTCGTACCAGCGGTAGAGCAGGTACCCGCCAAGGACGATGGTAAGTATTTTGAAAAGCATAGACAAAGGTTTATTTCGCCAATCGGATGGGCCGCAAAGTTGTCGTACGACCGAATTGGTCCATAATTGGGGCGTACATTTCTGAACTTGGCTTAATTTAGTACTTTTGTGGGGAAAATAAAGCCAGCTTTTCTCGTTGGATCGCAAAATGATGGCTGTAAACCGAACCTTGAGGCCATTTGCGTGTATACTCCAATCGTATCAATTGAAATACTTATCAATGAACAATTTTAAGAGATGGACCAATATTGCCGGTTGGTCGGTATTTGCGATTGCCTTTCTGGTCTACTTTTTATCGGTAGAACGCACGGGCAGCTTGTGGGACTGTGGAGAATTCGTGACTGGAGCCTACAAACTTGAGGTTGTTCACCCCCCGGGGGCGGCCCTATTTCTCATCATCGGCCGGATGTTTACCCTCCTCGCCGAAATTTTCTCCTCCAATCCCTCCGATATCGCCTTCGCGGTCACCCTCAGCTCGGGCATGTGCTCCGCTTTTGCGGCCATGTTTATCTGCTGGATTACCATTATCCTGGGCAAATAGGCCCTATTGGGGCGCCAGGCCGAGCCCAATCCCGGCGAGCAAATGGCCCTGGCCGGAGCCGGACTGGTGGCGGGACTGGCCACGGCTTTTAGTACCTCCATCTGGTTTTCGGCGGTGGAAGGCGAGGTCTACGCCATGTCCACCTTCTTTACCGCCCTCACCTTCTGGGCCACCATCAAATGGTACAACCTGCCCGACCAGCCCCAAAATGACCGCTGGCTGGTGTTTGCCCTCTACGCTGCCGCCCTCTCCATCGGGGTCCACCTGCTGAGTATCCTGACCTTCCCGGCGCTAGCGCTCTTTTACTACTTCAAAAAATACCGCGACCACAGCCTGCAAGGAATGGCGGCCTCCGCCCTGGCGGGGCTGGTGGTGATGTACGTCATTCAAAAGGTCGTCATCGTAGGCATTCCCACGCTCTGGAGCCACCTGGACCTGCTGATGGTCAACGAACTTGGCATGCCGATCAACAGTGGCGTCTTTCCGCTGGTACTCATCCTGGCATCCATCGTCGTGTTTGGCCTGCGCTGGGCCCACCAAAACCAAAGTGCCCTGGCGCAACACCTCTTTGTGGGGGCGGCCCTCGTCATGCTGGCCTTCTCGACGATCGGGGTCGTCGTGATCCGCGCCAATGCCAATACGCCGATCAACATGAACAACCCCAATAACCCCTTCCAACTCATCACCTACCTCAACCGCGAGCAGTACGGCGAACGCCCCCTCCTCAAAGGGCCACACTTCGACGCACCGGTGGTGGAGACGGATGTCAAGGACCGCTACGGTCGGGTGGGGGATCGCTACGAGGTGATCGACCGCAAAATTACGCCGATCTACAAGGATAGTGACGAAACGTTTTTCCCCCGAATGGGCCACCAGGACGATGCCCGCAAGGTCCAGTACCGCCGCTGGATGGGAGTATCCACCGACCTGAGCAAGCCCCTGCCCCGGAACCGACCCAATATGGGCGACAACATCAAGTTCTTCATCAATTACCAGTTGGGCTGGATGTACTGGCGCTACTTTATGTGGAATTTCTCGGGCCGACAAAACGGCGATCAGGGTTTCAACCCTCAGGATCCCCGCAGTGGTCACTGGATTTCGGGGATTGGCTTTGTCGATAATGCCCGCCTCTATAACCAAAGCGAGCTGCCCGACCTCATGAAAAACGACCAGGCCCGCAACACCTATTTTATGTTGCCCTTCCTGTTCGGACTGATGGGGCTGTTCTTTCATTTTTCCACCCGCCGCTTCGATTTTCTGGCCCTCCTGACCCTCTTTATCATCACCGGCGTGGGCCTGATCGTATACTCCAATCAGCCTCCCAACGAACCCCGCGAGCGGGACTACGTACTCATCGGTTCCTTCTTTACCTACTGTATCTGGATCGGAATGGCAGTACTGGCCCTCTACCAGCTGCTGCGCGAACGGGGCAACCTGTCGGGGAATGTATCGGCCATTGGGGCTACCTTACTGGTACTGGTCGCCCCCCTCCTGATGGGCTTCCAGAACTTTGACGATATGAGCCGCGCCGATCACAGCGGTGCGCGCGACTACGCGGCCAATTTCCTCAACTCCTGCGCCCCCAATGCCATCATCTTTACCTACGGCGATAACGACACCTATCCGCTCTGGTACGCCCAGGAAACCGAAGGCATCCGCACCGACGTCCGGGTGGTAAACCTCAGTTTGATCGCCGTCGACTGGTACATCGAGCAATTGCGGCGCCGGGTCAACGACTCGCCGGCCATCAAGATGACCGTCCCCTCGGATGCCATCCGCGGGTACAAGCGCAACCAGCTCTTTATCGACCCCTACGAGCAGAATAAGAAGGTGCCGATGAATCTGGGACAAGCCCTCAAATTTGTGGGGGAAAAACACGAAATCCCCCTACAAGGCGGCCGCAAGCTGGAAAGCTATTTCCCCGCCCGTCGGGTCACCATCCCGGTCAATCGGTCCAAAGCCCTGGAATTGGGAATGGTCACCGAGGCGGATTCGAATAAAATCGTGCCCCAGATTGATTTTACCATCAACAAGGGCTCCTATCTTTACAAAGGCGATCTCGCCATTCTGGACATCATCTACTCCAACCTGTTTGAGCGGCCGAGCTATTTCTCGGTTACCTGCCAGCAGGCCTCGATGATGGGCATCCAAGACTATACCCAGCTCGAAGGCTTGGGACTGCGCCTCATTCCCGTCAAGTCGGCGGGGCAGCGCAATATCTACGGAATGCCGGGCAACGGTCGGGTGAATCTGGATGCGGTGTACGACAATATCATGAACAAGTTCCGCTGGGGCAACTTTGATAAGGAACGCCTGTTTGTCGACCGCAGCTATGGCCCTTCGATCCAAACGACTAAGGTGGCGATGATCCGTACCATCCGCACCATGCTGGCCCAAAACGACAACGAACGGGCGGCCGCCATGATCGATAAGTATTTTGAGGCCTATCCGCACATGAACTTCCCCTTCGATCAGACGACCCTGGTATTTTTCAGCATGTACGCGCAGTCGGGTGCCTTTGAACGCGCCAAACCCCACATGCTCCAGCTGGCCGAGAAAGAGGTCGATTACCAGGATTTCTACAACTCCCTTTCCGACGAAGACCTCGCCGCCTTCCAGCGCGAGCGCGACGCCTCGCTGGGCGTCATGCAGCAATTGGTCTCCCTGGCTCAGCAACAGGGCGACCAAGAATTGGAGGAACAACTGACCGGTATCGTCGGGGCTTACATCGGGCAACAGTGACGCCCGCTGGGCTACTCCAGTCCGGTATTGGTAGATAATCATTGTCCAAAAGCACAAGAGTGGCACTTTTTTCCGATCTTCGGGAGTGCCACTCTTGCCGTTATAGGGGCAATTACCAATCATCAATAGAAAACTATGAGTCAGGAAATTATCGTACTCGGCGCCGATCACGCCGGCTTTGCGTACAAAGAAATGGTCAAGGCCTGGTTGTTGGAAGCGGGCTACGCCGTTGAAGACAAGGGCACCGATTCTTTGGATTCGGTCGACTACCCCGATTTTGTACATCCCGCAGCGGAGTTTATCGAGGCGGGGCGGGCCCAGCGGGGCCTCCTCTTCTGTGGTAGCGGCAATGGGGTGGCGATGACGGCCAATAAGCACCAGCAGATCCGAGCGGCCATTGCCTGGACGGAGGAGTTGTCGCGGTTGGCCCGTCAGCACAATAATGCCAATATGCTGGCGGTGCCCTGTCGTTTTGTAAGTGAGGCGGTGACGCTGTCGATGGTAAAGGCCTTTTTGGCCACCGATTTTGAAGGGGGGCGTCACGCACGTCGGGTGGGTAAAATCGCTAGCTGCTAGCCTCCGTGGATTTTAAACTTTAAGAGATGAAAAGAGTATTTGTAATGGCCTTCCTGTGCTGGGGAGGAATGGGCTTATTGGTAGCCCAGAGCCCGGATGCGGCCGCCGCGGCACGGCAGCAGTCGCCCATGCCCAGCCACGATCAGGGGCACCAGACCTGGGCTGCTACCATCAGCGCCGAAGATCTGCGCAATCACTTGAGCGTCCTGGCTTCCGACGAATTTGAAGGCCGCGAAACCGGGACCCCCGGCAATAAAATGGCGGCTCAGTACATTGCCCAGCAGTTTGCGCAATTTGGCCTACCGCCCGTCGTCGGAGACGATTCTTATTTTCAAGCGGTGGCCTTCAACTGGAGTCGGTGGAGAGACATCAGTATTCGAATGGGGGAGAAAAAGTACCGCCACGGTCGGGATTTTCTCGCCTTTCCCACCCGCAACGCCAGTACGCCCCTCATCGAAACCGAAGAGGTTGTTTTTTTGGGCTACGGCATCGAAACGGAGGACTACAACGACTACGAAGGGGTGGATGTTGAGAACAAGGTATTGCTGATTTACAAGGGAGAGCCCTTTGATAAAAAGGGAATTTCGAAGATCAGTGGCACCAAAACCGCTTCCGAGTGGACGAGCGATTGGGAAAAAAAGGCGGAGGCGGCTTACCGCAACGGCGCCCGGGCCATTTTGATCATCGAAAACGAGTTGCAGAAGTTTGCCTCCCGGAACCGGAGCCGCTGGTTTGGTCGGCAAGTTACCCTGGGGCAGACTAAGGATCCCGCCCAGTACTACGCCAACAACTTGTACATTTCCTCCTCGATTGCCAAGCGCATCCTGGGCGACAAGTACAAGGAGGTGGTCAAGGCCCGCAAGCGCATGCAGAAAAAAGGGAAGAGCAGGTCCATTCGCATTCCCGTGACCCTAAAGATTCAGCTCGACAAGATGGCGAGTACCCTGGAGGGCGACAACGTGCGGGGTTATATCGAGGGGTCGGATCCGGTGCTGAAAGACGAATTGGTGGTGGTGACGGCGCATTACGATCACTTGGGCAAGCGGTGACAGGACATTTACAACGGAGCGTACGACAACGGATCGGTGACGTCGACGGTGCTGGAGGTGGCCCAGGCCCTGGCCGAGGCCAAATCACAGGGGCAGGGCGCCCGGCGCTCCGTGCTCTGTATGCTGGTGACGGGGGAGGAGAAGGGTTTATTGGGGTCTCAGTTTTATACCGAACGCCCCATCTTTCCGCTGGAGCGTACCATTGTGGACATCAACGTCGATATGGTGGGCCGGGTGGATGAAAAGTACGCCGACAATCCCGAATACATCTACGTCATTGGATCGGACCGACTGAGTACCGAGTTGCACGAAATTAACGAACGGATGAATACGGTGTATACCCAACTGACGCTTGACTATACCTACAACGAGCGCGACGATCCCAATCGTTATTACTACCGTTCGGATCACTATAATTTTGCGGAAAAGGGCATCCCGGCCATTTTTTACTTCAACGGGACCCACGCCGATTATCACCGGACGACGGATACGGTGGAGAAAATTAATTTTGAAAAAATGGAGAAGGTCGCTCAACTGGTTTTTCACACGGCTTGGGAGCTGGCTAATCGAGACCAACGCATCGTGGTTGATGTAGCGGAATAGGCAACATACAAAAAGCCCCGAGCGAAAACATCGCTCGGGGCTTTTTTAAATAAAAAAATGAGTGGAGACCAGTTCTACCCCCCAATGAAACTGGCCTCACTCACCCTAGGAACCTTGCGGTCCCAAGATTTTTGCACGTATTATCCCTACAAGTTATCGTTGTACCGGCGCGTAAAGGGGGGACGCCGTGGGGGGAACCTAGCAAAAACCATTTTTTTGAATGATCTCTGGTTTTCAATTTTTTGACGCGATTATAGAAGTAAGGGAGACCAGCTCTACCCCCCAATGGAACTGGCTCCACTCACTACTATAAGACCACTTCTGATCTTAACTCTTCAATATCTTAAATCATCGTTATGATTTATTCCATTTTGTGGTTTGGGAGGTGGGCTAACTCGTTGTCAGCCTCTGTCCTCTATTAACCAATAACTGTGCCATTAAACCAAACCCATGTTCGAAAGAATCAAATTATTTTTGGGCAGCTCGACCTGGCTATTGGTCGTCTTTACATTCATCAGGTGGCTGTACATCTTCTTGTACTCCTTGTAGTCCGTAAATTCCTGAAAGGGAATGGTCTTTTCGACTCCAAGGTGGAGGAGAATCTGAAAACACAGGTTGTTATTCTTGTAATAAAACTTGGTGATCAAATTCTGAATCTCTGCGCCATTGATGATTGTATTTTTTTCCATGATTAAATCAATTTTTGTATTGCGTTGTATGCTTAATGGTTTTGCAATAATGGAACCACAATTGCCGCTGAGGCCAAATCTCCGGATTTGTTTGTGACATCCAAAAGGGGACCAAATCAGCTTTTGGGCTAATCTATCGGAGTGGCTACCCGCCGCTTTTTCCACCGGCAGGCCTTTGATTTCAGCCATTTTGTCAGTTTTGGGCGGCTGGCATAGCCTTTGACTTCCCCATTAACAGTATCAAACTTATCCATAAAAAAACCAGACCATGCCAAAAGGACAAATATCCGTACAGACGGAAAATATCTTTCCCATCATCAAACAATTCCTCTATTCGGATCAGGAAATCTTTCTTCGCGAGCTCGTCTCCAACGCTGTCGACGCCACCTCCAAGATCAAGACCCTCTCTTCCCGGGGTGATTTTAAGGGCGAACTCGGAGAGCTGCGCATCGAAGTTGCGGTCGACAAGGAGGCCAAGACCCTGACCATTAGCGATCGGGGAATCGGAATGACGGAAGAAGAAGTGATGAAGTACCTCAATCAGGTCGCTTTTTCGAGTGCCGAAGATTTTCTGAAAAAGTACAAGGACGAAAGTAGTATCATCGGTCACTTTGGTTTGGGCTTTTACAGTGCCTTTATGGTCGCCGATAAGGTGGAAGTACACACCAAGTCGTACAAAAAGACCAAGAAGGCCGTTATCTGGGCCTGCGATGGCAATCCCGAGTACAATATTGAACCCGGCACGCGCAAAGATCGCGGTACCGATATTGTATTGCACATTAGCGAAGACAGCGTCGAATACCTCGAAGAGGAACGCATCGAAGGCCTGCTCAAAAAATACTGTAAGTTTTTACCCTTCGAAATCAAGTTCGGTACCAAGACGGAGACGACCTACGAAGGGGAAGGCGAGGAAAAGGAAGCCGTCGAAACCGTGGTCGATAACATCATCAACAATCCCCATCCCGCTTGGAAAAAATCGCCGCGTAGCCTAAAGGAAGAGGACTACAAGAAATTCTACAATGAACTCTACCCCTACAGCGCCCCGCCGCTGTTCTGGATCCACCTCAACATCGACTACCCCTTCAACCTGACCGGTATCCTCTATTTCCCCAAATTGGGTAACAGCATCGAGGTACAGAAAAATAAAATCCAACTTTACAGCAATCAGGTATTCGTCACCGACGACGTCAAGGAAATCGTACCCGAATTCCTCACCCTCCTCCACGGCGTCATCGACTCCCCCGATATCCCCCTCAACGTATCGCGCAGCTACCTGCAGAGCGATCAAAACGTCAAGAAAATCTCGGGCTACATCACCAAAAAGGTCGCCGACAAGTTGGCCAACCTGTTTAAGAAAAAGCGCGACGACTACCAAGATAAGTGGAACGACCTCGGGGTATTTGTCAAATACGGCATGCTGTCGGAAGAAAAATTCCACGACAAAGCCGTCAAATTTGCCCTCCTCAAAAACCTCGAAGGTGAATACCACACCATTGAAGAGTACCGCGAAAAGATCAAGGCAACCCAGACCGATAAGTACGACAAGCAGGTGTTCCTCTACACCAACAATGCCAAGGAACACCACAGCTTTGTGGAGGCCGCCAAAAATCGCAACCTCGACGTGCTCGAACTGGACAACGTCATCGACGGCCACTTTATGCAGCACCTCGAACACAAATTGAGCGACATCACCTTCGTCCGCGTGGATTCGGATACGACGGACAATCTGGTACAGACCGAGGACACGACCGAATCGCTGCTGACCGAAAAGGAAACCGACAAGGTTAAGGGACTCTTTGAGGCCCAAATCAACCAGCCGGGGGCCAGCATCCAACTCAAGCCCCTGAGTAGCGACGACCAGCCCGTGGTGGTGACCCGCCCCGAGTTTATGCGCCGGATGAAAGAGATGCAGGCCATGCAGGGCATGACCATGGATGCCTTCCCCGATAGCTACAACGTGGTGGTCAATACCAACCACCCCCTGATCGCCGAAAAACTGCTCAAGATGCGCAGCGAAGACAAGAAGACCGAATTTGTCCGACACCTCTACAACCTCGCCTTGCTCAACCAGGGCATGCTCAAGGGAGAGGACCTCACCAAATTCATCAACCGCAGCATTGAGTTTTTGAAGTAGAAGCTATCTCAAAATGTTTTTGTCGGCGAGGGAGTGGTCATTTGCGCTCCGACGAGGCGCCGAAACGGAGCGTAGCCGTAGCTACGTGACGCTTTTGGCAACGAAGTAGGGGCGTAAATGACCCTCACGTAGCCCAAATCGACGAAGGAGATTCACGCCAGTAAAGGATATTTTTGAGATGGCTTCTGAAACAAACGTATCAGCTAGATTTCTTTCGAGGCCCCGGTAGCTCCGCTCCGGGGCTTCGCTATGTTATGGTCTTTCGGGCGCGCTTAGATCGCCAGTGGTTTTGGTATTATTAGGAATAATGCCTATTTTACCAATGGCTGGAACACAAAGCGGCTCCGGGCCCCCCAGCTACTTACTGACTCATTCCTTTACCTACGTCCATCCGACACGGTAGTTTCTAATTCCCTTTTACACCATCATTCCTTTTACCCTCGATCGCAGTAGCGACCATTGAGGTCGTTCGTGCTTTTCGTGCCCCAAAATATTTTTGCTTTGCCGACCGGTGGCCCGCGTCCGCTGCCCGGTCCGCACACGAAGCGGAGCGCCATTGCCGTGCGCTCGGCCTGCTGGTGTATTGTCTCTATTTTTTTATAAAATCCATTATCATGATTCTAGTAAAGCATTATTTTTCCAAAGTAAGATTTAGTATTTACACCTGCTGCTGGGGGGCTTGGATGGTCCTCCTCTTACTGGGCTGTGGGCAGGATCATCCCATCGTCGAAACGGCCAGCCTCAGCCCCGAAGAGCGGGAAATTATCGATTACCTCCGGGCCAATGACTACGACCTCGATGCCGTAGAATTTTTGGAAGACTTCGTCGTCTACGAAGCGGATGCGGGTTGGGATAAGGCCGCCTTACTCCGAACCATCCGAGGGGAGAACATCGACCCTATCCCCATCGATCCCGATGACCCCAGTATCGTGGACCTCGAAGCCGAGGAGCGCCACCGGGGGATTCGCGAAGAGAACCGTACGGATGCCGTTACGAAAGGGCGCGTTGACGACTTGACTTATTTAATGCGTGCGAGCCTGGGCCGGGTCTGCGGGACTGACTGGACCGCAGCTTTCCGCAACGGGGCCCGAGAATGGAACCGCCTGGCCCACTGCCGGGTTACTTTGACGGAAACGACCTCCGAGATTCGGGCCGATATCGTCATCGGCTCCGACCTGGACACGGGGCTGCCCACTTCGCACCGCAACATCCCGTCGATCGCCCGGGCGGGTTTTCCTTCCGACGGTCGGGCCTGGGGGTGGATCTCGGTCAACGACAATGCGGACGATTGGGACAGCAAGCTGAAAACCGCCATGCACGAGTTTGGCCACTGCCTGGGCTACCGCCACACGGGGACCAGCGACGGACAGTTTATCCACGGTACCCCCTCCACCGAAAGCGGTTCGATTATGAACCAGGGCACCAATACGAGTCCTTCCTTCCAGACCGGAGATCGCCGCTCCGCCCGCGTGTACTACCCAGAGGAATACACCGATCCCAACTCGGACAGCGTAAGGCGGGAGAGCAGCGGCAAAGTGAGGCTCACCTACCGCAACAGCAACTTCATCACGCGACCCTACTACTGGATTCGCGTGTACAAGTACACCTCCTGGGGCGTTTACCTGGGTTACCGCGACTTTAAGTCCCGTACCGGGAGTAGTGATGGTTTCCACACCTTGTTTTGGGGCGGCCACACGCCCGGTCGTACGTACAAGTTTGCCGTACGGGGCTATAATTTCCGGCGCGACATCAACAGCGGTCGCTCGTCCAAATTTTCCGTCGACTTGTAATCTGTCTGCTACCGCAAACTAGAAGGATTCCATCTGATCCATTGGCCGAAAGCACTCCCCCGCTTTCGGCCTTGCTTGGCTTGGGATGCCTTGGTGAAGGGAGAAAAAAGTAGAAATTTTCCCCTCCGGCTTTACCCCCTTTCCCTCCTTGCGATAAGTCTAGGTGACAATCGTTCTGACCCCGGTCGCTCATCAAAACGCAAGCAAAACCCTTGCGGCGATCGCGGGGAATTGGCCACTCATCGGTCTCATTTTTACTTCCTTTTTACGGTGTGAAAATACAAACCACCGCTTGCTGCGCGCAAGGGGCCGGAACGCTCATGCACTATATTTTATCAAACCCCATTATCATGCAATTCGTAAAGCAAAGTTTTTCCCAACTCCCCCTGCACTACCGTACGATATTCCTCGGAGTCCTGGCCTCCTTACTCTTGGTCTCCTGCCAACCGGACCAGCACGCCCTCCTCGAAACGGATACCCTCCAACCGGAGGAGCAGGAAATCCTCCACTACTTGTCCGAAAACGGCTACCACACCGATGCCGTTGAGTTTCTCGAAGACTTCGTCGTCTACGAAGACGATGCGGGCTGGGACAAGGCGGCCCTACTCCAAACCATCCGGGGTGGGTACGCCCCCATTGTACCCATCGACCCCGATGATCCCACGCTGGTGCCCCTCCACGGGCGGGAGCGTCAGCGGGGCGTAAGGGAATCAAATTACCTGGATGCCGTCAATCAGGTTCGCATCAAAAACTTGCGTTATTTCATCAACAATACCCTCTTCAACCACTGTGGGCAGGACTGGGTAGCTGTCTATCACGACGCAGCGCACGAATGGAATGACATCCCCCACTGCCAAGTCAAACTGACGCCTACCATCGTAAGATCCCACGCCAATATCATCATTGGTTCCGACAGCGACTCGAGTTTTCCGGCGGGTCACCAAGACCTTTCCAGTGGCCTCATTGCCCGAGCGGGCTTTCCCTCTAACGGGGTGCCCTGGAAGTGGATTTCGGTCAACGACAGCGCCGACTCCTGGAACAGTAAACTAAAAACCGCCATGCACGAATTTGGACACTGCCTGGGCTATCGCCATACGGGGACGAGCGATGGCCAACACATCCACGGTACTGACCACGTCGACAGCGAGTCGATCATGAACACGGGCGTCTATACCTCCTCGGCCTTTCCAGTGGGTGATGTTCGAGCGGCCCGCCTCTACTACCCCGAGCGTTTGATCACTCCCACCGGAATTTCGGTCACCAAAATTGGAGACGGAATGGTGCGTTTCCGCTACCGCAATATGAGCCACATCAGCCGGCCCTACTACTGGGTACGCGTTTACAAATACACGCCCGGTGGTATGCTGCTGGACTACCGCGACTTTCAGTCGATCACGAGTAGTGGGGGGACTCACGCCATCTACTGGCCGGGCCACGGCTCGGGAGAATTCCGCTTTTCGGCTCGCGCGTACAACTTTCGCCGCGATATTTACTCCAGCGCCACGAGTAAGTATCTGGTCAATCTTTAAGCATCATTGGGAAACCCAACTGCGGGCGGGGATCATCGACCGGGAGCGTACTGCCGCTCCCGGTCTTTTTTAATCCTTTATGCTGTGCAGCCGGACGAAGAGGGGAAAACGTAAATTTCGACTGGTCGAAGCCCCCCAGTGTGGGCGAATTTGGTCTAGCAAATGCGCGACGGGAGCGTCGTCGTGCTGGCGGCGGTATTGCCGGACGCTGGACCAGGAACGAAAGTAGCCTTCCAGGGCCGCCAGGGTCCACTCGACACTGATGTACAAATCCTTTGGACTGGGCAGGGCCTTGCCCGGGAGGGGAATACTGCAGTAGGCCTGGTCGACGTGGCGGCGTTCGGGAGACCAGTAGGGGCCGATGATCTCCTGGTAAAAGTGGTCTATCAGGGGGTCGAGGTCGGGGCCGCCACGCAGCAGCTGGTAGCCCCAAACGCCCAGGATGGCCCTGGGTTGGGCTACCCGTTCCACTTCCCGGCCGAAGGCTTCGAAATCGAACCAGTGGAGGGCCTGCCCCACGGTGATCAGGTCGAACTGTTCGTCCTTAAACCGCGTCCGCTCCGCCCGTTCGACGCGGTACTCGATCCGCTCGTGCGCCACCGCTCGTTGCAGTTGTTGGGTGCTGATGTCGGTGGCGTACACCCGTTCAAAGTGCTGGGCCAGTACGCTGGCAACCTGCCCATTGCCCGTTCCACAATCCCAGCAGCACCGGCGCTGGGAAACCCGTTCCAGGAGGGCCCGATAGAGGGCCGGAGGATAATGAGGCCGATATTTTTGATAGGTCTCGGCTTGTTCGGAAAACTGATCGTTGACGGATTTCACGGGCTGGGGTTTAGGGGGCTTGAATCCAAATTTTTTGAACGCTACTGCCCTCCGCATTACTCAGTTGGAAGAAGTAGCAACCACTAGCAAAGTCCACGGCCAGGGGCAGCTTATCTTGTCCCGGCGGAATCCGCAATTCCCGTTTGAGCCGGCCCTGGGCATCACTGATGCGCAGTTGGTAGCCCCGGGCACTGGGGGGGAAGTTGAGCTGTAGCTGATCGCGGGCGGGGTTGGGGAAAACCTCAAAGTCGAGGAGCCCCAGCTCCGTGGTGGAGGAAGGGCCACCGGACTCTATGCTGTAGCGGATCATAAAAGTGGTCTCGGCCAGAAGGGGACCACCAATATAACCCACCGTGATCAACTTACCGTCGCGCAAAGCCGCCCCGGTGAACCGAGTAGTTTCGGAAAATTTTTCCAGCAAGCGCCCTCCGTCGCCAAAGCCCTCATCCAAGTTTCCATCCTCGTCAAAACGCAGCAAAACCATCGAAAATTCAGCCATTGAGGTGTCGAAGATCACTTCCCCCAGGGCGATCCATTTACCGTCCTCCTGCCTCATCAGCCTATAAGGGAAGTCGGAACTCTGCTCCTCCAAATCCAGGATGTGCCAACCATCGTCCGCAAAGCTTTCGTCTAAACTGCCATCGGCATTGATCCGCAGCAGGACTATATCGTAATCAAAATCGCTGCCCCGCAAGCCGTAGCCCAAAATCACCGCCTTGCCATCTTCTTCAAGGACCACGTCGACGCCTACATTGTCATCGTCGAGCGGACGGAAGGTAGTCAGCCCGGCGCTGCCAAAGCTGTCGTCGATGGTCCCGTTTGGCAGGATTTGGGTGATGCTCATCTCCTTGACGGTGGTTCCCTGCCGGACCCCAGAAACGAGGAGCTTTCCATCGGGACGCAGGGCCAGCGCACTCAATTGGAACCAGTTTTCGTCCAGTTGCAGGATGCCATCGTCGGCAAAGTCCGGGTCCCACTGGCCATCACGGAGGAAGCGCATCACCGTCATCCGGTTGCCGTAGATGCCCCCGACGAGGATTTTACCATCGGGCTGCACCGCCACGTCGTTGGCCTCGTCGGCAACTACGCTGGTGAAGGGCAGGATGTGGATGCCGTCTTCCCGAAAGGTGGTATCGAGCTGGCCATCCGACTGATAACGCAGCAGGGCTAGGCGGATGCTGCCGTCAGATTCGGTGACAATACCCGTAACGAGGATGCGTCCATCCTCCTGCAGGTTGAGGGTCCTCGGATAGCTGGCTTCCGGGCTGAGTACCGTCCGGACTTGACCTTGCTCCCCAAAGTCCGGATCTAAGCTACCATCCTTCCGGTAGCGCGACAGGCTGAGGTGACTGTTGCTATCATTGGTGCCCACCGTACTGTGCGCCACGACGATTTTTCCGTCGGCTTGGATCAGGGGGCGCCAGAAAGACTGGAGGGAATTGTCCACGTCCTTGCGCAAGACGCCCGCCTCGCCGAAGTTGGCGTCCCGAGTGATTCCTTGTGCGTTGAGCAAGGGGGAGCAAAAAAGATGGAGTAAAAGAATGATGGAAAAAGGTAAAAATCGCATGGCTCTTATTTTTAGTTTTTGGTAGCTACCTACTTCCTTTTAATGGCTCAAATCGGAAAAAGGTAACGACCAGAATTACATTTTTTGGGGCAAAAAGGGCCCACGAAGGGTAAAACGCAAACCCCAGTGCAAACGCACCCTCACTTTGGCCAGCCAATGGATTTTTGCATCTCCCATTACAATTCCCGCCGGCTGATTGGCCACCGGTAAGGGAAGTTTTATCCCCAAGGAAGACCCCAAGATTCGCTGTCGGACCGACTCCGAACGGAAAAGGGTCGATCGGTTGGTGGTCGGGCTGGTGCCCCGCCGGTCGATGACCTCCTCTTCGATTTCGTACCACACCTCAACGGACTGGATGGAACGCCAGTTCTCCACCCGTTCCAGCCGCAGCTCAAAATGCGTTTCCTCCAGTTCGGACAGCCGAAAGCGCCAAGCTTGCGTCCACCGTCCGATCCATAAGATCGCTACTATGGAGATAAGAAAACCGAGCACAAACAGCGGGATAAAGTAGGCGGGGTGCTGGTCACCGGAAAGGTGATAGCCCACCGGTAGCAGGCCGATGAGGATCAGGGGAATCCACCAGCTAATAGATTCGTAGACTGCGAAGCTTGTGGCTTCGGTGGGGAGTCGGTAGCGCGGAGCGGAGCTGCGGTAGCGCAGCCGAATGTCATCTTGGTAGCGCGGTTGTTCGACTTGGGTCCGGCTCGGCCCGGTCAGCCGCCGTAGGCCCCGGTTGGGTAGGGTGGTGGTCTGGGGGGGCATTTCGAGGAAGCCCTCGATGCGGAGGTGTAGGCTAAAGCGCTTCCCCTTGAAGGTCTCGAAGTGGTGGTTGACAAATTCGAAGGGGAAAACGTGGGGCTTGTCCCCAGCCAGCCGTTCCCGATTGACCAAGATTTCCTGAACGATGGTGTGTTCGTACACTTCCACCAGTCCCCGCAGTTCCACAACCAATCGGTAGCCCAAGCGGTGGACCTCGACGGCTTCTTCGAGCTCGACGCTAATGCGGCCCGAATAGGGGGTCCCGAGGTGGTAAACCTCCTGGTACTCGTCCAGTTCAATTTCGATTTGGATCATAGCTGAGACTGATATTGGTGGTACAAATACTGTAGCGTACCCCGGTAATCATCGCCAAAGTGGTGGATCAGTTGCTCGATGGCGGCGGTGGGGAGAGCGATGGGAACCTCCGCGGATTTGCGAGCCAACCGCAGGCGTTTTTCTAGGAGGAGTTGATAGCGCCGGGGGTCGCTGCTGCGGAGGCGAATGTAGTGGCTGGTTTTTACGGACTAGTGAT
>ERZ1740065.838-NODE-838-length-17382-cov-10.496681_pt1 | contig 17382 bp, 10 predicted proteins | sample MGYA00581738_ERZ1740065 | MGnify/ENA primary metagenome ERZ1740065 (study PRJEB43018, sample SAMN04849749) | marine metagenome | isolation source: floating plastic debris | place: Pacific Ocean | collected 2008-09-01 | study: EMG produced TPA metagenomics...
TTTTTATTTTTATTCTCTCTCTCTGCTACCTATCTCCTTCCTCTCTCCTACCTCTCTCCTTCCTCTCTCCTCCCTCTCTCCTCCCTGCATGTCTATCTCTTTCCCTGCTTCTCTGTCTACCCCTGCTTTTCTGTCTACCCTGCCTTGCTCACTCCCTCTCTACGTCTCCAGTCCAGCTCACTACAACTGATGAGCCAAGTAAAAGTCGAGACATGAAGGAGTCGCCTGACAGGGTCAAGCGATGAATACCTGATTAATTTTGAATGAATCACTGCTGAATAGACAGTTGTAAGACTTGGTTTTATATACAAAAGAAGGAGCATTTACTTTCGTATGGGAAGCGAAAGCGACGACTGAGTTCTCACCAAAAACACTTTAAAAACATCGAGGGCAGTGTTAGGTTTCAGATGACAGGCGGTGGTGTGAACAGTTGGTGTAGTAGATGTGAGCATCAGCACGAGTGTGAGTAGGTTGAAGAGAGGGGAAGAGTAAGGAAGAGATAGAGAGGGATGGGAGAGGGGGTGAGAGAGGCGGAGCTAAGATGAGAGGGGTGAGGGGCAGGGAGGGGGAGAGGAAGGGGAGAGAGAAAGAGAGCAGATTGTCAGCAAATCAAGTGGCAGCCTCAGTTAATTAGCAGATAATGGTCAACCATTAAGCTCTCTCCCCAACTGTCTCTCTTGAGACTGACTTTCTACTCCTATTTTGCTCCGTTGTAAAAGAAGTAATGAAATTTTAAATAGGGCTATTGGGCCTGCCAGTTAGTGCCATCTGTGATAGCTTTGAGACTCGTCATCTCCCTTCTTGAACAGACAATCTCTGCTCCTAAAGTTTTTTGTGCGTCGATAGTAACAGTATCAGTATACATATAAGAGTGGCTTCAGGAATAACCGTGTCATACTATTGGCCGCTATAATGACACCTGTCTGCCCGTTTGGTGATGGATGAGTTTTATATTATTTGGAGATTAGTCCATAATAGTACTAATGATTTTTGTGTCCGGTGCACAATATGTACCCGTCTTACTTTTACCACAATCTCCCACATCCTCTCCCTTCTCTCCTCCTCCTCCTCCTCCTACTCAATCACTCTCTCCTCCACCTCCCTCACCCCACCAAACAAAACACAACACACAAACAAACCCACACAAAACCCTCCATTTCCCTTCTTCTCACCTTCTCTCTCCCTCTCTCTCTCTCTCTCTCTCTCTCTCTCTCTCTCTCCTTCCTCTCCCTCTCTCTCCCCTCCTCTACCCTCTCTACCCTCTCTCCCTACCCCTGTCTCCCGTCTCTGCCTCCTCTCCCTTCTTTACCTTGCTCTCCCTTCACTTCTCTCATCACCCCTATCTACCTCTTTCTCTTCCTTCTCTACCCTTCTCTCCGTTCTCTACCCTCCTCTACCCTTTCTCTCCCTCTGCCCCTGCTACACTCTCTTCCCTACCCTCCTTTACCCCCTCTACCCTCTCTTGATACTGTTATATTTCTCCTCGATCACATGGCAATATATAGAATTCAGGCCTTTGATCATCATACCACCACTTCAGAACAGAGAGCTGCTTGAGTCACAACTGTTGGTAGTTTCGCCTGCAGTTGTTCACACATTTCATTGGGCGTGTAATCGCATTGCAGGTCAACAGACCATTAACCATGAAGAAGGATGCAATTCAGACCAGGAACAGAAAAATGTCAACAAAATCAAAGAAGGGACGAAAGTTCTCGCACGAGGCTGACTACAGCAAGGCCGTTATGGACATGAAATACCCTCCATTCAGTCCGCAGACGATGCCGGGCATGAACCATTTGATGCCGTCCAATCAGCATCTGTCAAACTACGGATCACCTTATGCCAGCGCCGGCTTTGCATCCAGCTTCGGTCAAGGACACAACATGAGTTACTCCGCGTGGAATCATGGCGTGGGTGGAGCAGCCGGGTTTGGACTTCCCACTTCCATGGTGAGTGTCTCATATCTGATCGTTGTAAATTATTCTTTGAGGGAGAGAGAGAGAGAGAGAGAGAGAGGGAGAGAGAGAGGGGGGGAGGGGAGGGGAGGGGAGGGAAGAGGGAGGGGGAGGGGGAGGGAGAGGAAAGGGGGAGGGAGGGAAGGAGAGGGAGGAGAGAGACAGAGAGAGACTGGGAGGAAAGAGGGAGAGGGCGATAGACTGTTAGGAAAGAGTGCGGGAGGGGAGATGGGAGAGGAGACGGGAGAGGGTGAGAGTATGTGTTTAGAAGGCCTATGCTGTCTATAGTTACTGATTCAATGTGTTCTCATTACAGCTGACCACGCAGTGAACACTGTGACGTGACGACTAGACGTGTCTACGTCAGAACAGCAACCTGTGATCTCATCTCATCAAGATCTCCGTTGTCTCGAACCGAGGGGAAGAGAATTGTCCCGTGAACGTTTCGGCGTCATAGCCACCTCCGCTCACTCACTCTGTCTCTCCAATGCTTGTCGCCCGACTGGTCATCCCTAGAGTAACTATGGCCAGCAAGACCTGGCTATACTCCCTCTCACACACACCGGCTCTCCGACTCTCTAGAAATATTTGATATTATGATGGATAGTTTTTTTGTTTGTGATAAGCGATGTATGAATTTATAATTTTATTAGATATTTCTCTTGTCAGTGAAACTGAGCGTCAATTCACCTCACTGCCGCTCCAGTATGTATATGTCTATGTTTTTCAATGATATGTAGAATACTCTCTTTTTATACGCGAATTGCCTCGGATGATTCCGTGCCGTCAATACGTAGGTATTAGTTGTAGATATTTATTTTAGATGACGATGGTGCAATTCACTTGTGCTCATAACGCTCTGGTAAGCTGCTAAATACGTGGCTGCTAGTGGCAGCTGCATACAGCAGCGTTTTTACTAATCAACTCCACCTAAACACACACAGGGTAAACTTCTCGTAGCCAGTCGCTCAGGCTGACGCGACATCTGACAATCTCAGAATACCCGTTTCCATGTTTCTCACTCTATGCAGTCTCTCTACCAACCATCACTCATGTAAATCGTCTATTTATGCACTGTTATTACTTTTTTGTTATTATATTACTATTTAATGCCTAATGATAATGAATTAATAAAACTCTTTACTATTGATCAAAGTATTGTTGTTGTCTAGCCATGTCGGATTGTATAGCTTATCCCTTCATCCTAATCCTCGGTGGCTGGTTTGATGACCAACTGGAGGTATTGTGACGCTGTTACTTCACGCCGTCTCTCCTGACGCCAGCCTCTAGATATAGTTGGATTATGAAGATGATTGCTACGCTAGAAAGAGAGCAGTGGAGATGTTATGATGTGCGTGGCGACAATGAGTACTTTACACCTGGACACAATGGGATCCACTCTTAGCTCTCTCAATGGTGTCACATATATCGTGTGACTCTCGTATTTACTGCTCTCCATAGAGTTGTATAAATTGGCCTTATCGCTCCATCTGACTGGTAATTATCTGTTTACTGTTGAATGCTAGCGAATATATCATTAGCTACGATTAGACAGAAAAACATGACCGACATTGCGCCGGCATTTGGGAGCCTCATAACTCTGCATAACCAGCTGTCAGCTTCGGGTTTCGCAGCTCCTCCGTACGTCAGGTATTTCAGTTCTGAAGTGAAAGCAGTCATTTAGAAGGACTAGGGTATATGCGTATCACCTGATATCATCTTGAAGAAGGTGAAAATATGACACCGGGTATCCACTAACATCGCTCAGTCTCTCCGCTCACAGCTATCATGGCATGCTATACATTATGCAAGCATACTCATAGCAATGGTTTCATTAAAAAGAGCATCAGGTTTTGTGGTGCCAAAGGCAACATAACCAGACCTGGCAGTGATGTTACTGACGGTCTTTTGGCGTAGTAAATGTCAACACGCGATACTGAAATGATGGAAGAGAAGGTGCAATGCTTTTCATCCTCACCATTTGGGGTGTTTGTACCTTTTAGCCTCCGCGTGTGCAGGAATGATACTTTTTGCAGGTGCACTCAGGTGGCTCCGTGTATCTAATCTGCATATTCAAGGCATAGTCAGAAAATGAGTCCATCAAAAACTGTGAAAATATGGTTATGGCCAACCAGCAAGCTGTCAATTAGGGACCACCATCAATTCACACTCTGCACTAAAGCTATAGAAGTATATCACACCATTGCCATGCGTTTCCACCTGCTCTTGCTGTCACTGCAAGAATTAGAACGGATGGTATTATTATCAACGGTTAGTCAGCGTCCATGTGAAAATCTACAGGCTGATTGTCGGGCTGACAGAGCTGCTAATAAAGAAGCTGAGTAGGTCTGTGTGCGGCACGGGAAATCGGCGAGCAAATGGAGCCGAACATTGCCTAGAGAGAAGTTCAAAGATGCACGGCAATGATCATAAATTCAATAGCAATTTATGAGAGTGATGCATCATTAGGTTTGTGATTACAGTACGGCCAAACAGATATAAAAAACTAAATCCACACTCGGAGACGTTGCCGCTGTCTCGCCAATGTCAGACAGCGTGACGAGTTAAACCTACATCAGCTTGTTAGTTAAGTCACGCCTATTGTTAAGTGATGTGAACTAACATTTATGTCATGCAAACTCGGTACGGAATGGGCAGAGTCAAGAGGCCAAGAGGAGAATTGTGCAGATGATATCTGACGCTACCATAAGCGTGATCCTCCGAGATCGACGTATGAGACAGCGTTTTTTGTTGGTTCCCTGTGTGGCATGAGCAAGGGTAGGAGTTGACATAATCTATGCCAGGTTGGCAGTTAGGACAGGGGAAAGAGAGCAGTACAAGATGTCTCTGTAAAAAGACAGTGGCATACAGACAGCCATTGTTCGTCATTCATAAATCTGAACTCTGAATGGGTAGAGTTTGTATACGCAGTGACATTGGTGGCACCATCTGCTTACTGCTGAATGCAGGCGTCGCTTGAGTCTCGCACGCTGCACCCATCTCGTGCTGTTAGCCATTTTTACACCGCTAAATAAGTTCATTCAAAAAGCTGACGATCTGTCTCCAGCTCACTCGCTAAGACAAGAGAGCCGCGCTACGATAGCATCGCTGCATTGAACGTTCCGGTTGTCCACCATCCTTTTGTTTAAAAGAATTAGCAGCTTAAAGGCAGGGATGACTGATCAGATGCGTATCAGATGATGAGGCGAAGATACAGGCGCTGCTTGTTGCTAGAGATTAAAAATAAAAGCCCTTCGGTATCCGAGAGCGCCGACTTGCACAAGGCGATCCACGCACGCACATGTGAGAAATGATACGGCTTGAAATGTGATCAAGCGGAGTGTCAGATGTCTGTGAGAAATACAGATCTCGATGAAGATACAAGCTGCAAGACGGGCAAAAGTGACAAGTGATATTGCTCAGACTATCTGACGTGAGTGAGACGGCCGAACAGCACACCAAGGAATGCATACAGTTATGCCCCTGTCAGAGATACTATCAAAAGACCATGCTGTAAAATTGAGTCAGCGAAATATCTTTATTATGCAAACAACACAGCTGTGAGCTCCATGTAAAGATTTGTATCACTGAATTTGAGGTTGAAGTATTTGGCAAACTGATTGACAGAATATGAAGGTTGCGCTTCGGAGAGAGAGAGAGACACGAAAGCTTGTCGGAGGAAGTGTGGTGACAGCGAGCGATTAATGGTCACATGGTCGGAATCCCACTGGTAAGATGTAGTTTAGCCTTGGCGCCACCAGCCGCCGGACAATGCAGACGTAAAACCTGGAAGCAAATTATGCAATACTGAACCATCTTCATAAACTGGTACATGTCAAGAGAGCATAATCTCCAAAACGCTGCATTGGTGAGAAAAAATTCTTATTCCTTCACCGTTGATTTTGTGAAGCTTCAATGGCCCAGCAGTCATCGTCACTATGGCAGGGGAGGAGATGAGCAGTGATTTATTACGACATTGTTTTCACAAGCGAGGGTAAATGCGCAGCGCCTACCGACTGAACTGGGACGATTTGTGACGGGATTAGTCCGAGAGGAGCCAATCCACACGACTCTGTCAGACACATTACAGCGTAAGCCCTAGATACATGCGCCATGTGGGATTATGAGAGACTCACTTTCACTCTATCCTCTTATACGTCAAAATAATAAAAAATACACGGTGTAGACATAAATGCGATAATCACGACCGCAAAGGTGAAGGTTGGAATTGGAAAGATAAAAAACATCTGCGTGTGCAGATAAATCTTTGGCCGTAATCCAAGAGGCAGACGCTCGCTCTCATAGCCACCGCTAGCACAGGATACCGCTAGCTGACGCTGTGTTACAACGCAGAGGCGTTGCAGAAACAAAAAATAGATGATGACGATAATATGAGATCACACCGAGAGAAATGAGACAAAAGAGCTGACTGTTTGCGCGTACAGCTGACGGAGTGGTGTTCAGCGGATGTTACGCTTTGGCAACAGAACACAAGCTTCCTGCTATAAGACATAAAGTGATTTCTCAGATTGGCCGAACCTTTGATTGTCTGCCGGCCTCATCATTGCTTCGTCAGCGCTGCCTCTGCCCCGGAACAACAACTCTCTAGGTAAATATTACATTGTGATCGTTGTCCAATGAATTTTGAATCTGTGCTGCCATGAGAGAGAGGCTGCCGATGATGATAATGACTTTGAGTCAGAGGAGTGTCCCCCACCACCACCACCCATCAACAGTCAAAACAAACAGCCACTGCCGGTCAGCAGGAAGTAGGAGTGTGCCCTGACAGCCGCACACATTGATACAATGAATGATTACGCTACCTGGTCAAGTGTGATTTCATTCCTAATCAATCATCTCTTTCTGTCACTCCAAACCGAATTAAACCAGAAACATATTTGGCCCCCCTCCCTGTTTACACCCGTCTGATTTCTTACTGCACCCGATACCGACCTTCTTGCCAGTATGGTTTTTGAAGATGAGCGATGGGTAGTTAAAGTAAGAATGAGCCCAAAGGGCCTCCTGAAACTCCTGCGCCTGAGCTGTCTGGAACCATTTACTCCTCAGCCTATCACTGTGACTCTGAAACGAGATGCCGTAATGTTACAGCGGCCCATTTACAGCGGTAGCGGAACCTGGATGACCGTGTTACCATATCCGATAGCTGGAACGAGCCTCGAAACTCCACCTCCGTGTTGAAGTTGTCCAGATCGATGACGACATGGCCGAGCAGGCACTCCGGCTCCGATCCATCATCAATAACTGTCAGTACAACATACCTGCAGTGAGGCAGACACAACTGAATGAACAGTAACATCAATGCCTATCAACATCACACAGCCATAGACATCCACATCAGAGAGATCATAGTACTCTCTACACTCTACATCCGGGTGTGATGCTTTCGATTGTGATTCAAGCAGATATTGTATATCATTTGATCGTATAATCTGGTCGCAATCAAGCTGATATTAATCTTTATCCGCCCGAAATCATTCGCCCAACCCACTCTACGTCTGCTCTCAGGACTTTCTCTACTAAAGCTGATTTCGGTCGTATTAAAGTTATTGCACAGTTTACAGCCAAAGCTGTGATGAGAGAGAATTATATCAACTGCCAAACCAAAGCCCTGTGGTTTGCTTATCCATTCGAATAGTGGGCAGTTCCAGGTGTTATACCTACACACAGTCAAAGTGAGGCGATCAGAAACAAAGATTAATAATTCAATGGCGTGAAAAATGTGGGCTGCTAGTTGTGATGACTGCGTCGAGGCGTTAAACTAGCGGGAAAGTATTATCATAGGAAATATATGTAGTTAATAAGTGTGCTCGTAACTGTCAATTCAGAATTTAAATACACGGTCACGTGTATGGGAATCATAAACAAACAGTAATTGCACACCGCAGGCGCTTCGATGTTCGATGACATGTAGGGTGCGAGAGGAGGGATACACAGGGTAACGTGGTCGGTTATTATGGCGGTTTGGCTCCACTTGTCTGGGTCTCCCTGCATTTTCTACACGAGTTCAGAGGAATGTCACGCTAATAATGGGGTCTCGACGCAGTAGCCTACCATTTCGTGGAGCGGACAGTCTTGAGCGTCGCTCGCCACCATCATGGCTCTAGCTCGATGAAAATTTCATAAGCGTATGAAACTTTGATAGCATCTTAATACAGAAGAGACAGTCAGCCGTACATGAAAGTCATGTAAATGGATGTAATTTATACATAGATAGAGGCTATTAAACTCGCTGCAGCACTTGACGATCGCCTATTAAAATGCGAAATATTTCGTGTACCAATCGCTCAAGATAAGAATAGTTGGAACGATTGGACACAGAGAAAAGAAGCGAGAATGCAGCAGCCGACGAGGCTAGATGCCTAAAACCACATCAGTGAATCCGAATTCACAAGGATCAAATTAATTTAGAAGCATGTATTGTCAGCTCAGCGTGATGAATAACGCTGCGCTAGCCTCGAGTGAAGTTAAAAGAAATTTAATCATCCAGTGTCGGGTGCCAGAAAAACCAGCCGGTGTGTGTGTGCGTGTGAGAGAGAGAGAGAGGGGGAGAGAGAGAGGGGGAGAGAGAGAGGGGGGGGGTGGGAGGGGGAGGGGGGGGGGAGGGGGGGTGGGAGAGAGAGAGGGAGGGAGGGAGAGAGAGGGGAGGGAGAAGGGGGAGGGAGAAGGGGGATGAGTGATAGACGGAGTTACAGAAAGAGAGAAGAAGGAGAGCGGGAGAGAGTGTGAGTGACAGAGAGAGTAATAGAAAGAGAGAAGGAGAGAGGGAGAGACAATGATGGAGAAAGAGAGAGAGAGATGGCATGAGTGATAGAGGAAGGAGGCATGGAGATAGGGAGAGATGGAGTGAGCGATAAGAAGGGAGAACAGAGACGGAGGCAAGAGGGAGAGAGGAAGGAGATGATTGAGCAGCACAAGAAGCACAAATATATGAGAGCCATGTGTACACTTTTGTGTGTGGATGGGTACGGAGAGTAGAGAGGAGTAACTGCAGGGAAGCAGTGACGTAAGTAAGTGGGAGAATATGATTTATAGACGGACTAATCAGCTCTCACACGCAGATTAAGCCTCTGCAAAGCCAGATTTCATGACTGGTAACTTTTGAAGACTTCAATAGAATACTGTGGTGGTGCAGTGGCCACACCTCGGCTTTTCTGACTGGAGACAATCATGAAGCAATATTCAAGGTTAGCAGCAAGGCCTGAAACTATGACACCAGCATAACTGAACTGGACTTATGTGTGCCGATTGAGTTGAGACAAAGGCCCGTATCCGTTCCTACTGCTCCATGATTCAATGAGGTATACTCAAACATGGTAAACACAACCAGAGGCAATTAGGTAGGGGATCTGTCACACATCCTGGGGGAGTGTGTAATATTGCTAGCCTGAATGTAGCCTGTCTCTCCCACTCTCCCCCAGATAACCATCAGTACATCCGCTCACAGAACGCTAATTACTTCACACAAATCCTATTCACTGCCAAAAACTGTTCGCATAAGCAGACGAGAAAGATCTAGAGGCCAAGATGAGGAGGAGGGAGAGAAGCCATCGCTCTAACACAGCGGTTGTTGCTGATGACGTAAACGCTTCAGTGTGGGACTCGCAATAGAAGGCAGTCATAGTCTTATAGACATCACCTATTGGTCATCACCTGAAATTGAACTCTTCTTGAGGTACATCAAAGGAGAATGTCTCATTCCATTGGGGATCCCGCTGGCCAGGTCTAGCCTACAAACAACCAACGAACAGATCTATAGCAATAGCACTATGTGTACACATGGTGTCTGATAAGCTTGGTTAGTAGAGAATTGCTATGACATATTATTGCCCACGATCAAACACAAAAACAAGAGGTCGGCCCCTTAATCCTCCATAGTTGGCAGCCGTTCAGGAGAATACTGATGCGTAAACTGGCGATGATTCTGTGGCTCTTGAGCGTTGCGCGCAGTGTGAAGACTGCTGGAACCTCTGGCCTCTTGACGCGTTCCGAGTGCTCGGAGACACAAATACGCTCTCAGTGCAAATATATCATGATCAGCGACAAATGAACACTCACGCCGGAATCCAGAGGACAACCCCACCCCCCTCTCAACCGGAGATGGAGTGCTAAACAGGGGGTCTTAAAACACCAATTCTCTTCGTTTTGAGCAAAGTGCATTGCTATGAAGTATGAAGATTGTTCATCTCAGTTATATTACCAGTGACCAGTTGCTGAATAAGGTGAGACTAAGGTGAGACTAAGGTGAGACTAAGGTGAGACTAAGGGGAGACCAGGGGGAGACGAGGGGGAGGTTAAGCTATTCAGGTCTATGGTTTGCATATTGGTGTGGAAAACTGACACAGGAGGAGACGAAGTAGCCCTGATGGATAAGGACTCCAGGGGTAGATAACTCCAAAATGAAGCAATCCTATTGGCTAACCTGGGTTACGAACACCTCACCGACGCCGGGTATACCGACTTTGACGACTGGACAGCATTTTTCTGTCACTGGGTTGACCTTCAGATTATTCGCCTGCAGTACGGTTACCGACAGCGTCTGCGGCAGCGAGTACGATAGCAAAACATCCACAGAACCGGTTATGGTCCAGTCAGTCTGCAAAGAGAGGACAACTCTGAAAATCTAGTTCAGTTTTGACTTGCATGTGTGGCACAGAGGGATTGATAGCGTGGCCAGTGAAGGATTCTAAAGATGGTGTCACGATGCTCTCATAAGATCGCCTGCTCCTTTGAAATAAAATTAATTCCATCAGCAATGTGTGACAGTTTAGCCTGGGATTTTCCAATTTCACAGAAATCAGAATACTATAGAATCGGATTTGATAGTGATGGTCTAAATATGGCGAAAATATTGACAAATTAATCCGCACTATCATTAGATTATCGTAGAACAGAATTTTTCTGGATGGAAAATATTTGCGATTAAGCTTGTAGTAAAATATTTGCGACCATACAATTTTTGCGCTATTGTTTCTGCATTAGTTATATATAACGACATCGAAAATAAAAATTGCACATAAGGAATATTTGCGAACGTCTCGATCACAAAAATTCTCAGTTCGCAAAATAATTCGGTTCAATGATACGCTGTAGGAATTATGCTCATTACATCTTATATAGGAGTTGTCTTCCCTTCTTCGGGTTTGATATACTGTAGAAACGGATTTGATGGCGATAGAAATGTTAGCGTTTCCTTCAAATCATCAAGAAATAAAAATGAAAGCGATCTAATGATAGCGATCCCATAAATGGGAAGACAACTCCTACATAAGGTATAATGGGCGTAATTTCTATAGCGAATTCGAATGATAGCGATAATTTTTTGTCGCTATTTTCGTGGCTGTTAGACCGCCGCTATCATATCCAGTTCCAGCGTAGTTAGATAGATAGCTATCATTTCGACTTTTCATGGGGTTAAAGAAAATGTCATTCCCATCACTATGACATGCGGTTCCACATTGTATTTAGATATCACTTCACTGTGAAACTTCCACAACTCGCATACCGCTGGTGTTTATGAACGTACAAGGGAAGAAAATTCCAACATGAAGCTGTTTGTTGAGGGCGTGAATGTATGATGAACCGGGGTGCAATAACGAGAGCGTCATTGATACTGTCACGCGAGCGATGAGTGGCGACAAGCAGCTGATTGACAACAACACAGCTATGTAACACAACATTGGAAATCGCTCGGAATGAGAATTAACACTTTTAGTGTTTGCTAGAAACCGCGTCACTGGACTGACGCTCATCTAGTGTGTGTGAGAACTGTGACGGTCACCATTTTAGCTGTGATAATAACAAATGTTGAAATTATTTATTCCGCTTCAGATTTCAGTGTTGGCAGTTTATATGTAAAAAACCGTAGCCCATTTACAAGATATTTCTGAGCTCTTGTGACAACACTCAGTTGCTGGGTACGATTTCAGAGAGACAAGAGTTGTTGCAAGATGATCGCAACCGCAAGGAAAACCCAGCACCATTTTATACAGGTATTGGCAGCCTTATGAGACAAATTCTGATGACTGAGTATGGCAATCGCCTAGCCAGTGCTGGCTACAAGTCTCGTGTCACAACTACGGCATGAATGTAGAATGGAGAAACACTCTCCAGGGAAACTGAGTGAATGACAAGAATGATTGGCCAAATCTGTTTTTGTTTCTGCCTAATAAAGTGTTTTAGGAAGCTAAACATTACTGGTAGGGGGCGTTACTGCAATACCCTCACTAGCAGTGCTTACAGTAGTAGAACAATGCTACAGCCAATGGCAGGCAGAAAAGGTTGGATTTGATAGTGATGGAAATGGTAGCGCGTCCTTCAAAATCATAAATAAATTAAAATTATAGCGGTCTACCGATAGTGGTCCAGCAAATGGGAAGACAACTCCTATGTGATTTATAATGGACATAGTTTCTATCGGGCAATCTGATGATAGCGATAATTTTCTGTCGCTATTTTGTGACAGTTAGACCGTTGCTACCAAATCCGGTTCTACAGTAGGAGGAGACAAATCTGAAAGTTGATATGATGAGAAATGTGCATCATCTAAAGCTCATGGGCTCTACCTAACACCATACATGAGGTCCTCAGTCATTGAATGACAAGTAGAATACAATTCAGAGTTCTGGCGGACCGTACCTCTGGCTGAAGGCTGTACCATGCTGTGTGTACGGAACTCTGATTGAAACTGAAGTCTGACAGAGAGACGACAACTTCTCCCAGGCACTCGGTATCGTCGCTAACGACATCGTGGTCAATCACTTTCAATACGAGTTTGGTGTCTAGTAGAGCGACCTCTTCAACAGGGAATACAAATTTCTCGTGGAATGACGGATTGGACGGCTCGTCTGATGTAGAGGTTTGCTTGACACCCAAACTCTCTGGATCAGGGATGACTGACAGCTGTAGAAATATAACGGAGTAGAGCAATGGCTGACTGATACTTGGGCTAACGGATGGATGGTATCATACAGTAACAAATGGGTTGGCTGTCTTCTGCAGAACGCTGTTCATTCCAAGATCTCTGCATTTTATGATATAGACGAGCAGGTTGGAGTTCACAGCATCGTATTTCACTGACAGCTGCAGGTCTCCACGTATGTCTGTCTCAACCTTCGACACCATTGGGTCCAGACGCTTAAAAAGCTTCTTGAGAACCTGCTGGTTCTCCTGCAATGAAATATGAAGGTCAAATGAAGGTCACAGCTGGATAAGGGTAAGTGACAGCGATTCATCATAATAGAGTGCTGCTGAATAAGAGTTGAACACAAATTTTAGTGCAGCTTTTGGACGAGTCTAGCAGGGATTTGACTTCAAAGTTTTATCAGCAGCCTAATATAACACTACTAGCATAAATACTGTTAGCATAAATATTATTAACACAACCTAATAAGGAAATTAACCACACGTAATATCTCCTGTGTCCAGGTCCAACAATACCTTTCTGTGATCATGTCTGTTGGTGGCAATGGCCTCTTTTCTAGCGTTCTCGGCTTTCCTTAGTTTCGCAAGATAGTTCAAGTTATCTTCAAATGCGTGAGGTGTACTTGGGCGGGCAGTGTTGGAGCCCTGGTTAGTAGATGTCGAATTACCCATGCTATTAATCAGATCATCCGTCTGTTTCTTGAGGATTCAGCGATGACTTTTGCTCAGGCGAGTGGAACTAAATCTAAAATAAGTAGAAAATGTTGATTGTTGTAAACAAAAGTTGACATTAGAACAGGCGAACATACAATAGAGAACCAGCATCGATAGAGAACCAGCATCGTTATCATCGAAAATGAAAGCACGTTCGTGTTTTTGTTGAGCACTGTTTATCGGTCGCCATGATAGTTCATGGGATTTAGCACAGCTCCCACGTTGACTGAGAACGTTTGCGTAGATGATGGATATGTACCATATCTCCAGTCGGATGTAACGGATCTAAGTCTAATAACGTGACCATGCGGCCGAGAGCGAGTGTCACCGCTCAACTCGAAAGCAGTTTTGGTAGGTACAGATATGGAAGTGTTGAACTAGAGTAGATCTATTAAAAAACATCACAGCTAGAACAAAAGTTTATCTACACCGCCAATATGTCAGAACACGAGGACCATTTTCAACAACACATTCTACACTCTACAGAACGGATATCTTCCGTTCTACGCACCGATCTTTCGGCGGAGGAAAAGCGTTTATACGGTAAACGAAGATTCGATCATGTGCGTTTTGATTGGTCAGTTATTCGTAGCTCAAGATTCGCCATGACGCGTAGAAGGAAAACCAGTGCGGCTGGGAATCCCCATGAGGCTAGTCATCGCCCAAATCAAGTGGATCAACTCAGTTTTTCATTCATTGTAGAGCTTTAACAACCTCTGGAGACGCTGAAATTACAGTAGTTTAAGGTATGCTAAGTCTATCTAACTCACTGCCTTCTGTATGATCATGGCAGTGCATGGATTCAAATGTAGGTGTGACTCAGCGAGGAAGTGATTGGGTGACTGTTGATGTTACGGGTACTGCACTCTCACTATCTGTTTCCTTCCCTCACTCTTCTTTTTTCCTCTTCGGTCCCTTTCCATCTGTTTCTCCATCTCCCTATCTGACTCCCTCTGTGTGTGTCTCTCTGTAGCTCCCTTTCTGTCTCCGCCTCCCTCTCTGTGTCTCTGACTCCCTCTCTGTGTCTCCCTCTCTTTATCTACCTTTTGGTCTCCATCTCCCTCTCTCCATCTCCGTCACAGTGTCTCCCTCTCTTTGCCTGCCTCTTGGTCTCCGCCTCCCTCTTGGTCTCGCTGTGTCTCCCTCCCTATTTTCATCCCTGCCACCCCCCCTATACTCCTTTCTCACCCTGCTTTGTTCCATTGCCCACTGCCTCTCTGTCTAGTCACTGATACACAAGTGATCTGTTACAGGGCTCATTGCTGTCATCTGGAGTGATTAGGACACCATTGCAAACACCAGGGAAGTGTGCGCGCACTCTTGTAGTTGTGAAGTAGTCTGATATGGCAATGGGACATCAACAACTAGTGCGCATACTTCTGGTAACAGGCATTATTTCTTTCTGCTTAAATACAGCAGGTAATGATTCTATTGTAATCACTCCCCAATCTTTTACTACTTGGCTGGGTAACTACACCCGCTACAGGTGAAGGAGTGCCCTATACAGTCACTCAGATTTTGAATGCCCTTTTTTGCTGCTTGTGATGCTTAGGAATAGTGAGGTGAATAGCTGCAAACCCGTTTCACTCCACTGATGATGTTGGTTTGGATAATTGTCCGTACTACTACCACTACTACTACTCCACTAAGTATAGGGCCTATTCAGTCATCGAAATCTTTTCTTATCACGACATCAGCCCACTTGAGGGTAAACAAACGGATTCCCACCGACTTGTTAACAGTATCAAGCAGCTTTGGCTAAGATAACCGATCTCCATATCGCCTCTTCTCTATTAGAGTGCGCCGGTATGCCTATCTACATCCGCTCGGCGTCTGTGTGCCACAGCCCTCGCCGCGTATGCGCAGCCTTCGTCATTATCATTTCTCTTAATTATACTGAGGACTTGATGAGCAGACGCGATTGCCCAGCTGCCTGCTACACTCTCCTCAGTACCAAACACTCTATTAGCCTGTTATAATATCACCGAAAGCTTATTGCCCTCAGTCTGCCAGTGCTAATGGTGCAACATTAAAGTTCAACCACGAAATCCAGACGTGTGCAGCATATCTTTCTGTGACAGTTTGCGGGATTTTTAGTAGCGGGTTTAGACTGAGTGTTTTGCTTTTGTAGACAGCTGTATGAAGAGACAGGAGCCGGTCAAGTCAGCGCCGCCATCACCGACAGAGGCCAGCAACATCAGGATCGAAGCCTGTCAAAAGAATGACACCTACTGGGACCAGTGTAGGAACGACGGCCAGTGTCGCGTTCAAATAAATCTCGTTGAGGGCTTCAGGATGTCGTACTGCAAGTTAGTGTCATCTGTCTGTTAGTACTGCCTGGTATAATTGAAGCTGTGGGCTGTAGGAGACAGCATGTGGCGGACTCTCCAGTTTTGCTAGTGTTGACATGTTTGTTTGCTTAGTTCATGGATTAATCTCTTTACGCCATTGATTTCTTACCCAGCTGTTGCTGGTCGTCTACTATGAAATTCAGCAATCCTATCCGGACAGACGTGTGCAGTGGACGGTGCTGTTGTTACGAGAATGTGACGGGGTATTGTTTATGTTTGCAGATGTCCGCAGAGGTATACGGGCGAAAAATGCGAGAGAATAAGACTGCGTAAGTAGCCGACATCTATCACTCCTCTCTCATGCTGGCAAACTCACTGATTACTGCGCTGCCAGAGCCTGATATAATCTTGCCGATGACTCATCGCTGCTGCTGCCTTGTCTCATGTCCTCTTTCATTGCTGCCCGACTCACCGGGGCAATGTCTCTACCTTACCTCTCTTTAGAAATCCACCGTATATCGATCATATTCACTTCATCGCATATTTACTGCTTGGTTCCTACCCTTCCGATCTGCCAACAATGAACCGGTGGAATAAATATTAGTTTCTACCTTCTATTTATAGCTTCCACTAGCGCAGGATCCGTATGGGCAGCCTGCATAGCTTCAGCAGTGGTCGTAGTAATCATCATCATTGCAGTGATCGTAATATTCAGGTACGGTCTCATTATCATTCTTGTCTGATTGCGACTGCTCAATAGCATAGTCCTGACATAACTTATCAACACCAGTGCATGATGGGATAGAGCTGAGCAATGCATGACAAACATATATGTGTACACAGCACTAATACAAACATGGATGGCAACTATAAATGACCTTGGCATCCTTCCTAATGTGTCACCACACAAACAGCCAATTTATACACAGAATGTGCAGTCACCTACTAGCTCAGTCAACCGAGCAACTGGTCGGCAACAAATCTCCGGAAAGAAAAACAAGTTCACACTTGGTCAGCAGCTTTCATCTGATATCATGCTGCAATGATAAATGGTAGAGCTCTCCCTCTCTTTATTACCGTTGTATTGTTGCAAGGAATGAGTAGCAAATATTTTTCGTTGAAGTAAGAATAGTACAGACATGTTACATCATACCGTACTCATGATAGAGTCCTTCAGTATCACTGAAATGAACTAGTCTGGATTAGCTAATGAAGAATTATTATAATGCACTCGATGTTGAGAGAAAATATGTTAGTAGGAAAATATTACTCTGTGAGTATCAGTTATAGCAGCTGCAGCCGAGAAAAAGGTGAAAATAACTCAATGCTCTCTGAGCTAGTTTGTGCTAGCTTCTCTTCGCCACTCTTATCTCTCTCTCTCTCCCCTCGTCATCTCTCCTTTTCTCTGTCTCTCTCACCCACACCCCTTTCTCCCCCTCCCTACCTACCTCCCTCCCTCCCTACCTACCTACCTCTCTCTC
>ERZ1740065.839-NODE-839-length-17378-cov-12.466951_pt1 | contig 17378 bp, 18 predicted proteins | sample MGYA00581738_ERZ1740065 | MGnify/ENA primary metagenome ERZ1740065 (study PRJEB43018, sample SAMN04849749) | marine metagenome | isolation source: floating plastic debris | place: Pacific Ocean | collected 2008-09-01 | study: EMG produced TPA metagenomics...
AACATAGGGGAAGCCATCGGCAGAGTCATAGATCTTCCCATTTTTCACACATCTGCTCGATTAACTGACCCTGTGTGATGCCAAGCCGTTCCGCTTCAGCAGCGATTGCCTCCCCTACCTTAGGAAAAACCTTCGGATGTAATTGATGGGTCCGAGGGCTAGGTTTGCGTCCAGGTTTCTTTCTTGGGGTCCTGTCAAGGAAACCTCTTGCCTCTCCAACTTCATCGACGCGCCGAACTTCCTCAACGGTCGTATCCTTTGGCCGCGCTTTTAGACCTGCAAGCCTATTTGAGCCGTTCATAAACCGCCTCCGTGAACGCTTGGGCGTTCAATATTGCTTTGTCCACTTTCCCACCCGTCATCATTTCAGGATCGTTCATCATCGCTGTCAGGTCGTTGCCATAAGCGAAGAGCTCAGAAAATGCAGCGCGCGCAACCAAGGACGGTTCAATCACATCGATCCCTGCCCCACTTAGTTGTTGTTCCAACTCCTTCTGGACGCGGCTTTTGACGGCTGCGCTGGTTTTGGTCAGCACCACAGCATGACGGATTGACCGCCCAAGCGCTTCTTCTTCTTCGCGAACCAACGCCAACGCTTCGGAGCCGATCTCTGCGTCCAGCGCTGTCGGCTGCATCGGGACAATCACCAAATCCGCCTGGGAGATCGCGCGGCTGACAAGCTGGGAGGCAACCCCTTCGAGGTCCACAATGACGATCTTGCCGTCACCATCCGCGCTCCGGATGGTAGGAACGATCTCTGATCGACCAACATCGCTCTTCAAGGTCACACCGGAAGGGGCACCATGGGATGCCCACCGGGTAAGAGACTTGTTCGGGTCACAGTCAAGAACCGTTACATCCGCGCCCATGCGAGCGAACTCAGACGCCAGAAGAACGGTGCATGTCGATTTTCCAACCCCACCCTTGGGGCTTGCCATAACGATAACGGGCATTGCTCGATCCTGCCAATTTGTTGTTACCGGATTTATATCTTATACCGAAAATAAATCCAATACCGGATTTAAAACTGTTACCGGATTTATTTCCATTACCGGTTTTTTATCTCAAGGCCTACCTCGCTTCTCAAACCACTTTCGGCAAAAACCAATGAAAGCTCGGTCAGCGTTTCGGGGTGGCTCTACGCACCAGTCTCGCCACTCACGCTCTAGGAAACGCACGTCCCAACCAGGCGCGGCATGACGGGCTTCCTCATAAGTGTCGGATTGCAGAGGTGGAATACTGCCCTCAACAAGCTGGGGAGGAGACATCGTACCCCGATTTTTGAAGATCACCATGTCGGATTCATCATCAAATTCAACATGATAGTCCGGAAGGTGATCGTGTTCCGCGAGTTGCCGGATCATCTGCCGGAAGCGCTTCTGAGGGCTTTGAGAGCCGGTCTTAAGCAGTAGCTTTGCCAGTGTGATGCGCCAGGTTTTCTGCTGTCCACAATGCTTACGGGCGATCTCGTACACCCTTCTTTCAATAGGTTTTCTTAGACGGAAGTAGTCTCTGTGGAGGGTCAAAACCTCTTCGTTGCGGATTGCGTTGAAAACCCAGTCTGACAGCTTCACTTCACACCAGAGAAGACGGCCATCAAGGCCATGTTTCCGGCGGATTGAGGACGCGTCGATCAGGCCGAAACCGTCAACTTGCTCCTCGTCTCCGGTGACAATGTTCGTTCTGATTCTAGTCCCTTCGAGACGATCAAGTGCATCGAGCAGGGACTGATATTCCCGGCCACTTGTGCCCCGGTTAGTGAAGATGAGCAGCTCTCTTGAGTTGATGCGGACACGAGGCGAAACGGCTTCGCCTTCCTTCAGCTTCGCCATGATCTGACTTATGCAGTAGATTAGAATGTCCTTGTCATAAATCGTCGCCAGACCTTTAACGCTCGGCGTGATCTGAAGCCATTTATCGCCATTCTCATAGCGCTTGACTGTCGTCTCCGGCTTCTTTGAGAGTGAATAGAACGGATGCTCCATGTGCTGCATCACATCCTTCAGGACAGCGTCAGCGACATCACAAATGAACAGATCGTGCTGCGGATGACGATCCGGCAGGAGCGGGGCAAGAGCATTCGTGTTATCAGTTACCATGAGTCGACATTCGTGGTTTTAGTTACCGCAGTCAAGATTCGTGTTATCAGTTACCAAAAGCAGGATTTCAGTTACCGAGATTCGTGTTATCAGTTACCAAAGATCAGAGTAAGCAGAACATTTTCAAGTACTTACACGAATTCCATGCACACGTAACACAGATTCTAACACATATATAACACCCAGCTTCACACGCAGAACTGAACCAGAACCTACATAACTCGAAGCTCCTTCACAGAACACGCCCCTCACCTTTGCAGGGGAAGGGCGCTCGGAGCTATCTCCGTTCACGGTCATCGGCGTCCCCGCCTGTACCGCAGAGACATCCTACCATGATATCTTTGTTCCATAAATATCCCGGAGGTGAATGCCCCTTCGGGGCAGAGGAGGCAGAGCCTCCTGACCGTCCGCGGCGGCCTATTGCTTAGAAATGGCTAAGGCGGCAGATCGAACGCCTTTCTTCATTCGTTGTACCGGACGCAGATGTGCGTGCCGGTTGTTGTTATGGTCCAGGCATACCCAACCATCAGCTCGCATGAGACCTTTGTGGTGCCCAAGAGAGCGGGAAGCGTGAGCGTCATCACAAGGGCGAGGACAAGCGCACCCAGCCCAAACAAAGGCCACCGAGACTTCCATTGCTTCAGCTTCTGTTCCCGTTCCCAAAGCTGGCGCTGAGCCTCTGTCCGGTCCTGATCCGCCTTGCTGAGAACCTCTCGGGTGTAGCTTGATACTTTGAGCAGATCACTGGACGTCTGTTTGATATCTTTCATCCGCTCTTCGAGTCGTTTGTCGATCACTTCGACCGCATATTCCGCATACTGGTCCGGGTCCGTCTGATCCTGCGTAGCCTTTGCAGCGCGCCGGGCCTCATTTGCCGCTGTGGTCGCATGATTGACGGCCTTGGTCTGTTCCTGAACGTAATCGTTCATGTCCAGGACAAGGTTGCCAAGCCGTTCGAGCGTTTCGCGCAGCTCACCGTCAGAAAGCGGGGCAGGGGAGGCGGCATCGTCAGACATAGCGGGTCACTTTCTCATCAATGGGCCTGCGGCGGAAACAGCCCCCGGAATTCTGGATCGGCGTAATAACGCAGCTTCTGTGCCAGCGCCGAGGGCTGGCCCTGCACGCGCAGGAGCTGGACGTTCGGCGGCATCTGCATGATTTCATCGGGGGTCAGAAGATCGCGACCCGTCAGGTGGTTCGAGAAACTGGGGCCATCGCCAGGCTTGAAGCTGTCGGTCTGGAAGCCCGTGGTTTCCTGGCCGATCATCTGGCTCAGCCATTTGGCTGTCTCGAAGTCATTCACACCGAAGACCTGTTGCACCCCGGCATTGGCGATGAAGGTGTTGGCTCGGTCGCCATAGAGGTCCTTGAGCTGGCTCATGTCCTGCAGGACCGGCCAGAGTTGCAACCCGTAGCCTGCCATGAGCCCCATGGCGCGCTCCACGGCCTCCAGACGGCCCAGAGCGGCGAACTCATCGAGCAGGAAGAGGGTAGGGGTGCTGAGGCGTTGTGAGGCGCTCTGAACGCCTGTGGTGGCCGTCAGGCCCGCCGGTGTCGCCGACACTTCGGCATCTCGCGCGATGTCCTGGAGGGCCTGAGAGACAAGGAGGCGCAGCCAGCGGCTGTAGGCGTCCATTCGGTTCGGAGGCAGCACCAGAAACACCGAGGTGATCCGATGGCGCAGATCGGCGAACGCGAAGTCCGAGCGCGCCAGACACTTTGCGATCCGGGGTGAGTCGAGGAAGTGCGTATGGCGTTGCGCGTTCGACAGCACGGAAGCGGCTTCCCGGTCGGCCTTGCCAAGGAAGCGATTGGCAGCGCGGGCGATCAGCCCACCCGCTGCATCGCTGTCCTGCATCAGCTCCAAGAGCGCCTTCAGCCGATCCGGGGACAGGGTGAGGTATTCTCGGACGGTGGCGAGAGACCGACGGTCGCGATCCTCATGGCAAACGCAAAACATGATCAGCCCGCCGAGGATGGCTTTGGCCTCCTCGTTCCAGTGCGCCTCCGTCACCTGTCCCGGCGGGTCCATGACTAGGGCCTCGGTCAGAGAGGCGGCATCCTCACCCAGATCGAGACTGTCCGGGGTCAATCGGTCTAGGGGGTTGTAGCAAGCGGAGGGGTGACCGCTGACCTCAAAGGGATCAAGAACGTGCGTTGTCCCGATGCGCCGCCGGGCCTCGCCCGCGATCCGCGCGTTCTCGCCCTTGGGGTCGATGACCAGAACCGAGCGGTCCACGCCCAGAAGGTTCGGGATCACGGTGCCGACGCCTTTCCCGGCCCGTGTTGGGGCGAGCGTGATCAGATGGGCGGGACCGTCATAGCGCAGCAACCGCCCGGTGTGCGGATTGCGCCCGATCAACAGACCGTCACCGCCCTGGTGCTTCTTCAGCTCTTTGCGATTGGCGAAGCGGGCGGAGCCATGACTGTCGCCGGTCAGCCCGAAAAAGTCATCGGCCCCGGAGACCATGCGCCAATACTGGAAACCGAAGACTGCACCGATGAAGGTGGGCGGCAGAAGTACCGCCCATTCCCAGGTCGACTGACCAAGCGGAGGACCGAAGGTCGAGAGCGCGACGACGCCACCGATCAGGAAGCCGATCATCGCACCGAATGCTGTGCGCCCGATCATCCATCCGAGCAAAACAGGTGTCGCGATCAGGCGATAGAAGAACCGGGCCAACCCGCCCATGAAGAGCATGAGAGAGCGCATCACCCGGACCCGTTAGGATTAGAGAGCGGGGTAGGGGAGCCGTCGCCGCCGGAGGCCGTGTCTCCCCACTCGGCGAAGGCTTTCCGATCCTGGTCACGGGAGAGGTTGCGGATCAGGCGGTCCACCATCGCGGCCGCCCCGGAATCCCGTTCCGCAAGATCAAGCAGCGCGCCCCCGAGGATCACCTTGCGCCTTGTATCGAGCTTGCGCTGTTTCGTGGCTTCCCGATTGCGCAGGGCCTGAAGCCGGGCCTTGGCCTGGGCGTATCGCTTCTCGGCGCGTTCCAGTTCCGTCTCGGCCATCTCTCAAACCAACCGTGTTCATTCACGTCAGGGTTGAGAGACTCGACCATCCATCTAAGATAACAAGGGTCATCCAAATCATGTCTGCCTTTCGGCGGAACATGGCGGATAACAAGGCGCGGATCGGCAGAGGTCCGCGAAGAAGGGCAGGGTGCACGACCTGTTCTTGAAATATCAGACGGCAGCGCAAACCCTGAGCTGAGGATCAGTGAAGGGCGCACTTATGCAAACTCTCCACCTACGGTTCCGAGCTTTGCGTGCGATCTCTTTGGGACAGAGCCCCAGCCGATGGCAGACCCCTTCGATGCGGAGCGCATCGAAATGGGAGACGGCATCGCCTCTCCCAAACCCTCTACGACCAACTTGCGCAGTTGGATGGCGTCCCGCAGCACAGCACCCTGACGGCATTCCGTGCCCCGTGGCCGGGGCTGGATCGCCGGGGGTGCCGCGCTTGCGGGCTGCGCGGTATGACAGTCGCGGGCCTGTCATTCCTTGCCGGGTTTGCCGGTGGCAAACCGCCGATGCGTTCCACCAATCTCCCGCCCACCACAAGGCTGGGGAAATTTGTGGAACGCATCGGCAAGCCCACACCTCAGAGAGCCGTTGGCTCGCTTCGGGCGGGCTGTCTTTTCCCCTCCGGCCCCAGCGTTCTGGGGCGCGGGCCTTCAGGGAAAAGACGGCTGACCCGGTGGCCCATGTTGGAGCATGGGCCGGGGTCAGCGGCGCGCGTTATGACCGTCTGCATCACCGGGCGAGGTAGGGTGGATGGCCAGCTACCACCTCTCTGTGAAGACGATCAAACGCAGCGCCGGGCGCTCTGCCACGGCAGCAGCCGCCTACCGTGTCGGGGAGCGCATAGAGTGCCAGCGTGAAGGCCGCATCCATGATTACACCCGCAAGCAGGGCATCAAGGAGACCTTCATTCTGACCCCGAAGGAGGCCCCGGATTGGGCGATGGACCGCTCGAAACTCTGGAACGAGGTCGAGGCCAGCGAAACCCGCCGCAACTCCGTTACCGCCCGCGAGTGGGAGCTGGCCCTGCCGTCCGAGATCAGCGACGAGGACCGGTCCCAGATCACCCGCGACTTCGCTCAGGAGCTGGTCAGCCGCTACGGCGTGGCCGTCGATGTGGCAATCCACGAACCGCACCGCGAGGGCGATCAGCGCAACCATCACGCGCACGTCCTGACCTCCACCCGCAAGCTGGAGCCGGAAGGGTTCACGGCCAAGACGCGGGTTCTCGACGCCAAGCAGACCGGCGGCGCGGAGATCGAGCAGATGCGCGGGCTTTGGGCCGATCTACAGAACCGCGCGCTGGAGCGGGCAGGGGTGGCCGAGCGTGTCGATCACCGGTCGCTCGACGCGCAACGTGACGCCGCACGGGAGCGGGGTGACGAGCTGGCCGCAGAGGAGCTGGACCGCGACCCCGAGCTGAAGCTGGGGCCAGCGGCCAATTCCATGGAGCGGCGGGCCAAGGCAAAGGCCGAGCGTGAAGGCCGTGAATACAAACCTGTCACCGAGCGTGGGGCCGTCGTTCATGCCGCCCGTCAGGCGCGCGCGGCTTTCCGCGAAATGCTTGTACGCCTGGATATCGCGCGGGAGACCTATGGGGCCGAGCGTGATGCAGGGCAGGGGCGTGTGTCTGCCGGTCTTGCTGCGCTCAGGGCGGCGGCTTCAAAAGACCGCGAAACGGGACGGCCAGGGGAGGATTTCCGGGACCGGCTGGCACGGGTTGTGGGTCGATCAGAGGACCGGGACGACCCGCTGAAACCAGAAGGCCGCAATTACACGCGGGAGCGCCTGAAAGAGATCATGGAGAAAGACGCGGGCCGCGATGGCCAGGCGGCGGTTCACAAGCTGGACGGTTACAGTGACCCGGAGCTTGGCGAGGGCACTGGGCGCGAAGAACGTAAGCCGTCCGTGAACGAACGATTGAAGGACGTGCTGAACAAGCCGCGTGAAAAGCTGGAGATCGACGGCGAGCGCGACCAAGAGAAGGAGCAGGAGGTCAAGAAAGACCGGGACATCGACCGGGGGCCGACGCATGGGATGTGATCGATGTGATCACGAAGGGCACGGTATTTGTGATAGTGGTAGCTTACGTCAGCGCCTAAACTTCGTTGGTTGGTTCAAGGATCATTCAATTTTCTTGCCATTATCGTTCAATACAACCTTGAAACATCCCCTTTAGCCTCGCCGTTAAGCATAGGTGGAGGGCAAACCTTTAGTTTGGTTATTCCCTGACGTCTTTGCGCTATTTTTGGGAGGAACAATCTATGAAGAAGGTAGATGCGATTGTGATCGGGGCCGGAGTGTCGGGTCTGTATCAAATTCACCAATTGCGGGAGCAGGGTGTCGACGTGCAGGGGCTGGAGGCGGGCTCTGACGTTGGTGGCACTTGGTATTGGAACCGCTATCCAGGCGCGCGCTTCGATAGTGAAAGCTATATTTATCAGTATCTGTTTGACGAACAGCTCTACAAAGACTGGACGTGGTCCGAGCGATTCCCCGCTCAGCCAGAGATTGAACGTTGGCTTCACTACATTACCGATCGTCTTGAGTTGCGGGATTTGATCCAGTTCAACGCGCGCGTGGCCAGTGCGGACTGGAACGAGCAAACTGGCCGTTGGCATGTTAAAACCGAAGGCGGCGATGAATACGACGCCCAGTATGTGATCGGTTGCACCGGGATGCTATCCGCGCCTTTGGCCAACCGTTTCAAAGGGCAAGACAGCTTTGAGGGGCAGATCGTCCATACGGGGCTTTACCCAAAAGAAGGCATCGACTTCAAAGGCAAGACAGTCGGCGTCATTGGGATTGGCGCGACGGGTATACAGGTGATCCAGACCATTGCGCACCAGGTGGATGAGCTGAAGGTTTTCGTCCGCACGCCGCAATATGCTCTTCCGATGAAGAACCCGAAGTATGGCCCCAATGATGCTGCATGGTACAAGTCGCGGTTTGATGAACTGAAGACGAATTTGCCCAATACCTTCACCGGCTTTGAGTACGATTTCGAAGTCGCCTGGGCCGATCTGACTCCCGAGGAGCGTCGCGCGCGATTGGAGGAAATCCACGCCGACGGTTCGCTGAAACTATGGCTTGCGTCCTTCTCAGAAATGTTCTTCGAAGAGGATGTCAGCCGGGAGATTTCGCAGTTTGTCCGTGAAAAGATGTGCGAGCGCCTGAGAGATCCGGAACTGATCGAAACGCTGGTTCCCGAGGTGGGTGACTATGGCTTTGGCACACATCGCGTGCCGCTGGAGACGAATTATCTGGAAGTCTATCACTTGCCGCATGTCCATGCGATCAACGTGCGCAAGAATGCGATTTCCGAAATCGTGCCCGAAGGCATCAAGCTTGAGGACGGCACGGTGCATGAATGTGATGTCATTATCATGGCCGTTGGCTTTGACGCAGGTACAGGCGGGATGAGCCGGATTGATTTCGCCGGTCGCGATGGCATGACCTTGAGGGATGAATGGAACAAGGAAACCCGCACCTCGCTGGGGATGCAGGTTCACGGGTTCCCGAACCTCTTCATGACCGGCGCGCCACTGGCCCCGTCGGCGGCTCTGTGCAACATGACCACTTGCCTGCAACAACAGACCGAGTGGATCAACGGCGCTATCAAGTACATGCGCGACAATGGCAAATCTGTGATCGAACCCTCCGAAGCTTTTGAACGCGCTTGGATCGAACATCACGACGAGAACGTGAATGCATCACTCTTTTCCAAGACCGACAGCTGGTACAACGGCTCGAACATCGAAGGAAAGCCGAAGCGGTTCATGTCTTACACGGGTGGCGCAGGCACCTATAAGCAGAAATGCGATGACATTGCCAAAGACGGTTACCAGGGTTTCGAGATGGCCTAACTACTCTCCCGAACTTGGCCGCCGCTTCTTCGTGGCGGCCTTTTTCGACAAGACCCTCCAACCGCCAAAGACTGCCCGCAGGTAAGTCTGTATTGCGATGGCGGCGCGCCGAATTTTCTTCGAAACAGGCGGGTCAGGTGAGCCTGATCGGAAAACCCGCAATCAACCGCAATCATCTTGATCGGCAAATCGGGTTTCTTGAGCAACTCTGCCGCTTTTTCCAGACGGCGCTGCATGACAAAGCTGTAAGGTGGTATGCCGAAGCTGGCCTTGAAGCTGCGGGCGAACAGGCACGGGGTCATGCCCAGAACAGCGGCAAGTTGCGCGAGGTCCAATGGTTTAGAAAGATGCTGATCTATGAAATCTGTGATCAGACGCTGTTGAACGCGGGACAGCGCCCCTTTCGCGTCACTCACGCGCATACGAACTATCGCGTAGTTTCTCAGAAGATGGATGATCAGTCCCCGGGATACGGCGTCGACATATAGGGCGCCGCCCAGACACTCAGACTGCGTTTCCACGGCCAAAGCGCCCATAGCATTGGTCACCACAGGGTCCTGCGTGCGCAAAACATCCTCTAGTTCGACTTCTTCGATGTCCCTGCCGTAAATCTCGCTGGCAACTTGGGTCATCAGATCGGCAGAGAGGTAGACATGCGTCACCTCGATATCTTCCTGCCAAGTCCAATGCGCCGCTTGCGCACGGGTCAGAAAGGAAGCGGCACCCGGGCTGAGTGTTTCGCGGCTCCAGCGTCCGTCAAACCTGCGCTGCATGGGCGTGACCCCGTTGCGGTATCCCACGAGCAGAAAATCACGCATGGCAGGTACAATCACATCCTGCCCCTGATAGTGATAGGATCGCAGGGCGACATTGTTCCACCCCTGCGCTTTGCTGCACAGGCCCACACGGCCCGGCACGTAATCTGGCAAATCTTGCCAGCAGATCGGCTCCTTCATTCTGGCCTCCCTTGTAAAGGCAAGGGCGCAGAGACAACAGCCTCGCGCCCTTGCAGATCAGGTCCGTAGGTAGACTTCAGGCTGCTTGAGCGCTCGCCATGCTGCGGTACACGGCTGTTTCAAAGTCGAGGTAGCCAACAAAGGACACAGGATCACCAAAGGGCAAAATCTGCGTGCACCAGTAGCCGCCGACGCCGTTCTTACGATCAATCCAGTAGAAGCTGTTGGCCAATCCGGCCCAGCCAATGGACCCTGCCGGGCGACCAGTAGGGGCCTCTTCTTTGTTGACCATGAAGGTATAGGACCAGTCTTTCTCCTGTCCGGGGAAGAATTCTGCATCGTTTGACAAGGTCGGGATCACACCGGGCAGCATCGTCACCTTCTGAGGCGGCACCAACGCACCTTTGCAAGCCCAATCAACTGTCTCGGGCTTCAGGACGCGACCATTTGGACCATCACCGTCGTTCAGCCACATACGAATGAACTTCATATATTCTGGCACCGTGCCATAAAGACCATGACCGCCCATGTCGACCTCCGGGTTGTCCGGCAGGGCAAAATCGTCCATCGGCGTCAATGACATATCCTCACCGCGCGCATGAATCGTCGCAGATCGTGTTTTCATCTCGTCGGTGCGCGTAAAGGCAATGTCCTTCATGCCCAGCTGGTCAAATACGCGTTCGCGCATGACCTCGCCAAGGCGTTTGCCACGGATGCCCTCGACAACCTGTCCGACCCAGTCAATGTTGGTCCCGTATTCCCACTTCTCACCCGGATCGAAGAGCAGCGGTGTTTCGATAGCCGCCCGGCTGCAAGAGACAACAGATGGTTGGCCATGTTCCTCTGCCATGCGCTTGTAGGTTTCTGAGAAGAAGTCATAGCCAAACCCGCCTGTATGCAGCATCAGCTGGCGCGTAGTCACATCCGACTTTGGCGCACGCAATTTTGGTTGGCCGCTGTCTTCGAACCCTTCAATCACCTGAAGCTGACCAATGGCGGGGGCATACTCTTTTGCCGGGGCATCAAGATCCAGCAAGCCCTCTTCGACGCATTGCAAAGCTGTCGTGCCTGCGATGGCCTTGGTCGTCGAGAAAATAGCGCAGACCGTATCTTTGGTCATGGGGTCGCCCCCCAGCCTGCGCTCACCTAGTGCGCCTGAATAGATGTCTTTGTTGCGGTCGGTTGCCATGGCAATGACGCCAGGGACGCGGTTCTCCCCTTCGATGACACCGCGCAACACCGCATCACAGCTTGATTGCAAATTGGACATGTATTCCTCCCTTACCAATTTGGTCTTGAAGCGTACGCGCGGCCCAGAGCACCTGTCTGTTCTGTTTCGGAAAGTGACGTTCGAAATCGGAAGCGAACTAACTTCGCGCCAACGTTTGGGAAGGCGTCTCGCCAAAGCGGGCGCGATAGCTGCGTGCAAGAGCACCGATATTCACAAAACCCCAGCTACCCGCGATTTCGGTCACCGTGCGGTTACTTTCGGCAGCAAGCAGGTCGGCGCGGAGGCCATCAAGCCGACGATCTGCCAGAAACTCCCGCGGAGTGACGCCTCTAAACCTGCGAAAACCTTCAGACAGCGTGCGTGCACTGACCCCGACGCGCTGCGCGATGTCGCCAATCGACGGCGCAATGCGTGCTTCAGAAGTCATCATTTCTTCGGCACGTCTGACGTAATGCGGCGCGGCAGCCCGCGCACCTGTCTCAAGCGATACTCCCGCTTCGGCCGCCCATTCCTGTAGAAGATTGAGACAGATCAACTCCTCCAAGTGCCGCCCCATGGGGCCATTTGGATCGATGGGATGTTCCCCACCAATTGATCGCGCCACATATTCCAGCATCGCCAGCCAACGAGATCCCCGGCCCCCAAACTTGACGCGCTGGGTCCATAGCGCGTTGCCGGGCACATAACCAAACCATTTTCGAGCGGTTTCTTCCATCAAAGCATGTGGGATCGTGAAATTGAATTGAAGATGCTCTGGATCGGCATTGAGCCAGTAATCCGTCCGCGCACAATCGACGACAAAGCTTTCACCAGCCTGCGTCGTCGCGGGGTCAGACTGAAAATGGTGGCTCACCGCCCCTTTGAGGGTGGTGAGAACCAGAATATTACCAGCCTCAGGATCGAAGTCGTTTAAATGAACGCCGGTTCCATATGCAAAGCGCGATGCTTTGACACGACCGGTGTTACGGGAAAACATCGTGGCTGACGGGACCGTGTCCTTTTCAAGCGGCTCGACATGATAAGGCATATAGGTTGATCGACAAAACTCAGCGACCTCGTCCCAATCCTGCGAGCGAACGCGCTCACTACGGATCAGCGGGGCATTTATACTTTTAGCTGTAACCCAAGTATTCACCGTAAGTTCACCAATTTGTTGACAGTAAAGCTTATCGCAGATCGTCTGAAAATCAAATCAGACCAAGGTGCAGATGGGCTAGAACGCGTGGCCGTTATTCTTGATCGATCAGACTGCGGCTGGCACTCCACCATCGAAGAGTGAGCTTTCGCACATCTCATTAGTAACGAAGCACAGTTTCATGTGCGTTGCAGGTGCAATCCTGGATGCAAGATCGGTCATCAGAACATGTGACGCAAACGGTCGTTTTTGGCCGCGCGCCCTGCCCTACTCCGGATCAACCACATAGTTAGGACAAAAACCCCAGGCAAAACCTTTGCAGTTTTGGCAGGTTTTTGTCACAGTAAGGTATGATTATCGGATATGCCCGCGTCAGCACAGACGATCAAAGCCTTGATGCCCAGACCGACGCGCTGACAGCGGCGGGAGCTGACAAGCTGTTCGCGGACAAGATCAGCGGATCGAAGCGGGAAAGGCCCGAGTTGGACCGTATGCTGGAGCAGCTCCGCGAAGGCGATGTAGTGACCGTTACCAAATACGACCGCCTGGCGCGGTCCCTAAAAGACCTCTTGGAGATCGTTGAGGCGATCCGGGAACGCGGTGCCGGCTTCCGGTCCCTGGCGGAGGATATCGACACGACGACGCCGGCAGGCCGCCTAGTGTTTCACGTCTTCGCCTCCATCGCCCAGTTTGAGCGCGAGCGGATTTCCGAGCGTACCAAGGAAGGGCTTGCTTCAGCACGTAAACGTGGCCGGATTGGGGGCAGACCCCCTGCCCTAACAGCTGCCCAGAAGGCCGAGGTTTGCCGTATGCGAGACGAAGAGCAACGCTCGATCTCCGAGATTGCGCGGCTTTTCAAAGTAAGCGAGCGGACGGTGCGACGGGTTTAACCGACCTCTGCCAAGACTCCCGAAATTTGCCGCCACTGCCTTTCATTGGAGGAAAACTTACCCCATACATCTTTTTTTAGCTGAGTTACCTTCCCGACGTCATCAATATCTATCGTCGGGTACAGTTCCAGATACTCCTGCCCCTGAAAACTCTCCCCTGAAAACACGAGTGGAAAAACATACGTTCGTGGTGCGGAATGCGCATTGCCATCGAAGAACCCCATTTCCCACGGGCACCATTTTGATAGGCTCGAGTTCTTCGTGTGCAGGTAGAACATCAAGCTACACTGCTTCATTCTTTGGCGAAGGTAATCAGCCGTCCTTTTTGTAACCATGCTTCGGTCAAGCTGCGGATCGTTGATCCAATCCACATAGACAGAGAAGCCCTTTTCTTCCAGAATTTGCTTCGCACCAAGGACGTACTTATCATCCATCTTCGAATGGGAGAGAAAAACGTCGAAGGACGTGGCACTTGTGTTAACGGCATCCTTGAGGATGCGCTCAATGCCTACGTATCGTCCAGAAAGTGCACGATCCGCCGCTAACAGCGCCTGACCAATAGTCACGACGCTCATGCTACCTTCCTACATCGGCTGCCGCTTGCCGCACCCAGGATGAGAAATTCGCTCCACCACCCTGCGTCTTGTAGCAATACAATCCGGCGTAGCGTGAAAGCCTAATCACAGTGGTGTCGTGTGGCTTGACCCACGTTGCGGGAAGGTCCACTGCCTGTGTGTAGTCATCGTACTTCACCCAATTTCCGTTCTTCCGTTCGGCCAGACGTATCGCCCCACCCGCGTTGTAGACTCCCATATAGTCGAGTGGATTAGGTCCCTCTTGAGAAACATATCCCTGCTGATTTCCCATGAGATTGATCTTCACGGCCAACAGTCCGTTTCCTTTGACAACCGACCTAGCAAGTTCGTAGCGAACCCAACGTCGCTCATACGTTGCCGCCCCGACCAGCACACAAGTCACAGAAGTGTTTTTGATACCTTCGCGAATAAGGCTTTTGAGAGATTCCGGCCCTGTTCGCCGGGAGCTCTCCCAAATACTGCCATCAAAGAAACCCTCAGATTCTCGCGTGTTCTCGTGGTTGTATCGCCATGAGTTGCGAACCTGGTTCACTTTCCAAATGTCGTTTTGGTAGTGGAACGAAAAGAAGACCCGCCGCTTAGCAGGTTGAGCGGGCATAGCCCCAAAAATACTAGCCATTTAAACCCCACAAAAAATCAACGCTGCGACTGCTCCTAATGACAGGAAAATCGCCAGATAAAACCAACTCACAGACCAAGACAGCGCTAGGCGAAGAACTGAAGACGTGTCTTGCATGAACGGCGTAGCTTCAAGACTATAGGCTTCGATCTCTTCCCCTCTTCGTACGTGATCGAAGAGCTTTCGATAGGCCCGCTCGAGGCGCAAATATTGCGCATCCATGAGCCAAAAAATGATCATCGGTACTACAGCCGCAACCGCGTAATATGGAGAAGGCGTTTCCACGGTCGCCATGACAGCAACAGCCGCACTCCCAAACGTCGCCGCAAGAGCTTTGAGAGTGAATGAATTTGCCCCCATTCTTGTTATAACGCCTTGAAGCATCGTTAGATGCGCGATCCGGATACTTTCATCATGGTCCTTGTTTCCCGACATGCTACTTACCTCGCCGCAACTGCTGCGATGTGGCCAGCAAACTCGGTTACAAAAGTCTTGAGCGACGTAAGATCACTCATACTCGTGTGCCGACCATCATCGACAGCTTCACGCGGGGACGCCATTAGAGCTGTGCTGGTATAAAGCCCTTCCTGCACGAGACGCTTGCATAGGATATCATAGCGCTCGATGTAGGATGCCCCTCGAAAGACCGGATCAACGCGAAAATGTGGTTCTTTAACGCTGACTGGGACAGTCGATGCTTCACATTCTTCAACAAGCATGAGCCATCCCAAGAACGGGCGCGCGGCGTCCTTGCCAAACGCTCCTTCACGATAGGCTGTCCAAAGATCATGCGCACTACCCATGACTTCCTCGGACCGATTATTGAAATTGTTGCCGAATGACGGCCCAACTTGTGATTTGAACTCGAGCGCCGCGATGAGCTGGCCACGGTGCATGATGAGCATGTCCCATTCTTTCGTTGGTCGATAAAAACCTGGCAGAACAAGGACCTTCTTCTTTACGCAAATCTCCGCGTCCCAAAGTCCATTCGCTTCAACAAGCAACTGCACCATGCCGACAAATCCGTCGAGATTCTTGCCCGCCGTAACAGCACCTCGCGCTCCTGCATCCTGCGTCCCGGCTTCCGCCTGTTTCGAAAGTGCGGCTTCACGGTTGCCCCAGAAGAGCTTTACCGCTTCCTGAGCGTGGGCTTTGTAGTTCGCCAGATCAAGACTCACGCTACTGTATCCCCTTCAATCAATTTCATTTCGTCGGCGGAAAGGCCATAGAGACTTGCAACAATCTCGTTGAGTTCATGCCGGTCGTTAGTTTCGGAAAAACGCTTCAAACGATCTCGCATTTCCACGCTAACGCTATCCCACCGGGGCAGCCGGATGCGCCGAAGATATTGCGCCTGGAAACGCAAATATCCGCCGCGCATCTTGGTCGAATAGAGCGAGACGAAAAGGCGCGCGATACCTGAGCGCATAACGGCCTGTAGCGCGTGCACGTCCCACTCGTCGGACGTGATGAAATACAGGTTATGGTGCGGATAGAGCTTACCGCCTTCATAAACGATAGAAGCATCCCCTTTGATGTCAGGGATCAGAAGTTTCTCGCGCTTGGCCAGATCGGGATAGATGCGATCAATCGTGCGGTACCAATTCTGTGGTGCCTTGGTCGCCACATGTCGCTTCGCGATCTGCTCATAGCGCTCGTCTAGGTAGCCCTTGAGCTTTGGAAAGTCCTCGAGGCTGACAAGTTTGCCATCATCACCAAAGGGATTGATCACTCCCCTGCCCCGCCATTGAACATGCCCCTCGAGAATGTCTTTGGTCATGACCAGGGGAAGCTTTCGGGACGGCTCAACATCGAGCTCTTCAAAGTCTCCGATGAATGCCTTGTCTGCACCAGTTGCAACGCCGATCCCGACCTTGCATCCGGCTTCTTCGATTGCGGGAAGCCTGGACTCGAGGCGGCGCACAAGCGCGAGTGCGTCAAAGTCGTCCAGAATCCAGGGCTCTCCGCCTGCCGCGATCTTGTCGATCTCGCGTACGCGGCTTGACGTCTTAAGCTTCGGCTTCGTCAGCTCGCGTGCCAAACGATCGAGGACCTTCCCATTGATTTCTGGTCTGGCAAAAACCCGCGTGACGTTGTTCTCCTGACTTGAGCCAGAACGCTCGATCACCGTAATTGCGGGATAGGCACTAACCTCCGAGTGGAACGCGTCTGTGCCGACCATATCAACATAGGTTGCTAGGTGATAATCCTTGCTGACAAGCTCACGCAGCTTCTTGCCGTATCGGTTTTTCATCCACCGATCAGCGCAAATGAAGCTTAGCTTCCCCCCTGTCGCTAAGTTCCGAAGGGATTTCTCAATGAACGGCACATAGATGTCTGCCCGATCATAGATTGTGCTGTAACGCTGACGATATTCTCCCATGAGAACGTCAGGGATCACTTCTTGGCGCAGATAGGGTGGGTTGCCGACAGCGTGGGTGAAATCTTGGTCGAACTCGCAGAGCAGAAAGTCACCCTGTGTAAGCCAGGCGTTCAGTAGACCGTCTATATCTTTACTAAGAACACCCTGCTCTATCATAAGCTTTCGTAGCGATTGTCGGTTCCGTTCAAAGGTTTCTCGATGGAGCTCGACACCACGGATAGCAGGTTTGAGTTTTTCAACGCTAAGCCCGTCTGGCTCGCGTTGAGCGGATGCTAATAACCGCTCAACGGCTGGGAGAATAAAGTCGCCGTCTCCGAAAGACGGCTCGAGTAGGCGGTATGACGTAAGATTCTGATCGACCGTGTATCCAACCAAGTCGAGAATGAAATCAACAACTTCTCGCCTAGTATAGATCGCACCGCGCTCTTCAGCACCGCTTTCGCTAGCCAAACGCTCAACAGCCTCCGCCACCGGGCACAAGCTATCAAAGAACGGGTCTAAGGCTAATGACTCTGCGGGGTGGGGGGGGGGGGGGGGGGGGGGAGGGAGGGGGGGGGAGGGGGAGGGGGGGGGGGG
>ERZ1740065.840-NODE-840-length-17377-cov-11.592368_pt1 | contig 17377 bp, 9 predicted proteins | sample MGYA00581738_ERZ1740065 | MGnify/ENA primary metagenome ERZ1740065 (study PRJEB43018, sample SAMN04849749) | marine metagenome | isolation source: floating plastic debris | place: Pacific Ocean | collected 2008-09-01 | study: EMG produced TPA metagenomics assembly...
CCCCCCCCCCCCCCCCCCCCCCCCCCCCCCCCCCCCCCCCGCCCCCCCCCCCAACTCCACGATTATGTTTCTCTAAACTCTCTTGTGGAATATATATTCATGGTAGCCTAGTGTCTAATTGTACTTCTCTTCATTGTAATCCATGTACCGCACTTTTGCTATTCTCCCATCAATATGTATGCGTGCGGTATGTGCAGGAGTGTGCGGGCATCTGTGGGAGTGTGCCAGCACATGTGCGAGAGTGTGCGGGAGTGTGCGGGAGTGTGCGGGAGTTGGCGCTGACCTTGACAGGAGAATGATAAAAGCCGTATACAGTAAAAACAAAGCAAAGCACTTCTTGCAAACGTAGAACTTTTTTCCTTCTATTGTTACCAGCACTCTACTCTAATGGCTCGCTGCATATTTATTGCATATTATTGTCCTGGTAGTTTTAGTAGTGTTCATTAGCTACCACTTTGACATGCTAATTATGTGATCCTACCAGAGCTGCCTGTAGTATTGTCATCTGAGGCTCTCTACTTCTCTTGCATACCATAGGAATTACACCTGTCGTATCATCCAAATCAGAGAGGATATCTGCTTTCCTCGGTAACGGTTGCAATGTCACAGTGGTATACTCTATTTGTTTACTCTATACTGTTCGTGTTACTGTAGTCGATGGCAGCTGGACTGATTGGAAGTTTGAAACTTGCTGGGGATATGGTCAAGTAGGCTTTCAATGGAAAACAAGAGCCTGTACAAACCCGACACCAACTTGTGGTGGAAAAGACTGTGAAGGGAAGACAAGAACTGTGAACAAATGCAAACCAGAAATAGGTGGCGTTTGAACTTGTCTGCTACTAGATTAACTGTATCACAATTAAAGCATGTTCTATTCAGTATGGCCATTCCTCTCTCTTTTCAGGAATTGGAAACCTACTGAGACTCACTGGACATGCACTCTACAGGAGAGAAAAGCACAACTAGAATATATCAAGTAGGATTCAGCTCTAAACGCGTTGCTATTCTTGTATCGCAGACTGCTTTTCTGAAGTATAATAATGGTAGCCTTTATGATTGATGCACTTGGACAATTTTACTTTGACTGCTGTTTCAGGATTGCCAGCTTTTCATATTTAATACATTATTGTGATCAAAGCAAATCTGTTGAGAGTACCAGCTACCACGAAACACAACAGCCTGAGTGATAGAATAATGATGAGCAGTTTTACTTCTATGAGGCTTGGTAACCATAGTAAAAAATATGAGATTCGGTGCACAGTCTGTGTCAACATGTGCTCATGATGTCATTATGCAGTAATATTTGACATTTCTGATGGAAAGCTGGCATTGAGTGATTGAAGGTTGAGAAATACTAGCTGTTATCATAGTGTCTAGACTCCCAATCGAACCTGAGGAAATTCTCTGCTATGGCAATGTATTGACCATCGGCACTGGCAGCAACTCATAATCACCAAATGCCATGCATCTGTAATTAATTTAGACCCATGCTGTTGGCTAGTTGCAGCTCATATGCTGTTTGCTTTTATAAACAAGTTTTCATTATGAAATTGAAGGTTACTACCACCATAGGAATTATACAGCAACCACTACACTGTAATTGAATTGTCGCTTGAGTTATAATTTAGTAACAATAATGGATTATTTGCCTATTCTCAATTCGATGCGATGCATCATGCAGCACTATACACCTCTTAAAAGCAATAGCAATACTATTTAAACAGCGGCGCTGGGATTGCTTTGGTGCAATTCTTGTCGATTTTCACGCACATTCCCGCTCACACGCACATTCCCGCACACTCCCGCATATGCTTCATGACCGCATATTGATGGGACAGTGAGAAAAGCTCTTCTTGCTTTTCCTAAATTATAATATTTTTCCAACATGTTCCAGACACCACAATGAGACTAGCCTGCTACCAGTGCGGGCCACATACATGCGGTGTCAATAACTGTTGGTGACCACTTGATGTATTTTCAAACTGCTTAGGGCAGCTGCAACAACTCAAAACTTCAAATCTCATCCTCGTGGTATATCATTTGGTGTTTTCATCATATATTGCAAAATCAATCGGACATATACAGGAGGAATTAAGGAGCGTTTCCTTTAGAGCACCTGCATCTAGCTACAATTTTCCTTCTTTTTCATAGTTGATGTGAAGTGCTTACTATGGTAATTTTCAGATAATGCATGAGTCATGAGGTTTTTCGAGCATTACTAAAATGTTGCTGGTAAGTTGCCGGCAGTCATCAGTCATGAATATCAGCACGGCAGAACTGCATTAAACTTGATGCTACCATACTATTCTGGCTGCCACTGACTCTAATGAAGTTGATTAAAGCTATTCCCGATGCATAAATGCAGTCCGCTTGCTCATGATGCTAGCCGTGAATAGTGGTTACCAAGGCAACAAATAGGGGTACCAGCAAGTGTCTGCTTTCACTTAAACTCTCTACTAATAGACTAGTCAAGCAGTTAGTTTAATCCTATGCTGTTCTTATTGATTAGTTCTTCTACTGCAATGCCTGTAGACAGCCCTTATAATCGTTCTACATACTCATACTCAGCCTTCACGTATACCGGAAGCTGATGAACAGCATCATTGCAGACTCCATTCCACTAACTGTGACCCTATCCAGCTGAAAATACCAGATACTTAGGCACTTGGAAATTTTAGATTTCCTAGCTCAAGGCCCTTACGACCTTTAACCTTTAACCTTTAACCAAAATTCAGGATTTTGCTGAAAAGCCATTGGAGAATTAAGAAACAGACACAAGCCAATTGACTACAAATTTGGCTATCTGAAACACTGGAGGATTAAGGAAATATGGGAGCGTTGACAGGTGTGCCAACTGGTGAGGTCATGGTTGCGCCAAATTTAACTGCTCTGATTTAGCTCTGATTCTTGCGTCGCTACCCAGCAGTTCTTCAATGGAAAAGAGAACATAACTCCAAGATTTGGAGTTGCGTTCTATATGGAATTACTTAATTCTGCTTGAGTTCATCAAAACGACCACTAGCGCATGAGTGGCAAGTTGAGCAGAAAAATATTGACAGTCACCAAGATAACAGCCTTTTTTGCTACAAGGTGATGAAATTAGGATAAGTGCTATGACGATGGGCATCTCATTTCAATAGCAGATATGGCCACATATCCATCCAACTGAGCTTTATGCTTCTTGGAACTGGTACTGACAGATAGATCTCCGCTGTAAATTACTTGTTGGTAATTTTTTGGAAGAAAGAAATTTACCAGAATTTGTTTGCAATAAGGAGCTTTTTTTTTGTTTTATTCATTCATTCATTCATTCATTCATTCATTCATTCATTCATTCATTCATTCATTCATTCATTCATTCATTCATTCATGCTATCGAAGCACAGGAATCATCACATAATAAATGCCTTTGGTGGTAATCAGCAGCTCATAAATTCAAGCTGGATTGACTTGAAAGTTTTGGGACATGTGTTGCTCAGACATAAAAGCGGATCCTATGCTACCAGGGCTACTGCAGGAGTAAGGGAGGAGAACTCCGGACTAATGGCGGCGCATGATAGGACAACTCCTTTACTTCCCAGCCTTTTTCTATCACAATTCGTGGTATACTTGCATGAATCAAATCATGGACTCACTTAAGTTTATCTTTCCATGACCATTTATAGCTCTAAGAACCGTTTACTGAGACCTGATAGGCTGTAATTATCTGATTCAAAAGTAAGTGAAACCTAGCATTGATCAGTTCTCTGCTATGAGTGCTTTGTGTTATCATGCATATGGAAGCTTTTTTTTCGATCATTGAAACAACTCCTACGGCTGCGGCTTGACTCAGAAACATACAGCGCTCCAAGTTATCCTAGTGTTTGTTAATGTGGTAGTCGAAGAGTTTTAGTTTTAATAGAGTAAATATAACACATAGAAATTATCATCTCTTGAGCACAAAATTCTTCTGCATGGTTGGCGAATTAGGAATTGTCCTCTCTCGTCCTTAATTAGCTTTTGGCATTTTTTACTCTCCAATCGGTAGGCCAGTTTCATAACCTCATGGGTTAAGCCAATATCATGCTGGTATTACGCTAGTACTAACGCCAGCGATAGCATACTGAGTGCGGACTAACCCAGTATAGTACTAGCATAGCACCGACTTAACGCCTGCACATGTAGTCGGAGCGCCTACCGATTGGAGAGTAAAAGATGCCTAACTTTCAAGCTCAGCCATATGAGGAAGGATCCTATTATTGCAGCAGCTCTATGGATTTTGTATAGCTGAACTCCATTCGACCAGATGGGACTATGTAGTATCCAGTCTATCATTGTATTTATTTCCAATAAATTGAGACAAGGGATATATTGCTTTGAGTATCTACTGCAGTTTATATCTAGTAAGAAATGCTGCTCTTGGTTGAGACTTCTTAGCCACTGATGGATTGAGGCCAACGATGACCTCAAGGAGTGAGTAATAGTTGAGTGAATTGTAAGCAAGGTTAAGAACAGCATGTAGAAAAAATTGCGTAAGCACACAATCAACAATGGAGTCTGCCTTGATTAGTACTCTCTGATTCAGATAAATCTCTCCTGTATGCACGCTCACTATCAGTCCTGGAAAGTTTACCGACTGAAAATACATGATCAAATGACATTGACTTGTTCAACAAACCTGGGAATATTAGATTCGAAAGATAACAACTTACTTCACCATCTAAGACATAAAGTTTCTCTCGCGTCTCCTTAAGCACGACAGGCAAGTAGAGGTACGAGGTTAGAAAGTCGATGTCTGTCCAGGAGTCTATGACAGCGAGAGAAAGGATTCAGTAGTTTTTTGAGGCAACGGAAAGATTTACAGAGAAATTCAAGCAAGACAGGAACATGGGAAGAATGCGATGACCAAGGTGTCAGGTGGAATGGCCTACATTCTTGGGAGGGAAATCAGTTTTTGTCATTCTCCCGTAGATATTCGTTCATCAGCACTTGCGGGAGTGAGCGGGAGTGAGCGCTCACTCCCGCTCATGAAAATTGTTTTGTGTTATTCAGATTCGTCTTATCTTGCACTCTCCATCAAATTTTTCAACCACATATCTTTTGATCCCTCAAAAGCTCCGTGTGAGCAGTTCCTCTGTAGGTGACTTATTTTTTAAGTTGATATGCTATGTCCTACATAGATTGTAGAGATGTTCTATCATATACCCTCACATAGTTTTCACCGATTTTGTGAATAAAACTGATGTGGAGTTTAAGCAACAAGCAGAACATAGCTAGCTTTATGAAATATACTGAAGAATGTGGGATAGCCAATGTGAGCTGTCATAACATTGCTGCACAACAATGAAGATGGACTCAACGCTGAATAGACTCTGTGAGAGACTACGTTGAGAGTTGACACATATGGAGCATAGCCTATAAACGGCGGCAGCTCTGATTTACAGTAGGTTTTTAGCCCTAGACGTAGGACTGACAACATTAGTCCTCTCCACGTCTCTCAATTTTCAAGACACTTTGTTGGCTAGGCGCAAGTACAATCTAGCGTATTTTTCACACTCTGCTATCAACTTAGTTTACTGTTAGTTGATTTCATACTATACTAAATAGTATCTTACCATTACCTGCCAACTGTTTGAGATACTTTCGAACTTCAGCCGATTGTTTATATCTGCGCACATCAACGTTCAGATTCGTTGTGAAGGACTTGAAGTTCAGCACTAGGGCCGATGCTAAGTCCTCTCTTGGCTCTCCCAATGATGCATAGTATGTCTTCATGATATTTCGCCATTCGAATGTCATCTGGTGCAAAAAATGGGTGAAATGAAAATGAATGCCAATATGATTTAGATAAGGCTACTGACCAATTTTATATCTTTGAGCATTGGGTAATTCACAAAGAGTGATGAAGCATCGTCATTCATTCTTCGAGGTCGAGTAAGCTCCAGGTAACCCCGTATATCTCCATTTTGAAGGACCTCATCAGCTTTCTGGACATCAACACCTTCCGTGATCTGCAACAGCGGTAATACACTGATAACTGTTGCGCAGTGATGTCTATGTATGCATCCTAGTGATAGTGGCTTTATAATGCTGTTCTATTGCAAGTATTCCAAAGGATATCATATTCCATACTTGTAGAGACCAACTTATTTCATGAACCGATTAACTTTTAGGTCAGTTGCACTATTGCTTTGATTGCAAGATATCCCCCACCTAGGTGTTACGTCAAATCTCAACGAAGCCTACTGAGCTTCCAACAGATTCCTTACATTTGAGCTGATAATGACATTGTCATTGCCGAATACGCTATTACCAGTTTTACCGACAGATAAAGTTGAAAGCACAGGAAATTTACCGCTAACTCTGGTCGCTTTTCTGCGTTCTGCAAGTCGGAAGGAACTGCTTCAACTTTCTTGCTGCCTTTGCGGCCATGTTTGGTGCAATTCTGGATGACTTTCTCTGGTTTACTGGGAAGATTACTTCGGTGACGAGCAAATCTTTCTTTCAGTTTGCAGAGGATGAGGTCACTGAAATAGTTTGACTCGTAAAAAATTCAGATTTATCAGCCCGTGGCAATTTACCTATAATGCCAGTAAGTTACCAAGCATCTGCTCCCGGGTTCCGAGCACGTAGTTTTGGGTACTTTGTGACAAAGCTGTTGATCATGTTCCTGAGAAGTTTCCGGTTTGGGTACCTACAATATATACCGCCATAAGACATTTTTTATTCTTATATCGGTATTTCTGCATGTGTCAGCCATGCCTGTTAGAATCCAATTAATGAATAGAATTCTACTCCACTACCACTCACGGATCGGTATCCGTTATGTAGTTGGCCAGGACGTGATCACGGATGCTGTTCACAATTTGATTCATGATCATCGATGTTGGCATGCTGTCCTCAGTGCTCTCTAGGTATCTCATAGTTTCACTGCTCCAATTAGGTAATGTGTAATGAGTTGCTTGAACAGGTGAGCTGAAAGTACGAGCGATACACAGCGTAAGGATGAGACGCACTTACTCGATGAAGTAAGAGTGGGCTCCAGGTAGAAGACTGTGAAGTTTATATGACTTTATCTAATTAATGCATCCGAACCAGGAATAATTTTTTTAAAGAAGAAAACTAGTGCAATAGAACCTATTTATTATAATCAATCACCAAATTCAGAGCAAAATATTCCATGACAAATGGCAGGGAAAGGCCATCAATTTTCTAACAGGAGTGTTTAACACTCGGCAGGTAGAAATGTGTGTTCACTTTTAAAGCTTTAATGTTCAATGGTCAATTAGGTTAATTTTTCTCTTTTTGTTTGCCATGATTGGGGGGAAGGGGTAGTAAAATAGGTATCATATTTTTTGGTACAGATACTAGCTATGGTAGTACTTCAGCACCTTGAGAAAACAGGAATGCAAATATTTTTTCATGTCATAGCTGAGCAAACAAGTCTATATAATTCCCGTGGTACGAGTTACGGTGCAGAATTTAATTTCACCTTGATCTTACTGGGAGGGTTGAGGAGGACAGGCTGAGTAAACTGTCCAGAGATTCTTCAGCAGCCTCTGATAGTGACGTTAATGTTTGCAACCTGAAGAGAACTTAGAGTAATCAGTGCAAAACCAAATCATGGAAATAACTAGCAGAACGATTTGATATCACTCACTCTCCTTCAGCAGCACTACTGTCGGATATGAGTAGAGGCACGTTGGCAAAGCAATCATAGCTGTCCTCATCAATCTCAGTGCCGTCTTGCAATGTGAAGGTAAGAGGGGGAACCAGGCTAAACTTGCTACATGCTGCAATTAAACTAGGGCTCAGCACTGAGTTGAGAAAAAAGTTCATGATTTCATCTTTTACTCTTCTGTCGACAGGCGCCCCAGTTCTATAGGCAGGTGTTACGCCGGTGCTATGCAGGCGCTATACAGGTACTGTGCAGCTAAAGCTACTGTTTGTACTTAGTATGCTTTCACTGGCCTTAGTACCTGGATAACACAACTGCATACGAAACTGGTCAAGCCTGCCAATGGAAGTTAAAAACATGCCAGAATGTAGTTATACCTTTCTCTACGAGTTCTGAGAAGCTAGTTGCTTTCACTGCCTTCTTTTTTACATTGAACTCGCCTTCGTGCCAGATGAGATAGATAGACATTGCTTGAAAAGCTGTTAAAATTCTGAAAAACAACTGCTTAAAAAATCCACCATAAAAGGTTAGGCAGCAAAAAAGCTTGAATTATTGGGCTACCTTCTGGTAAGCCTATAGTTTAGCACCACCAGAGGCCTGTCTGCACAATGCGTATACACTGGTAGGGAAGTATTGTCAACTTCCTCTCCGGGCTTCAAGATAACTTGCCTTCCAGATTCTTCAACCCTCCAAGCATGAAAATTCTCATCAAAACCCTTTGTTCGGAGTTCCGTACCAAACAAGAACCAATATTCTCGCAGCTTGATTATGTGAGTGATTGTCATGAAAAGAGGGATATCAAAATCATCATGCTCAAAATCGTATGCTATAGTGGAGCGCTGATATCTGACACCTGCTTTCACCAGCCACCAACATGTGAAGCCATATTCACTGGCCTCGACCTTGTGACCGACCTTGCCTGAAACCAACGAACAAAACTGGGGATGTACATCTGAGAGTCTGATCGATCTTTCATCGCCACACTCCATGTCTTTGCTCATGAATTTTGGATCACTGATATGTAGTGCTTGTAGGTTTTGGAAACGGCTTGACAGAGTGTGGGTCAAATTGATGAAGTTGCGGCATCTACCAGTCATTCTCTTGAACCATTGATGCATCGCCTCAAACCTCATAGTGAATGTGTGTCTAAAAGGTCCCTGCCTGAGGCAGAGCTCTGGGTAATGAACCAAATAGTGGAACTTTGGGGAAATAGCAGACGAGTCAAGTGTGTAAATAAGCTTGTGATGGTCCATGATAAGGCGATGAAGCAAACTGAGCCATTCCTTCCTTATCACCGGAGCCATGATAATGTCCTTGATTTCTAGGCACAATTTTAGCAACTCAAAGGCTGGAGGGTTGTTTTCCTGCTGGTCTTTTATCATGGGGTATATAATCATGGTTAAGATTTTCAACAAGCAAAGGCGCTCAGCTCCTGTCCCTGGGACAGCATGTTTTTTCAGCTGGGCTAGTGTTAACGGTATCCTGTACTTGTTGCGGGCATCATTGCATTTGTATGGAAATTTTTCAACTGCTTTGTTTAACTGATCAAGTGAGATGAATTTCTTTTCAATGAGGGAAATGATGCAAACTGACATAACCACTGGTGCAATGCCCTCAGAAAAATCATGAAAAACATCTGCCGGAAATAGTGTCAGCACTGAGAGATATGGTAGGGTGGAGAACGTACACTCAGAAACAATGCCAGCATTGCCTCCAGGTTTACCATTCTGTAGATTTGTAATGCATTCTTGGTAACCTTCATCCGTCCTCAGTGGGCACTCATTGCAATCAGAGATGATACCAAGTTTGGAATAAGTGACCTTGCAAAACCTTGACACATAGCCATGATGGAAGTGCCTCTGGAAACCTCCCAAGTCATTAGCACCCAAGTTGTCAGCAAGGATGAACTTCAGGTAGCAGATAAGTTTGACCTTGCGACCTCCTTTAGTAACTAAAACTATTGGGCTATCCCACAATTCTTTGAGATCAGTCACAAGTCGATTCATGAGTTTTAAGTACCCATGCTTGGACACCATTTTGGTTTTGAACAGCATACAGAGGAACATATACTTTAGTTGACTGCGATACTTGGGCGGGAAGCAGGCAAGAGAATAGTAAACTCCCGAGAGCTTGTGAATCTTCCTACGCGAACCTATGGGATTGCAAGGCTCAAAATCGTCGATGAAGAGAAGGATCGGCACAAGCAAGGTGTTCACTTCCCTACAATCCTTTGAAATTATTTCATCATAAGGTACATCCGACAATTTTGTGGAAGCGGAGGAGTTCCGCTGTGCCAGCATATACCAATATGCCTCATCAAACACGCAATCATTCATAAAAAGTTTGGATAGGACAGGCCGCAGTGGCACGTAGTGCAACACATCCCGCTGGTTATCATCCATGTCCAGTTGAACTGGAGCAACATAGAGCAAGTGTCTCCTTACCGCATCAGCCAGACTTTTTTCAGATTTCACCAAATCAAAGACGGAATGTAAGAACTGTTCTTCAACGGTACTCTTGCCTGAGAAAGCAGCCATACCGTCACAGCTGGCATCTGTGATGTCAAATATAATGTTGGAATGGATTTCAAAGAGTTGCTTCATGTTAGCTACAATACTCTGGACAGCTCTGTGAGGAAGCATTTGTTCTTCTCTCATTGAGATGACAGCAGTTAGGAAAGTAACGAAGAACTCTGACTTCAATGCCTCATGCCTGTTTGGAGGAGCGGTGGTGGAGGGCTTGTCAGAAGAGCAGGACAAAGCCCTACCTCTATCATTTACAGAATTACTCTCCGCCTTCGAAATCTCTTCATTAGGAGTCACTGTTTGTGACAAACCAAGCTCGGATCTATGACCATTTCTGCCCTGGCTGTAGATATGACTCTTCCAAGTGAACGAATTGCTATAGATCTTTTGACAACCATTGATGGAGCATGTAATACGAGCCCGGGGATGGTAGACTGTGTAGTGAGTGCACAGTTTGGCCAAGGTTGCTATGGTTACCCCGCAAACCTTACACTGTGGCATACCTGTAGACTGTCCGGAAGGGATTTACTTTTCAGTTTTTTGTTCTCCCTCAGCAGTGATCTACAAAGCGTAAGTATTGGGTCATATCGGCTCATAAGAATTTGAAGACAAATTGAGCAACATAAATATGATATGTTTCTTTTCCCAATTCATGTCTACAATTTTGGGCTTTTGTGAATCTCCAGGGTATGTGTGCACATGTGTGAGCACAAATTGACGGGATATTCACAAACGGCCATTTTTTTTAAAAGATAGCATGCCAGATATGCGTGGGAGTTGTTTGAAACTTTTCTACACCTCTTGATGTTGCCGGTTTTTTATTCTTGAGCTTGGTGATCAGTATGCAAATCCTTACCAAATGCTTTCATCAAGGTGCTTTGGCTACTTAAATTGGTCAAAGAACAGCCAGAAATGTCTGATATCAAACACATCGCAGAATATTGCGTATGACATTATGAAGCTGCCTAGTAACTTCGCCAGTTATTACTATTACCGTGTTCAATCGCAGCAAAGCGTCATAAATTGCAAATGCTAGAGCTGGGAGAACTGCTGGGAATAATGCTGTGGAAGTTGTTGTTCAAAACTTTTTTATTGGGTCTGGTTGCCACTATCTGTAAGCTATAGGGAATAGACAAACAGCAACAAAATTTCTTTTAATTTATTTCACAAGGGTGGCAATCACCACCTACTCAGCATACTACCCATTGTAAGCCTCTCTGAGACAGCAAAACCTATTAATGGTCAGCGCAATGAGATGAAAGCTTGAGTACTCCTCGACACGGATGAAAGCTGGCGTCTAGTGTGAACATCTAGATGTTAAGGGCATTCCATATAAAAAAATTAGCCCATTCTTCTTGAATGACATGGCAGTATATATACTTATGACAGATATGGCAAGCTATTGGGGTAGTCCTATAATTTCAGCCGCTCTTCTCTCACAATAATTGAGAACGACACGTTCAGAGTTAAGCCGTACTCGGTTCTTTTCATCTCAGTCATGTCAACAACAGTACTAGAGTGTAGGATTTTCACCGGTGATCCATTATGCTAATTGATCAGATTGATTAGAGGCTTGTGAATATAAAAAACCAGCTTAAGAGGCTCTAGCCTTCGGGGAAGACCATAATACTCATAATGCATCCCTGAAAGTAGCATCACTATAATAGCGCTTGGTGAGAGGTGAACTGCACTGCTATCACAAAGGTAATTTCTATTTGCCACTAATAGTGACTCTCTCGTATTATCGAAAGAGCATGACAACCACAACCTAGATCCAATGACCATTCTACGAAATGTTGTCTATCCTGGACTAGTGCCCTAAGACCGAGTCCAGTTGCAGACTATGTTTCAAAATGCAAAACATTTGAACTACAAGCGTGAGGCAAGAATAGCGGGTTGTTGCAATTATGTACACATGGCATAGCTCAAGCTTATACTTAGACACTAGAATGAGCTTACCTTTGTCCTCACAGTCACTGAGAAGGTAACAACTCTTTCTAAGGTAATACAGTCGAGAGTGAAGCTCAATTGACTCGTTTCCAGTCTCGATCTCGCCCAGTTTACTGACTTTGCATGGTTTGAGTTTGAAAGCAAATAGCATGTGAACCGTTGCTTTCTAAGGCTAGATCTTCACTCAAAAGCATCAGCATTGCACTAACAATTATCCAACGCTAGCAGAGGCTCCATTGTGAGCATGAAGCGTTGCAGGTGTTTTTCACAGCGCTTAATAAGTGTTATGGCCGACGTCCCGCTGGTGTCGGCTCAACGCATTGATGGAGTTCAAAAGGAGCAATTCTGAGCCAGATGGCTACAATACCCGGTATTGGTGGCTGGGCACAGGCGCTAAGTGTCAACCAACTATAACAAATATGGTGGCACATCAATGTCATCCCAGTTCTCTTTCATGCAGTTTACAAGGCTTTTATAACCGCCACTTTCACATCTTGCGTGTGGCTCATTTTAAGCATCCTGTATCTCATTCCTACCACCCTTTCATACCGCCTTTGTTTTTTACTTGTTTTGTGGAATTCAAGAAGCCTTACGAGACAACGTCAAGAAATCCCGTTCTGCTGTGGGTAGCAGTGATACTGGCTATCTACATACTGCAATTATGAGAATTAGAGCTGTGATAGCTTCGATGACTGGTGGAACGAATATTCACTATACCACAGTTAATCAGTATCCTTACTTGCAACGTGTTTTGACATATTAATACTAGACCATTATCTTAAAATTGAATGATCTAACTAGATCGTTTTAACGGAGAAGAGATTGTCTGCACTCAAAGTTACATAATTCATCCCAAATCCACGCTGATTGACTACTATGGGTTATCTGAGGTCAATAATATGTCTGAAATCCAGCCGCTGATTTCAGTGTAGAAGTGGTTTTACATTCTGTATCCAATGATTCAGCGATCTTCAATCATGATCTCAGTCTCTCAAGTGCGTGCCTTTTACCTAGACTGCATCACTCCTCTCTATGCGAACCGAACTCAGACATAAATAATACTTAGAACTACTTGAAACTACTACCTAGACACTCTTTCTTTCTCAAATGGGTAGCAATGGTCATTTGTCATTCTGTAAGCTGTTTAAGACATTTCAGTGAATATTCACCCTTTCATAATAAGCCTGACCAGCATTTTCTACTCTCCTATCGGTAGGAGCGCCGGTTTCAAGTGTGAGTGTTTTGCCCGGGTTACGGTGGTATTACAGTGAGTCTAGTCTGCACTTATCATGCTATCGCAAGCTTCAGCACTAGTGTAATACCAGCATAGCATTGGCTTAACAATGGCCCCAGCAGATACAAGAGTGGAAACTTCTGCCTGACCTAGCTCAGTAGATTATGGAAAGTTGCTGAGCCCAAATGCACCAACATCTTAGGCTTAGAGCGGATAGCATCCATAACAAGCCTCACGTATTCATCTGGAGCCTCTCGTATTTTTGCAGTCAGATTTCGGAGCTAAAAATTCCTATTATCGGTTTCCTAATGTTTTTATTGGTTTTTTGGTTAGATCTCACTGAGCTGAGCGTAACGACATCTTAGCTAAAGCTTGTAGGGGTTCTAGGTTGAGGTTCTTCAAGTTCAGAAAAACTGAATCTCCAGTATTACTGCTACTGCAAATTGCCACGTATGGCGTATGGGCCTTACTCCATCGCCTATTGAGGCTCATAAGAACCGAGTGCTCTGCATTTTCTGGTTGGACGGTTTTCATTCAGGCGAAGCTCTGCACTTCCTTGACTGAGCTCATAAAGCACTAACAGCAGTTAACAATGAAATCACTTCAACATTTCTGCGATCGATTTTCATATTTCACAAGGAGGAAGTATCTAAAATTGGACATGAACTATTTGTGATGGGCTTGAGACATTGTGACATTGTGACTATGGCAATGTCAATTCTGTGACATCACCAGATCGCAAAGAAGTCTATTGTGGGAAAATAACCCATCCGCAAGGAAGCATGGTTTTCATCATTCTCCTGTCGATTTTCGCGCTTACTCTCGCTCATGCTGACGCACAAATATCGACGGAAGAATGAAAAAAGCCACCACCTGCTCACTGAAAATAAAGTAACACGATAGCGATAGAGTTTAATTTCTCTTCACAAGTAGTGTCCCATTTTACTCAATTATCTATGCCATATATATCACAGCCGTATAATCATTATATAGCTTAATAATTTAAAACAAACACCTCATGGATCATCATATTTGTTTCTATCCAAGCTAACAGCTGCTTCTTAGTTATTAGCTGCTAATGTCAAGGATTGTAGTAGTAGATGGCATTACATCGCACCTACTGCTGCTGTTATTGACCAGAGAGGATGTGTAGAGCTCTCACCCCTAGTGCAACTGCTTCAATCCAGAGCTGAGATTGCTGCAAGCATTTTATCCAGGGGTGCGAACAAGAAGCAACTGAATTGACATTGAACACCAGTTGTTGAGGCATTTAGATGATTGTCTCTAACCAGCATGTCTTGGATCAGATGGTAAGTATGACAGATACTACCCTATGGTGTCAAAGCTTCCAGAGATGAAGAACCCCGGCTACAGCATGGCGCAGCGGTGCTAAAATTAAGTTGTTTGTCACCAGGCTCATCCATCGATGATCGCACGGGCATTGAAGCGAACCAGGAAAAGGGGTGATAAGCGAGCTATAATTATGGTGCTTACAATGCACTCATGTTGTTCCCCTTCCCCACTTGCTGCATTCGTCCACAGACATTCAACTGGTACTAATTACAGTCAATTACCAAAGCAGGGCATTACATTTACTGGACAAACTTGGTAGGGCACATTCGTTCAGCAGCTCAGCAACAAGGCCATAGAAGATTCAAGCATGCTAAGGTGCAGCAACAATCCTTAACTTAAAAAATACCCTCTCAGTCTACTTTTTTGACATATGCAATTTCTATCGGCCTTCAATAGTTGGCAAGTATTACGTATGTTAAGGCTGTCATTCTGAAAATATATGAAAATTAGCACTTCTTCTTACTCAATCTGTGCAATCATTGACTAAGTGAACCAAACGTTACTAGCCATCTGATCGCCAAGGGTTTGAGAAAAGCTGCAGGTTAAAATTTCTGCCGCAACTGATTTTACCATTCAGTTTATTTCCGATTCTCTCCCAGAGTTTTAGATTCAGTTCAACTGAGTTCAAAATTATCTTTCAGAGATTTAAGTTCAGTTCAATTCTCTATGGGCATAGCTCAGCTCTCGATTCTGTATCAGCTCAATTCTAGCGCTATCAATGACTCAGAGGTTCTGCTTTACTAAAATGCGCGAGCATATCTAGGCTACCCATAGCCTCAAAATATTTTTTCTGCTCATTTAATCTCAAAATACTTCACAGAACATAGAAGTATGTTGGCTTTTACCGTTAGATTTCTTCAAAATGGCATCTTCTAATGGACATTAGGACTGCATAAAATTCTGTCTAAAATGAGGTAAAATAGAGACTGAAACTGTTGCTGTGCTAGAACAAGCATTTGGGATTACTGCTCTGAGGCGAGGGAGGGTTTTGAGTGGCACAGATGATTCAGAGAGGGGCAGAGGGGCGTTGAAGACAATGAAAAGAGCTGGAGACCATGGTTGTGACGAATTGATGATAGAAAAGCACAGATCTCCGACATACAATATCAATATAGAAGAAAAACACTGACAGAAACATGTGCAGAGTCTGGGCTTTCTTATGGTACATGCCAACGGGTTGCTACGGCTGATCTAGGTATGAAATGGCGCAAAGTTTATCCCGCAACTGCTGAATCCACGATGATCCACACGGTCCTATAGGTTAGTAATCATCTGGCCAAAAACAAAGGTTAAGATGGCTGTGGTGATGTGAGAGGCTCGATATACACATGTCAAATGCTAATCCTAATAGGACACGTATCTTCCTTTTGCATGCCTTATTTAGCTAGAAATTTACTAACTTATGATGGAAGTTACTCAGAAACTCTTTGTCAACTTGTAGGGCTCCAATGTGCAACTTTTTTTCTATCTTTAAGGCGCAATGACCAGTCGGAAGTGCCCATGTGGGGCGAATACAGATGTTCATTCCACGCATCGTAACACGATGTGAATAACCCATCATTCATTACTCAGGTGAGTGGAACAAGAAATGATACATGCCTATATTAAATCATCGCATGGCTGTTGCTCACGTAATTAATCAAAAGCCAAATGATAAATGACTGAGCAAAGTGATTGATAAAATTGAGTTGTGCCATACGATATTATTTATTTGTGATTCTCATCAACACAAATTTGTAAGCCTGCACGATTATTTGAAGTTAAGAGTTATCCTCCCATGTAAAACTAATCGGCATATGATACTCCAGGGGCCCATGGACTTTAAAGAATGGTTCATACATCTATTCAATCAAGAAATGAGGGTTTCTACTTTGTTTAGTGAGCCATTTGAGGATAATAATAGGCAAACAAGTTATTTGCAAGCACAAGTCGAGATATAGAGCAGGTTTGCAGATAGGCAGAACGATCATGATTAATTTCTATGCAGTAGAGTTTACTACTTTCATTTTATAATGCACATTCTTTGCAACCAGGTGCTACCCTACACTTTGCTCAGTCTCGGAACGAACATGTTAGGATTTCTTTGGGTTGACAGGTTGAGGCCCCTGAGGGCCAGTTTTGGTGCTCCAGCTGGGTTTTAGGAAAATTTCTGAATCTGGCGTGGGAGAGAACTTTCAAGAACTATTTCAATTATTCATTTATTACTTAGGGATGTGGGTTTTGAGCAGGCATTCGGACATTTTTAAGAGGAGTATCAACATTTTTTCATTGGAAACAAATCAATGATACTTTTTCAAGCCGGGTTGTGACCCTAATAAGTTATGGCAACTGCCCATAATAATGATGTTGTGAACAACAGGAAAGAAGTTACATTTGGAAGCAATTAGCACCTCATTTAAAATATCTTGATGAACAAAGAAGCTGGTATCAGTATAATTCAAAACTCACTGATAGATAAGATCACAAAGATCTTATGTTTGCACTGGACACAGTCAGACAATTCATATATAGCACTCTGGAAAATTGTTTGATGTAGTTGAGATGTAACAGCTATGCACAGGGAGGCAAGTGTGGGTGGGAGGGAGAGAGGGAGAGAGGGAGAGAGGGAGGTGGGGGGGAGGGGGGGGAGAGGGTGGAGGGGGGGGAGGAGGGGAGAGG
>ERZ1740065.842-NODE-842-length-17373-cov-11.950918_pt1 | contig 17373 bp, 19 predicted proteins | sample MGYA00581738_ERZ1740065 | MGnify/ENA primary metagenome ERZ1740065 (study PRJEB43018, sample SAMN04849749) | marine metagenome | isolation source: floating plastic debris | place: Pacific Ocean | collected 2008-09-01 | study: EMG produced TPA metagenomics...
CCTCAGGTATCCTACTCCCCTCAGGTATCCTACTCTCCTCAGGTATCCAACTCTCCTCAGGTATCCAACTCTCCTCAGGTATCCAACTCTCCTCAGGTATCCTACTCTCCTCAGGTATCTCCTCAGGTATTCTACTGCCTGATGACTTTATGCCTGCTCCCATCACAGCTACTCTCACAGCAGCAGCTCTTGCCACATATACTGTTCTTCTGTCTGCTGCTCTGTTGTGCCAACTGTCGTACCGTCTGTAGCTGCTCTGTTGTGCTGGCGGTTGTCACGTCTGCAGCTGTTATTTACAGGTGATCTATTTGTCCAACTTACTGAAGAGAGGTATCGGTATCCACCATAGTGGAGTGCTGCCCATTTTAAAAGAGATCGTAGAGCTACTCTTCCAGCAGGGCCTAATCAAGGTACGTGTTCACTGCACCTTCTCACTATTTGTCGTCGTCGTATGTGATGATGATGTTGGTGTAGTTTGTGACTATTTGTATCTCATATCCATTCACAGATTTTATTTGCCACGGAGACGTTTGCTATGGGAGTTAACATGCCTGCCAGGACTGTCATATTTGACTCTATCCGTAAGCACGATGGCACAGGGTTCCGGGACCTGAAACCAGCCGAGTACATCCAGGTATGGATTCCCATCCAATCAGATTCCACTGATCGGTGTTATCGGATGACACTGGAATTCTCGCAGGAATTCCATATTTCTATTCTATTGGTCCGTCCGTTCATGATTCTTTCATCTCGTCATATTTTGAGAAAGCATGTAATCGGCCAGAGTTCTGGAATTCTCTTTACTAGCTCTGTAAGAAACCCTTCCAGATTTGATTTTTAAAAATCCACAAGGAAAAACAGTATGAAACCCATTTTAGAGCAGATTGTCATGTCATTTTAATCGATTTGAGTATAAAATCTTTTATTTGAAGTCAATGTGTCGATTACATTCGCATCCTTGTGTATATTTCTTCTACGCTCAACTGAGAATAATTAAATTCTAATTTACTGGCAGATGGCAGGGAGAGCAGGTCGTAGAGGCCTTGACACCACCGGTACAGTGATCATACTGTGTAAGGGTGAACAGGTACCCGAGCTGTCAGACCTCCATCGTATGATGCTGGTGAGTATCGGATCGCTGTGACGTCTGCGCTGTGACATCTGTGTCAGACCTGTGACTTACGTATCGCACTGCAGGGTACGCTGACGCTACTTGAGTCCCAGTTCAGACTTACCTATAGGATGATGCTCAGTCTACTACGTGTGGAGAAGCTCAGGATTCAGGACATGCTCAAGCGTTCGTTCTCAGAGTTTGCCACGCGTAAGAACGAGAATCGCGAGAGATCCAAGATGCACAGCCTACACAGTCAAGTCTCCAATCTCCAGCCCATTGGTAACTATAGCAACACTCCACCGTATAGACTGAACCATTGCTGCCGTGACTCAGCCAGTCCTCTCATCTGCTTCAGACTGCTTCTTCTGCTCCAAAGACCTGGAGGCTTATTATCTCGAATGTCAAGGTTATTTGTCTATGAAGCGTTCCATTCAGGTATATCGCCGTGTATAACCAGTAGCGCCCTCTGGTGTCGATACCTGTATCTCGTACATGTCTACAGCGTTGATTGCAGTCGACTGTGGTGACTCATCCAGCCTTTGTCAAGTACATGTCTGCCGGTAGAATTATCCTACTCCGCGCCGGCGATGACATGGCTGTTGGAGTGGCCTTGACCTCGAGTGGCCAGTCTCCGCGTCTGTACAAATGTCTCGGTAAGCTGATACCTCCGCAGTGCGGTAAACCATGAAGATATATGTACATGTTCAGATGTTGTTTATATGATACTGAAGTTTTGACAACCAAGTCTGAAACGTGGTGGAAAGATGGCCTGAAGTCTACTGCTGATAAAGTGTGCCCGCACATTAGGAAGCAGGTGGAGGCAATTCCTGGTTCACACATCGTACTGGAAATTAACCCCATGCAGATCCATATGGTATCAACGACAAACCTAAAAATAGCTGCTCCACCACGAGTCATAGAGAACTATGAGAAGAGGAAAATACCTCGATTTAGGTAAGACAGGGGGAGATAACTACATACTAGGGATGGGCTCGGAGTGCAAGCATTGATATTCATGTATTTTCGGAGTTGTTTTCTTGATGTATTGAAATACTGAACTACTCACGATGACCGTGGAAACTGTACAATGACAACAGTCGATATTTCAATACTCGAGTTTTCTAGGGTTTCCTAATATCGAGATTGCAAATATCGAATGCCGGTATCGAATCCATACCTACTACGTACCTACTACGTACCTACTACACACCTACTACATACCTCGGCTGACTTTTAGCATGCGGAGTATGATCAAATGGTTGGCGACCGCTGGGAGGTTTCTATTTATCTACTTCAATTGTCTCTTTAGAGATGACCCTCCATCTGAGTCTGTCAGGAACTTAGTGGCAGAGTTATCTTCTCTTGATACGGATTCACTGTGTGAGGTGGATCCCATCAAAGAGTTCAATATCCGGGACATCGATCTCCGGGACAACCACACATATTTACGTCAGATTGAGGCGACACTGGGACGCTATGAGTGTATCCAGTGCAGTACATTCTCCAAGCATGTGAGTGATTGTGTAGAGGTCTAGTAACCTTGACCCTATCTGTGAGCGTGACATTCAGGTCTACAACAATGATTCCGTGGCTGTAGTTTGAGCAGATCACTGATGACATGAGCCTGAGAGGGCAGCTGGAGGAGCTCCAGTTTAGGCTGTCTGATGCCAGCCTGCAGCTGCTGCCTGAATACCAGGAGAGGCTAAAGGTTCTCAGAGCTCTCCGCTATATCAACCAGAGTGACGTCGTCCAGCTAAAAGTACTACACTGCTCTGTCCAGCTCAGTAACATCAATAACTTCCATCTTTGTGGTCTCATTGCATTGCATGATGGGACAACTCATATAAATCCATGATAAAAACAAAGTAGATGGGCCCAATGTAATAGTCATCGCTGTGATCCTAACTATTTGATGTACTCAGCACACTATTTCCTATCCATGTATTCGCCCAACGCCACCTCAGTGCTGTTCCTGGTGCGCTATGTCTTTGTCTACATATGTGCCTGCATATCTCTGTCTATGGTGGTCTATACTTATATACCTCTGTCTATGGCAGTCTATACCTGTACACCTATGTCTATGGCAGTCTATACCAATATACCTTTGTCTATGGCAGTCTATACCTGTACACCTATGTCTATGGCAGTCTATACCAATATACCTTTGTCTATGGCAGTCTATACCTGTACACCTATGTCTATAGCAGTCTATACCGATACACTGTATGGTCTGTGGCGGTCTATACCTATGTCTATGTGTGACAGGGTAAGGTGGCCTGTGAGATCACACAACACGAGCTGATGGTCACGGAGCTGATATTTGAGAACATCATGGCTGACATGGACCACACCGAGATCGCCGCCGTCCTCTCCTGTATAGTCTTCGAGCAGAAGAACTGCTCCGAGCCAGACCTGCCACACTGCCTGACGGAGGTGAGAACTCTGCGCTGTCAACGATCACTAGTGCTGTTAGTCGTCCGTCCTAATAGAGAATGCTGCCTCGGTCCTCTAGGCTATCAAGAAAGTCAAAGACCTTGTGAAGAAACTAGGCTTGGAGCAGAGGAAAAACATCAAAGACTTTGTCGCAGCTGATTACGAGTCGGAGTTTCACTTTGGGCTGGTGCAGGTCGTGTATGAGTGGGCAAGAGGACTGGTAGGTATTCTTCCCACTACTGTCTCAGGTCAGTCGATCTGTGAGTAACGGACATGCTGTATCCTATAGCCGTTCAATGAGATCATCAAGCTGACAGATGTACAGGAAGGCATCATCGTCAGGTGTATACAGAGGCTAGACGAACTCATCAGGAACATCAAGGACGCCGCTCGCATCATCGGCGATCCTATCCTGGGAAAGAAGATGGAGGACGCGTCTACGGCCATCAAACGCGACATTGTATTTGCCGCCAGTCTGTACACACAATAGCGTCAAGAGACGAATCTACACTCCCGTTTTATTACCTACATTTAAATAAACTCTGCCCAAATTCAAAACATGAAAACAGTTACAGCGACATGAGGCCTAGGCGGGCAGCCAGAACTGCCGCCTATCCGTATTGGTGGAGGGCAGGCCTCTCATACCCAGCAGCGTTTTCCAGGCTGGTACTATACTAGGGTCGTAGCTCGTCACCCACTGGTATCCAGGCACCTAGAACAGCACACACACGCTTACAGAGAACTGCACCTCCACAACTAGGTGTGAGTGAGCGAGAGGTACTGACATAGTGATAGAGCTTGGAGCGCGCGAGCTCGAAATCATCAGAGCGACACATCTCCGGGGCGTTCCACGGCTTACTGTGACTGTACACTTTGCCCGCCAGTTTCAGGTCCTGATATCTGTCAAGTGAGAGAAATATAGCCTTAGATCCTGACTAGGAATCCTTGACACAAAGTGGTAAGCCACACATACTCCCGCCTCTTCATAGCCAGCTCTTCGTCCCTTAGATTCTCCCAGTCTTCGAGATGGTGGTCGTCAGTAAAGCCACTGTGTTCTAGTGGTCCTAAGGCTTCAATATCTTCTACCATCTGAATTAAACCGAACACTGATGACATCACGTAACTGCAGTCGGATAAGCTAGTGAGTGGAGACATGGAGTAACATACCATCTCCACCTCGTGATCGCTGATATCAGGGATAGATGGGTAGACCAGCAGTTCCCCATGGCTTCTACAATCGTAAGTCAGTGATACACGTAGAGAGTATACCATACTACAAATAACCGCATAGTCGTCGATATCAGACGTGACACCTACTCTAGGGCTGGCAGTACAACATCCTTGTATTCATCCTCTATGGACTGAAGGAAGCCATCAGTAAACACCGACGAGTTCACTTCGTTCGTCTAAAAACAATGGAGACGACGGGATGAGTACTGTAGAACAGGAAGGTTTGCTTTCGTCTACTGTAGAACGGAATTATTTTTTGAATTGATAATTTTTGCGATTGAGCCGTTCACAAATATTGTCAATGCGCATTTATTTTTGATGTTATTATATATAAGGCTGAACTGAGAACGCAAAAATTGTAAGATCACAAATATGTTACTACGCGCTAAAATGCACATATTGTCCACGCATAAAAATTCCATTCCGCAGTAATTCTTGCATTGCAAAGATTTCTGCTTGATTGATGGTCTATATTGCAAGAACCACAAAATTATATTTCCACAAAATTTTGTGACAACTTAAAATGCAACAATTGTACTAGCAAAATGTCCTGTTTTACAGTGTTGAAACAACATGACAGATTATATCAGTCTAGACTGAGAGCTGAACTCAGCTTCAACTCTGTCCCAGCTGATAGAGGCAGCCAACTACACACTGCACTACTAGCGCTAGATCACTAAGCATATAAAATGCAGGAGTTCAAAATGACTAGAGACAAACTTCAATAAGACATCAAAGATTCTTTGGCTATCCTTACAACCTTTCCCATTATCTGAGAGGTCAAACTCAAGTCATATCGGGACAAACAGACAGACAGGTAAATAGCCATACATCTATTACTTACATGATTTCTCTGCTTTAGATTCTCCTTAGTCTGAGCCACATCAGCATCGAGATAGATGACGAGGTGTGGTCTGGGGAAGTCACACAGGTGGTTCCTGGCAATGTCGTTTAGGTAGTAGTGGTAACCTATGGAAACCAGCAACCAATTGTTTACCACAGTCTCAGCATAAATGATCAAAATGGATAAATTAGTCGTAATCACCGTTTCTCGACATGTAGCCGTTGTCATGCAAGGCTCTGGCAAACACTCTGTCACTCCATGGTGATCTGACGCACACGACTCCTTGGCCTACGTAAACAAATAACGAAAATCTAGTATATTATTTAAAACGGCTATAAAGGTACAAATACGTGGATGATCTCACAAACCTGTGCTCAAAAGGTGCAGGAGAGCATCGTTGTAGCTGAATAGGCGAGTTATGAAGTAATCTAGCTGTAGCTCCCCAGCACGACCACCGCCATCAGACAGCTTTGCCTTCTTATCAGCTAAAAACGTCTCCAAATCGTACAATCTCAGCTCAGGAGGAAGAAGATCGTCTAGGTCTTGGTAAGTTAAGCCGTCTTCTCCGCATTTCCAAAGATCGTTGACGCGTGGTTGAGGCACAAACTTGAAGTCGAGCTGTGTAGCAAGACGTCGGGCAAACTCTGTTTTGCCCGAGGCTGGAGGACCATCTATCACGATTACCCTTGAATTTTCATCCATTCTTGCAAGTGTACGGTCGAAGGGTTGGTCGACAATCTTGAATTTCTTCTTTCTATAATCAAAGGCCTTTCGAGGTCTTTCCCGAGCCTTTCCACCAGCAGAGGTTATACTTGCGATTTGCACGAGATTGAATGTGGCAGGAGAACAAAATCTCGATAGCCCGATTCTCCCAACTACGAAGAGAGCCATATCAGCAATACAAGCTGGCTATGTACGGTTTAAAGTATGATGGGTAGTCGCCAGCAGACCCTGCTGCACAGAGTTTCTCTCGTCTCTCTCTAAACCGGCATATTAATCGCGCATGCGCCCATTCACTGTTTGGTTGGAGCTAGGAACTCTGGGTAGGACTCTTCGGTTGGTTAGTTGCAAGAGTGGCGTCGGTTTCGAACGTTTTAGTGTGGCGTAGGTGATCTCCATTTTTTGTTGTAAGATAGGCCTTCATGAGTCCTACCATTTACTGAAATCACTTCATAACTCGAAGAGGCTATAGGTATTTATCGTGAGTATTTTCTAATTCAGTGCCAAATACTGTGCTTAATCCAGGGGTGAGATTTGAGAGGAAAAATCCAATAATGTATAGTAACTGGTAGTCCTCCTCATCTAATGCACTTGACCATTGTATCGCACATTCCTGGTCTGCTTATAGCTTTGAAGGTGGCTTACAGTGCAATATAAAGCTACCATTTCGTAGCATATAATCTTAGTTCTATACACAAAATTCTGTGTGCTTTTGTTCTTCTACACGTGTGATGTTATAATGTAGATTATCTTTAAGGAAGTTTGATAACGTAAAAATGCTGAGCCACGAAGATATGGTAAGAGAATTGAATGAAGAGTTTGAGGAGTATCTTGGTGATATGAAACCGCATGTTCTGCAACTCCAACTCAAGTCAGAACGGCAGCGTTGCGCTTTGTGGATAAAGAAGGTAGTTATAAGACTTACCTCTCAGTTGGCTCTCTCACGACAACTATGCGAATGTCATTGTTGATTTTATTTTCTAGTTATGTGAACCGCACACCCATTCAGGCTTAGAAGGTAGAAGGTTAAGGAATGTGTATGCCAAGGCCCTCTTGAATATGCTTCGAAAAGGTATCATGGAAGGGCCACTGCTTCACAGGCCACCCGAGGGCAAGCTTGATCAGTTCCCTGCATATCTGGTATCTGCGTAGTACACATTACCATCATGACTGGGTATGACTGGTAAGCATGCTCCTTTATAACCTCTGCATACATTCTTCAGGAAGAGTATATCCGTGATCCGGAGCCAGATCTGCCAGACGCTATACCAGATTGGTTGACAGGTCTGGAGGATGACCAATCAGAGTTGGGTGCTGCTGGCGATGCAGGTCTGTACAGTAATTTGCATCACGTGAGCATTTAGCAGTGTTTTTCATTCAGCGTTCTTGCTGTAGGATACGCTGAGTACCACTATCAGCCTAAACAGTCCAGCTCATCCGACGCCGACCAGCCTTCTCGTAACGCTGCTGCCAGAGAGAGGCTGGAAGATCTACTCGCCAATCATAAGATGGAGGAGCAGCTCGATTTGGCTGCTCAGACTCAGTCTGGCACTGCCAAGAGCCCAAACAGGAAGCGATCCTTCAGAACGGTACGTGGTGGGATGGAAAGCACACAGTGTGTAGTAGTGTAGGTTAGTTTAGTCAGGCAAATATCCTACATAGCAGGTGAAGTTCCCATCAGAAGCGTATTCATCGCCGCTCGATGAGGTGACAAACAGACGGACAGCAGCATCATCATCATTTCACATGTCGTCAGAAGATGAGCTGGATTACGAGAGAGACCGCAGGCGCCAGTACAGCCAATCTCCTGACCCTGGGTCAAGGCCAGATGAACGGCATAAGCAGCGGTAAGTGAAATCTGTCACATATTCTAACCAATCAGGGTGAGCCTCCAGCTGAGCCGGCTGACAGAGTACCGACCTCACTTCATCTCTCCTTCTATCAAGTATCCACCCATACTGACGCAGGCAGACTGCGACGCGTCTGAATTGTCAATAGTCATTGGCTCCTAGTTAACTTCAGCTCTAATGCATTACCTGCAGCTCACTGTCCCGGGCCAAGTCTCCACTGCGCTCTCGCCTGTCCCAGTCTCCTATCTACAGAGAGCACTACAGACAGCTGGAGCGCAACTTTGAGCGCGAAGTTGACATGAAAGTCAAGGTTATAGAGAACAAGCTTTATGAGGAGAGGCTGCTGCTGCAGCAGAAGAATGACGAGGAAATACAGAAGGTGGGTGTGTCTCATCAACTCACCAGCTGTGGGGTGAGGGGGAGAGGAGGGGAGGGGGAGAGAGACAGAGAGGAAGGGAGGTAGTAGAGGAAGATATAAATAGATACAGGAAGCAGTTGACGATGAGTGTTGCTGTAGATTCTGGACAGGAAGAACTCTGAGATTGATGAGGTGAAAGGTCAGTACAAGAAGAAACTGGAGGTCTCTGAGGAGGAGGTGGGCAAGCTGGAGAAGAAGATGCAGTCAGTACTGCGTGACGCTCAGATTGTTAGAGAGAACAAAGATTCACAGATTGCCGAGCTGAAAAAACTGGCAGAGGAGAGTTCTACCGCTAAGATGAACAGGTGACAACTGCTTATAGTGTGACAGCGATATGTGACTTACAGTACGTGACTCACGGTGTAACCGTCTCTGTCACTGATTATCATGTTATAGTATGGAGAAGAAATTCCATGACCTGCAGACAGAGCATGAGCAGGAGAAGATCGAGCTGCAGAAGGCGCAGACAGCCAGCATCCAGCAGCTGATGGATGAGACGACGTCACGTCTACAGAAGATGGAAGATGACTATAGGAAGCAGAGCAAGGCTATGGGTATGTGAGCATTAGACGTTGCAAACCTATCTAGTCAACAATAGACTAGAGCTTCAAGTTCTCCATAAGAGAAGACAACTCCAAAAGTATTTGCACTTTTATTTCACTGTTTAATAGACCTCTTCCCATTCATGTCACAACTATGACTCGATACTGTGTCTCTTGCGCTGCCCGCCTCTCACTGCCCTCTTCTCACTGCCCGCCTCTCATTATATCTCCTGGTATGTTAATGCGATGTAGCTGACACTATCCGCGAGCTGGAGAAGAGGATTCAGGTTCTGACGCTGGACGCCGAGAGAGTGAACAGTGCCAGGCAGGCGCTGGAGCAGAATAAGATTGAGCTGGAGTCGAAGCTGGACCAGCTGTCAGCCGAGTGCAGTGAATACCGTATCAAGTATGACGAGACGGGTGGGTCTAGGTCTGTGACATGTCTCGGTAATGTCGTCATGTGACGGTTAATCAGCGTCTGTGTCAGCAGATCGCGAGCACAAGAAAGCAGTGGAGGATCACCAGCATGCCATCGAACTTCTCAAAGAGAAACACGAATCACAGCTCAACTTTGCACGGAAGGAACACCAGCTGACAGTAACGAAGAACAGCGATACCATAGCCTCCCTAGAGGAGCAGCTCAACAACTGCAAACAGGTGCTCCACAGTGACAGTGCTCCCTGTGTGGCGGTCACTTGTGTACACATGTCACCTTTGTCTCGGTGTTATCTAGGCACTGCAGGAGGTGGAGACGCAGAGGCAGAGGCAGGTTAGGGAGCTGGAGCAGTCATACAAACAAGATCAGATACACGCTGAGAAAATCCATGACAAGAAGGTTGATATATCATCTATCACTGATATGACTGCTGTCAATGCTGCCTAGTCTGTCGTAAACCTCTACCGTTTCATACTGCTCGGCTAACAGGTAAGGAACCTACAGAAAGAGATGGAGCAGCAGGAGTCAGACTACAAGAAGAGAATAAGGGCGATGGAGAGTTCAGTATCAGAGTACGAGAAAGAAATCGGCCGGCTGAAGGTAGAGTAGCTCACTAGTAGTCATGCTGTTAGTGTGTGTCACTCAGGTGTCCTTGACCTGATACATTGATTTCAGGAGAGAATAAACACACAGGCTGCCCAAGCTGAGGCTGGACTGCAGGAGATCAGGAAGCAGGTGGAGAAGCAACAGGAGGAAGTGTCCAGTGACATGAAGCAGCAGATACAGCAGGTTGTTGCAGGTTGTTTCCAGTGGTTTATGTTTACGGTGGATAGTACCCATTGAATGTGAGTCTGACGCCGGCAGGTTGAGGTTGAACTAGAGAAATCGAAGCAGGCGAGGCGTGAGCAGACGGAAGAGTTTGAGGCTAAGATCAAAGAGATTGCTGCGATACACGAGAAGGAGGTCAAGGCCCTTCGAGAAGCATTCGAAGAAGAGCGTAGCAACTCAAACAAGACAACGCAGCAGCAGAAAGAGCAGCTCGCCGACACTCAGAGGAAGGTAAAGGAGATTTATACAGCATCTCCATGTTATAAACAGTATCGAAACTCATAGCGCCTCTCCTCGATTACGCTAGGAATTGGAACTGCTGAAAAAGAACGCAGAAGCTGAGAAAGAGCAGCTGGAGAAAACGGCAGATCAAAGGAAGGCCGACAGTGAGACTAAGATCAGTGAGTCATCCGTTCAGGTATAGACAGCGATAGTGTAGGCAGTGTATCGGTGAATGACTGTACCCTGTGTGTGTGTGTAGACGAGCTCTGTGAGCAGGTACATGAGTTAAAGGAGGAGCTGGCGCAGTCGGAGAGCCTTCACAAACAGCAGGTCATGGAGCTAGGTCAGTCTCTCACCATCTCCTTCCAACACTCTCTGGTATTACTGTCTCTCCCCGGGAGCTGTAGTCCAACGCTACTGCTCCGCAGCGTCAAACTACCGTTGCTGATGTCGCTCAGTGCCGGTGTTGCCGAGCTCCGATATCTTTCAGGTTTAGTGAGGGAGGAAGAGATGCAGAGGCTGCGTCATGAGCAGGAGCGAGCCGTAGAGAGAATGAAGAGTGAGTTTGAGAGGGAGAAACACTCTCTACAGAAGCAGCACTCTGCCGACCTCGAGGGTAGCATCGAGAAAACCAACTCCAAGCTCAAGTCTATAGGTAAGAAACTCCTGACCCTTCTACTACTGCGACTGTTACTGATTGTGGCGCAACGGTTGTAGAGAGTGACTACACAGACAGACTGACAAAGCAGGCAGAACAGCTGGCTGAACTGCAGCTGCAGCTGGAGCAGGCTCAGGCTGACCGCCATCAACTCACTGATCAGCTTGAGGCCAAAGTCATTGATAACTCGAACAAGTGAGTTCTTATATAGTCAGAGATCATCTACATATGTGGATGATCTCTGATATAGTGTTAGTTATAGTCAGGCAGGCATTGGCACCTGCCGGTCACTGTGTCAGGCAGTCACGTCTGTCAGTCAGTATGTCTATCAGTAGCATTGTGACTTGTATACCTGATACCTACCCTGTATACGTAGGTATGAGGAAGAGAAGAGGGCGCTGCGTAAACACTCGGCAGCAACGATAATGGCTCTGCGGCAGGAGGTGGAAGGAATGAAGTTAAAGCTGCGGCAGACGGAGCGTCAAACTCAGGTGCGACTCTTGTGTGTGTAGCCCCCGCCTTGCCCCGCCCCGCCTGATGATGGTCATGCATTGATGGTTATTGTATGTCGAATCATGTCACAGAATCAACTGGCTGATCATGAGGAGGATCTGATCCAGCTGAAGTTGGAGTACGAGGAGAAGATGCGTGGCCTTATTCCCTCCGATGCTAGAGAGCAGCTGGAGGCGACCGTAAGCTCTCTCAAGAACCAAGTGAATACTCTCAAGCAGCGCATAGCCATCCTTCAGGACTGTTAGCTGAACGGTGGCTCTGTGTGTGTAGCCCTGCTACAACCCCCTGTCATAGTTTGACCTATATTCCGTCCAATCATTGCACTGCCGCATTCCTATCACATTGCTACTCATATCATATAATCTATCTATTTACAACGACTGCTGTTTGGATCCGTTAGATGTGAATCAGCTAGACTGTCTGGATTTTGTAGGTGCTGACTATTTTTCACAATGCTTTTGCTTTTACCACTGGTTGATAGAAAGGCAGCGCTGATTATCATGGTAATATATAATCAATGCTTGCATTCTCAATGATTCGCGTGTGATTTGTTTCGTGATTCTGGTGCGGACACAGAACTGAAAACATTGTCTATGGGCAGAGTAGTGAACTGTTGTCAGTAAACTCCCTCTCTCCCCCTCTTTCTCTCTACCCTCCTTTCCCCTCCTCTTTCTCTCACAGATTGTCTCTTGTACATAGAGTTTTTATTGTTGACCTGCTCGTAACCCTGCATGTATGGCGATGGTTGCATGAATTTTCTTATCTCCAACTGTCCTCTCCCTGGACCAAGTTCACTCCCTCTCTCCCTCCCCCTCTCTCCCTCTCTATTACCCTCCAGTTGATAATGTGTCTACGTGAAAGGGAACAGCAAGAGGGAGTGAGAGGGAACAGTGAGGGGGAGTGAGAGGGAACAGTGAGGGGAATGAGAGGTGAGAATATAGAGACAGAGAGACCAGTGACTTTGCTACGAAGGAATGAGAAGTGAGATCAGGAGCGGCTTGGCTCGGTAAGTGATGACAACTCCAGTTGCTCATTCCATAACTTGATTGTGAAGCTGAGGAGTTGTGCTACCACTCTGACACTGGTCTGTCACTGAACTCGGTACCAGCAGTGTGATCGTGGGAGGATTCATCCAGAAGCAGTGTTCAACTTGAGACTCCCCTATGCAGGTGTGTGCATGTCAACCTTCACACACTAAGACGTAGCGTGCTGTTGAGGGAGTGACAGTGACTGTGACAGTGGCTGTGGCTGTGCTACTATTACTAATTGTATGATGCTCATCACCTACTCGTCTGTTCCATTGCACTGATTGACAATCGAAATGATTTCAGATGATTAGTGAATAACGTATCCATGGTAACTGGCGATGTATAAAATTGATGCAATGTGAGCTAGCATCATATCATATTGTAGTGAATCACGAATCTTAGTACATATCATACCGTAGTAGATGTTATATTATAGTCTATGCTGTATCATGGTACATACCGTATTGTAGTACGTATCGTATTGTAATGCGTACTGTATCATAGTACATACCGTATATTTTAGTACGTATGGTATATTTTAGTACGTATGGTATATTTTAGTACGTATGGTATATCATAGTATGTATTTTATATCATAGTATGTATTTTATATCATAGTATGTATTGTATATCATAGTATGTATTTTATATCGTAGTATGTATTGTATGTCATAGTATGTATTGTACATCGTAGTATGTATTTTATATCATAGTATGTATTGTATATCGTAGTGCATATTGTCTCCTATATTTATAGCACATTCTGCCTGTCCAGATGATGGGATTGATTCTGTCACTCAGTACTTTACGCTATACTGTGTATTAAAGGTACTGTATCATCAGCCAGGGTCCTAGAGTGGAGCATCTATTGGAACCTGGTAGCAACTACCCCCCCCTCCCCCAGTAGTGTAAGTTTATCTCAGCCTCTCCATACATTGTCGTATCATAATTGAGTTTGAAAACTTCCAATAATTTACTATGGATTCACTATCGGTTTTCTTCCATATTGCTGACTTTCACAGCTTATTACGCTCGCTGTCAACTAATGCAATCGATGATTCTATTGCTGTTTGCTGTTGCCAATGCTGTTTGCTGTTGCTAATGCTGTTTGCTGTTGTGAATTTGATTGGCCCTACCGGCTGGCTTCAGCTAATTCGTTATCAGTCCCGCCTGAGTCTCGTATCTCTCCATACGTTTCCTCTCACTCAAAACTGAATGGAAGAATGAAGTCGTAGACTTTATGAAGTAAGCCTCATTCATAGAACTCGCCACTACTGGGTTGGTTTATTGATAGGCTGAGATGTTCTCTGATGTTAGAGGCTGCGTTTGGACTGCATGATCAACCAGCTCTCTCATCGCAGCTCTCTCACCGCAGCTCTCTCATCGCAGCTCTCTCACCGCAGCTCTCTGTGTCAGTGGGTGGTGACCCTTCTATCTGGGTTGTAGCCCCTCTTTCTGGATTGTGACCCCTCTATGTGGATCTTGAATACTGAGGCACTCATAGGATGGTTACTGCCAGTGTTGGTAGCTGCAGAGGAGGCTGTGTCAGGGTGTTAGATGGACCCATGCCTCAACCATGATATACCGCCTCTACCACGACATACCGCCTCTACTATGACATACCGCCTCTACCATGACATACCGCCTCTACCATGACATACCGGAGGTATTAGGAGAGTATTTCATATATTGCTCTAAAAGTGCCTGTTTTCTGAGGAAATTGATGAGGCACTATTGCCGAGCACTGAGATACTGATTACACTGGATCAGGGAAGGGACTGCGAGGCTTTGCTGCTTGTCTCGACTACGTGCCATTGAGCTGCTTTAACCGAGCTCACAGAGTTCTACTTGTTCTATAGATCGATATTCCTCTACCCATCAGGTACCTATCCTGAGTGTTGAGATACAAACAACATTTAAACTCGAATCCTATGTTTTCACATTACAAGATAAGCTGAAGCGCATTGCTACACACTGGCTATGGTACAAGTGCAATATTGTCCAAATGTTACAACAATTACCTCATTGCATGTAAAAGCGGTGCGATGTTATTTTGTTTTAGATGTCATGCCATGCTGACACTGTATATCTCAGTTTGACTCTGTCTTCTAAAACTTGGATACAACATATACATGTACATGTGCGTACGTATATACAGATCAGTACATATACAGAGAAATACAGGATGTTTTAGAGAGAAATTAGCTGCCTCACTTTGGTATAAATTACTGGAGAGAACCATCAGTATTAGCTTTAAGATTTACGTTGCGTTTTACACAAAACCAAAGTTTGATTTATTTGAGCTGAATATCAGAATCATGAGGAGGAAAGCAAAGTCTAACACTCAGTTCATCGGCAATCACAATTCAGATAGAGACATGAAGATTGCTGACCGTAAAGACACTACTGGGGTGGATATTAAAAGACAGACTACACCACTAACCAGCAGAGCAGACAGTACTTCAGAAAATGGTAAACTTTGCAGCCAGGATGACCAGAATGCGAATTCATTGGACAACGTGGTAACTAGTGGAAAACCGGCATCTACAAGTCCTACAGGGAATCAGCTCTCTCACAGTGACTGTGACAGCACACAGCATGATCTAACTTGCAGCTTCGACGCAGTAACTGAAAACAGGCAGGTAAACACCCAACACCAGCAGTACCAAGGCTGGGTCTGCTACCCTCCTCAGGTTAATCCCACTCCACAGATGCCTATAGTCAGCGTGAATCCCTACCCTCCCCAACAGTCTGTACCCATACCAGTCGTCGCCCTGCCTCAGTACAACTCACAGCTACCATTCCCAGATAAATCCGGTAATTTCGCTCATATGTTCAGCCCGAGTTCTGCGTTCCAATCATCTCCACCAGGCCAGCTCGGAGCCTGTCTGGGTTACCCGACGGTCTACGTGTCTCCAGCTGGTTTCATAACCGTACTGCTGCGATATGACGTTGCCGTCGAAATGACTGTCGACAGAAATATCCGACTTGTCAATCACCGCCATAAAGTCGTCGCCGCTACCAACAGCAGAGGCAGCTCCAATTACGTCTATCATGTCGTAGCAAAGGTTTTCCAAGAGGGTACTAAAACTGAGGTCGATGTTTTTGGTGAACGAAGAGCACGGATGCAGACAGACGGCATTCTCTTTGCATCTGGGATGGAAGTCTACCTTCTAGATGAGAAGCACATCATCCCGTCTCATTTCTGCTTCAATGATATGTCTAAAGATTGCTCAGTCAACATACTGTTTAATTCGGCAGCAGAGTTTGCCAATGAAGCTCTCGTCAGGTGTGAAGAAATTACCAAGAACACCCGGTATTTCTACCATAAAAACGGTGCAACAACGACCATAATAAACAACATACGCATACATCAGAATGAGTTCGGAGAGGTCAGGGTCAGCAGCGGGCCTAAAACTATCTCTACATCTCCTGTATATGGCAGCGTTCACCTTCAGACCCATTTCGTTGATATATCAGTGCAGGTTTGTCGACTCTATCTAAACTGAAGTCCAACTTTCATAAATGAATTCATTGATCGTGACATTGTAAGTGAATGCATCTTGCAGGTGAACTGGAATGTAAGTGTGCAGAGAGGCTGTCACAGGCTGCATTCGACATACACCAACTTTGTAGTGAGCAATGGTGACCATGAGGCAGGCTTCAACCAGTTCAGGGAGGTGTTCTCAAGAATGCACAATCCTACTGTATCCGAGTTTGAGAGCTGGCTCCCATCCCTCACCTTCCTGTGTCAAGGTCAGTATCGACTTCCGTCACCATGTATCTCAACAAATATTTAACCCTCTACATATCTACGTTGATTTTGTATTTGCAGAACGTTTTGCCAAGTTTGATACTATTGCAGGGTAGCGCTGTATAGTCTGTAGCATTAGCACATGCCTGTAATTCGAGCTAAAGAGCTGTTTTGAGGCTATGAAGACCAGCGATATATAATGGCTGTTTACCTCTGTGACTACCCTAGGTAGCTATCAGCCGAGACGGCAATGGTGTCTGTATTACAGATGATTAGCTAGCAGTCTCAGTATGATTCACATCTACCAATCACATCTACCAATCACATCTACCAATGATATCGCCAGTATAGAAATGCATCTAGCCATGATAGCCTCAGTGTCCATAGCCTGTGAGATTAGCTTTCATTTAATACGTATGTAGGTATGTATCAGTCTACGGTCTACTGAGTCATTATTGACCTTGAACTTGTAGGTCTCCCTCAAGCCAGGAGTTTACGAAAGGGCAGCCATATGAGGGCAGGAAGAGAGAGGAACAAAGCTGCCGGTGATCATCTGAGCGGCAGTTACTCATCATGACCGCCACTCACGGCATACAGGCTCTGGGCTCCTGACAAGTGAGCTGATCAGCCTAGTGACCTTGATCTAGCCACTAGCGATAGTGTCACTGGTTTATAGTGCATAACAAATAAAAGTTGTTTGGCCTTTCATTCAGTTCTGATTCGTGGCATAGGAATCTACTCCCTCCCTCCCTCCCTCCCTCCCTCCCTCCCTCCCTCTCTCTC
>ERZ1740065.843-NODE-843-length-17370-cov-12.116142_pt1 | contig 17370 bp, 19 predicted proteins | sample MGYA00581738_ERZ1740065 | MGnify/ENA primary metagenome ERZ1740065 (study PRJEB43018, sample SAMN04849749) | marine metagenome | isolation source: floating plastic debris | place: Pacific Ocean | collected 2008-09-01 | study: EMG produced TPA metagenomics...
TGAATCTATAGGATGTCTATCTATCATTGCTTTTCCTTCGTTTTGCTGCAGTGAGGATGTGATGCTGGCTGGTAGAAACATTGGAATGCTGGTGGGGGTTTTCACCATGACAGCCACATGGGTCGGAGGAGGCTTCATAAACGGAACAGCTGAGAGCGTGTACATGGCGATAAATGGAGACGGCAGCGGTCTGGTACACGTACAAGCACCTGTCGGCTATGCGCTGAGCCTCGTCTTTGGTAAGCTGCCGTTCCTTTGACCTTGACCGAGAAGTTAAACATCCCAAACAACTATTTTTGGACCAGAGTTGAGGTCTAATGTTTCTGCCTGGCAATCCGATTTGACTTTTGATTTGGCCGAGAACCAAACATGTGAAGATCAGCCAATGACGCGCAGGTCAAAGCTCTAAACGCTTTTGCTACCTTAACACTGACACCGGTGGCTATATATCAAGCGAAATGCAAAACACATTCTCATGTGAGATGTCAACCAAACAGGCCTTACTTTCACTCTTTTATGAAGCCATAGTAATAAATGCCCACTTCACAAAGCAGCTGAAACATAAATATAGATAATTAATGATACTAACTCAACTACAGCAAGCTCTACAACCCAAATCCCTGTTGGCCTAGTTTTAATGACAAGTCACTACACCCAGTGTTTGCTATAGCCCTATTATAACTCGAACATGTGGATGGTTCTTTGTTACAGGAGGTATATTCTTTGCGAAGAAAATGAGAGACTCAGGCTATGTGACAATGCTTGATCCATTTCAAGAGAGGTTTGGGCGCATGATGGGAGCAGCTTTCTTCCTTCCTGCGTTGTGTGGCGAGATGTTCTGGTGTGCGGCCATCTTGTCAGCACTCGGTGAGTACATCTGCATGTGATATCTTCCTGCTACAATGCTCGCTCCATGTCTGGTAAAAAACCAGCCAGTCATACCAGTTCCATCATCATCATCATCATCACACATTACCGAGGGACCAAAATTAAGAGCTGTTTGGTATTCGCTACCCCCGCCCCCCACCCCCCTTCCATCGAGGTTCCTTCATGGAAGCTCCTTAGCAAAAACCATGCGAGAAACTAATCATTTTTGTTTTGTTGAGCAAGTTACACAACCTACACTCTCACTGTCTAAGTTTCCCTTGGTTTACTAGGGCTTATTGGACATAGTGAATTGGAAACAATTATATAAGCTTGAGGGTACAATGAATTAAGTAAGTTTTAGAGAAGGCTGGTGGTTTTGGTGGTGACCAAACACCACTTGGCTCATTAGACTTGAACCCTAGATGTACCTCACGTGCAAAAACATGAGACAAATGCACATCGTAGATCACTCAGTCAGAGCATCCGCATTAGTCTCGCATGTCATCGCATTCAACCAATCGATCAACTTCTCTCTGAAATGTTAATCAGGTAATGAATGATTATATATTTGTAGGTTCGACGCTATCTATGGTCGCTGGCGTTGACATATGGATCGCAGTCTTCATCTCAGCCTTCTTCACTGTCCTCTACACTGTGGTGGGAGGTCTCTACGCCGTCACAGAAACTGATGTCATTCAGCTCTTTCTCATGATCGCTGGACTGGTGAGCTGCTCATACTGATCCAATGCAAATTAATTTATTTAAGTCATTCACTGCCAACAAAGCTATAAATTTTCTTACTTTCATGCCGACGGTAATGGGATGCAGAAAAGATTTACACATGTTTACAGAATGTCAAACTGACTTATGTGTAGGTGCTGGCAGTGCCGTTCGCTCTGGTGAACAACAGAGTCAAGCCTCTCTCCGAGACTTACTCGGAGCCGAATGGCGGCTGGCTCGGATACGTACGAGGATCGTCCTGGGGTTCATACACGGATTCTGCACTACTTCTTATGTTTGGAGGCATCCCGTGGCAGGTGAGGGTCAAGTGCTTGATTATAAATTTCCTACTGCAGTCTGCAGAACCGGATTAGATAACAACAGTCTAACGGCCGCGAAAATAGCGGCTAAAATGATTGGTATCATTGGAATTCGCTGTAGAAATTATGCCCATTATACCTTATACGGGAGTTGTCTTTCCATTGATGAGATCGCTATCACTATCATTAGATCGCTATAATTTTTTAATTGTTGATGACTTTGAAGGAAACACTAACATTTCTGTCACTATCAAATCCGGTTCTACAGTAGATCAATTTATCATACTTTTGCTGACTACCTTCTCCTGCCTGTAGGTGTATTTTCAAAGAGTGTTGTCCAGTAAAAATTCCAAGATAGCGCAGAGGATCTCATTCGCTGGAGCGGCAGGCTGCCTCCTCATGTCCATACCTGCTGTGGTGTTAGGCGCTGTCGGCTACTCAACTAGTAAGTCATGAAGTAAAATACATCAACCTTCCTGCAGAAGCTCCTAAGCTGTTGCATAGTAAAGACCTTGAACTTTGACCCTCAGTAGTAGTAAAGCTGGCACTCTTGATTCATCAGTAAATGACAGCCTTCACCTTCACACTCTCAATTGTCTGTCAGCCTCTCTCCACCTCCTGAGCCCTGGCCTACATACCATTCATCCTATATGAAATCCTAGAGAAACCCCTGTATCACATTGCCGTAGCAATAATGACTGTATGTTGTTCGGTTTTACTTTAGACTGGGCTGCCACAGAGTATGTCGGGCCACTGCCACCCGATAGCAGAACGATTCTACCCCTCGTTCTTCAGTATCTGATGCCACCTGCTGTCACTTTCCTTGGACTAGGCGCAGTGTCCGCAGCAGTCATGTCCTCCGCAGATTCTTCCATGCTCTCCTCGAGCTCCATGTTTGCCAGAAACATCTACAGGTTCATTTTCAGACCACAGGTAGGTATCCATCTAGGCTATGTGCACACAGGTGTGATTGGCTGCATGATTGCTAATAAAATACTTTACGATTACACCAGGCTAGCGAGAGAGAGATCCTGTGGGCCATGAGGATATCTGTGATAGTGTTTGGAATCCTTGCTGCCATCATGGGCTCCCTCATCGACACAATCCATGGCCTGTGGTATCTATGCTCTGACTTGGTCTATGTCATCCTCTTCCCACAACTCGTGGCCGTCATCTACATACCCTGGGTGAACTTCTATGGATCGGCTTCAGGTAATGCTCAGTGCCAAGATGTCACGACTTGCTTCGCAAAAAGTCGCGACGTCACATTAACATTTTATCAAAACTCATCAGCAACTCAGTGGCCAATTAAAATGTTGGCAACACGACTCCAAAATGGGAATTAACTGGATCAAGCCATCGATCAGTGTCAAAAATTTAATGCTGCATAAAGCTGAATGAGTCATTCTTGTTTTAGCCTACGTGGTGGCACTGCTATTTAGGCTGCTAGGAGGGGAGCCACTGCTCTCATTGCCAGCGGCCATCAAGTACCCGATGTACGACGAGGAGGCCGGCATTCAACAGTTCCCTTTTAAGACATTCACTATGCTCCTAGGATTTCTCGTCTTGGTATGCGTGTCCTTGGGCACCAACCATTTCATTAAAACGGGACAGTTACGTGACATCAAGGGAAATTCCCTCCAGTACCGACTTGATGCAGAAGAACCAGAGCCACAAGTAATTGTTGCCACGATTTCATCAGAGGAAAAACTTTAGTCTATTTGAAAGATTTTCGCTGTGATATTATCACATTAATATAGCTACAGACCATGGTACACTCTAGGTACTACCTTTTCTATATGTTTGTCTACATCTCTATGGAATGTGATTCCTCTTTTTCTATTAATCATATCTGAGACATATTTGTGCAATATTGACCAAATGAAAGCTTCGCTTTCAAAGAATTTTGTAAATTATCTTTAAATAATACAAATGCCACATTTAACATGCCAGCCTTGTTTTTTAGCTCCAACATAGTACACGCATGCCAAATATAGTTCTACTACATCTCCCTCCCCATCAGCAGTGATCACTGTACTTGGACTGTCCCTGACTGATGGATCTACTAACGTCAACAAAGCTAGTTTAGACTTGATGAGCTATGGTCTGCAATATCATGAGAAGACAACTTCCAATAGCCCGAATTAGTCGATCTACACTTCAGTGGCTTAGCTTCATAACCAACCTAGGTACCTGCTATCCATGTACATGGCAACACCCAGATCAGAGAGGTGTGAGATAGTACACAACGACAATCAAGGTAATCTGAAGACTGATATAGTGAAATGAAGGAGTGGGGAATATCAACGGCCGTTGGGAAGATATCACACCACTTGGTACTTCTCATACATTGGGATGACAACTCCAAATATGGGTACTTTCAGCTGAATTGCAGCAAGGAGATAAGATAAGCGTAGAGGTCAGTGTGGCCCAAGGTGAATTTTATTAAATTCTCAAACCCAGACACAAAAAACTGTAATAAAGCACATGTCTCTACATCAACTTCCCACACTGCACAACGCAATCATCAATATGCCCCATAGGCTGATGGTAGCAAGCCCACAGAAATCAGTAGATCTTACGGATTAGGGCTGGTGTCAATTACTAACATAGAAAAATTCCTAGGTACAGAATGCTCTGTGATTACGCACTGAATCCAGCCACAAAATTGCTAACAACTTCTTTGAGCTTAGTTTCGGTAGCCTCAGTGATAACGCCTGCCGTCCTGATGGTATCCAGCATGTCCTGGTGGCTGGCTCTAATGTGTTTCAGGAAAGCTTCTTCAAACTTGGTGATGGATGAGGGGTCTAGCTTGTCCAGGTAGCCACGAGCGCCAGCATAGATCACAGCCACTTGCTCAGAGACATCCATAGGCACTGCGAAACATGCATCACAAAACGTAACTAACAGTGCGATGAACTGCATTGATATACCGCAATAATTCAATGGTGACTAAATCCAAAAACGCTACTGTAGAACGCCACTGCAACGCCCCATTGTTGAATATTGTAGAACGGAATTTTTATGCGTGGAAAATATTTGCGTTCTTGATTCATCCTTAGTTATATATAATGACATCAAAAACAAATGCGCATTGACAATATTTGTGAACGGCTTGATCGCAAAAATTATCAATTCGCAAAATAATTCTGTTCTACAGTAGAGAGGAGATAGAGAGTTCTACAGTACTAGTTAAATTTTTGTGAAATCTTTCATCTTATCAACATTTTGATCATAATAATGAGCTCAGGTTGCAAGTCGACTTAAGCATAGAGGAGGCAACTCCCCAATTAATTAAACCAACCCTGTGGGGTAGGAGACTGTTACTAGTAGACACATGTACATGTAGAAAGAGTACACGAATACAGAGGTCAGCGGTGGAGAGAGGACATACCGTATTGCCCCTGCTTCAGGAGCTCTGTGAGACGGACTCCCTTGTTTAGGAGAGCTTGAGTGGAGGCATCCAGGTCGGATCCGAACTGAGCGAAGGCAGCCACTTCACGGTACTGGGCCAGCTCCAACTTCATGGAAGACACCACCTGAGGGAAGGAAATTAACTGCATACACAGCATGACCACATGGAATGGTAGTGATGATGCAATGGCCCGGCAGCGTTTACCTGCTTCATGGCCTTGGTCTGGGCGGCGGAGCCGACACGGCTGACACTGAGTCCCACGTTGATGGCTGGAATGATGCCCTTGTAGAAGAGCTCGTTCTCCAGGAAGATCTGGCCGTCAGTGATGGAGATGACGTTGGTTGGGATGTAAGCTGATACATCACCAGCCTGCGTCTCAATGATGGGCAGGGCGGTGAGTGAGCCACCGCCAAAAGCATCGCTCATTTTGGCAGCACGCTCAAGGAGACGGGAGTGAAGGTAGAACACATCACCAGGGTACGCCTCACGGCCGGGTGGACGTCTCAACAGCAGAGACATCTGACGGTAAGCCACAGCCTACAAACCAACATGGAAGTTAGCCATTTACCAGTATTACTTATCATCTTCAAATACTACACAGCAGAACATGAACATGCCTGCTTGGAAAGATCATCGTAGATGATGAGGGCGTGCTTGTTGTTGTCACGGAAATACTCTCCCATAGCACATCCGGAGTAAGGAGCCAGGTACTGCAATGGGGCAGCATCAGAGGCAGTGGCGCTGACCACAATTGTGAATTTCATCGCATCTGTGAAGGCAGACGGGATGCATGAAACGGCACAGATGGCAGTATGATCGGCAGCTTTTCATATGGTGGCGGCAGCGCCATCTTACCAGCATCTGTGAGACGTTTGACGAGCTGAGCCACGGTAGATCGTTTCTGTCCAATAGCTACATAGATACAGTACAGCTTCTTCTTCTCATCATTGCCGTCGTTGAACCTCTTCTGGTTGATGATGGCGTCAATGGCAACAGCGGTTTTACCAGTTTGACGATCGCCAATGATCAGCTCACGCTGGCCTCTTCCAATTGGCACAAGGCTGAAATACGGAGTCGGAGTCAGATTTCCAACAAGTGATGCCAATGGCTTATGATTGCATAAAGAAATAGTTCACACCTGTCCACAGCCTTGATACCAGTCGACATGGGCTCATCCACAGATGCTCTGGGGATAATACCAGGCGCCTTCACACCAACACGCGCTCTACCAGAGGCATTCAGTGGTCCTTTTCCATCAATTGGGTTGCCAAGAGCATCGACAACTCTACCAAGGAGCTGCTCGCCAACAGGTACGTCCACAATCGCACCAGTACGCTTGACAATATCTCCTTGCTTGATAAGCTTGTCATTACCGAAGACGACAACACCCACATTGTCTCTCTCCAAGTTCAGGGCCATACCCTAAAAGACATCAACGAAGACGTTATATAAGACATGTAAACCAATACTCGAACACTCAAAATTAGTTGCCATCTGTCCTTCATACTTTGAGACCAGAGGAGAATTCCACCATCTCTTCTGCTTGAATGTTGTTCAAGCCGTATACACGAGCGATACCATCACCAATCGACAGTACTCGGCCAGTCTCTTCCAAATTCGCCTGGCTAGACTGGCCAAGGATCCTGTCTTCCAGGATTGAAGAGACCTCAGCAGATCCAGCTGCAAAAGAGTACATGCATATTGTATTTTTTTATATATAGTTCTTCGCAACTTTCGACTGTGCACATATCACATTAATGCAACCGCCGAAACAACAACAGAACTTCCAGACATACCACTGGCTGCTGCAGATGACGTTGTGGAGAACTTTCTAGCAGCAACAGATGCAGCACCAAGAGCATTGACTGCCACCTGCAAAACAACGAACAACTGTGTCCATAAACGGCAGTCATCAATATTATGCAAGCTCAAAAGATATACAGCAGAGCTAGCGAGCATGTACAGATTATTAATTTCCCTGACCTTTTTGCACATTGATGGTACCTGCCGAGCCACCGATGTGGCAACTTGTCTTGTCAGCATGGTGTAGAGAGTTGCTGTACTTGCCGGCTCTCAGAAAAAGCAAATGGCGACTCAGAAGCCGGTAACTTGTTTGCGTGCCTCCGCTTATCCCGGCTGCAGGATTATAAATTAATGCAACATATAGATGTTAAATACAAAAATAAATTCATAAAATCGAATTAATAGGAAGAAATTAGATACGTTTTTAGGTTTTGAAAAATTATTACCATTATTACTCAAAGTCATGTGATTTGAATTAGGTCAATTAAGTCGACGAAAATACCTTGATAGTTTCCGCCCAAAACAGTCTTGGTTGCGAAAGTATAACAGCCAATACACAAGACTACAACTCTCAATCGGGATCAGTAGACGACTCCGGAGCTGAGAAAAGGGACTTGTCTGGTATTAGTAGTCGTTGTAGCGGGTACTTGACCAAAAGTTCATAATGGGTTGTGGTACAGTGTCCTTAAAAGGATGCCTGGCTCTAATAAGTTTGTTCTTCTGGGTAAGTACCAATAACCAGTTGTCAACAGCTGTACACATCTGTGCTCATCGCCAAGCTTGAATTTAGCCGGCACGTATTTTTTAGATTTGTGCAGTGGGTCTTATCGTTCTTGGATCCTATATCTTGGTGGAATATGGTAAGATTCAGGAGTTGGCCTCGTCTACTGACATACTTGTGCCATCTACGATCCTGATCGGAGCCGGTGTTTTCCTGTTCATTGTCGGACTTCTCGGCTGTGTTGGTGGTATGAAGGGAAGCAAGCCTGCTTTGGCAGTCGTGAGTAGTTTACTGATTTGTGATACTGACTTCTCCTTAGTGAACATTTGATGATTGTCAATCATTATCATCCATTTCAGTTCTTCATCCTGATGTTGGTTGTGCTGGTGGGAGAGGTACTGGCTATGGCTCTGGGATACCACTACAGTGGTGATGTACGAAAACCCCTCGAGTTTTCTCTCTATGCTTGCCAGTACTGCATGACTTAGTATGTATGTATGTATTTATATAACCTCATCTCTTTTAGATACAGGATAAGCTGACGAATAAAATGCATAATATGACCAAGAAATGCATCCTGGACCCCACGAGTGTTGACTGCGATGAGCTGAACTTCATCCAAAGCCATGTAAGATATCAAGACCACTTTTCATATTGCTTTACAGTATTCCTTACCTGATCTTGCTCTATTTTTAAACTTTTTGTTGTTCAGCATGAAGTCCATCTCTGATGATTAATCCTCTGGGATATGTGGTTCCAGCTGTCACCCAGTACTAATAATCTGTGTGGGGTTTTTTACCTGTAGTTTGAATGCTGTGGATCAGACAACTACACTGACTGGTTCAAGTGGTCAGTCAATGGTACCAACAGCACTGTGCCGAGTTCCTGCTGCAAACACAGCGGCTGCCTGCTGCCCGATAAGGACACCAATTCCACCATCGCTGCTGAGAACATCTACACTCAGGGCTGTGCTGACAAAGCCATCAATGAATTTAACGACCAGTTCATGTGGATTGCCGTGGGATGCATTGTACTAGCAGTTCTGCAGGTATGACTCCTGCTCTATCTAAACAATGAATCATTATTGGCTTGTTATGGGGTAAAGCTATGTAATCTCTGTCATGACCCGTCTCTCTTAACCATCATACAGGTTTGAACCATCAAAATAATTTCAACTCTCTGTTTCAGACTCTGGGACTGGTTTCGGCTTGCATAATGCTGTGTAGATCAAAGGAGACTCCATACTCACAGCTCGACAGTCAGGGCTACCGTGTATAGCCGCATACCGGCTCATTGCGCTTTTCTCCAAGCATGCTGCTATTCTCATATAGCTACCAACTATGAACAACTTAAGCCTATAGTACTGCAATGTCTTTCTACAATCATCTGTTTTTGTTAATATTAAATATAGTGAATAATCACAAAAATAGTGTTTGGTGGCTTTGAAATGAAAGTTCGGAAATCAAGGGTCATACATAGTTAAAAAAGATAATTGGCTTGTTCAATCTATAGATGGCACCCGCTAGACGAGGACCACCATTTTTCTGATGTGAGCCATCTCCTTGCGCAGCTGCTCTTCACTGAGTGTCAGCTTTCCTTCTAATACCTGTTTGCTGTTTGTCATGCTATCGTGTACAGTAGCAAATCCTTGCCGGCACTCCCGTTTGAGCTGTGAGAACTTGTCCTGCTGATCTCTCATAGCTGACTCGAAGGTGGCAATGAGCCGTCTCTCTAAATCCTACAAATATGGGTCAGTACTGTACGAGGAAGTGTGGCTTAGGTAGACAATGAATGCATCGCTATCTGTATGGATACCAGCTGACTTCTTTCAACCAGTGAACCATCAATCTTGGATTTTAGCTCGCCGATTTCATGCGACATTTGACGCAACGCTGTGTCCAGTCGAGTTTCCATCTTATCCTTAAAATCATCAATAATGATAATAACAACAATGTAAGTATGATACAAAAGGCCAACGTGATAATAACTTATTGTTTGAGTCACGTTGTGGGTTGGCTGCATCAAAGTAGAGGAGCATGCTGGTATTCCAAGCATGATATCAAGGCAAATTAATTACCCGTGGGTGTGAAGAGTCTAGACAATGCATATTACCAAGGAAGTGAAGATGTAAATTAATTTTTAAATTTGACAGGCATCTCAGTACTCCCAGATCTAGAGCATATTAGCGAGTTCTACAGACTTGATGCTACAGACTCGATTCTACTGGTTCAATTCTACAGACTAGCATCATCATGTCGTATGGTAAAACTTCAAAATGGTGGACATGCTGGAACGATAGCACAGTATAGTAGATAATATGTACTTACAAGCCTTGTTTTAATAATGGCATCTTGTCTCTCGTGTGTGATCGTCAGTTTTGTCAATGATTTTTCTCTTTCAGCCTCCTCTTTCTGCCCCATGACAGAAATTTTAGTGCTCAGGTCATTTACTGCTGCCCTGAAATGTGTTGAAGCTACAGAATGAGACTACGTATCATTAGGGAGGAGGAATATCTGCACATACTGATATTTCGTGTCCAGCAGATTGATTGCCGAAGCTGAACTGGCATCGCTTTTCTTCTCAGGCTCTCTAGATGACTCCATACCCCTGATAGGCTTCATCTGCTTTTGAGATGACTCTAAAATCTGGTGTAAGAGAAGACAATTCCATGAGATCTATTGCGGTTGACAGACTGGCTGAGAGCAGACTTTCTGACCTTGATTTCAAGAGCTTGTATCTTCTCCTGTAGTCTCTGATAACGATCCAGTTGCTGGCTGTTTGCCTGCCGTATTCCATCCTGGTGGCCTCTTTGGTCAGCGGCCAACTTTGATATTCCAGCGTCACACCTTGCAACACGTCCCCTGATGTCTGTGAGGGCTGTAGCCTGCTGTAACTCAAGGGTCTTGATATTGCTGGATGCAGCCGTCAGCACACCATCTTTGAGTCGTACCTGGTCCTCCAATACCTATGTACAGGTCAGGCTGTATATGGTAAAGGTCACAGCAAATTCTGTCCACCAGTGGTATGATGATTGTAATGAGCAGCATAGTGTATATGAGATGTGACGCAATGTGATGCTGCAATTTATACAACATTGGAAGTATAGACTTATGTGCATTGAGAAAGTAGACGAGAAAATAAATCCACATGCATATGGAAACTTCACATTACCACAACTGAGTCATAGTACAAAGATGAACTTATACAAAATATCAGCGCTCTAGGCCCTTACCTCATGTACAACATGTATCAAATCTCTGCTGAAAGTACACGAGTAATAACCACGTAGTGAAATGATTTCTAGATCACAGTTTCAAACACCCATAGCGTGGAAAAGAGTTAACACAAACCTTGATATCGCGATCTAGTTTACGAACTAGATCCGTGATCGATCGGATGTGTTCTTGCAACAGCTCCCTCTGACGTTTTTCGCCTTGCCATGTGCTGTGAGTCAGATTGAGATTGTCAACCACATCTTCTTTTATCTTCATCGCTTTGTCTTCAACAGTTTCATTCTTATTCACAACTATAACTATGGAGCAATCGTAGAAATACGTCTTCATGACTTACCAAGCAATGATTGGGCAGTGCGCTCTTGTGAGGATAATCTCTCCTCTAGGAAGTCTAATCGTGAAGTTTCCATGTTTCTGGGTGATGGAGGAATAGCAGCCATTCGCTGATTTAGTGACTGATGAGGTGGAGGTTTCCAGGCAGGTGACATATAACCACCTGAACCACCGTAGCTGTCGTGGTATGTCGATTTCAATTCTGGCAAAGCTGTACTGCCATCATTGACATGTGCTTGCTGTTGTTGAGGCATCGACACAAAATCCAAATGCCTGGACAATAGAACAGACTGGTGTAAAAAACTGACAACTCGCTGCAACAATTACCAGATAAATAACAAAAAGATGGACTCTCTCACAGATTCACTTGAAGTTTGTGAGCCATCACACTGAATAATACCTGTGCATGATAGCTACGATTCTTTACATAGTAGATTCAATGAGGTGTCGTGATATCCTTAATATAGTGTTTGGCCAGTTTGTTTCACATAGTATTGACTATGTTAGTATTGCCTTATCTTTTATTACCAGGTAACGGGTGACACCAGCACTGATATCATTCAACAAGCTCGTTGGATGTACTGTAGATTGTTTTATACAATCTCAGAGCTTGTTCTTGTATTGATTTCAAGCACCAGCCAGCCTGGATTTGGCTCGATCTAATATTTCCTGATTTTTCATGTGGATAATTTCACAGTGGGAAAAGAGGTATAAAATCTTATGGTATTTAAGCAAGAACCTCATCAGCCTTGGCCAGATCAACAGAAGTTAGTTTATGGTAGATATTGGACATCAGATATCTGATACATTACGGATGATATGTTATAACATTCCTTCTGTAGAAAATACGTACCATTAGTTTCGCCATGATTAGAGATCATCTCCTCACGTTTAGCAGCTGTTTACGCCCGCAACCATGGTGTAAAGGTCAAGGATAAAATCTTTTATAGGCCGAAAAGTTATATTCACACCGGGATTCATTGAGTGCGTTTATAATAAGCTTAACTACAAGTTGTTACCTGCAAAGCTTCCGAATTGTAAATAGGCGGTGAATCGTGTGATGAATTTTCTTCACACGACGAAGGATCGTTCAAGCGAGTAGGCGACCGACAGCCAAGGACTTTTACTGTAAGTACCTTTGCCAGAGCTATCTTCGTTCCCATTGTGTTCATTTATAGTATACAGTCATTGTAAGGAAATTACACTTTGAAGAACTGAGTAGAAATAGATGTTACTGTGAACCTACGGTCATACCATGTCCCCCATTCAACAGGTGGATTGCACCAGTTTTCCCAAATTTGTTTGACCATTAATCTTATCTTCTGACAATTTCTTACCGTACTTCAGTAGTCAGTCATAATACTTACACATGTTTTGAACCAGTTACATCCGTCGCAATGATCGTCATCATGCGTACGACGTCATAGAACTACTGTACAAATGGGGTCGGTCTGTCGTTAGAACGTGCAGGACGCTGACATATGTACATTTTCCTTCTGACTTTCTACTTGTAGCGTTATGCTGTGTATGCCTACTATCAGATCATGAAAGACACGCTACTATAAACCATAACATGTTGTTTAATGGTCTGTAGTTTGTTGATTTGCTGGCCGAACCACTTGTATCCTGTAGCATTAGAGCCAAAATAGTAGCTCATCCTTGGTCTCTGCTGCTTTAATTACCTAGATGTCTGTTCGAGTGGGGTTGATAGAAGGTATGCTAATGGTAGGCAACCTCGAGTAAAGTAAACATCATTCCCGATATCGGCATCAATTGGCTATTGTCTCGAGATATTTTACTTATTAGCTCTCCACTTTCTTGACTCAAAGGATCTATTGTAGTGTATTGGCTGATTACTGGTGATGAGGTAGCCTGCCTCGAACTTCCGCATGAGCAACTGAGTGAGGATTACCAAGCTACTAGTTGTACTAACATATCATCTGGACAGATATTGAACTGCCTTGCTGGCACTATGGCTTCCAATGGCGATGACACGCACCCATCTCTTGAGAACGGCAACAGTGGGTCAGAAGGTGAGTGTAGTTGGCATTTGGTCAGTTAACAGTGACACATTAGCTAGTGATGCTATGACTACCAGATCTAATACACCTATGCACTGCTTCACGTCTCAGTGCATACAAGTTAAGCCTATTTATTTACTAGTTTTGCATCGTTAGATCCGCTAAGGTGCTGAGAGACTTGTAATTACGTTCAATGACAACCTGCAGTGGCTGTTCAGTGAATGAGCCCCTACGCTACCCTCATAATGCGTATGTACAGGGGCGATATTAGGTCACTGCATTCATCTTCACTTTCTCCAGCGATAACGAAAAATTATCCAACAACCTTTCATGTGTATGGCGGCTAGCAAATCAAAAAGCTGTTTGCAACTTACTAGCCGACACTGGAACGTGGCCTCCGGGCTAATTTGATTAGCACTGTTGCTGATTGGAAAAACAGCAGTTCTAGTTTAGTCGCTCTCCCCTCTGCACATACTTTTATACTGTGACGTACGCAGCTGTAGTTGAAGTATGGGAGACCGTAGTATCGTTTGGTAGTTATATCCTCAGTTACTCTCTACCATCCTGCTATTACTCACCATGTGGAAAGGCTTTAGAATTGCAAATGAGAATGATTTTCTTCCAATTACCCCTTGTGAATGCTGATAGGTGGGGAGACTGTACATAGATGCACACTGAGAGAGAAGGGAACAGTAATAGACACTCCCTGTCCTCCATCGCACAACAACACACACTTGTTATTATGAAAATACATACTGTACTCAGGGCGAAAGTTACCATTTCCGACTGACCTGCAAACAAACAAGATGTTTAGATTCCGATTTATACACCGACAGACTTTGAAAAGGTGGACAAACAAACTCAATTGTGCCGACAGAATGGGTTATAATAATGCAGTGCGTGCGTGCAGCCGTCCCGCACCATTCATAACTTGCAACTCGACATGGAGGTGGACATGGAGGGTGCGGGCGTGGAGCCTGCTCCGTTAGACCGCGGCAGCGGAACGTACGACAGTTTGAGGAGGAAACGTTGTCTGAGGCGTAGAAATAGCCACGTCGCCATGAAGTACGATAAGAACCTCCGCGAACGTAGGTGGCGTTGTTCAGATTGACACGGGTCTATGTATCAACTCTGACTCATGCGCTGTGAGGACTGCAGTGTATTCAAACTTGTCCTTCTTTCTCGGTGTTGACATCGCTCTCTCGAGGAGAGTCGATGAATCACATTAAGAGCTTATTCCGTGTTATCTAATGCCAGCTGAGTTTAGTCACCATATCAATTGTTATCACCCGCAGCCTGATGATCATTGTTCATCTGTCCATTGTACTCCATGGTCTGTATAAGTACCATGTTACTGATGTACTAATTATATGCAGTATTGTAGCTCTACTAATATATCCACAGAACTGAACAGGAGTATAAAAAGAGTCAGTAGATATAGCATATGGTCGAAGGATATAGCCTAGGGTCCAAATATTGGAGTGATGCTTAGAGACTGACTTGCTGGAGAGGTTGAGAGTATGACGGCTTTGTTTTTGGCTCTATGAAATGGTTAGATATTAGGATAAGGGTTGGCGTGTTGCTACCATCACCATAGACTGAGACAGCCCTGATATCACTGCAGTCATCTAACGGGTGGTCACCATGCAGAGTCATCCGGAATGCTTCCTGTACAGGAGGTTTGCAATACCAGGAATTGTCTGCCCATGATATTTTCTTACGAAGTAGAAGATGGGATTGTCTGCTCTTGATTGTGAACGAGCAGTGCCAGGGCTGTATGCGAGTTGACCCAAGAATAATGCCGAGAATATGCCGTCTGTCAGCTACGATTACGATGAGCCCGGGATGAATTCTGCCCGCACAGCTGCCATTTGTCCGCTGCTACGTTATGACCTGCCTCGGATTGCCGAGCGTGGAGGAGCGAGAAAGATGCTATCTACAGAATGAATGAGATCAGTTTCCTGCTACTGTGATTAGGATGTCGAATGAGTGGCTGGAGTATTCTCAGTGGTGTGAGATGATTTGATGAGACCCTAAACGCCTGCAACGGCTCTCTGCTCAGTCTGTCTTTCAATGCAGGCCTGTGCCTTCACTGCTGATATGTTTGTTCTAATGAGAGATCAATGTTTTGATATGCTTGTGATGGTGTCATGCCTTGAGTGGCTTTTCATGAGGTAGCTGCATTTGGAACACGGCCTGTGGAGAGAGTAGAAGCAGGGAGTAGAAGCAGAAGACGCTACGGATATCTCCCAGCAGTAAGAGGAGAGGCTGCCAGAGTGCTGACGCAGTCGACCGTGGATAACCGAGGACGAGAGGACTATAATGAGCTGCCATTGATGACTAGATCACTGCTCATCGATTGAGAACAATACTCTCTCGGGACATCTTTGATCTCGAGATTCTCTGTCATTACTCAATACTTCATTGACATCGCTGTCACAGAGCAGGCATTGCGGAATTGCCTCCTTGGAGCGGACAGTAGAAGCAGACTCCTCAATCCATCACTCCGCCGTCTGCTGCGGGCTGCCAGCAGGTATGGAAGAAGAGGTGTTTGAAGAGGAGTTGGACTGCCACGATTTAAAGATTGGATTCATTGACGGATTGTCGAATCAGCATATCAATAATAACTCTCATCCGTTCAATCGCAGCAGAACATTGGATAGTCTTCAGTCTCCAGTAAACGGCAGCAACGGTAGCCACAGCAGTGGCTTGCCTACCAAATATCCGTACCACAGGACCAACTCTCTACCACGTAACTCGCTCACGAGTCCAACTCAACATTTCTCATTCTCGTCTCCAAATGGGCGATCGCACAGCCCATCTCCCAGCTGTAGCTCGGATAGCTCGTCCTGGTTTCGAGCCACGTTCAGAGCGCCCTCTGCATGTAGGTAACATAAATATCCATCTGGAAATGGGGTTTGTTGGTGTTTTTGAGACCACGTATTTTGTGACAGCAGTACACTGTCTCAGGTGTTGATTTCTGCAGAGTCCAGAGGATATGAGTCAAGAGTGCCAGTCTACAGATGTTGTTTGTTAATTGGCCGATGGCTGTGTATGCAAAAGCCAGCCTGTGTATCTTTCTGATCTTTGTGTCTGCTCTCACTGTCTGCACAGTTTGGAAATGCTGCCAGCTGCCCACTGTCTGCGTCTGCCACCGTCCTGCTAGTTTTCGCTGTTTCATCGCTCTTGATCATTCTTCATCACTCTCAATTCAACAGTGGAAACTTTCTCTCCGCTGATGCAGCTATGCTGTGATCGATCAGTGACAGGTCTGTCTCATGCCGACATACATGTAGATCTGTGTATAGATGCGCGTGTGCTCCATGTCAGTTGTACGATGTTCGCCTCCCCCTACCCATGATTTATGGTCTGTCAAGTCCAACTCACTTTTGTCAATCCGTATTCAGCGTTGCGCCGCACACGCATCAGTAAGTGTGTTGTGATGATGATGCGTCAGTTGGCCGGTCGGAATTCCGGGGTTCGGTAGTTAGATTGCTATCGTTCATTCTCAGCAGACTACTAGCGTCGGATTCGCTCTACTCTCCGTCATCAGACGTAATAATCTCCATCTACTAGTCCTTGTTGTCGCCATCTTCACACCATCGTAAGTGGTATTGGAGCTTTGTCTGGCTGAGGGGCTGTGAGGTGTTTTTGTGTGTGTTTGGGGTGTGAGTTTGTTTAGTTGGATGGTTATGTTGGACAGGTTGCAACTATCCTTGCCCTCATCATGATGTGGTTTGTCTCTGCCAGCAATGAGTCAGAGAAAGTAAAGCATGGCTCGTATTGAGTCACTACGATCAGAGAACGGGAGACAGCCAGAGATTGGGAGTAAGAGGGAGCAGGAGAGAGTAGGAGGGAGCAGGAGGGAGTAGGAGTGAGCAACAGGGTAGAGAAGTGAGCAGAAGTGAGTAAGAGAGAAAAAGAGACAATAGGAGAG
>ERZ1740065.844-NODE-844-length-17367-cov-12.089244_pt1 | contig 17367 bp, 18 predicted proteins | sample MGYA00581738_ERZ1740065 | MGnify/ENA primary metagenome ERZ1740065 (study PRJEB43018, sample SAMN04849749) | marine metagenome | isolation source: floating plastic debris | place: Pacific Ocean | collected 2008-09-01 | study: EMG produced TPA metagenomics...
GTTTTTTTCTTTTTTTTCGTCTTGCGTGTCGTTCCGGCCGCCCCCCCTCGCGCGTATACCTTGGGGAAATGAGCTCGTAGCAGACAGTGGCCGAGCGATGGCTGCCACTGCAACTTCCTACCGTTGTGTTTGTTCAAGTAGAATCGGTTGAATATTTCCTGATACTGCGCCATCTGTATTACAAACAAGTGCAGCCATTGGATACGGCAATTGCGTGAAGCTGCTGCTACTGGGGTGAGAGATGAGAAGTACAGGTTACCTCAGGAAGTAAGTTGACAGCCATAGCGGGGTAGGATGGCCAATAGCTGAGCATGAGCACATTAACTGTGAGATCCATACCACCAGGAGCTTGCCTCGACTCCATGTGCTGCTTGAATGACGACATAATGTCCTTAGATATCTCCATGTCTTTGAACATACCCTCCAGTTTACTGGTAAAGCCAGCGCCGCATTCTACATCACCGAATCAGTTGTTGTCACGACACCGCATTGAGGTACGTACACATTCAGCATCCATCTGCATCGACAAACCTTGCTTTAACTTGGACAGCATTGACTTCTCAGCGTCAACTGAGGCACTTTTGCCGAGAAGAAGTCTCTTCGCCAAATCTTTTTTATAAAACGCCTCAAATACATCCTTCCCTGCAGCGATGATATCAGACCGATACAGCAATACCAGTCAAGCTATGACTGGGAATAGACACCGTTAACTGGATACAGACCGTGAATAAACCTGAACAACACCATTATCTTATCCAAGGTCATCTCAAGTTCATCTTCCGTTAACTCTTTGTTGCCTGCTCGCAGCTTCAGATCAACATACCTACAGAAACGAAGAGCCAAATTTGACGTGAATCCACTTCCCTGCATATTGCACAGGAGTAGATAACTCCGAAATCAACGTTACTTTGCTATGAGTTCGGCTGGTTTGTTCTGCCTGCGATTGATGAAATCTTCAAAGGCATCCTTCCTCTTGTTCAGGAATGCCTCAGTCATGTGAAAACACTCACTGACAACCTTGTCTATCTTATCTTTAAAGTCTAGAATATAGAGAAACACATATGGCAGTCATACCAAAGGTAGATGTATCACATCAGCTGTAACGTATCACTCCGCCTATCAGTAACACAGAAAAACAGAGCAGTCATACTAGAGACAGATGTATCACTCTGCCCATTGGTAACACAGAGAGCTACTCACCAAGGAGACTCTGCACCAGGTTCTTATCTTTCTCCACATCACCAGCCGGGTTGTTTACCAGCTCTGTTCCTGCCATTTTCACATATTTGCCGAATTCACTGGCCAACTCAGCGAGGCCATTATCGGCGCGCTCAAAGAGTGAGTACATGAGTGACATGTCTGCTAGCCTGTTATCCGACATCAGCTGGCTGAAGCCTCGAGTGAGCAGTGTCTTTATGTGTTTCTCAATCAGGTTCCTTTCCACGAGTACAATCAATTCCTTCCTGTCGAAAGAAACAGCTAGTGAGTTTCATTGGCTGGACCTTACAGTTATTGTTAGAATTGTACCGTACTAGTATACCCTCACACAGTTTGTTTGCTTTCTTCACACTGTGTGACAACTTTTCTTTGCTCCGCAAAGCATCGTATTTCTATTCTCAGAGACAGGAATAAACCCTATCTACCTATTGTTACCCAATCATAGCCAGACTTACTTGGTGCTGCAGTCCAAGTAGTGAGTAAGTCGGGCCAGTTCCTCAGCCAGCCTCTGACTGACGTGAGACAGGTACTGAGGCACCTCGAGTTCCAGGCTCAGCCTCTGACCTTCCTGCCTGTACAGTTCATCTGTGGCCGTGAGAAACCGGCGCTCAAACACTCGATCGTATATCTGTGACAGACAAACACTGACCCTACTTCTCTGCTTTCGATAACAACAATGCATAGGTAATGCACTGGTGGGATAGGTGGGAGACATGCCAAAACTTACCTGCAAGTCTGAGAGCATACGCAGCAGGTTCTTCAGTAAGCCTCTGTCGACAGTTTCCATTTTGCGCTCTCGCTCGATCAGCATAAGCAGACCGTCAATGAGCCTCTTCTCCACCTTGGCTGGCGTGAGTATGTGAATGCGGAACAGCTCCAGGCCCATATCCCTGCGATAACATGCTTCACATATTCACATCAGCTCTCAGGGGCCAACACAGCAATGCTGATGGTAGCATACTAAGGATCCTGTACACCCAAACTATCAGGGTAGCCTTGGTTATACCGGTGAGAGGCATGAGCTGATGTCAGGTCAGAATGTAAGAGTTTACAAAAAAGAAACTTTTTAGAGCTGAACATGCTTGTAAGGAGGTTTTTTAGTTTCCCACCAGACCCTCCACAGCTAATTGCATGCAGCTGCGTGATATACCCTCATACTTACCATATGGAGGAGACGTGGCTATTGTGGAGAACATAACTCCTATCCAGCGCCAGAAATATGCTGCGTATTAGCAACTGTAAATTGGACAAAGTTAACGGTGACACATCAGAAACAAAGTACCGCTAGACAATAAATGATATATTGTAACCCACCATCTGTTCACAGTGGCCAGCCCAACATTGATTCATGAGCTTAAGGAACTGCTCGGTGTCGACCGTCTCCACTACGAACTGATTGAGGCAGGAAAGGACATAGGCCTCACACACTTTCTTCAAATTGTCATACAACTGCGCTGCCATGTTGTGCATGCATAAGTTTGATACTGTCTGAAAGTTTCGAAAGAGTTCAATACAAAGTGTGCTACCATCAGGTATTTCGTCATGACTGGTTGTGATGGATACCTGATATAGCTCTTCAAGGCTGGAGCTCACTGATCTCTTTTGATGAATTGCGTCCACAGCCTCTCTTAACTTGCTCCATGCTTCTTCTTGATAGTTGGGTGGAAGCTGCGGTCGTGCTAGAGCGATAAGACATACCAATTGGTGGCCACACAGCAACACTCACAATTTCGAATCAACTGCAATGACCTTAGTAGAAGAGGAACTTTTACCTTTGAACCCTTTGACAACAATCTTCTTCGTTACAGGTGCATGCTTGTTGTTCCCACTATGACTCAGTTTGGTCGACTGTAGACTTTTGCTACTGAAACCATTGTTGCCCCCATGACCACTTCCAAGGTGGTCGAAGTTTGATGGTTTTTTTTCATTCATAGCTTTCGTCAACCTCAGATTTACCTAATGCATTTCACCTGCTACATCCAAATGGAACTTGTACAAGCCAAGTACGACTACAGCCGGAGACCATCAGCACGTGAAGTGTTCAATCAGACTCTTTCCATGAAACACCAACCGTCTGAAGGCTACTACGAGATGAGAATTTTATCAAGATCAGTTCTGGAACAGAGCTGTTTGAAAGCACGATTTAAATCAAATTAACGACGCATACTGCAGAACGTTACTTATTCACACGACAGAGGACGGACCACACTCGTTGTTGGTTTTATATCGCCTTTACGCAAAACCTGTGACGGAAGTAATACTATTGCGGTGCAAGAGTAACTCTTCGAGCGTAATTCAGTATGGAGTCTGATAAAAAGGATTAATTTTGCAAGGAATAATGAATAGAATATCTCTTAGCGTCTAATATTATTTTTACTTAATAACTATGGCCATTTTCCTCCCTAAATCAGTTGAAGATTCCCTCGATTTCGGCCGATAGACCAATCCACTCGACAGTTTCCTCAACCCAGAGCCAGACGTTCAGGTCTTTGCCAGAGCCGTATAGGACTCCGCCTCAACCGGTTTCTCTCACGAGCTTGAACAACCGTCATAGACTACTAGTGCTTCATCCAACACATGTTTCTAAGATCAGATTCCTCTCAATAACATCCGTTGTATGCATTTGCTTGCAGTTGACCTCCCAAGTCAAATCATATGGTAGTTGAATAGCAGTACTAAATGACGTTTTGTGGTGGGTCAAGGTTCCATCAAGGAAGCCAATCTCAGATAGTAAAAATACATGGTTGAAGGTGAGAGGACGTTGTATTTCCACTTTATTCATTTACGCAATGAATTGATATCTGATGGGAGTGACTATCTCGGGTTTTACATCCCTAGTGCTGACAAAATGAGCGGAACGTGGTCCAACTGGTTGACGTTTGGTTGACACTCGTTCGCCCTTAGCCTTGGCCTCTTTCCTCTTCTGATCGTTTTCCTTCATTCTCTTTAAGAAGTCGAGTCGACAATTCGAATGTTTGATGTGCTCGACACGTACATTGATCTTCTTAGCAATGATTCGGCCACTGTCAAATGAACAAACCACAGAGTATCAGAGGAGTAACATTTGCAGTATAATAATGCCAGATGAGAGGAGCAACACCATACCGTACTCTTTTGTTGACCACCACACCGACAGCATGCTTTGTCACATTGAACACACGACCAGTTCTACCATGGTAAACTTTGTGTGGCATTCCTTTTTGAATAGCTCCATCTCCCTAAAGGTAAAGGAAGGCAGAGCTGATGATTGTCTCCTTCAGTTCATAGGATGCACGAAAAAACCTATAAGCTCAGGTTCATAATGAGATTCACTAGCCTAACAAAAACATTCCCCTATCCCTAGTGTTCGAGGAATTCATCTCTTCGCACAAGCATTACCTCAATTTGGACAGGCTAAGCTCACATTCAGATATCTATCACCAGCAGTGATCGAGGCGCAGATCTAGACCTTTCCCACAGTCTAGTATGTACAGCGTTAGTTGAATATACAACCCACTCGGCCATCTGAGTGGTACGCCTCGCCCTCCATCGCAGTGATGGCTACCATAGAACATGAGAAGTCCTATTTTACAATTTTACTGATGCTCTCACAGCAAAGTGCAGACGTCTGAGTGTAGCTGTGGATTTTATCATTCAAGACTATACATTCCGCCTGTGGGGCGACAAGGAGGCCTATCCAAGTCTTTGATAAATAAGCAAAGGATATGGTGAATAGCCATATGATCTTTGAAACCAGAGTGATTAAAACAGGGGTTTCACTACTTGTTGGAAATTTCCCACCACCGACCGACAGATTCACAAACACTCACACTGCATACCTGGTAAAGGCAATAATTGTAACTCAGCTTAATGAAATTTAACTGTAACCATCTCTTATTAGTTCCACAGTAATATAACAAGTATATCGAACATATTTCGATACCAAAGCCAACCATCACAACATCCCCCTCACTTATAACCATAGATGACCAGTCACCCATACTTCTGTGACCCTCCAGTAATTTTGCTGCCACAATTTAGAGCTGCAATCGCTGTTATTGGTCACCCAATGTTCTCCTATGCTTTGTTGGGTAGATATTGCTGGGCTCAAATATAACTAAGTAGGGGGGGAGGGTTCTGAGCTATGGCTAAAACTGGCTAATGGCTGAAACTGAATATCCAATAAAGCTGTCATCCATGGTTGTGACACAAGTTTTGAAAGAAGGTTGTAGACTCATAATATATGCCTGTCTACCCTGTACGTTTAATGATCAGAGTGTAGTTTACCTTGACATCGACGTAGTCGCCAACTTTGTAAACCTTCATGTAACGAGACAGGCCGGTCACGCCATGCTTCCTGAAGTCTCTGCTAAACATGTAGCGCGTACCGCGCCTATATCCTTTCGTGTTAGTCATGGTGCCTAAAAAATTATGAGATAGCTATAACACGACGATATGAAGAAATAACAACAGGATACTGTGCAGAGGGTACAACGGCAATAGTAGGGGAACGTGAATATGATCGGGCCACGTGAAAAACAAGGAGAAACAGTTTGATGAGAATAGCGCAATTTCGGGTACTTCAGGTTAACATTTTACTTGCTCAATTGGATAACATAGCCATAATATATAAAAATGCAGCTTCACAACCAGACGCGAGACTGTATGAGTGATAATACGAGAGACATTTCAAGTGTTCATACCGGATTCCAATGGCCACCAGAGAAAAAGAACTCTTGGCGATATTTTACGAGACTTGTCTTAAATAAATGCTATTTTGCATTCTTGCGAGTATAAGACATTTAATGCTATGATATATTAATAAACATAATTAAAAATATTTATATATTACGATTAAAGTATTATTAACATCTAATACGCTGTAATAGCATATATCCTTGATCTGAGACTAGAGTTGAATATCCTTCAGAAATGCCGGAATAAATAATAATGTAAACAACTCACTCATGCTACTCCATCATCAAAATGCTCTGATTTTCTTCATCTGCTCAGAATTAGACGTTAGCTTGATATGGTACGTCTTTCTATTACTTGGACCGTAGTTATAAAAAGCTTTACAAAGCATTTACACCAGCTATGTATGTTCTAATTACACTAGTTGGTCGAGGCGTTTGCATCCTGCTTACGTACGTCACTCTCTACTCTACTCGTCTAACGTTTGCGAGTATCGTGATCTAACGTATGTTCCTGTGCTAATCTGTTGAGACTGGCCTACGAGTTGTAATATGATATGTTAAAGACTTGGAAGAGTGCATCAATTGCTTTATAGCCCAAATGTTTAAAGTACCACATCCTGTTTGCCTAACACGTTATCATTTTGGGGCGGAGTAGCCTTGTTGAATGATTTCCTGTTGATTATGTTTTTTGTATTTTATTTACTTTAGGGTGCTGGAGCCTCTCGTCTAGTTGAGGATATCGGAGAAAGGTTCCCTAATAATGAACACTTCTTTGGTTTAGTAAACGTATGTCGCATAACATGCATTGGGTGTGACCGTATTATTGAGCGTCGTTTACGATATGTTTGAGTTATGCTTCACTTTATCTTGTAGTTTGGAAATACTTGTTACTGCAATTCCGTGTTGCAAGCATTGTATTTCTGCCAGCCCTTTCGAGAGAAAATACTAATGTACCGACAACAGCAGAAAAATAGCAAGAAGGAGACACTGCTTTCCTGCCTCTGTGATCTATTTTATACGATTGCAACTCATAAGAAAAGAGTGGGGAAAATAGCGCCGAAAAAATTCATTTCTAAACTTAGAAAAGAAAATGGTGAGATAATGCTCAATGGATTCAATGTGGCCAGCAATGTTGCTGCGTTATGATAAAGTTGGTCTTTCTGTTCTTTAAGAGTCATTTGACAACTTCATGCAGCAAGATGCACATGAGTTCCTGAACTATTTATTGAATACTATTGCTGAGACAGTACAAGGTAACGTCGACTGATTTAATCCTCCTAGGTTTGCCTCTTTCCTTGCAGCCTTGCTGAACTCCTCTCTCTTACAGGTGATTCCAGAGACTCCTGCTCATCATCGAGGTCGAAGGACGAGACAGGAAAGAAGCCAACTTGGGTGCACGAACTGTTTCAGGGTACACTGACCAATGAGACAAGATGTCTCAACTGTGAGACGGTATGTTCAACTCTAGTATAGAAACCAGAGACCCGACTGGCAAATGGCAAATCGTGGCCCCATAAAATCCGTCAAGAGACATATAGAAAACCATTGAGAGTAAAGTCTTGCTGGTGTATACTTCCAAGCCCTTGGCTGTACTAATACCAAGATGTAATGTCACTGGATGTGAAACTACGGAGCACACAGCCAGCCATAGGATTCTATACTAGCCTAGTTCTTCTATATCTATGTCTATGGTCCGACTCAATTGAATTTATCGATTGACGACTGCCCTCCCCCTATGGTGTGCGGAGAGATAGGATTAAAAGCTAACTAACATCTCTACTAGTGAGTCAAGTTAAAGCTTTAATAAGCTGTTAGCCAGAAGTACGAGTGTATTATCATGGCAATAGGTCTGGTCTCGAGGCTCCCTTCATATTTTTACAATAAGATCAAATGTATGAAGTGGCTGGATTTCAATATCACTGTTGCGCACACAAACTTTATATGCGCACACGATTATCAGGGCTAATTAAAGACCTCATTAGATAGAGTTCAATGCAGTTTACATGAAGCGGGTAGTCCTACAGGTCAGCAATAAAGACGAGGACTTCCTTGACCTCTCCGTTGACGTGGAGAACAACACATCGATAACACACTGTCTGCGCGGTTTCTCCAGTACAGAGACGTTGAGGAGCGAACACAAGTACTACTGCGAGGTATGCTGCAGCAAGCAAGAGGCTCAAAAAAGGTGAGTCCTCAGGCTAGACGCGGACCTCAGTCTGAAATTTGGAGTTGTCTTCTCTTCATATTTTCTCATCAGGATGAGAATTAAGAAGCTTCCACAGATCCTGGCGCTGCATCTTAAACGGTTCAAGTACGTGGAGCAGCTACAGCGCTTCACCAAGTTGTCATACAGAGTTGTCTTTCCTTTTGAGCTGCGGCTTTTTAACACGGTAAGTACTAGTCTCTGCGCGTGATGACGCCCCTGCTCTTTATCACTCTCTGCTCACCTCTGCCATGCGTTGTTTCCTAGTCTGACGATGCCTATAACCCAGAGAGGCTGTACGACCTGGTAGCAGTTGTGGTGCACTGCGGCATCGGCCCCAATCGTGGCCACTATATCAGCCTGGTCAAGAGTCACGGTCTATGGCTTCTCTTTGATGATGACAATGTTGACGTGAGTCCATTACTTCCTCCCTCCACTGATTCGTCTTCCACATCAGTCACTGGGGTCCAGACCGGCAATGAGTCACTCGTCTGTCTCATGGAAATTTAAATTCTACAGACAATCATTGGAAGATGAAGTTGAGTGAGAGCTTTATTTGAAGGAGGTTCACTATTGATCATTGTCTAATGTGGGAGGGGTTATGTTACCGTATCGCTTCACCTATTTCATATCTGCAAGTCACAACGACTGCTGAATTCCACACTCTCACTCACTGCTGATAGACTTGCAAGCTCAGCTGATTTTTTGCTCTGGAATTCCTCCCTGGAATTCCTCTGTGACTGATGTCTCCTGTCAGCGGCTGTTTTCGCTAATTGAACTTCCATTATTATTGTCCCACACTGTTTTTCATTTCATCACAATCATAAATCTCATCTCGCTGCGTATTTTAATCAGAACCAATTCCCGTTTCCGCCTGTTGTTGATTTGATATATCGTAGCTGACACTGCTCGACCACTGACTGTAACCAAGTTGTTAGTCAGCCTAGATAGGCACAGCGGCTGAGTAGATGAGGACAATGTGGGGTGCATGCACTTATCTCAAGTGCTGTCTGTACTGTAGAAAGTAGAGGCCACCCAACTGGAGGATTTCTATGGTCTCACGTCAGACGCTCAGAAGGGTACCGAATCGGGCTATATCTTATTCTACCAGTGTCGCGAGTGAACTGTAAGTTCTCAGTCTACGGCCGCCCACACACATGATATCCATTGAACTCTTACTTCTGTCTGTCCGTCTGTCCGTCACGAGCCTACTGATCATCGTTACCTCTGCTGCCCTCTATCTCTCTGAGCTGCCGACTGTGATCAGTTCGCTTTATATTCACTCATCATTATCTACTACTGCTATCATTGTCACTGATGGATGTATTCCTCCTTTTATTTTTATAGAAAATATATGATAGCACACTTGATTATTGGAGTTCTGTATAGTTACCTGGCTGCAGGCATGGGATACTGTTGCTACTCGTCCAATCAGCTACTCTGATACATAACTTTGTTATCTAGTCTGGTAATGGTCAATTTCATCTGCACTAAATCCGTGTAAAATAGTCTGAACCGTCTGCTCTCTATAGCATGGTGGGATGTTGTAAGCCTCAGATGGGGCAAGCCGTTTCAGCAGCATGATTCAGGCCACAGATCCTGACATCGAACAGCGTGCCAGGAGCCACTACCTGCACTGGGTACACAATGCCTTGAGCGACCCACTCGACCTGGTACTTAGTACACCCATCCAGCACGTTGTATTGTATTCCCCCTCTGATACACGACGGTCCCAATGGTGACGTGTCCACTCTGCCCTCTGCTGGAGACCCAGTTCCATCTGAATCTATCTCTGGAGCAGCGTTTGCTATGGGCTCAGTCTCCTCCCCGTGTCCTGCTGGGATCTCAGTCTCCTCCTCATCTCCCGCTGGGATCTCACTCGGACCTTCTTTGGTTCTATGCTTTGGTGGCGAGTCTGGTTCGTCTCCTCTGTCTTTCGTAGTTTGAGCGTTTGCAGTTTCTGCATCAGGGTTGTCTTCTCCTGGACACTCTAATGCTAAAAGGTAGACGAGTCCAGTAATGAGACCAGGCCCCATTTGAATGATTGACCTGCTATTTCTCTCCCTTACCTCTAGATCGATCGACAATGAGCTCCAGCCATCTGGAGTAGTAGCATCTGCCGAAAGAGTTTTCCAGACGTATGTCTATGCAAGCCTTAAATGCTTCATACCCTGAGTCACTGCAACATCAGCCGATTCTCATCAGGCGCATCTCAAAACATCATTAGACTGGTATAACAGGATGACTAATACGACTTTGAAATTCTTCACTCTCACTGCCATCTCTCACTGCGGGGCCCCATTTGTCACGCGATCACACGGTGGTTGGGTGATAGATTGTCACACCGATTGTCAATCTTTCACTATGATTACACTAATTAACAAACACTCACCTGCATGACACCTGCACGCCTCCGTTACCATCGCTGGAAAGCACTGAATCCAAGCAGTCATAGAAACTGTCGTGGCATTCGTTGTTGAACTCCTCTGAGATGGGTTATAATCATGTCAAGCTGACGCTGATGCTGTAGGCATCTGGTAAACTCGTGTAATTACGGTAGGCATCAAGACTTACCGTTGATGTCACATCTTTCTTGGTTCAGTCTGTTCAGGACCGTGTCAATGGCATCAAGAGACGATCTCAGTGAGTCTGCGTCAGTCTTAGAGACTTTGGACCGGTAATAACACATCGAGATATCTTCAACTCTAAAATATTTGGGTGCAGATACTGAGTGACTGTGCCTCCGCAACCATTGGCAAAACCAATCAAATGGTATGATATATGGAGATGTCAAATTTTTATGGCTACCATCCAATTCTGAGAGCATTTTTTGGCAGAGAAATCAAATATGTCTGCTTGTTTGACTGGACTAGCTATTGCATTTCTACTCAACATCAGCAGTGGCCTCTCTAGCCATGTTGAAAGACTAAAATAGCACAAACAGTACTGTATCGGGCCAACATGAGTACTGTTCAATTGGCGATATCTCATGCCTCACCCATGTACATACTGTACTGTAAGATATATACTGTACGTACCCTAATCTACGTACCCCACTATACGTACCTTGAACAAAGAGGAGTATCACTTTCCGCTAAAGGTACCAGGCACTCATCGCTCATCAACTCTCCTCTCACCCCTAAACCTGTTATATTTAATAAAATTGATGTAAATACATAACACATTAATTGATAATTTGTTGATCAATGCTGCTACATGGTATGATCAATGGAATCAGAGTATTTCTCCACAGTTTCTACTCACCGCACAAGACAAGGACCAACGCTGCTACTCTGGCTGGCAGCATCTCTGTTATGATCAGTTCCTCAGATCATTGTGGCTCGCCTATTCTTGTGCTGCGCCACATATACCTCCGTCTGCCAATAACTGCGCTGTCACCAACGGAATTTATGGCGCTCAGTCAGCCGTGCAGCCGTAACTTTCCTCTCCTAGGCAATTATCATCATCATTGTCAAAAACTCTTCCACCTCCGCCCCTTGACAGTGTATCAGCAGACTTACAGATCTGTATTTTACCGTATCAGATCATTGTGTGAGAAATTAAAGACCGGACTATCCTCTTCTCTGACCTCGCTCAAGGTCAGCTAGAAATATGGCTGTGTTTATCGGAGCCGGAGAATGAAAGCGGAGAAGCAGTCTCTTCGATTACTCACGTTGTGAGTGGGTGGATGGGCTGCAATTCCGATCTATCTGATGTCATCGTTACAGTCATACTATACTATATCAAGTGTTGTGGTGATGGAGGGAAGCAGCAGCAGCCTAAACACGCACGTACATTGTATGTACACGTGTTAGCAAAGCTCTGATCCTACCATGTATAGTTTCTGCCACGATACATTTCTACCCCCCCTCCTCTACTCTTCTATTGGTTCTGTGTCTAGCTTCTTCCTCTCATCCTTGATTTCTTGTTTCTTTCTCCCTGCTGCCTCCAGGGATGAGTTCGGGGAGATAGTGACTATCTCTCTATCTCCCCCCCCCCCACGCTGATACCGGTATATCATTATGTACCGGCGTTTCACTATATTATCCCCCTCCCCCTCCTTAGTAGTCCCATACCATAGGCTCTCGCTCGAACAAGTTGCTATAACGGCCTCTGTGTTATACCATGATGAAAATAACTGATATGTCACAGTCAGGCCTTCATTATGACCCTGCTATCCCTACCGGGCAAGAAAGCTATTAGCCCTGGTATTTAATAAGTGAAGACCGGTACTTGTATGAGCACTTGAGCATGGAGCCTTGTCCCACACGTTACACCAGCCTGGAGAGGTGTCATGTGAGAACTGTGGTGAGTAGATAGTGTTCCGCATGCCTTCCTCCACCTCATCTCTATTCAAATCCATAAATACACCTAAAAGTGTGAATAGCAAACTGAACAGAAACCGATACATATCGTCATTGCCGCCGCATCTCAATCGACTCCTCAGCATTTGAAGAGCAGCACTCTGACTCAGTCCATTACTCTCCCGTTATGAAGAATTACCATTAAGAAGTTCTTTAAATGAACGGAATCTCATCTTTGAGCTCCTTTCTAGCCAGAGTGCTGTGCTGACGCTGACTTGTATTTAATCCCTTTTTACGACAATGATTACAATAAGGCGCCGTGGGATTAGGGGATTATCATCATACTAATCCTACTGATGCTGATGCTGAACATGTGAAGTTATGTTATGGCACCAAGAAGTCTTCTCTTTGGGGCATTTAGCTAAATGGCGATCATTATATAGGTGAATGGTGACAATTATGGGTCTCGTGCGGAGCCATAGCAATCTGGAAAACCACATCATGTTGTAATATTGCATGTAGAATGATAAATTATTTTGTTTTCATAGAGAAAATTTGCAGATATAATCAGGTTGCTATCGTTTGCATGGTGTAGTGACACGAAGTCACCCAGCAGTGCCATGTAGCATCACCGAACAAAGTACAGCCCTATCCCCCCCTTGCGTAGCTACTCACTACTGTTATACTATGTCTAATTCTACATGTTTACATGTTGTTAGTTGTTTAGTGGTATGAACCTGGCACTCGTGTCTCAAGTGGCATTGCACTCCAGAGAGAGAATGTTACCGATAGCCAGCCAGGCAGTTTTTGTGAGCAGTTGTGGGTATTTTGGATAAAAAACCACAAGCTAATAGATTACAATAGTCCTTCACCATCAACCAGCTCCAGCTCACCAGTAGAGCATGGAGATAGTGTTAGATCATCACATAGTCTCAGCCAGTGACAGGGGTAATGTCTGATGATGTCTAGGATTCAGTAGTTGTCCTCTCGTTCTCTATCACAACATTGCCGCACTCACTTCATTGCCTTTATATCAGCATACATAGACTCACTATATTATATGGATGTTAAGATGCTAGTCTATTGTACTAGTCTAGTATCTAGTGATTGTTACAAGTGTCATGCGCTGTCAGGTGACACCTGCTAGGTACTTGCCCCCCACATGGCTGTGTTAGATGAGAATGATGGCAATGGCAGCAGTTGTGGTATAGTTGGGTGATGTTGTTGGAAGGAGATAGGCGAATTAGGTAGTAGTTCTTTGCAGCTGTTCTGCTGTCTCATCAACAGCCCAACAGAGTAGTATGCAAAACAATATAAAATATGAAACACCTTCCGACTGCCCACACTCAGCCCTCCAAGATAATCATAGCTAATTCAGTGATGGCGATGTCATACAAACCAATGATGAAGAATAAATAAACATAGCCAGTAGTTCTGGCAAAGACACACAGCACGCAAAAACTATGGTACAATAATGTCAATCGTAGATCAACTGGTGGCATATCAATTCTATGATTCTATGATGGAGATGAGCTCAGCAAAGTCTGTCATAGCAGTTATTGGCTGTTTGAGAGAACAAGTGAGTGAGGGAAGCTGTACTATTGTAACTATTGCTTTATCAGCATAGCCTGCTGAATTCAAAGGCGCCGGTACAAGCCTATTGACCGCTAATACTGTGTGAGAGCTGGAGTCAGTCGTAGTTGAGCATCACTCGCTCTGGGCCCCCCCAGTGTGATCTGCTGCTGATCTCTCTCTCTCTCTCTCTCTCTCTCTCTCTCTCTCTCTCAGTTATGACTCTGTCGCTATGACAACCTGTAACAGGTCACATATGCTCAGATGGGCGACTGTAGTTGGTGTTAGTTTGTGGCTGGCGATGACCTTCTCCATACTCAGCTCTCGATTCGCTGTACTGGACGATGACAGAGGTGATGGTGAGGGAGAACTTCAGGATGTATCAACTACTAGCAACTTCTATCAAAATGTCAGGTAAGTGAGAGTTAGAGTTAGAACATATTGTAATAGTAACACTCGTGGTATTGTGCCATCGCTGACGCTCGTTTAGATGGTGTGAATTATTCTTGTGTTTCTAACAGAGAGGCGACTCAAAGACAGCCCATGCAGTTTCCTGAGAGTGAAGCAAAGACCTTAGCTAGCTTGAGACAAGTGCTCTATTCAATACCTCGGCCGGATGACATGAAATATGCTATCAACGAAACGAAGAGTCAGACGCTGTCCGTGACTCGCGACGTACCAGACAACAGACCTGCTGAGTGCAAAGTCAAATCCTACAACCTTACTGAGTCCAAACTGACAATTAGGTATGCAGCATACTGGTGATCTGGGAGAGTGTAATCTGTTTGTCTCCTAACCAGTCTGGGCCGTGTTTACTACCTCAATAAGCCCACGGAGCTCACAGCGTTGTTGCATTGTCTCTTTTGTTTTGTTGAGACAGAGTACAAGTAACTATTGATGACGTTTGCAATGGTCTCTCTTGTTGTAGTGTAGTCATACCCATGTACAATGAAGCCCCTTCCATCCTCATCCGCACACTGCACAGCATTCTAGATAGGACACCGCCGCAACTACTAGCAGATATCATTATAGTAGATGATGTCAGCACCAATGAGAACATGAAGCAGGCGCTGACCGACTATGTCAGTGCTCTCGGCCCCAAAGTGAGTATCTCCATCGCTTCACTATTATCAGTCTTCCTTCCAAACAGCCAGCTGTTTACTGAGCCTCAACTGCTTATCCCCTGTGTGACATGTCACAATGTCACGATGGAGACTATGCTGCTAGGTACCTTACACCTATAGTCCTGTTTGCATGACTGCAGGTGAAATTATTGAGGTTGAAGAAGAAAGCGCATCTGATCAAGGCCAGGATGGCTGGTATGGCAGCCTCGACTGGGGATATCCTGCTGTTTCAGGATGGTCACACAGAGGTATCAGTAGTACGCCAGTTCACACTCCCTCTAGACAGTGCTGACTATTGTAGTCTGACGTAATACTCTTCTAGATGAACCAAGGATGGGCGGAGCCTGTAGTGGACTACCTGACCAGGTATCCAAACTCAGTCATACAGCCAACAGTTGATAGCATCGACCAATGGAGTATCGACTACGAAGACTTGTCTGGAGTACGGGATATATGGAGAGGTGTTTTTCTCTGGGACATGAGGTGAAGTTTAGTGGAGTTGTCTCATCACAGATCTTCAGTGAACACGGATGTTTACAGAGAAATCAAGGCTGACCACTTAGGCATAGTGCGGAGCCAATGTCTTTAGCTACTTATACAGGAGCTGTCTTCTCTTGTGTAGGGTTAACCAGTTGAAAATGATATTCCCCGATCAGGTAAATTATTGCAGAATTTCATGGGTAGTTTACAAAAAGTTAGCCAAAATAGCAAAATTGTTCCTCCATGGCAATGTATAAGTCCTTCCCTATAATAATAGGTCTCTTACATTTGTTGGGCTATTTTTCATTGAGGACATAACTCCAAATCTCTCATCCTGCTACATGAGTGCTAACGGACCGTTAACCTCTCTGTAGGCCCTCTCTATAAGAAACAAGGAGAGATGATAGTCTATATCAAATCTTGATGCTGTAGATATGCATGGCAGCGAGTGTCATCTGCATACAGACAATGGAGGTCGTCTGCAGCAGAGCCGTTCCCCTGTCCCGTGCTTGTCGGCTGCTCTATCGCTGTGAGACGAGAATACTTCATGCAGCTTGGGGGCTTTGATCAGGGACTCGATGTTTGGGGTGGAGAGCAGGTACGCCTCAATAACAGTTGGGACCTAGGTCTTTGGCACATAAGCGCATTAGTTTGACTAATGTCACCTGTGTTTACCAGATCGAGTTGTCATTTAAAACGTGGCTATGCGGAGGGAGAGTCATCATTCACCCATGTTCGCGCATCGGCCACATATTCAAGCCTTGGATGAAGTCTGATGTCAACTGGAGAAAACGAGAGGAGGCAATTGCCAAAAACAACGTCAGGTAGAGTTTCTCACAGTGTAGCATAACTTCCTATCAGTGGTTGACATGACAACGTTGGCAGACTTTATTACCAGAGTGGCCGAGACCTGGATGGAAGGGTACGCTACTTACTATCACGCATCAAATCGCATCTACAACTTCAAACAAGTGACTCTCACTCAGTCGGTTCGTTAAATAACTGCTAACTCAACTGAGTCACAATCAATGCAATGATCTCTACGATTCCGGTCAGGATATAGATGGTATAGCTGAACAGAGAGAGCTGAAGAGGAAGTTAAAATGTAAAGAGTTCCGTTGGTATTTGGAGAACATCTTGCCAGAGCTGAAGGAGCCTCCAAGAGACGCGAGATTTCACGGTGAAAAGAATCATTCCCTTCTTCCATTAAAATGTGTGCCACCACTTCCTTGTAGGTGTTATGTTCTCCTGCAGGTGAGCTAGATAACATGGCGTCATCCATGTGTTTACACGCTGCTGATGATGATTACGTGACGCTAAGCAGTGACTGTTACCTGTATTCAAGGCTACAGGAGGAGGTAAGTCCAAATACCCATTTCATATTGCAGAAATCAGGATTATTGCGCAATGGCATCCACCGCGCGGACCGCATTGCAGTGAGAATTCATAGTGATCAGTAATTAATGATGATTTCTCGTATGCTTACAGGGCGAGTTTACGTTTAGGATGGATGGTCTACTCATGAACAGCAACAAGTGTGTTGGCGTAGACGAATACGGATTATTGCATATGGCACAGTGCGGTCATTGGCCCCGAGAGCAGGGAAAGATAACTTTCCAGTTACTCGAAGGCCATGGCATGACGCAAGGGAAGATACTGTACGTTAAGTAGCTGTCTGCAGTGGGGGGGGGGGGGATGCGTGTGCATGGCAATGATAAATGTTGTTTTTTAGTTACAAGACACCAATAGATGGGGGGAGGGACGGGGTTTTGGAGAAGTATAATAAGGAC
>ERZ1740065.845-NODE-845-length-17350-cov-11.707314_pt1 | contig 17350 bp, 15 predicted proteins | sample MGYA00581738_ERZ1740065 | MGnify/ENA primary metagenome ERZ1740065 (study PRJEB43018, sample SAMN04849749) | marine metagenome | isolation source: floating plastic debris | place: Pacific Ocean | collected 2008-09-01 | study: EMG produced TPA metagenomics...
CATCTCACTTTTCACTCACTAAACTCTCCCCCTCTCTCACTTCCTCCCCTCCTCCCTTCCCTCCCTCTCTCTCTCCTCCTCTCCCTTCCCTCTCTCTCCCTCCCCCCCCTCTCCCTCCCTCCTTCCATCCCTCCCTCTCTCTCTCTCTCTCTCTCTAGGCGCTCTTTGCCATATGTTAATTTGAAACTAATTGATACATGACACACGAAGATAAATGCAAGGATATAATCCGACAATTGCGAAGCATGAGCAAAACAGAAAACAAACCCAGCCCATGGAAATCTGTACATACTGCTATAGAAACTATGAGCTGACGAATGGATGACATTTTGTTCCCTACCACTACTGTGACATGATGATAATATGCAGCAGACATTCCTCCAGGTTCGCTAGCTGCAATGTTGCATCAGTCTAGTATTGCTGTATGCTGGCACAACCACCTTTATATCTAGGTCGTTTATGTGGGTCATTATTGTCGTATGATGTTGCTGGATATCGGTGATTAAATTCATCACCAAATATCGATCAATCATGTTTCCGATCCAGTCTCTCAGTTGTCCAGACCGGAGTCAAATTCATTCATTTTCAAACACTCAGACATGAGATGGGATCTTCTCAGAATATATTGAGAAGCAAAATAGTTTGAAAACTTTAGATGAAGCAACAACTACATGAGCCAGAGCTAGGTACTAATCAACCAGTAAAATACCGTGAGTTTATCTGATAGGATAGATCAAATGCAAGAGTAAGATAAAGTACGAATGACCCAATATTTGCTGGTGATTTCAATAAATAAGAGATGGGTATGTGAATCCAGTCAATATTGGTATGTTCAATATTCATCATCCTCCTCCTCATCATCAGATAGATCACCTGAGACCTCTTCATAGTCTCTCTCCAAGCCTGCCATATCCTCTCGAGCCTCCATGAACTCTCCTTCTTCCATACCCTCTCCAACATACCAGTGTATGAACGCTCTCTTACGGTACATCAGGTCAAACTTGTAATCGATACGAGACCAGATAGAGGAAATGGCTGTCGTGTTGCTCATCATGCACAGAGCTTTTGAGGTGTTCACCATCTCGCTTCCCTCAACGCACACAGGAGACTGATCGTTCAGACCAACCTTGAACCCAGTGGGACACCATTCAACGAACCGGATATTCCTGCCTCTTTTCAGCTTGTTAATGGCACTGTTGACCTCCCGAGCTGCTACATCTCCCCTGTAGAGCATGCAGCACGACATGTACTTTCCTTGTGTCAGGTCGCACTTGATCATCTGATTTGATGGATCGAAGGAGGAGTTCGTGATCTCATCCACAGTCACAGAGCTGTGGTTCAGCTTTTCCTGCGTCATAATAGGTGCGTAGGAGGCCATCGGGAAGTGAATTCTGGGATACGGTACCAGGTTGGTCTGGAACTCATTGAGGTCGACGTTCAAAGATCCATCGAATCTCAGGGAGGCGGTGATGGAGGAGACGACTTGCGCAATGAGACGATTCAGACTCTGGTAGTTTGGTCTCTCCACATTCAAGTTCTTCTGACAAATATCATAGATGGCCTCGTTGTCCACAGTGAACGCACAGTCGGAGTGGTCAAAGCCAAAGTGAGTGGTCAGCACAGTGTTGTACGGTTCGACAACGGCTGTGGAAACCTGAGGCGCTGGGTAGATGGAGAACTGCAGTTTGGATTTCTTTCCGTACTCGGCGCTGAGCCTCTCCAACAGGCGAGCTGTGAATCCTGATCCTGTTCCTCCTCCGCACGAATGGAAGATCAGAAAACCCTGCAAGCCGCTACACTGGTCTGTGAGACGTCGGATCTTGTCCAGGCATGGGTCAATCTGCTCACGGCCGACCGAGTAATGCCCCCTGGCAAAGTTGTTGGCTGCGTCCATAGATCCTGACAGCAGCTGGTCCGGATGGAAAAGTTTCTTTTGCGAGCCACTTCTAATCTCATCTGCAAAGACATATGGATCCTATAACATGGGGTACAGCATAGTTAGATAGTAGTTTGTCTCTCATAGTTACCCATAACTGTTGGCTCCAAGTCTATGAAAAGAGACCTCGGCACAAGTTTACCGGATGCCGATTCACTGAAAAATGACTCGCAGCCACCTAATTTCTTAGGGTCAGCATCCTCGCTCCTCCTGCCATCTGGCTGAATTCCGTGCTCCAGGCAGAATAACTCCCAACAGGAGCTACCCAACTGGAGGCCTGCTTGTCCTATGTGGATGCTCACACATTCGCGCTGAACATAACAAGAAGTGAAACGGTCGATGACCGTTGACTGATGGTGTGATAAAGATACTTTGCGTAGCAATCACGTTGAGAGACAAGCATTTCTACCACCTACTTACCATGTTGGATTTGGAGATTTTAAGACTTGATGCTTGAGAAACGGTGCTGAACGGTTCTCTCAACAGGTACTTACAACCAGTGTAGAGAGAGGACTATGAAACTGCTAGATAGAATCGTGTACAGATATATCTGGTAGCCGTGACATTTAACCTTTCCTTACTGCTATGATGCCGCTCACATGATCAGCTGACAGCCTAGAACTGGTTGGAATATGTCCTAGATGCGTTTCACTAAGCATTGTCAAACTTGTAAACCTCTGACTGTGGAAGTGATTCATCTACTACCACATTCTGACGAAGTTCATCCAGAAAGCCTATCAGCTAGATGTGTGGGCTACAGTCAACTGATTGGCTGTAGTTCCAGGGGTGTAGCTGGAAGCTTGATAAATAGGTGTCACCAAGAGTCTAGAAACCCAGAGTCATAGAGGGCGCTGTAGAAACCAAGGTACTTGTGGTGTCAAAGTGACCATGACAGGCGGTCTTAGGGATGGCTGGACCTCGGTAGAAACAGCTGCGAAGTAAAAATACTACAGCATGGTCATTTCATTACCACAAATTCCTGTGCATGTGCAATGGGTGTCTCAAGACAACCACACCTGCCGGTGACCCCCTGAGTTTCTTCCCAGCCGTGTTTTACTATACAGATATCTCAGTCAGCTGAGCTGGATCCTCCCCCATCTAGCTCTACTAACCTCATTTGAAAGAATGGAGAGAGTTAGTGAATAGAGAATATTATGTGGTGCAATATTTTATGACGCACTTAGTCACTAACTACTGTTTCACCACAAAATCAGGCTGCAGCCCCCACACAGCATTGGTTGACTCTCGAATCCGGAGGGTCGAATTATAAGTGCCGCATTCAGCCACGAACCTTCATAAGCAGCGGTGCCACCATGAGGTGTGGAGTTCCAATGATACCACCATTACTGCCACCGATGATGGGTAAGTATGTCAGTAGGCGTGATGGAGAGAAAGGACAGTGCAAATCAAGCTCATTACTACTGCCTCGGCTGCCCAGGTTGGTTATGAACGTCAATGCTGCCAACATCCGACTGAGTGCAGAAATCTGTGACAGAACTATGATTGCATGATTACACCACTACAAGCTATCTCCCTAAACTTCATTGCTGATGTAAGAGTAGATGGGCCTCTCAAACATATCATTCCTGTTTAACCCCTTGGCTGGCCTCTCTAGCAAACCTTGGCTGGCCTCTCTAGCAAACCTTGCTCACAACAGTTCAGCTAATCATTTAATAAACATTTGGAGTTGTCTACACATGCAGCTGCTCCTTACGGACGATACTGTATAGTCATAGTCAGTCATCTTCTGACAACAATGAGCTTACATACATCATAATCATAATAGAGTAGTGGCGACCGCGGTGGTGGTGATAGGGGGAGGGGGGAGGTGGTCGTAATAGAAGCAGTAGACCAAGTGATATCTGCAGCCATCTACTACAGACTGGGTATTTGGTATATAGCAGCTGAGAATTGTACACTGCTGGTCCTCAACCAGTCTAACTGCATCATAATTTCCCTGTACATAGTTTCCCATTAACACTAGCCTACATGGAAATCCTTGACTTTTACAGGGTAGTAAATTGGACTGCACTATCAACAGATCACATCAAATACATCATGACAGTTTTGTGCTGGCTGCAACTGATTTGGAGCTGTGTTCTCATTATCCTCCACAATGGTTGATGTGCATATACATCGTATGTATCTACTTCTCATGCGCTCCAAATTGAGTTCATCATGTGAAGTTGTTTATTAATTTATATCTATTAATTATAGAATTATATAAAACATCAATAAATAGTGAAGAAAGCGACAAGCTGAGTAAAATAATCCAACACTAGAAAAGACATCATTTCATATTCAGTCAACTAAGGAACAAGCAGTTAGATGATCATTCATAGATTTAGTCTGCAGTAAGATATTTGAGAGTATATCATGAGCAATGGCGTCAGCACTTAATACTCATCGTCTGGTATTTCATCGTCTTCATTGGAGTCAGTGCCAACCTCCTCGTAGTCTCTCTCCAGAGCAGCCAGATCTTCTCTCGCTTCGTTGAACTCTCCCTCTTCCATACCCTCCCCCACATACCAGTGGACAAACGCTCTCTTGGCATACATCAAATCGAACTTGTGGTCGAGTCTGGCCCAAGCATCAGCTATCGCTGTTGTGTTGCTCAACATGCATACGGCTCTCTGCACCTTAGCCAGGTCTCCACCAGGTACGACAGTTGGGGGCTGGTAGTTGATGCCCACCTTGAAACCGGTTGGACACCAGTCTACAAACTGAATGGTTCTCTTCGTCTTGATGGTAGAAATGGCGGCGTTGACGTCTTTGGGAACCACATCTCCTCGGAAGAGCAGGCAGCACGCCATGTACTTTCCCTGGCGCGGGTCGCACTTCACCATCTGACTCTGAGGCTCAAAGCAGGAGTTGGTGATCTCAGACACTGACAGCTGCTCGTGGAACGCCTTGTCCACTGAAATGATTGGAGCATATGTGGCCAATGGGAAGTGAATTCTGGGATATGGCACCAGGTTGGTCTGGAACTCATTGAGGTCGACATTCAAAGCTCCGTCGAATCTCAGGGAGGCGGTGATTGAGGAGACGACTTGCGCGATGAGACGGTTCAAGTTCTGGTAACTGGGTCTCTCGATGTTCAAATTTCTCCTACAAATGTCGTAAATGGCCTCGTTGTCAACCATGAAAGCACAGTCTGAATGCTCTAGCGTGGTGTGAGTTGTCAAGATGGAGTTGTATGGCTCGACAACAGCTGTGGAGATCTGCGGCGCTGGGTAGATGGAGAATTCCAGCTTGGATTTCTTTCCGTAGTCGACGCTCAGCCTCTCCATCAGCAGCGACGTGAATCCAGAGCCGGTTCCCCCGCCGAATGAGTGGAAGATGAGGAAACCTTGCAGTCCGTTACACTGGTCAGACACCCTCCTGATCCGGTCCATCACATGATCGATCTGCTCCTTCCCCACGGTGTAGTGACCCCTGGCGTAGTTGTTGGCAGCATCCTCCTTACCAGTGATCAGCTGTTCTGGATGAAACAGCGACCGATAGGTACCAGTACGGATCTCATCTGTAAAACAGGCGGAATTCATTGCAGCAGACGGCCAAGGCTTTGGTGGAGTATGCAGGAATAGGGAAAGCTATGTAGAGTTGTCTTCTCTATTTCATCTGCCCGCGATTGGGTCACTTTCATTAGTTATCACCTTTCTAGGATGGTGGGATTGCTCTTATATGCATTACTACAGGTATAAAAAGCTATTCTGAAAATGATGCTTGCAGTACAATAACTTGAGCAAACAAGGAGGGACAACTCTAAATCTCTTAAAGATTACGAAGCCTTGCCAGGTCCTAGCTCTAGTTCTTACCGACTACTGTTGGTTCAAGGTCGACATAGATAGCCCGAGGAACATGCTTGCCAGACGATGTCTCGCTGAAGAAAGTGCTGAAGGAGTCGTTGCCCTCTCTCTGTGGCCTGTCAGGAGCCAGACAGCCATCGGCCTCTATTCCGTGTTCAAGGCAGTACAACTCCCAACAGGAGTTTCCCATCTGAACTCCAGCTTGTCCGATGTGCACACTGATACACTCACGCTAGTAGAAATACAGCATGATAGAAATAGAACAGAATGTAATGACAAAGTCTTACTGACTCGTGTGCCAACAAGAAACCTCAGCTAGTATTTGGTAACGAGCATTCAATTCAATGTTTGTTCCAGAATGAGGTCAAGGATGACTGTGTCACATACTTTGAAAATCACTCAACAACATAACTCATACACTCACGCATACCCGGGAGTTGCACACATCCAGGAGGCTTCATTAGACTAGCCTATAGCACGCAGACAAACAGCTGCCTGACACAGTAGAACTAGAAATAGCAACAAAGCTGACATTTCAAGTTTGGATGTGCTCCCTGTAACGCTCAGCTATATCCATGAGAAGCTGACCAGCACTTCTAATTCAGACAAGCCAATGAAATTGTATCGGTCAACAAATTACATCTGACAGACAGCATTGATACTAAGGAAAAGGAAAGCTAAGCCGATCAGTTCGTACGTAAAAGTACATGAAAAAGCATGATGTTACATGACATACATCCATTACTTGATCATCACATTCATGTACTTGAGAGGACGGATTCTCCAATACACAAGTAAGCTAATGCAAGCAATACAATACAAATACAATACAATATTGAAGATATTAGGGCAGAGATGCTTACCATGATGGGGCAGTAGTAGACTGTAATCTAGTAGGCAGTATGAGACGTGGAAGGTGCTGAGATGAGCTGTGTGTGCCGGTCTGTCAGTCTGTAATCTGGCTATTAGTCGCCTCACAGAGTGGTAAACTGTGTCACGTCTGCACTGATCAGGTAAATATGTAAGCGAGCAGGTCCTGACCTCTGACCCTCATATCGCAGTTGGCTTGAATAGATTGATTGTTTTGATGAACAATCGGTTGACTCATCCCAGCTCCCTCTCCTAGCCCCCTCTCATCAGCTGATGTGACATTTAATTTGCTACTTCATTAGAAGCTGGTGTCTGTCTGCTCTGCTCACGCTTGCAGTGCTGCCGTCTGCAGCGTGTGATCGCTAGGGGCAGCTGGTCATCCTGGCGGTAGGATACTACAAACCGCCAGCACATCACCAACAAATTTCTACTCAATAGCCAAGGAGGAGAGAGGCAGTGGGGAAGAGCCAGAATGAGGGGTAGAGGAGGGGAGAGTAGGGGAGACAAAGAGAGAGTAGTGGAGCGTAGGAGAGAATAGGGGAGGGGAGAGTAGAGGTGGTAAGAAGAAAATAGGGGAGAGAAGGAGAGAGGTGAGAAAAGGAAAGAGGGGCAGGAGGTAGAGGGAAGAGAGAGGAAGAGAAATAGACATTAGCGAGAGAAGGAAAGGGAGGAAGGAGAGATACTAGGAGATGGATGTGTAACATTTCTGAGTCTTTGTAACACAGCATATCAGCTGGACTAACATTGTTTTGTACACAAGTCTGCACTAAGATGACCTGTCTCTCCCACCCAAATAATCGTATGATCTTTTACTAATCTGATGGTTGGTAACCTCTAAGCCTGCCAGCTCCTCCTCATATACACCAGCCAGACAGACAGGCACACGCCACCATGATTCATCAGACAACGTCAGGCAGGTGCCCTGCTGCTGTCAGTCATGCAGTGTATGCCATCACCATAACCAGCAGATGTAGATACACTGCTACAGGCACCTCTCATATCTCTACACTTCTTATCTCAGGCTCGCAGCTACTGTCTGCTTCCAGCCAAGCCAATGCTATCTACTAAAGTTGTGTCCCACTCAGAGTGGCATACATTTGCTCATCAACTCTTGCATAGTTGCTTGTTGTACAGTGATTTATCGATATAAATGGAGAACGGTGATGGGTCACGGGTGTGGCAGGCCAACCAGCTGGAGCTGGGCATACTCTGCCATTCGGCTTACATGCATCTATTGGACCCATCCTAGCGAGGCTGCTGGGCTCGGCCTTGGTTGCAGATGAGGCATTCGAACTGGAGTCTTTGCACCCGAGTCCATAGGATAGGGAAGGGGTATCAGCTTTGTCTCTGCTCATCCCTTGGCCCTCTATCTACCCAGCTATCTGTATTGAGTACAGCGCAATGTGTGTGAGACGTTGACAGGAAAGCCTCTCCCTCAGTTCATTCACCTGTCATCAGCCAAATTCAATCAGCACCACTAATTGATTGTGATGCATTTACTTCTCTCCAAGCCCAGTTGATTGAAGAAAGGCCAACGAGCTGTACTGAGCCAAGCCCACAGACACCAGCGAGGAATGCCTCATCACATGAAGACAGCATGCCTCAGATTCCTCCATCCATTGATCTACGTCTCATACAATATCCTGTGTACTCATCTCCACACGACACAATACATCCCATGTTCTAGGAATATTGGATTTGTCTCCTCATGAAGATTTCAACCCTTGCTGCAGTAATTGTGGGCTTCCAAATCCATAAGGAGACCAGCTCAAGTTTATCCACTCAGCCAGCCTTCTATGGCCACATCTGGCAAAAGGTTGATAGCCTGACCCAGTGTTGCCAATCTCAAATGGCAAAATATCATAGATTTTAGTGATCTAAAAATATAAACCCTCTATACTGCCTTGAAACCACTTTATGGCCTCGATTTCAGTACATCACTACTCATCTAATACAACTAGTCAGTTTTTGTGGGCCTGTGGTGCATAAAAAAAGCAATTACACGACCTAGAGTGGTAAATTAGCTGCCTCAAAAATTCGTTGATCTACAAAAAAAAATCGTAGGGTTGGCAACACTGCCCTGACCCATAGATGCATGCTCCAGCTATTCCTCAAGCCCATGCCCTGGCCTGCCACTGATCGGCACCTTCACACAACTGTCAGGATCAGACAACTCCAGCATGTCACAGCCACCCTCATAATACGCGTACTGCCCTGGTATGTATGCTAACTTGTGAACCTGTGGACAGCCTCCATTCTCAAAAACTGGACCATGTGGTCAGACTTGTTATGTTGCTGATTTTGAGTTGCTTTATTTTAAAAATGCACAGGTTAGCTACGCCATTTAAAAAAAAACAAGAAGCTTCGACACAAGGGGGTCAAGGTTAGGCTCTAGTGTGACCATTGGCCAACGAGCGGTTTCCATAGGTCCAGTTGTACATGTACTCAGGAGGCTCAATCTCCCCCAGAGAGTCCACATCCATATCAATGACCTTTCAAATACAAACAACCGCGCTGTGAACGGCGGAAATCAACACAAACACAGACTGCAGACTAAAGATTAAACGCAGAAGGAAGTGAGCAGGCTAACGACAGCTGGTTCCAAGCAAAGAGAGTTTATTCGACATCATCATCATCATCATAGTTGGAGGTGGAATTGAAGGTGTCATCATCGAGGGTTGTGTTAAGCGCGGAATCATCAGCCTGCGAGATGCTGAGATCAGTTTCATCACCTTCAGACATGCTTTCATCTTGATCGCTCAGCGGGTCAGTCGCCTCCATCGGCTCTATCGGCTCGGCGACACCGCTCTCTTTCACACTACTCGCCTAACACAACAAAGAGAGCACAACTTCACACTCGTGCTGGCCACTACATGTCTGCGGTGTAGGAAACTCATGTTCGGAGATGCAGAGAATGCAGATTGGAAATGAAAAAGTTCTGTAAGCGCATGCGTCATGCTGGAAAGCCAAAGATTGTCGCTGTATTCACCATCATCCTCGCTTGCCAGTATACAGGCCAGCAACTGAGCACTTCTTACAGAATGTATGGCAAGGAATTTTTGTTTCAAGATGATTAACTCGACTCGAGTTGATTGCAGTTACGAGCCGGGAAAGACGGAATACAACATGGACGGGGAGGCAGCAAGCCGACGTAGGAGCGAAATCAGTAGCGGAGCGTCACGACAGGAAGCAGTTCGTCACACTCACCAGCCAGCGGAGGGGAGTCGATTCCAGCACGAACTGCGACAGACGTCCAGCCACCTCCTGGAGGAAGGCAAGTCGACCACGCAGCTGCTCTACCATCTGCTGGTTGAAGTCGGAGAACGATGACACTTTAGAGAAGGTCTGGAGGAGGCTTTCGGTCTGTGTGTAGGCGGCGAGGACTGCAGATCGGGCGTGGACAGGAAGAGCATACGAGAGTCGAGACACGGTGGCAAAGGTCGATCGGGCATTGAGGGTCAGTCGTCTGGCCACGAATATGGCCTTCTTCTCCATTGTCTACAACATAAAACACATTTTAGTCTGGGTTCCCAAGGGCTATCGCTGGAATCTCTAGCCAGTGAAGGTGAGACCGTTGAAGGTCAAGTGAACGTGAGACTGGAAGAGGGACAACTTACAGCATCAGTAGATGGTGGCAGATTCTCGGCTCCCTCGTGCGCTATCTCATTGTACACACCTTTCACTCTCTCCCGCACGTCCTCCATGTTGGTGTTACGGATGTTCTCGCGAGCGTAGTCAATCTACAGGACCAATTTCATCACATCAGCCGAGTACAGTAGAAATCGTAATACTGACAAGGAACATGCTTATGACCCGCGATATTGTATAATACACCAAAGATACTGTATACATCTTCCATGCGGTGTGGAGCCTACTATTTGTAAACTGTCTACTATTGATGTCATTGTTCACACAGTCCCTATACCCCTAGACTAACAGGTCAAGGACCTGCGGTTCAGTCAAGAGTTGACAATACGTACATCCAAACATGTGCAGCCGTCATAAGAAATACTGGCTGCCATTACTTATACCAGTACTTTCCTTCCCCAGCTGCCCTGGCCCTGAGGGAAGCTACGTGGACCTGGCGGAGCCAGTAGCGCTTTACCTCACTCACTCTATCCTAGACCTGGGCATGTCCTGGACCATGAATTGAACCCAGGCCTCCCTCAATTAGCATATACCATAACATAGAGTAGATATCTATAAAACTATGAATGTTGAGTTGACATCTTGGTAACCTACCAGGTCAACAGTGTACATGAGCTTCTCCACTGCAGCCAGGCTTCGTTTCTGGATAGCGCCGGCCTTCGACATAGCTGTCTGGTATGCCCTTCGCTTGACCTTGTCTCCAATCATACACACTCGTGTTGCAGCTTCCTTGGGCACTTCGGCGACCTGGGCAACCTGTCCAATACAACCCAGAATCAGATAAAATGACGTACGGTTTTAAGATGTTACTACCACGTGTCAAGATGCATACCACTGGAGTTGTCTCATCTTGTTGCTGCTCAGTCTCCACAGCGGGAAGGACCTTGTCCACAACGGAGTCAGCAACATCAAGCACAGCGTTGAGATGGGCGAGCTCAGCAAATCTATTGAATTGCTCAACACCATAGCTCTTCACATTGTCCAGCTTGGAGCTAGAATAGGTCTTCAGATCACCAACCTTCAAAACCAGAGGGAGAGTTCAACAAGATTGTGAAAAAATCTAGCCGTCCATTCGAAGGAAGTATATGATATTAGACACTTACCACCTCTTCAGTCGGCTTGATAAGAGCAGGGTACTTTTCTTCCAGCACCTCAAGCTGCTGGACAGCGAAGTCATTGACTACTCCCACCGGGAGCTTCTCAATGACCGGCATAGAAGCTTTGTAAGCCAGCGTGGCGCTAGACTCGGCAACGTTTCCACAGAATCTGAGAATTCGGCTGCCATCTTTACCTCGCTGGTAGACTTCGGACACTTTACTCCAAGTGTCTTTGACCAACGGATAGTTGGACACGCGTGTCAAAACGTATTTCTCTTCCTCCATTTTCTGTTTCTTTTGTAGATCTCTGCGGTACATTCAATCTAGAAGGAATTCAGATGAATAAGTAACGTTTCACCCGCATATTCATACTCAAGTGCGATATGCATCGGGCGATAATCTAATACAACTTACCAGTAGCAGGTATGGTACACGTATTCACAACGGTGCACAGCGGTTGAGTGACGGCTGAACGAGAAGCGGTCGAATAAAAGCTGCCGAGAGCGATGGACTTTGGACTTAGCTAAAATTTAACAACACTGAAGGAATATCATCAGCATTCGGAGGACCCCCCTCTTTTGGTATCATTTGTGAGCGCTTTATGGCTATTTCACTCGGCCGTCTCGTGAAAATGAGTAACAGCACGTTACCCAATCAGATTGCCAGATCACTATGACCTCATTTCGGAAACCTTGTAATACACGTGGGCTTCCTGGTAAACAGGTTCAAATGCCCCGTTGCGTTGCTCATGCATGAAGAGTGGACTTTGCTCAGTGTTCTACTCCATGGCGGCATACCTTCAACGTCAATATCCGAAGGTCTCACTACAGCAGTGGATTGTCATCTTGGTCAGAAAAAGCAGTGAATGTAAGAGAGCTAAAAGAGAGGAGACTGGATATGTGTGACAGATTAAGCTTGTGATAGGAAACTGATACTCATCAGTACATACTAGGGAGGCGATCTGAGACAAAAACTCTCTACTGGTTACGACGACATGTTTCTGCCAGAGGCAAAGGATAAACTATCGGGATTCTGCCTCTTCTTGCCTCTCTCTGTAGTCTAGAAGGAGCCACCAGAAGAATACCATGAATTAGCTATACAGGCACCATCTGCCTATATGCAACTGCCACCTCCCTTGACAAGTCACAACCTGTGAATTTTATATCTTTACATGTGAACAGCCTGGAAAATATGGGCATTAATGTAGTTACTGTAGTTTTTTGTGGATTGGAGTATCTAACTATTTCCCTCCTGTTATCAGAGGACCAGCACTGCTACAGCAAATACAATGCATCAAGCTACTAACTAGCTCTCAAAGCCTAGTATAAGGCTGTTGAGATTTGGCACTATCCGAGAACCCAGGCTGCCTGATCAAGCTGTGTGAAGTGGAATGGAACTTGATCTTCAAGCAGGCTGATGCAAGACTACTACCAGATGAGCTGATATTTTCCTTTGGACTTTGCCTCCTTTGACCCGAGACTGTCCGCAGTACACGATGCTTGTCAGCATTGCTGGTGCAAAGTGAAATCCTGTCACGATCGGTTGGCTTATCAGCTCTCTACGGTGCAAAGGAATTCCGGATCCCGAACATTCTTCACCATATCTCGATGACGTCAACATATATGCAGGATAGGATAACTCCAAATATTTCGTATCGGTTCCTCACTGCACAGTCCTGGAACGGTGCTACTGCGTGTGGTGGAGTTTTATTCATGCTGAAACGCTGATGTAGGAGGAAATACATAGTGAATCAATGAATTGGAATCACTGATCTCATGCATTGCGAGGGAGGCGTGCCCCACGTGTGCGGCTGCTCCCAGTTCGATCAGTCACTGAGGCATGAGAGGAATATAAATAACGAATTGACAGCTCTGCACCATTTACTCAGGCTACAAGAGTCAGGTAGGTAAAGCATGCGGTACTATCTCTCCTCTCTCCACTCCACGGCTCAGTGACAATAGCCAGTTCTCACAGCTATGACCTCGTATTTAGTATAATGCTGGTACTATGCTATTTATCATTCCCTGGCGTGGCGAAGAGAGCCTTGTAGGTCATCACAAGTTTTTAAGTGAATCACACAGTCGCTGGGCCGGAGAGTGAATGCAAGAGTGTCTCCATCGTTTATGTACGCTTTATTAGCCCAGTAGGTTTGCTCATACACTTCATTTTAGTGAGTTCTAATCAATTGTGTCAGCCAAAGCTCATCTTGAGGGTCCAGGTGTGCACGCTGTACGCTTTGACGGCTCATCGTATCCGCGTTCACTCGATTGTTTTTCATATTTCGATGTATCTAACGGCATTCTTGTTGCAGTGACGGCTGACAGCTGACTGACCGACTGCTGACTGACTGGTTGTGAATCGAGGAGCGAGCAATGGCTGGCGTACAGACGAAAGGACTCTCTCTGCTCTGCTGTGGACTCCGACCTCGTCCGAAGAGTAAGTTACCAGCCCTACCGCTACTCCGCCTGTATGTATATGCATATACCTACATATGTGTATACCTACGTGGGTGGTATAATGCTCGCTTTGTGTGCAGCCACGATTTGGATATCTAAGAATATGCAGTGAGTCAAACGCTATGCAAATGACGAATTATCCTGCTAGTGTATTTTTACTGCAGACATCATCACACTTGCTCACACTTGTTGCTTTCATGCCAGTTCCGTTTCAGGTCTAATGAAATGCCGCTGCCCCCATCTCAACTTTCTGTACGTCTTCTTGTTGATATGTACGTTTGAGTATGTGTATGTCTGCGTACTGTATGTGTGTGGATTAGTGCTGGTTCGATTCCAAGAATCAGCGATTCCATTCGATTCTCCTTCAGAGGGTTCGATTTTGATTCTTGAGCTACAGTAAAATATCTAATAAAGCTACAGGCTTTGAGTGACTATCATGACTTTTCAGAATAGTTTTGTCTTCTTTAGGCTGTAAATATGTACCTATCACTGATATGCTGCGCTCTAATGATTTCTTTACATGATGACTAGAGGATTCTGGGTAAAAAGCCATGTATAACCATTTCATAATCGTTGTTTTCGATTCTTCGATTCTCAAACCTACCTAAGATTGATCAAACAATATTTTTTTATACTCGATAGTATCGTATGTCGAACCAGCACTAGTGTGGATGTTGAAAAATTCCTGGAGTCAAACTGCTGAGAAGCGAGATGTGTTCACTGGCGGATGTACATGCGTGGTGTAGTCTACATTACTGAAAGACGAGTAAATTATTTTCTCCCGCATCTCTCTACAGAAAATTCATCTCTGCGGCCAATCTATTAATAGAATCCGTTTTCACTTCGCCAATGTTTCAATCCTAGTTCTGCTAGTCATGATAAATAGACCGAGTTCTCACAGATTTCATGAGAACACCGAGGGTAGGCTGGGGTTGTGGGAAGTGTGCAGTAGTGCGGGAAGACGAACTTTCTAAGAAGGATGAGGCTGTATTTTTGGCATTGTAAAACTGCTGGTGGTCGGAAAAGATGGTTGGTGCTTGCGATTTCAACCAGTGTTGGAAATACCTGAACCTCTAAATCTAAACTAAATCTGTCTCTTTATTTACAAGCGAAACGCCTCAGCAGTGAGTTTTTATCAGATATGATATATGGGTAGTTGTGAGGTAATCGAATTAGTATAAGTGAATACGACTCCGTTACAAGATTGCCTCCCAACGGAAATGTCAGTTGCTCCAAACGAAAACACTTCAGATTGCTGTTCATGTACCGCCTCTCTGCCTCCTGCCCCTCTCTACCTCCTGCCCCGAAGAGCAGCTCAGGCCTACCGCATAGAGACATGAGTCCAGCTGTCACTACAGCCACCCACTCTGCGGTAGTACGCCATCGTTTGTTCTCCACTCACATCTGCATAACGCACTGTTTAGTTTTGAGCTTGCAGAAGTGCTGACACCAGCGTTGAGACTGCTTCGCTGAGAGAGTTGCATGATTGGCTGCCTGAGTCACAGTTGAGTGTATATAAATAAATGAGACTGATGCTATGAGTGACTGCTTGTAACGGGAGTTGTCCACTGCTGACTGCACGATGGCGTGGCAGCACATGTGGCCATATAAAAGCAGATAGCGTGGATTATTATCTATCTGTGATGTAAACGCTGGACGTATAATGTAGATAAGGCTGGGAGGGTAGCAGGTAACTCTTGCAATATCAGCAGACGCTAGCAGACGGATCACTGCACAGGAAGGGTGACTAACCACTCACGCAGCTAATTCTGATAGGTGGAGGGTATACTTGACTACGTCTCCGATAAGCTATTCGATACTGGTACAGGCAATTACCCACATCGGCACTCATCATTGTGCAGTCATTGTCATTGATCATTGTGCAGAGGCAGTAACGACTTTACTTCAACGCACGCTGCTCTCAGTAAGAAAAACTTCCACTTAACCATGGGGTAAGTACGAGCCTTTGAATAGATGCCCTTATTTTTGTGTAGGGATGGAGGTCTGCTGACCTCTGACCTCTGTGTTTGATTGGCCGTGAATTGCGTTGGCCAGAGTGAAAGAAATGCATTGTGACAGGTTAAAAAGTATGGCCATTCATGCGTACAAAGACGTCGTGTTGCTCAGCTCTACCGTTCATACGATATACACAAACACTGCAGCAATGCTCACGTAGACATAGAGATAGGGAGTTGTTCCTTGTTTGCTGAGCTTACTTTACAATCGATCATTTGCCTTTCGTTATCGGACCAATCAAGGTAATTTCTGTCATTAGCTATTCACTAATCGATTGCTGCCAGGGTTGAGCGATACTAGCTGTCAGAAATGAGATCTCTTCGAGTATAGGTGTACGGTTTGATGTGTACGTTCAGAGCTATTTCCTGTACGGTATGGGTTTGCATTTGATGGCTTATTGTAACAACGTGTTTACACTGCACAACTATCTGTTTGCAGCCGTGCGGCTACTAGCACTCAGTGATAGTAGCCGCTAACCAGTTGACTGCAGATAACATCCACTCACACAGCCGTCTGCGTGGAGTACAGATGCCCGTGACCAGACGTCATGGAGTAGCGGCGGCAGCAGCAATCTGTCTTGCAGTGGGTGGAAGTGCTGCCTTATCGTGGGCTTTCTCCGTCTTTTCAGAAAGCAAGACCAAGAAGTCGAGCAAGCCATCCGAGTATCCGACTTATACCAGCGAAGTACTTGAAAACGATGTTCAACCTACTACAGCGAAGGATGTAGACTCAGTTCCCAAGAATGCGCAGTTGGGGGCGTCAGTACTGCCTGGACCACAGCCTCATCCGAAATGTGACTTCATACCAGAGTTCTTTTACAAGACATCTGCTGAGAAGCCTGTGATCATCGAGAATACAGCAGTATCAGCGGAAAACGGACAGACGAATAGCCCTCTAGTCAGCAAAGACAAGGATGAGGAAGGGGCAGGAGATTCCTCCAGCCCGCAGCAGAACGAATTTCAGAAGGATGACAGCCCTTCGAGGAATGTGTACACCCAGACCAGACTGTCACAGAGACCAATCTACCTCAGCGACAATTACAACCGTGGGCTAGCAAGATCATCGCTCACTGAGTCGGTCCGGAGCCAGCTAGCAGGCGTGACCTTCACTCAACCTCCACCAGCGTCGCCTCTCATCGACAGCCGAGTTAACATCCTCGAGACTGCTGAACCTGCGCTGGAGGAGATGAAGGAGGAGAGAGCGCCGACTGGCATGGTGCTGAGCGTCAGCTGTAGGTCTCTTGAATCAGCCGTCATGATTGCTCCGTCTGCTACGAGAAGGCCAGGTACTGCTAGCCAACTATCCCATCAAACCTAGCATGTGCCACACTCATCACGGCACTGTGACATTCAACCACTTCACATAGCCCCACATGGCACCTGCTTCTACTCACTCTGATCAGATATCCCTCTCTCACTGTGGCAGGCGAGGTCACCACAACTCAATGTCAAGGTCATCCTCTGCCATAGTAGGAGTATAGTACGATGGAGGGGGGGGGGGTGGCATTGTGGGTTTAGC
>ERZ1740065.846-NODE-846-length-17349-cov-10.784607_pt1 | contig 17349 bp, 23 predicted proteins | sample MGYA00581738_ERZ1740065 | MGnify/ENA primary metagenome ERZ1740065 (study PRJEB43018, sample SAMN04849749) | marine metagenome | isolation source: floating plastic debris | place: Pacific Ocean | collected 2008-09-01 | study: EMG produced TPA metagenomics...
CCCCCCCCCCCCCCCCCCCCCCCCCCCCCCCCTCTCTTTTTCCCCCTCTCTCTCCCCCTCTCTCTCTCTCCTCCTCTTTCTCTCCCCTCTCTCTCCCCCTCTCTCTCTCCCTCTCTCACACACATACCCTCTCTCTCCCCTCTCTCTCTCACACACACCCCCTCTCTGTCTTATGGCTATTATATTTACCTGCAGGACTCAACTCAGGCTATTACTTGTATACTGAGGCATCATCACCACGCAGATCAGGTCAAAAGGCTCGAATTATCAGCCCGGTGTTTGGGCCGACTACATCCGGTGCCTGCACCTTCACCTTCTACTACCACATGTTTGGATCAACCATCGGCAATCTCACCATCTATACAAGGACTGCTGTCGGCGGGCAACTCAAACAACGCTACAGACGTCGAGGTACAACTTAGCGCGTCTCTCACATAGTCTGAGACAGCATCATCTACAGAATTCTGATTGACTCTCTTTGTCTTCTGCAGGCGCTGTCGGAGACTTCTGGGAGCGACGTGAAGTCAACATCTATTCGCAAGACAGCTTCCAAGTGGTGGTCGAGGGCGCAGTCGGATCTGGACCCTACAGCGATATCGCCATAGACGACGTGTCTTTCTCAGAGTCATGTAACAAACAGAACAGCGGCCTGGTAACAGTGACCGGAGTGCAGACTACCGCCTCTACCGTGTCACCATGCGGAGCATCCAAGTTCCAGTGAGTCCATTTCTTCGGTCCGGAAGTGAAAACTACACAAGTGGACAATGAGTGACTGCCATATACATGGCTGTATTTATGATATGTACCTTCACTTGTGTGTGTCATACAGGTACTTGTGAGGTGATATATTCAGTATTTTCCATCCAACTCCCAACCTCATTCTCTCCCACTAACTCATTCAACTTATTAGATATGCTTCTAAGACTCTCCTTGTCATGGTTCACGTCTGTCTGTGTGTCCTGGTCACCCTGTAATGGCTGCTAACTCAGAATCCTCGTCAGTAACTACCGTTGCTAGGTAACGCCCCCTAAACTTCCCCTGAATTTACAGGTGTACGTCTGATAAGTCATGTATAGACAACTCAAAGGTGTGTGACTTTGCATCCGACTGCGTGGATGGCTCGGATGAGGAGAACTGCGGACCGTGCGATTTTGAGACGGGCTGGTGCGGCTGGAATGACATTAGCACTGGCAGGTTTAACTGGACTGTATCCGTCGCGAATAAATCTGGTACATCTCCGCCCAAGGATCACAGCACCAATTCTGGTAAGAGCAGCGCCAGCCCAGTTACACCAACGGTCCATATCTAGTTGATAATTGTATCACATCCTGTCTACACTGATGCTGCAGGCTCTGGGTCGTATGTGTTTGTGGAAGGAGCGCGAGGAGAGTTCTTCTCTGACGCTCAGCTGCAGTCACCCGCTCTACCTGCCAGCGGTGGCAACTGCTTCATGTCATTCTGGTACAATCTAAACGGGAAAAATTCTGGCTCACTGACACTGACTGCTACAGTGAGTAGACAACTCCAGTGTTACGTGCCTGCGTCTGCTATAATGGTTGCTGACTGGAGTGTTGTATTGCAGGTGAACGGCACTAAAACTGAACTCTGGTCGGTGACGTCTGCAAAGAGTGGCAGTTTCAAATGGCAGTATGGTGAAGCGTACATCGGTACCAAACTGGGAATGACTCAGGGATTCCAACTCACATTCAGTGCAAGACCAGTGAGAAGTTGGTAGAGATTTCATTCTCACTTCTAACTAGCGATTTACTCCACTTACTATGCTGTATGTGAATGACTCTCACTCGACCACAGGCTTCATCGCTGGGAAGGGCAACGATATCGCCATTGACGACATTCTCTTCACCAACTGTAACCCGAGGTCCACGCCTCCTGCCGTCAACTGCACGTTTGAAAATGGTCTCTGCTCCTGGACTCAGAATCAGTTCGACAGCTTTGATTGGCTGGTTAACAACGGTAGCACCGCCTCCAAGAATACAGGCCCTGTATATGATCACACCATTGGAGATAAATCTGGTAAGTTTCAGACAGACGTCGTTTAACATCACATGCCAGCTCTGCGATATTACATATCCTGCTGCTTTTAGGCTCTTACCTTTACATCGAGACGTCCAGAGGTAGTAGTGGTGTCAAGGACGGACATGTAGCCCAACTCGACAGCTCCGTCCTCCCAGCGAGTGATGACTTCTGTCTGAGTTTCTGGTATCACATGTACGGACCAGACGTCAACAAACTCCAGGTCCGTCTGATTCAGAATCGACAGAGTAAAGTTCGGTGGACAAGGAGAGGCCCTCAAGGTATTACTGTTTGTAGCAGTTGATTCTCTCCCTCCCTCCCTCCCTCCCTCCCTCTCTCTCTCACTTATTAGGCATATTATCAATATCATAACTGTGCAGGTAACCAGTGGCGACAAGCCGACGTGACAATCAGTTCAGACGTCGACTACCAGCTCAGTATTGAGGCATTCGCTGGACCCAGCTTCGCTGGTGACATCGCCATCGATGACATCTCTGTCACTCCTGGAAAATGTCCTCCCACAAAGGGCTGTGACTTTGAAGGTAGAGATAACTCTCAGAAATATTTATTCACAAGCATAGTTTGAAAGGTTATATTGCGTGTAAAATGTTATATCTCATGTGAGAGATGACTGTCATACCAAACGCATATATGCTGACTTCAAATCAATAACACCTTGGGTTTTGCAGCCAATTTCTGCTCCCTGTTCAACTCCAAGTCGGATGATTTTGATTGGGTGAGAGGCAGCAATGGTACAGCCTCCCTGACAACCGGCCCTGCATTTGACCACACCACCGGAACAGGATATGGTCATTTTGCATTCATCGATGCCTCCTACAAGTAAGTTGGTATGCTGTATGTGTGGTGAGTGTGGTGTGCGTGGTGTGTGGTGTGTTTGGTATGTCTGCAGTGTTTAGTGTGTCTGGTATGTCTGGTGTGGGTGATGTGGGTGGTGTGTCTGGTGTGTTTGGTGTATGTGGTGTTTGTAGTGTGCGTAGTGTGGGTGGTGTGGGTGGTGCAGACTATACAGTCTGCAGGAGGAAACTTGATGATAACGAGTATCATACGTATATATGTTTTTCAGGTCTCAGGGTCAGATGGCGATACTGCAGAGCAAGCCTATGACGCTGACCAGTGGCTACCAATGCCTCAAATTCTGGTATCACATGTACGGCCGCGACATCGGCACTCTCCAAGTCATCCAAAGACGGGTACAGCCCCCTACCCAGCCCACTCTATACTAGTAACTTAGGAATTTTATTGCATCTATATGGTCATTACCTCACTGTTTTCATATTATGATGCAGGTGAACAGGCCAATAGGACAGACTCTCTGGAGGAGAAGTGGTAACCAGGACAACGTATGGAGGCACACCCATGTCACGCTGCCAGCTGACAGGCTGTCCAACTTTACTCTCAACTTTGTGGCCACCACTGGCAATGGTTACCGCGGAGACATCGCTATCGATGACCTCACGATTGATGCAGGTTCGTCAATCAACTTGCTACACATGCCACATTGTCTGTTTGTCTTCATCAACTCACTCCGACCATCTGTCCGCAGGTAAATGTACTGGCGCAGGTACATGCGACTTTGAGACAGACCTCTGCGGATTTAGTAATGCCTACTCACCTACCGATGAGATGGACTGGATGAGGAACAACGGTGCCACTCCGAGCAGGTGCCCTTTCTCACCTCATCATGACAGCTATATAACAAGTTGATCATTCTTCCTCACATCTCGGTTTCTCTGCCGACAGGTACACGGGTCCTTCAGTGGATCACACCAGTGGATTGGATACTGGATTCTATATGTACATCGAGGCGTCCGGCGGGTCCAACAAGAAGGGAGACCGAGCCTGGCTAGTCACTGAGCATCTGGCTGCGTCGAATACCGACCACTGCCTCACTCTCTGGTATCACATGAACGGAACCAGTAAGTTGATGCCATCCGTCTTCCCTCAATTTTAAGACATTTCCTCGATTATAAGACATATTCTCTTGCTTATAAGACATATTCCCTTGATTATAAGGCATATTTCCTTGATTATAAGACATGCTCCCACGATTATAAGTCATCTTCCCTCAATTTTAAGACATTCCCTCAATTATAAGACATATTCCTTGGCTGTGAATAATTCACTTACCTTAATTTCGTGAGGTAAAGCTTGAGACTCAAGACTAAAATCACTATCAGCCAATCAGACTAAATCACTATCAGCCAATCAGACTAAATCAACTATCAGCCAATAGAGACAGACAGACATAGTATGATATCACTTCCTATGACATGTGTCTTATAGTCAGCTATATGTTATTCTGTGGCTCGTGATCGATGACCGGGCTTGCCATCTCGATTACCTCATCTCTCATCCTCTCCAGGCATCGGAAACCTGTCCATCTGGCAGCAGGTGTCTGACGATATAAATGGCGGTCTCAAATCTCCTCAGCTGCTCCTGCAGCTGGTGGGCAGCCAGGGTGATTACTGGCAGCAAGGCTCCGTCACTGTCCCTAGCAGGCAGTCATACGTCCTCATCATTGAAGGTAGCACCCCTCTACTGCATGATCCGCAGAGCACCTGCCTTTGCCTGTGTTCAATATTTGGCGAGCAGAGAAAACAAGTCAACTGCTTGCGTTTCAGGTACACACGGTGGATCCTACAATGGTGATATTGCTATCGATGACGTGAAAATACTGAACGGACCATGTGACCAGCTGATTACCACCTCGTCCACTCCTGCAACCACCTTGCCACCAAAAGTTGACACATTCAAGTGTGACTTCGAAGCCAACATCTGTACCTTTGTCCAGGTAGAAATTGTCTGTTATTTTGTTCTTTCACTGTCCACCTGTCCCATTCGAATATATAAACCTTGCAAATGTGCTTACGCTGTTCAGTGAGCGATAGCTTGCTATATTATATATATCATAAGTCTCTCCTCTCTATCCTCCCATCATCTTTTCATTACTTGATGAATTGTATCAGGACAAGAACAAGGACAGCCTAGACTGGACTTACACTGCCGGTGGTACGGACTCGTCTAGCACCGGCCCACACTCTGATCACACTCTGGCCAATGTCTTCGGTCACTATGTCTATCTGGAGGACTCGGTCGGCAAGGCCAAGGACAACGCTCGACTCAACACTCCCGAGATGGCCGTCTCCTCCAAGGGCATGTGCTTAGAGTGAGTTTACTGCTGGAATATCTACCGGTGGGGGGAGGGGGTGTGCATTAGGCACCAGGAATTCAGAATTCGTAGGTTAGAAAGTGGGTTGATTGTCTATTTCCCTGCCCGGAGAGGTCTTAAAGACTTTTTTGGAAATTATTCACCAATTCTTCATGAACTCTTGAGAAGTCTTGAAGAATCCTTAAGAATTCTCAAAGAATTATCTTTATACTTTGAGAATTCCAGTTTTGAAGATTTTCAGGGCAGGCAAATAGACAACACCAAAAGTTGTGTTTCTAACTAACTTTTTTCTGTGCATAGTTTCTGGTACCACATGTATGGAGCCAAGATCAACCGGCTGAACCTGGTGGCAATAGACAGAGACGACGCTGACCAAGAGACCATCGTCTGGACTAGAACCGGCAACATGGGCCCTGACTGGAAACATGCTCAGGTTCAATTCAATGGCAACAACACCGGTGGCAACTTCATCTTCTCATTCGAGGGTAAACTCACTCTGTCAATATAGTCATGGGAGTTGTCTTCTCACCAATAATTTTTCCCCATGCATATTCACTGTTGCCTGGTTTCTAGCCTTCGCCAGTGATGGATGGACTGGTGACATATCCCTTGACGATGTTGACTTCTATGAGGGCAAGTGCCGCGGCTCCTTCATGTGTGATTTTGAGAACGGGCTGTGTACTTTCGCCCAATCCAACATGGATACGTTCGATTGGACACGGGCTAAGGGTGACACTCTCAGTCTAGGCACTGGACCGCAGTCTGACCACACCTTCGGAACCGGTGAAGGTCAGTACTTACAGCATAGAGGAATACAATGCTCCGAAACAAGCTGGTACAGATCGTAACCCATTGCTCCATGTCTCACTGTACAATGTATTATATAGTATTTTATGTAACGCAGTTCTATTCCCACTGGTACCGGAGATGACACAGCGCTTTTAGGTTTAGACTCAGATTCTTATGGATAATTCCCACAGATTCTGTTATCATCATTGTTGCATTGTGGGTATTTTGTTGTGTTGTGATGTATTGCATTGTGTTCTATTGTGCTGGTAGGTTATTACCTGTACATCGAGACGTCTGCACCCCGTCAGTACGGTGACATGGCCTCTCTCTTATCATCCAAGTACATCCGACCGACTACCGGCGCCTGCGTCACATTCTGGTACCACATGTACGGCACTAACATCGGAGAACTGAACGTGTTTGTCAAGGAACAAGGTGCTACGCCTAGGTAAGGTTGCTACTGCATCTGTACGTGTCCACCAGAAGGTTCTGCCCCCTTCTGATGATGTTACATATGGAAACTCGTCCATCCACTGATGGCTGACAACAACTTTGTATCTAGGCTTGACTGTATATACTCTAATTTTCCAGGTTTGTCTGGGGACAGCGAGGCAACCAGGGAAATGAGTGGCATGTGGGACAAGCCACATTGACTGCAAGTAGAAACTGGCTGCTGCAGATATCAGGCACTGTTGGAACAGGTCATCAGGGAGACATCGCTATCGACGACATCCTCATCACGGTAAGCCCCGCCTTCTTATCTGCCTGAGTACCCGTACGTCTGCCTGAGTACCTGTACGTCTGCAGCTCACACCAATCTGTTCTCATTTACAGGCGGGTAAATGTCCTCCGCGAGGAAGCTGCGACTTTGAGGAGAGTACATGCTTATGGAAGAACACTCAGAAGGGAGACAACTTCGATTGGGAACGAACGCATGGCTCTACCCACTCAAGCGGCACTGGCCCTGACACTGATGTGACCTTGAAGAACCAGTATGGGTCGTACATGTACATCGAAGCCTCAGCTCCTCGGAAAACTGATGAAACTGCCTGGTAAGCGAGCGTCTCAGTCGTTATATATCTCTCCTACCAGCTCTAGGGCTATGGACTGGAGGAAGAGCCAGAGTGTATATGATACTCCATGTCAGTGTGTCAGTCTAGTCATGGGTAGTGATGTTGATACGAGTCAACATCTCCTGCAGGCTCATGTCCCAGTTCTGGACCTTCTCGGCGCAAGGATGTATGTCTTTCTACTACCACATGAAGGGACCCCAGCAAGGAGGCCTCTCTCTCAACGTCAAACCCTACAACCAGCCCCTCGTCCAACTCTGGCAAATGCAAGGAGACCAGGGCGGCGACTGGAAGCAGGCCTACGTCAATGTGGGATATGATCCAAATGTCAAGATCAACATAAACTTCCAGTTTGTGTTTGAGGCTCGTATCGGCGGTGCACTGAGTGAGTGATCGGCTCGAGTAGACTGGCTCTCGTTTAGTGAATGAGTGTCGATAAGTGTTGCCGTGGTTACAGGTGACATCGCAATCGATGAGATCAGCTTCACGGAGAACCAGCAGTGTCCAGGTACAACGCCAGACCCAACAGCGTGTGTTATGCGATGTGCAGACAACTCCTGTATCACTAAGGACCAGCTGTGTGACTTTGTCAATGACTGCGCCGATGGAATAGATGAGACGAGCTGCGGATACAACTGCTACTTCGAATCTGGGTTTGTACTTGCTGCTTCTCACCGCTGCCGTCGCTCTGTCCAAAACGTTCCTTTGTTTTTCTACAACCTACTATATAGCCCATGGTCCTTGTCAGGATAGTCTGAGGAAGCTTTAGGGCCCTCACTGTGCCCCAACCTCATTACGGTGCTGTGGAGTGAGGGTCCCCGTGACTAGAAGCTGTATGGCTCATACCATTTGAGCATGCTTGCTTGAGCTTCTCTTTTTCTTTCTTTTTCTACTGCAGCACAACGCAGCATAGTGCACCTCTCTGAGCTGAAACAGCTTATTCACAGCTGAAATAAAATATGGCATCATGATTTATACCAAATGCTGAATACTAGAAGAGCTCTGCTGCTTTCCCAGACTGATGGCTGTGTCAGCTGTCTGCCATTTATGGCATATCTAGATAACAAATAACAATATCAATAACAATAACAATATCAATAACAATATCAAATATACCATTGGCTGCTTTTCTTATAACACACTATAGAGTAATATGCATCAATAATGTTTCAAATGTATTCTGTCAACTGTTACAGAACATGTGGATGGAATGATACTAGCGTGGGATCCTACAAGTTTGTGTCCTCTACGGGACGCAGTGGTGGCGGCCCATCCATCGACCACACCAAGCGGACAGCGGACGGTCATTACATGATGCTGGCAGACAATCGCGGCGCAAGCGGATACAAACTTGCGGAGTTGATGTCGCCGACGCTGAGGAACGCAGCCGCTGACTGCACCCTCAGATTCTGGTAATAACTGGATTCGTTACTTTGTCCTCTCCTCATTCATTCCTCTCTTCACTTCTTTTAAAACTGATGCCACCATTTCTAATTCTTACATACTGTAGATGTTCTATCAGCTATTTTAATTTTTTCCAACTCTCCCGAGTCGTGTAGTGAGTCGTGCAGTGTAGTGAGCCGTGTAGTGTAGTGAGTCGTGTAGTGTAGTGAGTCGTGTAGTGTAGTGAGTCATGTAGTGTAGTGAGTTGTATATAGGCAGCGAGTCGTGGATAGGCAGCGAGTCGCGTATAGGCGGCGAGTCGCGTATAGGCGGCCTATCAATCCGCTGCCTCGATGTTCAGGTACCACATGAAAGGCAATGGCACTCAGCTACTACGAGCCTACCACCAGGAGGGCACTAGCCGCACGATAATCTTTGAGACGATGGGCAGTAAGGGAGACAAGTGGCAGGTGGCTGACATCCCCATTGGCAGGATCTATGGACAGTTCAATATCGTGATCGGCGCGAGGAAGAGCTACACAGCCAAGGCGGACATAGCCATTGATGATATCAGACTCGTCAGCTGTGATATCCCTCAGCCTCCCACCTCTGGCTCCTGCTCCTCCAACGAATACAAGTGAGCAGAACTGAGGCAAGACTCTCATTTGCTGTGTGATACTTTTTATTCGTCACGTGTCAAACTGTTGCAGGTGTAAGTCAGGTGCCTGCGTAGACATGTCACGGAGATGTGACATGACCGATGACTGTGGAGATAAGTCTGATGAGGCAGGCTGCAGCAATGTGTAAGTGAACAATAAATATAATAACAACTAATGATAAATTTAATAATAAACAACTAATGATAAATATAATGATAACCAATAATAAATATAATAGTAATAAACGAAAATACTGCAAGACAATAGTTGCGATGAAGTGGGGGAGTCATGAGATTTATATAGCATCAAGATTATCACTTGGGGCGGAAGGAGTAAGCGGTGCTTTACTAAAACTTGTCAACTTTTCTTGTCAAATCTCTCTTGTTCTGACGCTTACTACTGAAGTTGTATCAGTATAACCACATGCTATGTTACTTGTCTATTGTGAGTCTCAGTTCTTAAAATCTCCCAATATTGTTCCTACTGCGATTATCTAACCTTTCCTCTGCAGACGGTGTTCGTTCGAGTCAGACCTGTGTGACTGGAGCCAGCTGAAGGGAGATGAATTTGATTGGACAAGGCACAAGGGAGCCACGCCCACGCAGTTCTCAGGACCGACCCGAGATCACAGTACGTCGTCGAGTGTGGGACATTACATCTATGCCGAGATGTCCAAACCACGACAACAGGGCGATCGGGCCAGAATCGGCAGCCATTGGATGACACCTGGTCAAGGTAAGAGCCTCTCTCTCTCTCCGTGACGCTGCCGCTCTGTAGAGTGTGTATAATGAGTGTTGATGTGTACACACAGACTGCTACATGACGATGTACTATCACATGTACGGACCCTCCATTGGCAAGCTGCAAGTCTTTACTAGGAAGGAGGTTTATGGTCGCATATCCTTCCTGTGGAGTCGCACTCGTGATATCGGTAACTACTTCGCTCGTGCCAGGATACAGCTGCCAGCGTCCAGTGACGCCGTACAGGTAAGGCTGCCAGTCTCACAGCCTTCAGGGCTCGTCTCATACAATCTGTAATCTACAATCTAATAGAGTTGTAAAAATGGAATAGCTACCTGTCATACTGACTGACAGGCTGAGTCGTCTGCTCTTGTAGGTTGTGATACAAGCTGTCAGAGGAACGGGTCAGGCTGGCGACATTGCGCTCGATGACATTTCCTTCTCCGCGTCATGCGTTCCATATAACGGACAAGTGCCAACTGCATCAACCATGCCCACCACACTACCTACCACAGTGTCACCTTGTATGTGTAGAGCACCTGCTATACCTTGCCATCAGACCTATTACTCGCTCTTTTCACTCATGCCTCTGTTTGACAGGTGGAGCCGACGGTTTCGCTTGTGCAAATGGCGCGTGTATCAAGCGTAGCCAAGTCTGCAATTTCGTTCCGGATTGTGCCGATGGAAGTGACGAGACAACCTGTGCAAAGTCATGTGATTTTGAAACAGGTGAGTAGAATGCAGACCACATACACAGCACAGTGCTGGAAAGCACAATGACACAGACGTAACCTCGTGTGTGGTCCCTGTTGTCAGACACGTGTGGATGGACAGACTACAGTGGTGGTCTCTACCAGTGGTCTCGGCACCAGGGTTCAACACCATCTAAACTGACTGGCCCAACAGTAGACCACACAAGTCAAACAAGCACTGGCTGGTACATGCTTGTCGATAGTGGACAGGGCTCTGGTAAGTACCTGCTATATACTTGGCAGATTCAATCTAACGATTGCAGACTTACACCACACGTTTCATTTTCCAGCAATCGCCAAGGCAGTATTGAGGTCCACCATCTACGGAAATGTGGATGGAAAGTGTGAGATGAGTTTCTGGTTCCACAAGAAGGGAGACGATCTGGTAACAATGCGCGTCAATATCTACTCTGGCGTCACGGACTCAACAAATCTACCAGAGGACAAGAAATCCAGGCTATTTGCTGCAGTCACTGACTACGGCAAGTCGTGGCAGAATATAACAGTCGGCATTGGAGCGAGGAAAGGCGGCTTCGTACTGGAGTTTGAGGGAGTCAAGCTCTTTAGTGCTGGAGATCTTGCTATCGACGACATACAGTTCAAGAACTGTGCTCCTGGTATGTTGTACGTTGTATGTTAGCTGTTACATGCTGCGTGTTGTGTGTTGTGTGTTGTGTTGTGTGTTGTGTTGTGTTGTGTGTTGTGTGTGTGGTGATGTCGCTACATACCGTGTACCTCTATGATTTTGTGTGTTTTAAAGGATCATCAAGCAGTCAGAACTGTGTCGGAGATCAGTTCAGATGTCCGAATGGTCGCTGCATCAATCGCTCAGCCGTCTGCGACTTTGAGAACGACTGTGGAGACAACACGGATGAGCAGTCGACGGAATGCTCTGGTTACAAGGAGCGGTGCAACTTTGAGAGCGGCACTTACTGTAACTGGGTGCAGGCGGACACAGACACGTTCGATTGGTCACTGAGGACTAGTGTAAGCAAACTTGACCATGGGGAGAAAACTCCTAGACAATGTTAAGGGTATTGACATAAGTTCTGACGCCTTTCAGGGATCTGGTAACCCGGATACGGATCACACTCTGGGTACGTCTCGTGGTAGCTACGCTCACCTGGATGTGAGAGGAAAACAGAACGGAGAGAAAGCACAGCTGGACAGCGTAGTCTTCCAGCCGGCTCAGGATGGCAAGTGCGCCATGAGGTAAAGTAACGTTATATTGACAATTTAAATTAAGGTATCGCGTGTATATGCTGCTGTTTAGCCATGTTCTATTCTATGCAATTTCAACTGATTTTCATGGTATTTCATAGCTTTATCAGTTATATTATCAAAATCTGTTTGTATTTCGGCGATGAGCCTTCGGCAATGGGCCAAATTCGAAACTGAAATCTATGGACTAAACTGTTGGAATTTTCTGTTGCAGACTATGGCTGCACATGTACCGGACTGGGGACGTGCAGTTCAACGTCTACATGAGAACAGCCGTGTCTGGACCGATGACCAAGCTATCCGTCTACACTCAGCTCAACAAAGACGAGTGGACACGTGTCTCCATCCCTCTCTCATCCTTAGAAAACTTCCAGGTGACCTTCACCTTCACTCTTATCTCGTCACCCCACTGTATATAATGGTACGTTTGTAATACTGCTCTCTACCGCAGGTTGTGATGGAGGGCGTAGTGGGGGCAACTCTCAGTGGTGGCAGCCTAGCCATCGATGACATCAGCTTTACCCAGGGCTGTCAGGTCGGCGGTACGTTACGACCTTCGGCTCCGATTGGTTCCTCATCAACAACAATATCTCCCTGCTCAGCCGGACAGAAGGCATGCAGTGATGGAACCTGTCTCGCCACAGAGAAATTCTGTGACTTTGAGCCAGATTGCAGCTCAGACGAACTGACGTAAGTTCAATATACCCTCTCCTTCGCGTCTGCCTCTCTCACGTCTGCCTCTCTCACGTCAGCCTCCTTCACGTCTCCTCTCTCATATATGCCTCCTTCATGTCTGCCTCTCTCACGTCAGCCGCCTTCATGTCTGCCTCCTTCAAATTTTCCTCTCTCTCATTAATGCCTCATATTTGCTCGTTCAAATGACTGTCACTACTCTGTGTAGCTGTCCAGCTGTTTGCCGGTTTGAGGACGGTTCGATGTGCGGATGGTCAGGTGACCCAGCCTCAGAATGGTTTGTGGGTAACTCTCCCGATGGACCGCGCACAGACAACAGTGAGCAGCTACCGTCTGGCAAATACGTCTACACCAAACAGAAGAAGTTCTCAGCGGAGAAACGACTGACTAGCCCTGTCTTCTCTCGAACTGGACCGGACTGCAAGTTTGAGATGGCGTACTTCGTAACGAGTGATCAACCGGACCACCCTACCCAGCCTCGTATTGCTGTGAGTGGATCTGAGGCTACCCATATATCTCTAGCCTACTTTCTCTGTCTGTCTGTTATACTATTTCACTGCTCTCATAATCAGGTATACATCAAGATGGCCAACAGTGAAGTGATGATTGGCGAATTCTTTGGAGAGACGGATATTTGGACTAAAGCGAGTGTCAAGCTTCCACCGTGTGACAAAACAAAGAACTTCCAGATCATTCTGGAAACATACGCGCCAAGTATCGACCGTCTGTTCGCATTCGACTCCTTCAGATTCCAGAGCTGCCATCCGCCTAAGGTAACGACCTCACACTAAAGGCCACCTAAATATCCTGATAACATATTTAATATTTTTTAGCCAGAAGTTTGACTGAAGTTTGACCGCATGCATTATTTATTTTGCTAGCCATCTGCTGACTCGTGCCCAACGACGTCTGTGACCTGTCCGGCTGGAAACTGTGTCGACCAAAGTCGCATCTGTGATTATCAGGCCGACTGCTGTGAGGGTACAGATGAACTCAACTGTGACAGCAAGAAGTACATAAGGTCAGCATCACGTCACGTCACACTTTCCAGCTGTCTGTTCATGTGTTGTATGTGATTTTGTGTGTTTATTGTAGATGTGACTTTGAGTCAAACGACTATTGTCAATGGAGAAACATGGATGATGATGACTTTGACTGGAGTCTGCAGAAGGGGGAGACGTTCTCTTTGAATACCGGACCCGCGATGGATCATACTAAATACAACGAGAATGGCACATACATGTACATCGAGACAAGCTACCCTCGGCAGCCAGGTACTGCTACCGCCTGTACCCACCCCCAAACCATCAGTGGATGCGGGTAATGATACTGAGGCTATATGATACAGGAGACAAGGCTAGGCTGTCGATAAACCTGGAGAAGTCTGCTAGTGGCGGTCAGTGTACACTACGATTCTGGACACACATGCACGGCGACGACGTCGAGCAGCTGAACATACTGAGTCGATACAAGATCGGCGGCCCTGAGACCCAGTGGAAGACGGTAACGGCTCGGTCCAACGAGTGGCGACTCATTGAGTTAAATCTCTTCATGTCAGCGCCCCTCCAGGTTGGTATCAGTGCATTGTGGGAAATGGTGTTAGAGCTAGTGCAAGCATTGCATTGTAGCTGATATACGTGTACAATCCGAATAGAGAAACAACAGTAGTGATATAGAGATGTGGTAAATAGAGGATTTGGTGATTGAGAGATCTTCATTGTTACTGTATAAGTAATATGAGAGTGATAGCGAGAAGAAATGCTGGCGCTTGTGGATGGAGTCCATTTTAAAAATCGGGTAGAAGTACCTCCCCACTGAAAAAATCAGCATCTATAAAGTTGAGAACTCGCTGTCATTGTGCCTGCGATCGTTGTGAGGTTTTTATTAATCAGTCCTGCATTTTTAATCAAGTTATTCTAAGATTAACTAAGATTAATTGCTCGGAAGATTAATTTCATACCACAAGATTAATCCTGCGGCTAGCGTGAGGGTAAATCTCACTGATAAGCCCAAATTAATACGAGCTACAAGACCTGTGAACGCGAGTCTGATTACATATTCATCCAAGCAAACTCAACACCGGTGCAGTTGAATACCATTAATAATCCAACGAGGATGTTATAGCGATGTCGATGTCAACTGCTGCAGCTGGTAGCAGTGATACTGCTGTGAATTATATAGTTCTGAAACTGAAACTAGTTTTTAAACTGAAACTAGTTTTTAGTGGCAAGCAAGTTATTCATTCAGGAACATTTTATGGTCACTATCTGCGTATCAGTTCTTACTTTCTCTGTTCCTGTTTGTCATGAATAGAATCTCTCCACTTGCGCAAGATTAAAATGAGGTTAATTCAAGATTAAAATTGGAAGATCAATCAAGATTAGTTGTTTTGAAGAAATACAGCACTACTATTATTAATATTGAGTAACGATCAAAAGGTTTTCATGATACGACAACTCCAACAGAGAACCTAGCTGGATTTATCATTAATGACCTCCTGCCAATATAATTGCGAAATATTTTTCCTCGCTAATGTTTCTGTCTTTCCAAGTACTGCTCTCAGTACAATCATTGGTATGCGATCACTGTTGTACGACGCTGTTACTAACATCCCTATTCTGCGGTGTTTCAGTTGATACTGGAAGGTGTTCGCGGCGAAGGAATAAAGGGGGACATAGCTATCGATGACATCTCCATCACTCCCGGCTGCCAACTGTTCACTGGTCCGATGCCGGCTGTCCCATCTGGTTCCACAGTCACTCCAGGATCTGGTATGATCTCGCAGAGTTATGACCGATATCCAGTACTTGTAAATTTCTCTGTTCAATCCAATTGCTTTTTCTCGTAGTTACAACCCCATCAACACCGTTGTCGTCGACAACGCTTCCTGGCTGTGGATACCGTTGCCGTGATGGAAGCTGCCTTCCTGCTAACAACAAGTGTGACTTCACGCCACAGTGTCCTGGTGGCGATGATGAGCTGAGGTATGCCACTAGCTTAACCTATCACGTGCTCCGATACTAGCTGCATTACACTAGCTCGACCTATCACATGCTCCAATACTAGCTGTATTACACTAGCTCGACCTATCACGTGCTCCGATACTAGCTAGATTCTCTCTCTCTTATTCAGCTGTCCATCAATGTGTACATTCGAGAGCGGATTCTGCGGCTTTACCACATCTGCCGATTCACCGACAAAGTGGATGATTGGAGCGGGAAGAACAACTCTACCTTCGATGGCGCCGAGTGCAGACGCTAAGAACAATCCCATCGGATCATTTGCATACGTCTCCGCCCCCAGTGGTCAGAGAATGAACCAGGCATCCAGGTTCTACAGCCCACAGTTCAGCAGATCAGCCACTAACTGTCGTGTACAGGTCAGTATACATAAATCCATTGCAACAATTCCAACACGTATAACACATATCACACACACCACACGCACCACATACCACACATACCACGTAAACAACAAAAAACTCACCATTTACCACATGCATGCTCACACACTTACAACAGCCCTGAAGATCTCTTCTCAACAACCTCAACAGCACTCTGTACTCTCCATCTGGGATCAACGGACATATTTATAGTTGGTGCGTGACGGTGTTGTTGGCTGTCTGTGTCATCGTAATGATTGTTTGGTTGTAGTTTGATTGGTACATCGGTGATGGTGGAATGCTCGACCTCTACATTGAGACGGCGGACAAGACCAAGTCTCGACTCTGGTCAGCCAATTTCATCTATCACCCTGCCAGACAGTGGAGCAATGACACTGTGTCCATAGATGTCAGAGAGAATCCCTTCTCCATCTACTTCAGCGCCTTGGCATACCAGCCTGGTCAGTAGCAATGCTCACTGCCTATTGCTTCACATGGAGGCCAACTTTGTTGTTTCTCTTCATCTGCTGTAAATTATTTCTTCGTGTATGTACTCATCAAGGTTTACTTGGCAGTCTTTATAAAAAGTTATTGTCCAGTCAGAGTGGATATGACTAGTCTTATCCAATCGGAGTGGATCTGGCTACAGTCTCATCCAATCAGAGTGGATCTGACTACAGTCTCGTCCAATCAGAGTGGATACAATTAAGGCTCGTCCAATCAGAGGATGTATAAGTGTTACTTTTTTACAGGCGGTGTGGCTATCGATAACGTACAGTTCTTCGACTGCGACCAGCCTGCTGCGGCGGCCATGTGTGATCAGTCGTCCAACTTCTGGTGCACATACAGCCGTGCCTGTATCCCCAGCGAGTTTGTGTGCGACGTGTCAAATGATTGTGAAGACAACTCCGATGAGTCAACCACGGCCTGCTCTGGATATACGTGGTATGACTTTGAGAGCAGCGATGCTCCGGTTCCGTTCAAACAAGGTCAGTGATGGCAGCGCCCGCTGTGTTAGAGGGCCTCGACTGAATCAGCAAATCACACTGCGATTATTTCCTGTTTCAGTGTTGAATGGTAAGGACGACGACTTTGATTGGACGCTGCACAGTGGGCCGTCTGGTAGCCGATACACAGGACCACAGAGAGATCACACACTCGGCACTGAACTGGGCAGGTATATGTTTACTGATGCCTCCGCGCTGCCGAGCACGGGGAGATTCCCCGGCGCCAAGGGATGGCTCATACTGTCACGAGTGATAAAGGCGTCAGCGTCACAGAACTGTAAGATGAGGATGTGGTACTATATGTACGGCAACGACGTCGAGACTCTCTCCGTATACAGGATGCAATACAGCACAGGCAATCCATTGCAATCAGGTACAATCTCTCATTCCCCCACCATTCATGTAGTCTGATAGCGGGTGGGTTGTAG
>ERZ1740065.848-NODE-848-length-17340-cov-10.050217_pt1 | contig 17340 bp, 16 predicted proteins | sample MGYA00581738_ERZ1740065 | MGnify/ENA primary metagenome ERZ1740065 (study PRJEB43018, sample SAMN04849749) | marine metagenome | isolation source: floating plastic debris | place: Pacific Ocean | collected 2008-09-01 | study: EMG produced TPA metagenomics...
CTGCAGACCTATCTCAACAACCGCGAAGACCTGGCTGACCTCGCGACCGAAATGGTTGCCGCCGCCCAAGCGCTGATTGCCGATGCCCCCTGTGAGCCCGGTGCAGCCTCTGACGCGCCGACCGAGGAGGGTGACACAGTTGAGGATGAAGCGCTCAGACAGCTGCGGCTGCTGTAAACATCTAGCTTGGAACAACGGCATCGCCGGTAACGGTTCCGGTCTCGATGCTTTGCTTTGTCAGCATCATTGCTGATTGGCTGAGGGTTTCTGGCGTCTCAACGCGCTGGCGGGCAGGGAAATGCGCGCTGGCGGCAAAGTTGTGGATAACACCGCTTAGAATAAGACCAATTCTCACGGCTCGGACTCTCCATATCATCTTGAAAACGCCGGGGAGCCAAGGGGCAGAGGGGCTAGATATATGGTCTCGTTTCAGAGAATTGGGTATTAAGACCAGCCAAAAGCGGGAGAGAAAGCTCATATGCAAGATGCGATCGCTGCGGCCTTGGAGAAAAAAGACTTTCGCACCGCCGCCACGCTATTGCAGCAGTGGCAGCAGAAAGACGCTAAAGATCCCAAATTTTTGCTGGCGGCTGGTCAATACCAGGAGGCGACCGAACGCTGGGATCAAGCCGAAAAAACCTATCTAAAACTACTGCGACAAACTACTAACTCAAAGGTGATGGTGCAGGCTCGGCAGGGCATTCAACGGGTGCAAACGCAGCGTGAGGCCGCGCAGGCTACTGCCCTGGAAGCCGCCCGCGCGCAACCCGATGGCCAGGCTCCTGGACTGTTGTGTCTTGAACCCGTCACCGGTGAACAGCGACAGGCAGCGGCTCAGGGCTTGGCTCAAGTAACGGGCATTGATGCTTACACCGCGCGATGGCAGATCCCGAGTCGAGAGTGGCGACTGTATCGGGTGGGGCCAATTGGCGATTTGCAATATTACACTCAGGCCTTGACAGCGGCCCAGACCCCAGCCTTTTGGGCCAAACATGCAGAAATTCAAGCAATCCAAGTGTTTCGGGTGCAAAACTTCCGGCGGGTGCAATCTGCCGCTGAAGTCATCTGCAAAAATGCAGCGGGACAATTGGGGGCGATCGCCTTTGACTGGTCAGAAATTTCACAGATTGTATTGGGCCAGCTCCCCATGTTTGAATCCGTTGTGGATACTAACGCTCGACGGCAGCTCACCCGCAAAGAGCAAACGCAAGACTATGCTGAGATCGTCGATTTGCACTGTCACCAGCGGCGCTGCGTGCTGCGGCTCTGCGATCGCACCTATGACTTTCGTAAAGGCAATCCCCTCCCCAATGCCGAGGCGATCCCTGATAAGGCATTTTCGACCCGGCCGCAGTGGCAGGCCCTGATTCAATACCTGCAGCAGCAGGTCGATGCACCGATTCATAAAGGATTTACCAAGTTTGGCGAAGGTGCCGTGGAGTTTCTGGATCTGCTGCCTCCCCTCAAGCCTCACATCGAACTCGCTCGCTTCAAAGAGAGCAACTGGGATCCGGCCTTTCATCTCTACAGCGGTTTGCATTTTATTCGCTACGAGGCGGCTGCGGCGACGTGATTGGTGGCGTCTGCGATTCGACGGTGATCGCGATTGTCAAAGAGTGGACTGAGACGCCAGTTGATACCCTTTTGCTAATGGCTGGGTGAGAGGATAGAAAATCAACCTGAGCAGGTTTGTGTTCCTGCTGCTGGCGAGAATTAGGCTTCCTGTAGACGCTTTTGTCTTTCTTGCTCCATCTCTGCTTCCAGCTCTTTGTTGAGAAAGTAATTAAGAAAAGTGCGGACAATCGCGACGATGACGAGCTTGCCCAAGTCTTCGAGCGTGGGTGCTACCGTGGTCGCTAAGATGTCAGCAGCCAGCTGAAACTCCAGGGCCAGCGCCAGCCAAGTCCCAAATTTGAGCCGTAGTTGATTAAAGGGGAAATCCTCGCCTCGCTGTCGCCGATGGCGCAATCTGAACGTCAGCTGAATCGTTTTAAACAGGCCGAGCACTACGCAAAAAACTGATATGGTTTCCAAAACCAGTTTGGCCACCATCACAAAACTATTGAGGCTATGCTCCCAAATCTGTACAAATTCCATCTGATTTTTACCTGGCTGGTTAACTTGACAGCTTAAGGCGAATTGATGAGTACATAGTGAGGTCAAGAGTGCTGGGTAGACGGCTCGAAGTTTTGGGGTTGAGAACTTTGCAGATAATTCAATTTGTACGCGATCGCATCCTGCCTAGCCGCCTCGCTCAACTTTTCCTTCAAACTGGGTTGAAATGGCAACAAGATCATTGCCCTGCCTGGGGAGCGGCCTTATCTTACTACGCGTTGTTTTCACTCTTTCCCATCTTGCTGGTTGCCCTCAGCGTGTTGGGCCGAATTCTTGGGCCTGAGACAGAAGCGTTTAGTCAACTGCAGGCGTTGGGGTCGCAGGTTTTACCCTCCGAAGCGCGTGACCTTGTAGAAGGCACGCTGGTATCGCTCAATCGCACGAGCACGGGTGCTGGACTCATCGGCTTTGGGTTACTGATGTATGCGGCAAGCACTGTGTTTGGCGTCTTGAGCCAGGCTGTGAATGTGATCTGGAAAGTCAACGTTACTCCCGCTAGACCGCGGCCACTGCGGCAAACGGTCATGACTTACGTCATTAATAAGGCGATCGCCTTTGTGCTGGTGTTAGGCACGGCCTTACTGCTGCTGTTTTCTCTGCTGGGCCATATCTGGGTAGAAGCTGTCATTCGTTTGGTTGATCGCTTTGAAGAACAGTTCACTTGGCTGCAGGTCAATGACGGTCAGCTCGCAACCGGCCTGCAGCAAGGAGCGGCCATCATGGCATTGGCGATCGTCACCCTGATATTGCTCAAAATCTTGCCTGCAACTCGCATTGCTTGGCGTGATATTTGGCCAGGGGCCTTGCTCACCTCAGCCTCACTGGCACTTTTGCAGCGACTGGTGAGCAGCAGCGTGATTAGCATTGGCAGCCGCTATGCCTCCTATGGCGTGGTGGGCAGCGTCATGATTTTGCTGCTGTGGATTTATTTCGTCTGTCAGCTCTTCTTTATGGGATGCGAGCTTTCTTACGTTTATGCCCACCTATTTGGGAGTCGGCGCGAGTCACGTCACCTCAAGCGGTAATCCCGTATCGAGTGCAGCGAAGGTCTCTGTGCTTGAATCCTTTCCCGAGGACAGGAACAGTTTCTGCCAAGGGTTAGCAGTGTCAAACCTTTGCGATCAGAGTGCTACAACAAGCCGTAGTTTGATCAGGCCACTCCAGATGCCTGAAACCACCATCTGAAAGTCACTTAACTCCGACTCCCGACTTCTACATTCCGTAGGGCCTTGCCCTTCCCGAAGGGTATTCTGCTGTATTTTTTTGAGCAATTCCCTAAACGTAACGGGTCAAACTCACTCGGTAGCGCTCTTTTTTGGTGATCATGATGTCGCCAATTTCTAACCTGCCTTTCCCGCGAATCGCCACCAAATCTCCTGCCTTCAAGGGATGACTGGCCTGTTTCATGGGCTTCCAGTTCACTCGCACATCGCCGGTGTTGATCAGATCCACCATCTTGCTGCGTGACATGCCAAAGCCCGCCGAGGCCACAGCATCTAGCCGGAGAGAGGCTTCTACTGTGGTCATTTCTTTTTTCTTCGGGGCGCGGATGCGCAGCTCGTTCCACTCAATCTGTTGGGTTTGCACCGGCACCGATCGCACCTGGTTCAGGCTCGTTTCCAAAAACTCCACCAGTTCTGGCACGACGATGGCCTGGGCCCCCCGTTCGCCCAAAACGATGATGTCACCGACCTTTTCGCGCACGATGCCGGTTCCCAACAGTGATCCTAAAAAGTCTCGATGGGTGGCCGTATCGAACAAAAAATTGCCGGAAATCGAGAGTAACGTTAGAGGAATCTCCGTTGGTTCAAGGGGGATTTCGGTACGAGCGATCGCGGCGCGCTGCCGCTCGGCTTGGGGATAGCCGCCCCAGGTCGTGAGGTGCACCTCAGTCAACCGTTGAAAGATGTCTTGAGCTTCAGCTAACTCGGGCGGTGACAAAAAATCAGTCATAACGACTTCCCAAGTGCGAATCGCTTGCTCCGCCTGATCTAACACTCGTGTCAGCGCAGCGGGATTATCAACTGACTTCAACAGGGCTTCCTTCGGCAACATTGCGGGGAACAACCACCAACTTGCAACGGGTTTCTCTATTTCACATTGTGTCGCTAATTGCTCAGATTCGACATTTTCTTGCCGCGATTGGTCGTTTGAGCGACCGAGGAGAACGGTAATATGAGACAGGAGCACACCAAGCTCTACGCAGGTTTATGCAAGTCGCAGCAAGAGGATGAGCCCTATGAAACGTTTTCGGTTTCGATCACTTTTAGGATTGCTGTTCGCAGTTGTTTTAGTTGGCCTCATCGGTTGTGGTGGGTCTAATGTGGCTGCACCGACCACCTACTCCAGCGAGCAAATTGCTCAGTTAGATATCTATACGCCACGAGTGGCCGAGTTGCGCGATCGCTTTCCTGAGCTAGAGGATTATCTGCAAAATAAAGACTGGGTCAACATCAGTGCTTTTATCCACGGACCGATGGGGGAGCTGCGCGCTAACCTGGGTCGCGTGACAGCTCGGTTGCTGCCCGCTGATGCTGAGCAGGCCCAGTTTTATGCCGCCGAGATCGGTACCCATCTCGAAAAGTTAGATGCCGCTGCTGCCGAATACAACCAAATTGCCGCGGCCAAGCAATATCGCGAAGCCTTGGACGACTTTGATGCCTTCTTGGCTCTTGTGCCTGAGCCATCGGCATAGGTGCCAGCGTGCAGGTCGTGATTATTGGCTGTGGAGTGGTGGGGGCCGCGATCGCCTACGAACTTAGCCAAAACTCTCAATACTCGATCACCGTATTGGAAAAAAACGTCCCGGCTCATGGTGCTACTGGCGCGGCCCTAGGCATTGCTATGGGGGTGATCAGCCACAAGGTCAAAGGCCGCAATTGGCGACTGCGAGAAGCCAGCCTTAAGCGGTATGCTTCGCTTTTGCCAGAACTCGCCGCGATCACCGGTCAGCCTTTGCCCCATAATGCCCAGGGGATTTTAAGCTTGTGTTTTGAGGCGACTGACTTGCCTTGGTGGCAGTCGCTGCAGGCAAGGCGTCAGCGTCAGGGCTGGCCCTTAGAAATTTGGCCCCTGGATCAGGTGGCCGCGGCCTGTCCTCATCTCAAGTTAGACAACGTAGTGGCGGGCATCTACTCGCCCCAAGATCTGCAAATTGCCCCCAAAGCTCTGACGGTAGCCTTGATTGCTGGGGCGCAACAGCGGGGCGTCGCCCTGCAGGTGGCATCGCCGGTTGTGGGGTTTGAGCGGCAGGGCAATTGTGTCGAGGCCGTGCTAACTGACTCGGCTCGCTATGAGGCTGATTGGGTGATCGTGACAGCGGGCTTGGGCAGCACTGACCTGACGCAGCAGTTGAGAGAACTGGGGGAACCGCTGCCACTGGTGCCTGTTTTGGGGCAGGGCATTCGCGTGCGATCGCCACACCCCTTAGGATTGACGACCTTTCAACCTGTAATCAACGGTAATGATGTGCATCTGGTCCCGCTGGGCGATCGCGAATACGGCGTCGCCGCCACGGTGGAGTTCCCTGAGGAAGGTAGCTTGACGCCACTACCTCAAGAGGCGGCCTTGGCGACCCTGTGGCAGCAGGCGATCGCCTATTGTCCATCTCTGCAAACGAGTGAAATTCTGGAGACCTGGTATGGTCTGAGGCCGCGACCGCAGGGACAAGCGGCTCCGGTGATTAAACCCTTAGCAGCGGGCTCAAATGTGATTTTAGCCACTGGTCATTATCGCAATGGCGTGCTGTTGGCACCCGCGACGGCTCAGGCCGTTGTCGATTTAGTTACCGATGCCGTCGAATAGCGGTCTCAGCAACCTGTGATCTACAACCGATGGCGGCGCAGCAGTGATATCACGGTTTGATCCTCAACCGCTTCAAAATGGACGTACCACTGACTAATGGAACCCAGATTGGGCGGTGTTGTCAGGCAAACGGTGTGCTCCACTAAGGTGTTTAGGGGGGTTAAACTTTCTGCTGCGGCTACGGGCACCGCCACCGTGATCTGAGCAGGATGGTAGGGCCGCAGCGCGACAACCACGGCTTGCAGAGTCGCCCCGGTGGCCAGCCCGTCATCCACTAAAATGACAGGCTGATTTTTTAGGTGGGGTGGGGGGCGGCCCGCTCGATACAGACGATTGCGACGATGGAGTTCTTGCGTTTCAACCTGAATAATGGCGGCTACTTGCTCTGGGGTGATCTCAAGGCGGCGAATCAGCGCTTTGTTGAGAATTTGCGTATCGGGCAGGGCGATCGCCCCCATCGCCAGCTCGGGCTGAGTGGGGACGCCCAGCTTGCGTACTGGCCAGACATCTAAGGGCCACCCTAACGCCTGAGCAATCATTGCGCCGACGGGTACGCCCCCGCGCGGCAGCGCAATCACCCAGCCAGGTTGCTCCCCAGTCAAGGTAGTGAGCCGGTGAGCGAGCAACTCCCCGGCTTGACGGCGATCGTAAAACGTTGAAATCATGCACCGCACGGCTTTAAGTGCCGTCAGCTGGCTCTTGCCGCTGTTGAACAGTGACTATGATCGGCCAATCCCGCGATCGCGCTGCCTACCGCTGACGACTTGAAGGCACATAGTCTAGCACTGTCGCCCAATTGCCCTAGCTAGAGGAAACTGCAATGGGGCCGCAATCACTGATCTGAACGCCGAATGGGCTGGCTATGAACTTTTCTGAACAGCGCACGTTCTCTAGAAGCTGTCATCATTTAGATGGCGGATGGCTTGCAAGGGTGCGTTTTCAACCTCTAGCGGTTGGTTGGCATTGGTACAGGTATGACCATACCCCGTGTCATAGCTCTCATCTGTCAAATAGATGATGCGCTCAAGAGCTGGAAATCACAGTGCCGATCTTACCCGTTAATTAAAAATCGCTGCCCACGCCCACTGAGGTCGTTCCCATCGAATCAAAAACGGTGAGGCCCAAGGGGAGATCTAGCTCGCCATTCTCATCGACAAAATCATCGAAAATGCCAATGTCCGACAACCCATTGGATGAATCAGAGGCTTCAAACGTGTTGATTTCCTGGGCTGCCGATTGATAGAGATTCGGATCAACCTCAATATTCATTCCCCGAGTCTCTAACGGGAGGAGCTGATTGGCAACATCATCAGGTTCTGCAGTGTCGGCAGCAGCAGGCAAAGCTACAACTAAGAAAGACAAGAGCGATGCGGCTGATAGTGCTTGGCCCAATCGTAAAATAGTCATTTGCTAACCTCGTGAGAATAAGAGAGCAGGACCGCCATCCTCGTCATGGGAAGGCAGATTGTGATTGCTAATTTAAAATGTCGAATCCCCTATCACACCTGTCTTAGGTATAGCCGATGCGGCTTTCGCGTCATTCAATCTTTGTCAAATCTTCGAGAATCCATCAGCAACTTAGGATAGGGGCATTCCTCACGACCTATCTTCAATATCTTCTAAAAAACGTAGAACTGCGTAGGTGCTTGCACGGCTTCTTCACGGTGTAAAGTGCCATTGTCTACGGTGTTTTACTGGCGATTTATACCGTCACTGCATCTGATTACCTGAGATCAGGGCATACTGGCCTTAGGTAAGCAAAGTTCCGCCTGCGGACGATTAAGGCGTTTTCGCTTCGGAATTGGTCGCGGGGCGATCTCACCTGTGATCGGCATCGTCCGACCGATATCGTTCCTAACGAAACCATTGATGAGTATTGAACGTCATGTCCGTAAGAACCCTTGGTAGTCAGCATAATCCACGACCTAAAAAGATCTAAGTGCTGAGCTGCTGGTTAACAGAACAGAATGAGTGACGAGATGGCTCTGCCGTTGACCGCATGGAGCGTCAATTGAGGTGATACGGATGTTGATGCGAGGCCTTCCTCAAGGTGTGTCATGACGATAGAGCAAGGGGGCTGAGGTTTGTGAAACCCAGAGTTGGAGTGTGGCTACCAGGTTGTTTTTATCGAAAAGTGCGATCGCTGGAGTGATGAGAAAAAAAGCTATTCAGTTCAAAGCCGTTGTGTTGGTTAGCGCTGTCTTTGGGTGGGGAGCTGCTGTTATTGCGACCTCGCCGCCTGCTGCCCTGTCGTCAACTGAGTTACCGCTCGCTGCAACTCAACCGATTCCTAGCGACTTGGCTCAAACCCGGATCAGCCCGCCTGTGCCGCCGTTGCCCAACCCCCTACCTGCGCCCCAAGCACCGGCGATCGATGGCATCGTTGGTCTCCTACCTGAACCAACCGACGATATTGGCATTGGTCACCTCCGACCGCGAGACCTCTCATTTTTAGATGGCCCCGATTGGACTGACAGTCCCTATCTGACTGCTAACTGGCTGCAGGCAGCGGCGATTCCCATTTACATCGAGCCCAATGGCTCGCACTGGGGATGGATTATTAATGGCTGGCTGGCACCCAATGGCCAAACGCCCCTAGCCTTAGGCAGCGATGCCAGTTTCTCAATGCTGCAGACTTATTATGCTCTGTTTTCCTTTCCTGTGACCGAAATTCGCCAAGACGGCTGGTTTCAATTTCAATACACACCTGTCGGCAAAGCGTGGGCTCATATCGACCATCTCAATCTGGGCAGCATCGACCTCGCCGTAGAAACTTGGGAAAATCGATTTCTCGATATGGGCTGGGTCGAATATCGTCAGCACGGGCTATCGCAGTCGCTGAACAGTGCACCGAATGCTAATTCCGGCAACATTTTGGGACTGATTGGCCCCAATAGCTTTATCGAGCCTCTGGCCTTTAATGGTGATTGGATGCAGGTGCGCGTGACTCAGCCCGCCGAAGGCTGTGCGTTTTTACCGGGAGCGGCCACCCAAGAAGGCTGGATGCGGTGGCGCAATGATGACGATGGGTCGCTGGTCTGGTTTCCGCCCAGGGGCTGCTAATGGCATCGGGGCGACTGCACTAGCCATCGCGAAGTCACTGCCGCTGCCTATCAACCGGCTGCTTGAAAGACAACATCACCTCGTTTCAAAGACCAAGACCTTTGGAACGAGGTGATGTTGTCGCATGTGAATTTTTGCCTCCAGGCAACACTGATCGCACCCGCCGTTCGCTTCCTCTAACGTTTGCCGGTTAAATGGATTCAGAGATCTTGCTGGTCGGCTTTTCTGCATACTTGTTGGGGGCAACGCCCTGAGGCTGTTGGGATAATCGTCTAAGGTCAGGGTTTCTGGCCAAATAACACTGTGGTAGCCTCCATCAGGTATGGTCGAGTTGGTTAGGGGATGGCGGCGTGATTGCGATTTACCCAGGAAGCTTTGATCCCATCACTTTGGGACATCTGGATATCATTACCCGTGGTAGCCGCCTGTTTGAAAAAGTCGTGGTGGTGGTTTCTTCTAACCCTCAGAAGAGTCCCTTATTTACGGCCAAACAGCGAATCGAGCAAATTCGGGTCTCGGTTAATCACTTGAAGAATGTCGAAATCGACAGTTTTGAGGGGCTTACGGTAACCTATGCCAGAATGAAGCAGGCTCAAGTTTTGCTGCGGGGGTTGCGAGTGCTATCTGACTTTGAAAAAGAATTGCAGATGGCCCACACCAATAAGACCCTAGCTGATGACTTAGAGACCGTTTTTTTGGCAACTTCAACCGAGTATGGCTTTTTAAGCAGTAGTCTGGTGAAAGAGATTGCCAAATATGGGGGGCCAGTTGATCACTTGGTGCCTCAGCATGTTGCCCGGGACATATACCGATGCTACGACAAGACTTGACCCCAACCAATGCCGCCAATGGGAACGCTGCTGATCGCTCAGCGGCTGCCAGTGAGTCTCCAGTTAATAGCAGTGAAACCGTTAAACGTCTAGATATTCAGCAGTCTTTAAACGTGCTGGAAGAGCTGATTTTAGAAAGCCCGCGCGTGCCGTTTTCAGGGCGAACGTTAATTGATGAAGACCAACTGTTAGAACAGTTAGATCGGATTCGGCTAAACTTGCCGACTGTTTTTCAAGAGGCCATGCAAATCGTGCAGCAGCGCGATCGCATCATCAGCGACGCTCAGCAATACACCCAAGACATGATGGCGGCAGCTGAACAAGAAGCGGCCCGCCGACTCGACGATATGGGTATCGTGCGGCAAGCTGAAAATCAGGCCCGGCAGGTCAAACAGCAACTTGAACAAGATTGTGACGTCTTGCGATCGCAAACCCGCGCCGAAATCGAACAGTGGCAAACTGCTGCCGAGCAATATTGGGAAGAAACGCAACAGCAAACCGAATCTGAATGTCGCGCCTTGCGCCAGGATGCGGATACCTACGCTGCAGAAGTGCTGCAGCGGATTGAGCATCAGTTAGCCGACATGATGCGGGTAGTACGTAACGGCCGTACGGCGCTACCGGCTCAGGCAACGGCGATCGAGGCCACTGTGCGCACCCAAGAGGCGGCCACCAGCCCCAAAAATAAGGGAACCACGCTATCGGCCTCATCGGATTCCTCTTCCCGTCAGAGTAAATCCCGTCGCCCACAGTAGCTGCTGTTTCTGAGAATGCAGTCTAGATCAGGGATGAGCACACCAAACCACTTGGGCCAGCTTGTTCAGTTCCACTGCGCTCTTCAACGTTGCTCGTACTCCAGCGATGTGAGGCAGTTCATCATCGGGCGGACGACAGCAAAAAAACGTAAAGCTTTCAAAGAGACCCCATGCTGAGCTACTTAAAAGGCACTCTGGCAGATATTCAAAAGCAGGGCGGCCACCGAGTGATGTTGACGATGGATGTCAATCAGGTGGGCTATGATCTCCAAATTACCAGTCGCTTTTTGTCGGAGCTACCGCCCCTGGGGGAACCGCTGCAGGCATTTTGTCATCTCCAGATTCGTGATGACCAACCAGTGATTTTCGGATTTGCCAGCCGGTCGGAACGTGATGTGTTTCGACAATTGGTGAGTGTTAGTGGCATCGGTCCTCAAATGGCGATGGCCTTATTAGATACTCTGGGGTTTCAAGAATTGATTCAGGCAGTGGTGTCAGGCAATGCCCGGCTGATCTCGCGAACGAAAGGCGTCGGAGCTAAAACTGCTGAACGGCTCATCTTAGAACTGAAGACGAAGTTGGCAGAATGGCGGCAGCAGTCGGGGCTTACGCTGACACCGGGGGGTGGCCCCATGGCCAATGTGCAAGAGGAGGTTGAAATGACCCTCTTGGCCTTGGGGTATACCAATGGCGAAATCATGAAAGCCTTGCAGGTCATAGGGCGTAGCAGTACCTTGGCGAAGAACGACAACACAGAAGACTGGATTCGAGAAGCGATCGCCTGGTTGAGCCAATCTTCATGAGTCAAGGGGTGCGTGCCCCAAGGGGCTATGTTATGCTGAATAACTCTGTGCATAAAATCTGCGCGCAAATATCCATCTGCTAAAGCACCTCGTACCCTATGGCACTATTACAAGAACGCAAACAGGAACTCATCTCGGAATACCAGGTTCATGAGACAGACACTGGCTCCGCTGAAGTACAGGTTGCTATGTTGACTGAGCGCATCAACAAACTCAGCCAGCATCTACAGGGCAACAAAAAAGATTATTCTTCTCGGCGGGGTTTGCTCAAAATGATTGGTCGCCGCAAGCGCTTGCTTTCCTACATCGCCAAGAAAGATGTCAACCAATACCGTGCACTCATCGGTCGTTTAGGCATTCGCCGATAGCTTTGGCTTTGCTGATCATGGAGCGTTGCAATGGCCGCTGACTCAGAGAAAAATCGTCTTCCCTTTGAACCCACCCCTAAGCGGAAGAAGGGGAAAGCAGAAACGGTCTCATCGGCGGCTAGCAAGTCAGCTAAGCCGATGGCTGAACAGTCTCAACGTTCTTCATCCGCTAAGCCAGCCGCCCGCTCATCCAAAAGCGCTGTTAAAAAGTACAACCGCGAAGAAACCAGTATTCCTGAGGTGGTCAGCCGTCGCATGTTGAAGCGCATGCTTTTCTTCTCGGGTATTCCTGTCACTCTGGGAATCTTGGTATTTTTCGCCAGCTATGTGGTCATTGTTCAAGGCATTGCCGAGCTGCCCAATGTCGTTGTCCTGATGGTGACGCTAGCTTGTTTCGGTCTGAGCGTTGTGGGGCTGAGCTATGGTGCCCTCTCGGCCTCTTGGGAAGAAGAAGAAGGGGCAGGTTCAATGGTGGGCTTAAGCGAATTTCAGGTTAACTTTGAACGCTTGATCGGTGCTTGGCGGCAGACACGAGAAGAACGGCAAAATAACTCTTAGGGTGCGTCACATTTGACGGCCAAGAGCCTTGAGACGACTTATTTCCGCGCTCGTACTCATGCCATCAACCAGGGATCTGGAAACGAGGCATTGTCAGTCGGGCAAAATCTCAATGATGACGGGCCCTAGCAACTTTGCTGGGGCTGTTGATTCTTTAAAGGATGACAGTGCTGCCGCACCGTTAAGCCTGTCACGTTGTAGTAGCGGCATGACAGGCGCATCTGACGTTCCGGATGGTTCACAGTTGTCTTTCTTGCCCTGATAAAGAGAAGATGGCTTAACCTACCAACAACTGCTGCGTTGCTGTCATGCCGATCGACTATCTCGAGAAAATACTCACTGCCCGAGTCTACGATGTCGCTCAAGAAACGCCTCTAGAACGAGCACCTCGGCTATCAAATCGGCTGGGCAACTCGCTGTATCTTAAACGCGAGGATGTGCAATCTGTTTTTTCGTTTAAGTTGCGGGGTGCTTATAACAAGATGGCGCAGGTGCCGACTGATCAGCTCGCTCCTGGGGTCATTGCGGCTTCGGCAGGTAATCATGCTCAGGGGGTCGCGTTGGGTGCGAAGCATTTGGGCACTTCGGCCCTCATCGTGATGCCGGTAACCACGCCAGAGCTGAAGGTCAAAGCGGTTGAAGATCGAGGTGGTATTGCCGTACTGCATGGGAATACCTATGACGATGCCTATGCTCATGCCTGTGAACTTGCCGCAGAGAAGGGGATGACGTTGATTCATCCCTTTGACGACCCAGAGGTGATTGCGGGGCAGGGCACTATCGGCATGGAGATTTTGCGCCAACATCAGCAACCCATCCACGCTATTTTCGTGGCGATCGGAGGCGGGGGACTGATTTCTGGCATTGCAGCCTATGTAAAGCGGCTGCGGCCTGACATTCGTATTATTGGGGTCGAGCCGGTGGATGCCGATGCGATGAATCAGTCACTGCAGACAGGCCAGCGCATCAAACTCGATCGCGTCGGTCTATTTGCTGATGGGGTGGCGGTTAAGCAGGTAGGAGCAGAGCCCTTTCGTTTGTGCCAGCAGTACGTCGATGAGATTATTCTGGTCAACACTGATGATACCTGTGCGGCGATCAAGGACGTGTTTGAAGATACCCGCTCAATTTTGGAACCGGCAGGAGCATTAGCGATCGCCGGTGCCAAGGCCTATGTCGAACGCGAGCATATCTCTGATCAGACGCTCGTGGCGGTAGCCTGTGGGGCCAACATGAATTTCGATCGCCTGCGCTTTGTGGCGGAGCGAGCCGAAATGGGAGAGCGGCGAGAGGCCATTTTTGCCGTCAATATTCCGGAAGGCGCGGGCAGTCTACGCCAATTTTGCAAATGCCTGGGCAAACGCAATCTGACGGAATTTAACTATCGCATTGCTGATCAGGCGGAGGCTCATATTTTTGTGGGTTTGCAGGTCAAAGATCGTCAAGACGCCAATCAGATGGCCGCCACATTTGAGAGCCATGGTTTTAAGACGCTCGACCTGACCGATGACGAACTCACGAAAATGCACCTGCGGCATATGGTCGGCGGGCGATCGCCTCTGGCCCATGATGAAGTCCTCTATCGCTTTGAATTCCCAGAGAATCCGGGGGCGCTGATGCGCTTTCTCAACTGCATGAGCCCCCATTGGAATATCAGTTTGTTTCACTATCGCAACCACGGAGCTGACTATGGCCGCATCGTCATTGGCATTCAAGTCCCACCGGCTGAGATAGCCCAATGGCAAGCTTTCTTAGAAACCGTGGGCTACCGCTACTGGAACGAGAGCGATAACCCGGCCTACCGATTATTTCTAGCTTGAATGAGTTCAGCTTAGAACTTCCTGGCTCTCAGTGTGGCTCACCATTTGGGAGCGATATGGGAGGAGTCTCGGAAGCGGTCAGCAAGCTGTTCACTCGGGGCGATCGCTAGCCGCTACCATAGCGAACAAGCGTCTGGTTGCCGCCCATTCTCTAGAACGGAATTCCTCACAGGCATCTATGCAGATTCTTTCCGTTACCCTCAAAAATTTTAAGACTCACCGCGATCGCCACTTTACCTTTGCATCGGGTACCAACGCCATTTGTGGTGAAAACGGTGCAGGCAAGACCAGCATTTTAGAAGCGATCGCCTGGGTGCTGTTTAACTACCTGGGTGACTATGCCAAAGATGATCTGATTCGCAACGGCAGCGGCAGTGCCGAAGTCACGGTCGAGTTTATCTCCAATCAAGACGACCGCACCTACACCGTGCAGCGCCACACGAATAAAGGCTATACGCTGTTTGATCCCCAGCTTAATCAGCGACTACCCTATACCCGCATCAAAGATGAGGTCTTGCCCTGGCTGCGAGAGCATCTGGGGGTCGCCCCTGGCACTGATTTGGGCGAACTGTTTGCCCGCACGGTGGGGGTGCCGCAGGGAACCTTCACTGCCGATTTTTTGCAGACAGCAGAGAATCGCAAAACTGTGTTTGACAAAGTCCTCAAGGTGGAAGAGTACAAAACGGTTTATAAGGAGCTGAATAGCCTGCGGCGCTATGCGGAAGCCAAAGCGGAAGCGGTAACGGTGGAAATTGCTCGCTTTGAGGAACGCTTGGCTACCTGGGAAGAGTTGCAAACGCGACAGCAGACAATCACGACAGAAATTACCCAAAACGAGGGGCAGCTCGCTATCTTTGATCAGCAACTCAAGACGCTGACGCAAGAACGGGATGCCCTGCAGACCCAGGCGAACCAGATCCAGCAGTTGCAAACCCAGCAGCAGCAGTTCCAAGCCAATATCGTGGGGCGACAGCAGGCGATCGCGCTATTGACCCAGTCTTTGGAGCAGGCACAGCAAGCAGTCAAAATTTGTGCGGCGGTGCGCCCCGCCTACGAGGCCTACCAGGCCACTGAGAAAACTCTGCAAACCCTGACACAGCATCAGATCGAGCGCCAGACTTGGCAAAGAAATCAGCAAAAGTTGCAGAAAACGCTCGATCTGCGCGCTGCCGATATCACCCGGCTCAAAGTACAGCTAGACGGATTTGCCACTGCAACCGCAGAAATCGCCCAACTGCAGCCCCAGGTGCAGCAGCAGCTCCAGCTAGAAACGCAATTACAAGAACTCCAGCAGGCGCGAACGGCCCTGGCTCAGGTGCGAGGGGAACACCAAGCGATGGCCAAACAAGCCGCACAGCAGGCGCAACAGGTCACCAAAATCACCCAGGAAATTGACTACCTGCAGACCCTGGAAAAAACGGTAGCCGCCGCATCTGACTTGACCCAACAGCGCGATCGCTTGCAGCAGCAGCTCAGTCGGCTGGAGGCGGCTCGGCAGTTTGAGACGGAACTGCAACGGTTGGTTAATCAAGGGCGAGAGACGGGAGAACGCTACCAGATTCAGGCCCACGAGGCGCTACAGACTTTAACCGAGCTGCAGCAGACCATGCCGCTGTTGTCGATGGACGCGATTGCGGCCCTTCAGAAGGCACTTGAAACTGGGGTAGATGTCCACCAAGACATGCTGTTGTCCGTGCAGCAAATTTTAGATGACCTCTCAGGGCAGACGGATGCTGAGGCGTTGCGATCCCAGCTGCAGGCTTGCCAAACTCGGTTGACTGAGCTATCTAAACAGCAAAATCAGGTGGCCGTTCTCCCTGAACGGCGGCAGCAGTTGACCCAATTGCACGCTGACCAAACGGCTCTGACGCAACGGCTGGAACAGCTGCAGCAAAAGCTCACTGAGGGCGAGACCCTTGGCGATCGCCTAGGGGAAGTACAGACTGCCTTGCAAGCTCTGGAAGATCCCAAAGGCCGCTGCGCGGTGTTGGCGCGATCGCAACAACAGCAGCCGATTGTGCAAAAGCGCTATGGCGAAATGCAGGCTGCGCAAGCGGGCATTCAACAGCAGATTGATGAACTCGAACAGCAGTTGCACACCTTTGAGACTTTGGATGCTGACATTGCGACCCAAACTCAAGCCAAACAGACCCACCAGGCAGGCTATCAGCAATATTTGCAATACGAACGCGCCGCTCAAGATGAAGCGCGTCTGACTCAAGAACTGACGACTGTCCGATTGGCGATGGCCCAGTTGCAGGAAGAAGCCACCCAGCTTCAAACTGCATTGGCCGAAGCCCAAGTTGATTTTGATCCGCAGATGGCGCAACAGGTGACGCAAACCTATCAGACGGTGCGCTCTGAGCGCGATCGCTTGGCTGGCAGCCTGCCACAACAGCAGCAGTTGCTAGCGGAACTGCTGCGACAGCTCGACGACCTCAAGGCGCTGGCTGCACAGCGAGATGCGGCCATTGAGGAGCGCAAACAACGAGAGCGCATCAAACGCTTCGTTAACTTTGCCCGCAAAGCTTACAAAGAAGCGGGGCCGCGCATTACTGAACGCTATGTGCAGCAAATTTCTCGGGAAGGCGATCGCCTCTTTCGCGAACTGCTCAACCGCCCCAATGTTGCCCTCACCTGGACACGAGATTACGAAATCCTGGTGCAGGAAGGGCCAAATACCAGGCGCTTTGTGAACCTTTCTGGAGGGGAACAAATGTGTGCGGCGTTAGCGGTGCGGCTGGCTTTGCTAAAAGTGCTAGCGGATATCGATATCGCCTTCTTTGATGAGCCGACAACCAACATGGATCGGCCTCGGCGCGAAAGCTTGGCAGAGGCGATCGCCCGGATTCGTAGTTTCAACCAGTTGTTTGTAATCAGCCATGATGACACCTTTGAAAAGGTCACTGAAAACGTCATCGTTGTTGAGCGTGAGAGCTAATCGCCAAGATTGTCTTGGTTGTCCGGGATATTAGAGAATATTTGTGGAACAACCCGGCATGGGTGGTACGTTCCCATGGTGTGGGCGATCGCTCATAAAACGCTGAGAGGGCACCTGTCGGCACCCTCTCGGCAAAACAGTCTATTCGTGGCTGAGAAACAGCATCAGCGGTTGAGCTATAGGCTGAGTCCTTCAGCTGCTTGCACTCGCTCGACTTGCTTCTTCTTCAAGACCAGCATGATTTGAGTCAGCATCACCGCGACGATAAAGGCAATCAAGCCTT
>ERZ1740065.849-NODE-849-length-17339-cov-12.690407_pt1 | contig 17339 bp, 13 predicted proteins | sample MGYA00581738_ERZ1740065 | MGnify/ENA primary metagenome ERZ1740065 (study PRJEB43018, sample SAMN04849749) | marine metagenome | isolation source: floating plastic debris | place: Pacific Ocean | collected 2008-09-01 | study: EMG produced TPA metagenomics...
GTCTCTTGCTCTTTTGATCTCTTGTGTTTGTGTGTTTGTGTTTGAGAGTGTGTGTGAGAGAGAGTGTGTGAGAGAGAGTGTGTGAGAGAGAGAGAGAGAGAGAGAGAGAGAGAGAGAGAGAGAGAGAGATGGTGACAAAGCAAGATAGAGAGATGGAGGGATAGAGGGAGATAGAGAGATGGAGGGATAGAGGGGGAAGAGATAATCTACAATGGCTTACACTCTTGAAACCGTGTGGGCCGTTTGTACTACATACACAATTGCCATACTTGGGAAGTTCAATCGTGCCATAAAGAACTGGTTATGCTTCTACTATCCTCGATACTAGTGGAGCGTAGTCCCAAATGGCTGGGATTGAGCATCGATAACAGCGGTTACCAGTGTGTGGCAATACACCGATGAGTGTTTGCCATGACGATGGGTGCGAGTGTTATCATGAGTGCAGTCATGTAGTGACGGACATACCTCTCTTGATGCCTGAGTAGGAGTTGAGTCTATCATCTACCAGTAAGACAAGGGCGCACAGCTTATTGGAGTACAAAGACAGCGCCGTCTGCAGCCGCTGCGGTTCAGGCATGACACTACTAGTACCGCTGAAAATCACATAAAAACTATCTGAAACAATGAGGCAATCACACAGCAGCAGTGCCACTCTCTCTCCATCTTCTTCTCCCTCCCCCCTCTCTCTCTCACTCCCTCCCCTCTCTCTCCCTCCCTCTCACCCTCTCCCTACCTTTATGTCACATTCTCTTGCCCACTCTCCACCCCCATATCCCCTACACCATCAAATACGCGGATAGCTAGTGATGCAGTAAAGTGTCACAAATAGACAGTCAGATAGGCAATACCAAAGCTGTCAGCTATGTTTTGGAAGGGCCTGGCGATGTAGTAACACCAACTGGCTGGGTTTGGTGCCAGTGACGAGCAGCTGGAATAAGAATAGCAGAAACTAGAATAGAGTGGCCACGCTCCAGCAGCTCGCAGCAGGCTTGATGGCGATAGGGTGCGAGTATTACCATAACATCAGACTGAGTGATTGATACTACGCCAGGGCTTTCACCCACTCCAATGGCATTCTATCTCTCACACACTACTCATTTAGATCGGCTTACACCGAGTGGGAGCCTAGAGATCACTGCCAATCGCCATGGAAACAAATGGGTAGAGATGGATGGATCGGAGATGGAAATGAATTGGCTCTATCCCTTGCTACCACAGTTTCATCCCGAAAGTGACTCAGGCAGTCTCTAATCTTTTCGCTATGCTAGCGTCATCGATAGCCTAGTGGTTCATCACAGTAGTAACCTAGAGCAGTAACCTTCGGCTCGTAACGTCATGACCATGCAGCTGAACGTTGCGACCACAAAGAAGCCAGACATGGCCATTTGGCCAGTGGCATTGACCTTTGGCAAGGACTGTCACACCAATGGAAACATCCCATGATAGAAAAACTAAACATCCCTACGACAGACTTGCCAGACCAGCGTAGGACACGTTCTGATAGTAACTTATTACTATTCCATATCGGCTGGACAATAGGGAAGGGTGCAGATTCGAGCGACTATACAATACGAAAACAAAGTTAGAACCTCACGAGTGATCAGCTGAGAACATAAACAAACCTCAATCAAAACATCTTGAGGTTAACCACAGATAACGCTAGCTGGACAATAGGCAAGGCTATGCTCTCTCACGAAGTTCCCAGTACCTCGCTGTCTCGGATGAATGCTCGGGACAAAGGACCTGGGCCATTGGATAGTCTTGTAGGAACTAGAACAAAGATTGCCTGGAGCTAACAGCACGTCAAATATTAGCTTAGGATCTCCACTCCTTCGTCTACACCAACTGATCAGCGTGACAGCTAATTTCATCAAAACAAAGTCGCTCCTAGTGGGCACGCAGCAACGCTGCATGATGACAAGTAGGCATGCCGAATCATTCACACAGTCTACATATACGTTACTGCTAGTTATTTCCGTCATGCTGATTCATAAGGGAGGTCTATGGGCTAGTACTGGTTCGGTACATGGTACTATCGAATATCGAAAAATTGATCGGTGGTAGGTAGTTTTGATAATCTAAGAATTGAAAACAACAATTATGAAATGGCTTACTACCCATAATCCTTTAGCTATCACATAAAGAAATCATCAGACTAGTGATAGGCGCATGTTTAAAGAAGGCAAAAATATTCTGAAAAGTCATGATAGCCACTCAAAGCCTGTAGCTTTATTCGAGATTTTTATTGTAGATCTAGCTCAAGAATCGAAATCGAATATCGAACCCTCTGAGGGAGAATCGAATAGCTGATTCTTGGAATCAAACCAGCACTGCTATGGACATGTTTCCTCACAGCTGCTTTGCTCCATGACTGATAAGGGGTAGGGCATGTATGTACAGTACATAGGTGACCGAGTCGTTACCTGATAAAGTTGGCAGTATGACGACAGAGATCAAGAGGGTGAGCTGATAACAGCCGTAGGTTGTGTGTGGTCTTCAACTGCGCACCAAGATGGATGGTGAAACTTTCCTCCAATCTCTCGGCGGCCACATCGTCCACGGCACTGACACTGTCACCCATGACCGAATGCGTCATTGACTGTGACAGAGATCTGGCCTTCATGCTAGAAAAGTACAGTGATAGTTTATAGCAGGTGCTTGGAGCAGGTGCTTGGAAACAGGCCGAGGTGGGATCAGTCATCAGCCGGCAATCAGAAATAGCTTTCTGTAGGCCAGGGCGATCTGGTAAACCTTGTAGAGGGCAGGACTGAATTCTTAGGGATGACCAGGCACTGTTGATGAGGATCACAGACTGGCACAGGTGCTAGCAGGCGCTAGTGAAGCTGGCTCCAACTGGTCTCTAGTAGAGCTTATGAACTCACTGCCCACCCATTCTACCCCATAGATTCAATACACTACAGACATAGACATGCCTGAATCTAAGGACATTCCATTAACTAAACTATACATCTTGATTATCATATGGGCCTGTATTGTACTGAATATCATTTCCACTGTTCACTACTAGTGCTTACTAACGCGCTTTGTTGTGGGTCTTCGTCTATATTCCGAAGCCAGTCATGATACTGATCTTTCTGTTCGTTGCGCAAAGCTGAGAGCTCCTTCTCCCAGTGAGCGTTCTCAGACTAAAACACAAACACGGAGGCACTGACTGCCATGACCAAGACTAGTATTCATTAGAGCAACAACACCGGCTCTAACAGAGTTATTTTAGTAATCATATGAGAGCAGCAGTAGGCAGTAGGCAGTAGATTCAGCCACTGTTCTGTAGTTAGAGAGTTCATTCATCAAACAGTTATTGAGAGAGCCTTGTTCTATCTGGAGGCCCACGCAGGAACGCTCGTAGCTAGTCCTTCAGACTGTCACGCACACACTTCACAAAACGTTGTTAGAATCGGTAATGATTTTCAAGATAAGTGAACAGGTTTGTGAGACCACAGTGATTGACACTAATGTCAAGCCTGTGGGGTGGGCAGTGCACCGCTGATCATCAGCTAACAGCTCAGCAGACTGCCCAAGATACCTGCTGTGCCAATGAAACGTGAAGTCGGTAGACATGAGCGGTGAAATACCTCCAGCCTTTCGAAATGCCTCTGCGCTAGCCTGTTTATCTGAGTGTCGTTGAGCGCCCTGCCACCGACGCCCCCTGTCAGCGCCTCGCTCATCTCTTCCGCCTGCCTGTAATGGATTGGTCAAGCTCTGATCAGCCTGCATAGCTCGGTCATACGCCCAGCCAGCATAGAATATTCTTAGAGTTCCATCGTGATTCATGCCTAACCTACGGCTGATACGACATGAGGAAATCAGACGGTACCATAGGCTCATTTATGGTATTTCCAGATGATAATCTCAGGCAGTTGATCATCCAAAAAAAGGAACCTGTCTAGTGACAAGACTCAAAGGCGGAGTCGAGTACCTGCCTGAAGGAATTTAGACTGATAAAAAATGTAATTACCTCCTTTCTAGCTCCGCTAGAGTACGATCTCTGTCACGTATGAGGTCTTGAACAGCCATAGCGTAAGCATGCTCTACGTTAAGTATGCTATTCAGGGACGATGAGTGAATTAACTTCTTGTACAGGCTTGAAAACTGAGTGTCAATCACCCTAGTAGATTTCGCATACCTCTGAACTTTCTAAAAGAATCAGTTTTGGAAACGTTTAGTATGCAGCATCAACTAGCATCTGTAGATGAAACGGGAGAATAATAAACCATGTTTTTCTGCAAAAACTGACATTTTCTATACATGTACATTCATCTAGCTCAGGGCAGTAACAAATTCAAATTTTCAAACCTCTGTGTATGCTCGTGACCAGTTCTGACTTATGGTATTTGAGTTGCAAGAGCCTGATTTCAGTCTTTGGATGTGATGGTTTAGCCTCGTACTGCTCAAATGCCTTTCCTCGTCTTGCACAAATCTTTGAATGCTTGCTTTGAGATCTAGAAAAAATAGTCTTCGTGATCCATGCATTGGCACTATGAAATTAGTTCCTTTGTAGGGCAAACTGGCCGCTGCACCGTGACAAAGATATACTATTAAAGAGCCTAGTCAATTTCCGGTACCTTGAACCACAAATGGTGGGATATTATGTGCATTGACTAATCTCTGGCAGTAGTCGCCGATAGTAGTCAAAAGAGGAATAGGAACATCCACTTGTAAGGTAGATCTGCATCCTTTATAACTGAACTCGTATGTAAGCTCAGGCATGATTCTGCAATAAAGATAGCATAGCTTTAGGAAATTCATGAAACTGAAATCTTATCGAATACGATCGGTACGAAGCTAAACTGTAGCCATAGTAGAGTACTTACTTCTTGCCGAATATAAATATTCTCCAGAACAATAGTATATGATTCCTATCACAAATTTCACGAGTCAGTCGGAGACAATCAAGTTTCTTTCAGTATCACTCCGACAAGAAAGTGTAGATAAAGTAGTAGAAGGGATCCACCTCCGCCGGGTACAACCCAACCGGATATAAACTTTCGGTAAGCGCTGCATTTGTAGGTCATGTCCATGATGCATTGTGGGATTTGTTTGCAAACAATACTACGTACGCATCACATCATCGTATCTCACGCCATCCACCTCAACCACTCTATAGGATTACCTACCTGATATCAGACTTGCAGTGCAAGCAAGGAGGTCATATCATGGAGATCCAATTGTACACAATCCACAACGTAGCTCTCAATAGTTCTACTTTTATTTCCATAAGAAAACTAAAAACAAGTATAAAAAATAGTGTTCCACAATTCACATCATGTACATTGTTACGCTTGTTTACAATTTACAACCGAGTACAAACATTGATAAAATGGCATATAATACAAAGGAAGTACTTTACAAGCATTACTGCTGAGTTGTAGGAAAATTCTTGGATGGCTGAACTGGCTGAACTCCATCTGCCCGATAAAATTCATCAGTTATTATACTACATCAGGCATACGATGATCTCGATTTGGTCAACAGTCTCCATAGCTGTCATTGGCACAAAATGAGAGAGATATGTGAACTAAAGTACCACATAGCTAGCAAAATTGCACAAAACTGGTAAATTAATTCGAGTTCCCATCTCAAGGAATTAACTTGAAACAAAAGCTGCAAATGGTGCGAATACTGAGCTCGCGTGCTTCGAAGACGTGAATTCCCGCAACTGGTCTTTACAGGATGACAAAACACCAAAAGATGAGGTCTTGGAACTTTGTGTGTCCAGGCTTTGAGGTAGAGTGAGATCTGAACGTGCTTTACAGCTGGAACTAGCAAACTCGTTGCCATATATTTGCCCGATGCTGCCATTCTCACCAATTCGATATGACACATCAAACGGATCGACCCAGACAGTGAACTCGTTTGGGAAATATCTCAGCAGATTTCCAATGCCACTGTCTTGTGCCGCTAAATCCAGAAGAGGATCCATGATGTGATTGATACGTATACATCTGTAGCCAGACCCACGGTGAGGCTTCTCAGGAAACCAGTGACCGTCGTAGTAGCTCCACAGTCGACTCTCGAGCGAGTTCTTGAACTGGTCAACACAGTCCTTGCTCACTCTTCCCGAACTCTGCATAATCTTGGCCAAAAAATTAACAGCAGCTTTTACTTCTTCCCTCATGTTGATGGAGTTTCTACAAAGGTACCATTAAACTGACATTCGAGCTAAATAGAAAGGTTACAGACACAGCTTTAACGACCGCTCACCATTGATCAGCCTCAGCCAGAAGGAAATATGTACAGTAAGCAGTATATACGGCAGAAGTATCCTCAGCTCGCACTCCCAGATGAATAGTTCGGGTGATTGTTGGCGACAAAATAAATAGCTGCTATCCTTTATCCTACGTCATATGACGCAAATCCGGCCTTGTTATTGTGGCCAATGGAGGAAAGTGCTGAAATGTAGGTCGCGAAAGATAAGATTATTTCATCTCATTTCCGCCATGTAAATATCTTTTATAGGAATATTTAACAAATAGCAGCTTTGTAAGACTAAAAATTAAACAATAATATTTGTTTTTGTATGCTTCATAGACCAGTAATGTTTATTTTCACTACATATATTAGACATCATACGCGGAAAATGGTTCTTAACTTTTTATTGTTCATGTATCTATTTATAGGTACCTGGTCGTTTTCGGATTCCCTGACGCATCTAGCCTGAGTTCTTAAAATAGTTCGAGACGATACGTAATATCGATAGATGCCGACGAACTCCCAATCAAGTTCTGCAGGCTATGAATTGTTGCGTTACGATGGGGCCAACCAGTAAACATCGAAACAAAGCACAACACGCAGGGTTGTTGAGCAATTTGGCTGTCATTACAATAATAAGGGAGTGGTGTTGCTAGAAACAAATGATTTGATGAGAGCTTCAGAGTGGATTGGATGTAATTGTAAGCCAGGCTGTTGATCTCGTGCGTCTCGCCTTATATCGTCTAATTATGGGGTATGCCTGTCTGATCACCAATTTTGAGTTTTGATGTGGCTCAGATAGGGTACATGTATGCAATAAAATATGAATGTTGAAGACACGCATCTGTGCGGGGACTATTTTCTACAAATTCATCCTGATGCTGTTCCATCTTCAGTAGTTGCAGTTCATCATTGATCTCATCCGCCACAAATAGTGGGAACAGTTACACGGTAGCATATGATCGGATCATGTATCACAATATGTATCTTTATCATATCACCATTGTCACCCCACCATATATATAGTATCAATAATATTCCTTTGCATCATCATACCAAAGGGTTGCATGTATACATACGAACAGCTACCCTAGCATTAGAGAAGACAACTCCAACATAGTAACTAATAAGAGAAGACAACTCTACCAAAATCCTTGGTAAGGAAGTAACAGCGAGTAAATGGACCTCATCTTTATAAAATTGTCGGGATCGTCCTCCTTCCAATGATGAACATGAGTTACTGTTACTGATATCTAGTTATTTTCTCTTCAAACTTCCTTCTACGAAAAGGTACTCCAAGGTTTTTCGTGTAATATGTATGAGGAGCTTTATGTGAACTTTCGGATATGTTTGTAGAAGTCTGTACAGGAGCAGAATGTCTTCCTCCAGCTATACAATCTGTTCTGGATGTCCTACAAAATCTTTGTATGAGCAAATCAGAGTTCTGAATCAGCTTGATACAGACGTAAGTATTTATCGTCTAGCTTCATCTCCTATCTGATCAAATCTATTTTTAAAATCTGATCATGAACCTGATGAATTCAACTGAAGTATAAACATATGCATATATTCACTATTCCCCCCTTGCCATACATCGCCTGAGCCTGTCATTGTGCTACTGTAGTAGAGATTTCTCTTTTCAATGTACTGTAATGAACGCAGGTCGGACTTCAACCAGTGTTGAACCCATGTGTCACAAGCAAACAGGGATTGGGTACACTGAGGTGCTAACGGCCTATGATTGATAGCTGCAAACAACGATGTACAAATATAACTGTATGTCAGCGATGCGTGCAGCACAGTTCTAAGATTCAAACACCGGAAATACCCACAGTAGATGTTCAGAGGAACTCCTGACTCTTGTCAGTACTGCCAGATGTGGATGCAACAATATCTTGAGGACAACTACTGCAATTCATGGATAGGTGTCCGATATCTGAGGCAGACAGGTTTATCTCACACACAGAGTAGACAGAAGAAGACTCAGTACTCTCACTTTATTGAAAATAAACAGTGCTTATATGTAGCAGCCAGCTATAAATCAAAACAAAATGTGTCACCTGAGATAGTGAGATTATGTCATAGCTTTGTATACCAACTATAAGGACAGAGCCTAGCTATGATGTAGATCTGAGCAGGCTATGGCGCACTGTGGTATATTAGTGATGTAGTATGATGACTGCAAGACTGCTCTAACATTCGGTTGGTATTCTGAGTGTGGAGATTCTCACATACGCTATATTTGATTTCAAATGGCTGAGCACTGTAGTCTCTTCCCAACCCCAGGCAGAAAGCACGGAATGCAAAATTGGTGGAACAGTGAATCAAGATTGAGAGAGTATACTATTATGTTGATTGTTGATGATATTAGCTTTCATGTACTATGCATGATCGCCTATGGATAGTGACTCCTTACCATATCATTCTATGGACCAGTGCAAACTGGCTCAGAAATCCAGTTCATCAGAAGAACTGGTCAAATATCCAAGCGTGGCTCGTTTCTTAGATAATGTAGAGCTGGATTTGATAGCGACATTAATATTAGCGTTTCCTTCAAAATCATCAAGAATAAAATGATAGCGATCTAACAATAAAGATCCCATAAATGGGAAGACAACTCCTACATATATATCCGCATAGAATGGGTATAATTTGACATTTGTATAGAAAATTCCACAATAGCAATCATTTTTTTCCGCTATTTTCGCAGCTGTTAGTTAGACTGTCGATCAAATCTGGTTCTACAGTTTAAGTCATTATGCTTACTCAGACTCAGTCCTACCTCTGCCAGCTTACCTTTCTACTATAGACTCCGCCAGCTTACCTTTCTACTATAGACTCTGACAGCTTACCTTTCTACTGTAGACTCTGACAGCTTACCTTTCTACTGTAGACTCTGACAGACCTTGCTGTTCACTGCTTAGAGGAAAAATCCTCGAAACTCGAGGTGAGTAATTGTGTATTGACTAAGAAATGAGATTGACATGCGATGCCGGTGACATCACGTTTCCGTGTTTAGGTCAATGGAGGACTGACGGAGGCGGCATGTATGCAGTACAACATGTCTCCTCACATGACCAAGTCTGCCGTCGCGGCCCTGCAGTATATAATAACTGGTAGGTATACAACTATACAGTACCCCCAGTCTACCCCTACCCTTACTATCACACACGTACATGTACTTATGTGGTTGACCAGGAGCTGAGTCGAGATCTCCGTCTGCTGATGCAATTAGACACGATCTGGTGCGACTGGGACTGAACGAGGAGAAAGCTGCCTCACTTGTCAGCCTGGTAGGTTAACCTCCTCCCACCCACACAGATTTCCTTACAGTCGTAATAAAAGAGCTACCCCGGCTAGAATACCCGGAGCTAATGGCTGTTCTGAATATGTAGGGTTAAAGCAAAAATTGCTCTGGCTAATGTGAGTCGCTGTTCCACGGTGTACGCTTGGCGTTACTCAGGAATCTACTGTAAATCATATATACATGTAGATTAGAGTTCACTTGCTATTATTCGCTCTATTGTAGTTCTCTTCTCATAAGCACTGGCTTTTACTTTTACTTAGAGTAGATTCTCTGTCATTCTAAATCTCTCGGACTCATATCTATTGCATCCCCTCCATTCTTCCCTATCATCCTAGTCATTTCCACTTGCTCACTCCCTTCCGCTCGCACTCTTTATACCCTCTCCTTTTTAACAAACTGCACGCAACCATCCATGTAGGCTAGATGTTTTGGGTCAAATGTTGATTGAAGGTCAAATTTAATAATCAACTCTGAGCTCTGAACTCTGTCTGCCTACAGATTGCCATAATTCAGCAAATCATCAGATTCCTTCTACTGTTATACATCTATTCCACACCAGCTCAAACCAGCCGTTCTCACAATAATCGCGTTGGAAAATGATGTTAGGATTTATCTTCTCATGAATCTGACAATATTGTTTTCATGACTTCGCGGGTGCAATATATTTGAGAGTGGAAAATGAAAGGGAAAAATATAAAATAACGTAAGTTAATAGAATATAAAAACGCAATACAAATATACCAAACTTACCGTATGTGCGTACACCTATACCACGTATGTGTGTACACCTGTACCACGTATGTGTGTGAACCTGTACCACGCATGCGTGTACACCTGTACCACGAATGTGTGTGAACCTGTGCCACGTATGTAACTACTCGTGTTATACATGACATTGAATACATGGTGTATATAATAGTTTAGTAGGCCAATCAATAAATACCTGTAGGGCACACAACTACGGTGTTGCGTAAAACAAATCATTAGATGACGCTGTCACCAAACATACTGCTACCCGGATCACTGCAATAGCCAAGACCATAAACAGCTCAGATGTGGTTCATTGTGAGAAATTGAATATCGAATAAGCAGATCTATCAGGGGATATTTGACAGGAAATGAAGAGAGAAGGAAATGAACCGTAAGGTGTTCATGAACGCTACAAGTTACCAACTCTCACAACCCTCAAACCAACTCAAACTCAAACCAAACCAAACTCAAACCAAGCTCTGGTGTGTGACTGTAGGCTCCGCCTTTCTTTGCCATGAGAAAACCCCATGGAAAACAACACCAGTTAATAATATATAGTGATATTATTTTCTCCCCACACATACAGGATGCTCATTTTACTCATGAACACTTGCTGTTAGGAGTAGGATATGGCTCAGTGGTAGAGCCTGCACCTCGACACACGGAAATGTTGAGAGGTTGTGGGTCCTCCTGCTGGGCTCTCGTGTCACAGGTGTGCTCCGACCTGCCTAGAAACCGAGAGCAACCTGGCGCCGCATATGGCAACCTTGCCATTAAGGCACTGTAATTTCTCATCGTGCAAGCACATGAGACAGCCTCGCGATTTTAACTGTTTAACTGACAATGTTACTATGTGCACATCAGGTTTTACACAACTCTTTGCACTCCGAATGTTGCAGCAGCATTGCAATACAGTATTCATGGATGTATTGGCACTATTATAGTTCTATAATAGTTCACTCCCCTCCCCTCTATTGAGGGGGTTGGCCATACACTAGTAGCAAAGGTATATTTACAGAATGTGATTTCAATCTCTTTCTGGTATTGAAGCCTCTCCAGTAGCTGTTGCTCTGGTGTTGTCGGTTTCAACATCAAGTCTTCGTCGCCATGGCAACATAGTCACCTTCAGTTGCAATGCCGTGTGATATCAAACTCATTCCAAACAGCACTTTGAGTTTCAGCGCTGGTTTGCATGGGTTAGGCGATGATTGATTGTGTACATCCTGCCACTGTCAGTATTTCCGTGCCATGCTGAGTTCAAAAATTCTAAAGCTCATTCACTCAAAAATCTGGCAAATGCAAAACACTCCAAACCTGTCATAATAGATCAATAAAACAGCAGAGCGACATTGACATCGCCGTTGACGTTGACGTTGACATTGACATTGACATCGCTATTGACGTTGACATTAACGTTGACGTTGACGCTGATGCTGACGCTGACGTTGACGTTGAAAGCTCGTGTCACTGGATGGCCAGTGGCATCTGCCTCCCTTTCAGCGACTGCCTGTAGCTGCACGCAGCGGTAACTTTTGATCACGTTTTGATCGCATTCATCGCTGCTACTCTTGTAGGACAAATTTATTTGCCGGTATGAGGCAACAGATCTTATCTCCCACGTGCCTGTATCGCATAAATTGTTCACCCGCAACCCATAGCACATCGACAGTCAGGAAGCGTTTGACGTAACGGAAATGGTGCGATATTGGCACGCCAACGCTGCTGTCTAGAGTTCTAAAAACATTCGAGTGACAGAATTTATCCGAGTGGGTCTACGCTTGCTTTGATTGAGTTTCTGTTGCTATAATGCCTTCTTCTTGCACTATCACTCTGCCCTACACTAGCATTAGGTCTCTTTTAATTGAAGATTACAAAGCAATCAAGAGAAGATAATCCTGTAGATGTTTTCCTCTCTAATTCTACTGGACAGCTCGTGGACATGGAATGGAAGTTTGGGGGTGAGGATAAGGCCTGTCTTACTTCACATATTGTCTCTCTCTCAGTCTATGTATCTATCTCACTTTGTGAGAGTGCATGAAGAAATCCACACTGTATAAAGGAGATTGCCATACTGGGCAGTGGTTGACACCGTTGGAGCTGAACTCAGCTGGTGGTTGCCTAATTGGGCTCTATTGGATGCGGATTATTTGGAGAGTAGGATAAACTGACGGAGCTGAAGGCTACTTAGCTACTCAGTGGTTTCCACTACCGAGTACTTACGTACTCATGTAATGCTCTAATATTTACACTAGTTCTACAATTAACAGCTAGATACACGCTCCCATCTCCCACCACTTCCTGATAACCATGTCTAAATTGTCTACCCTCTCACCCAAGTCTCTCCATCCGCGTGTCCGTCTGATGTCCTGTTGGTTCCAATCATGGAATGTAAGCCCTTGCCAAAGCAGATATTCTAACAGTAGCTCACAATCACAATGTGTCATAGATGACCTTGAATCCTTCCAGCCTCTACAAGAAGCTGTTTCGGGACTGGCCCGATGCTGGAGTTGTTATTTTTACTGTACTGATCATGTCGTTTGTAGTGACTGCTGCCAGCAGTGAGCTGGATAGGGTTGGCGCTACTTTCGTGCAGCTAAAGATGTCTGTGGTCAATACAGATAGACGTACAGAAAACATTTACCTAGGTAAGTATCTAAGGACACTCAGCTACTACTGTGTTCAATGTGGTTATAGCGAGTTTATTTTTCTTTTCCTCAGAACTATCCCTGGCCCAGTTCTACAACTTCTTGCATGAACTGGAGAAAGCTAAGGCCAAACTCGATTTCCTGACTTGATGGAAATTTCACAGAATGTCAAGGTCAGAATCGAGCACTTTACTCTGGAGATTTATTGTTTTCATCACTGCCATCCAGTGATGATTAAGCACAATCAGCCCTGAGATTAAAACAGTTGTACAAGATCAACATTACAATACAATACATTACAATACAATACACTACAATGCAATAAAGTTTAAATCACAAGGTTGTCTCATGTGCTTGCGCACTGAGAAATTACAGTACAAGCTGCCACATGCTGCGCTAAGTCGTTCTCAGTTTCTAGGCAGGTTGGAGCACACCTCTGGTACGACAGCCCAGCAGGAGGACTCAGTGGGATTTGAACCCACAACCTCTCAATACTTTTGTGTCAAGGTGCAGGCTCTACCACTGAGCCATCTCCTAGTCCTTGATATGATTCAACACCCGAATCGTATTGGTACATGTAGTTGGTTTAGGCATATCTGTCGTAGAGAGATTGAGAGAATGACCGCTCAGGCAACTGCCGTTCCTGATCCAGGGTTGCTCACCTTGATGCTGCTCATTTGAACAGTTCTCACTGATTCGCCACTTTGCACAGAGCTCTTGTGGCGGTTTTTCACTTTGACCATGTCCTTGCAATGGCACAGGGCCCTGAATTTCGAGCGATACGATTCGCTGCAAATACAGTAGATTATCGGATTTGCTGCCGAGTTGATCAGCAGCAGAGCGTAGATGACGACCCTCGTCGCCCATGTGTGCGGCACGGGTCCGACAAACGTGTCGTAGAACAGCATCACTTGTATTGGGCTATGACTGATGAAGTAGACAGAGATACACACTATCAGCATCTTTATAACGTTGCGTCGTGACTGAACTGCACTGCTCTTCCGCCATTTCTCCCGCTGACTTTTACTGTCTATCAGTGTATTCGACTGCTCGGCTGCGTTCGTGTTTTTGTCATTTAAGAGTTTTAATCCTTTCTCACTCTGCCTCAATCGCCTGGTGATCAGTGAGTACAGGACGGCCTGCACCGTCAGTGGTATGACGAAGAACACGGCAAACTCAATAAACTTGTAGACTGTTTTCCATTTATTGCTCGTCTCATAGTCGTCTGCGAGCGCCATCACGCAGCGCGCCCTTCCATCAATGACGATTGTGCGGTTAAATAAAAGCACTGGGGCAGCAGACATGAGAGACAGTAGCCATATAGAGGCCACGCCTGCTCGGATCCTGTGTCGAGACAGCAGGGCATGTGCCTTCATCGGAAACAAGATGGCGACGTATCTACAACCACATGCAAACATGTTCATTCCCACTCTCATTCACGCATTACTGATAGTCATGGCTGTCACTACTTACCTTTCAAAAGCCACAGCTAACATGGAGAGAATCGACACGTACAGGCAACTCAGCATTACGAACCGCATAGCCTTACACGCTGCCTCTCCCAGCTGCCAGCCAATGTCAAACTGCACGATTTCTGGTAGGTATAGTAGACCGATGACAAAATCTGCCACGCCTATGTTGAGTATATACACGTTCATGACTGCCTGTCGCATAGACCGATAGTTGATTATGATCCATACCACACCAGCATTACCCAGAATGCCTACAGCAGCGATGAGAAAGCATATTCCCGATGATACGACCACCACTACCACACTGTTTTCTGTCGTTTCCTCTACCAGTGTCTCATTGAGAGGTAGACTAGAGTCTGTTGCGTTATCCATGTTCTCACTCCGTTGGATGACATTACCCGGTCGACAAGCGTAAAGTGATCCGTTCCTTGTCTGCTCAACAATTGAATTGGCAGCATGTGATATCATGTATAACATCGCATTCTGATTGCTCAGTCGGCGGCTCTAAGTGCGCATGCCATCCGTCTGCCATGATTACAAATATTGATAGTTTGTTTTGATTTACCTTGTTCACTTAATCGAACACAAATAAAGACCTATCACTGAGAGCAGATGAGGAAGAGCATAATATGTAACGATCATAGTACCAGGTACAGCTGCCCAACTGGCCTCTGTCAACTCGTACTCGTACTCGTACGCACAGATTACCGAGTTGGTGGCAGACAGCGTCTGCTCATTCCTCCAAGTCCACTGTGATTGGTCCTTTGTCTACCCGACATCATTAATCACTAGACTTTGGTACCAGAACATCGTTTATTAAATAATTTACTTGACATAACGTACTTGATAATACTCATAAAAATGAAAACGTAAACATGGTAGTGGGTTCAAACGAAAATCCTATTACTACAGATGTCTATGGTGAAAAACACCAAGAACTAGCACTCAATAAATAGTTGCACCATCAAGGCTGGCGGTAAGCATAGACTGACCGATCAATTCGTCAACCGGATGGTGCTGAGCTGTGCTGAGCTGGTCGCCTCATTATCAAACGTAACGAATATGGAAATACTGATCATGAATTGACGTCAGATTAAAGTGAACATTGACTTGAGTATTGCGTGGGAGTGAGACAAGCAGTTTTTTAGGGGGAAATGATGGTGGTGTTACAGCGGCAGTGTTAGGTAAGCAAATAGATTTCAGCGCAGGGGGACAATCCTGGAAATACTTACTCTGCCTCTTGTATTTGCTCGTTTTCTACTAGCCTAGGACAGCAGTGACATGAACATAAATTAGACATCAACAGCCTTCATGTAATAAATGTGAAGGAGACATCACGCAGTAGTATTCCGGTAACAGTTCTCTCGGCCGATGATGACATTCTCATCCCGGCTTTATCTGAGGTTTGGGAGTTGTCTACTCACTGAGCTGATCTATCCAGTATGTCGGTAACGGATCCCATGTGGAATTCGACGAGGAGCAGATAGAGCAATGCGCCAATGATTGCTCCGACGTGGGGCCCAACGATTGGCACCCAAAACCAGTTGTAGTCCCTGAAGCTGTCAATGAAATGAGACAATTCTGTATTTACCAGTCACCTTGAACTGAGGTCTCAGCAGTTTAATCTAGGTTGGAAACTGGGTCACTCAGAAGCAAAAGATCTAAGCGTGGTTCATATGACGCAAGGCTGTAACCGTTTTATCACTCTTAGTTTTAATTTTTAAGACAGAAATATTAGAAACAAATCCATTACACTGCTGTGTGTGAGAGTGTCATTGCGTTATAACATCTATTCAATGTTTGCTATCACTAAGTAAATAAACGGGTACGGATAGCAGCCAACATTTTGGGTGATGATTAGGGTTATAAGCTTTTAAAATCTCTCTTGGATTTCCGTGTCACTTTTAACTGCTGTCAGTATTGAGTATAAATAGATAGTAGCAGATCTTTGCATACCTGAATGGTTCCACCCCCCATCCAGCGATGGCGGTGAAGATCCTCGGGCCGAGATCTCGAGCAGGGTTGATGGCGTAGCCACAGTTGTAGCCATACGTGGCTCCAATGGCGAAGACAGTGAGACCAACTAGAGTTGGTATGAGGTATGAAGGGACATTGGCATTACGCTTATCCGTGATGGCCAGAACGGCGAGCAGCAGGACACTTGTACCGACGATCTAAATGCAGCAGAATAACGAATTGTATCATAGATCTGGATAGTAGCAGCCAAGCTGTACCAGAGATTGTCGATGATCTCTGATTGTACTCAGACCTGGTCAGCGATACCACCTCCAACTGTGAGGTAGGCCTGTGGGTAAGTGGAGAAGATTCCTGCAGTAGCGTGTATGTGTGTCGGATCAGTAATTCTCTGGCCTCCATCGAAGTCATAGATGGCCTCTGAAACGACAAGGTCGTGCGAAGTGATGAAAAAGTAGGGCAAATGGCTATTGTGGCTGACGATCTATGATCATAACAACACGACACGAATGTTGAACATTGCATACAGAGCGTCTCTAGACCTATCGCTAACTCAACCAGCATTTCTGGCTAGACTTGAGATGATGTTACGAATCAGTTTAGAAAATGAGGGCTGTACTTGACAGCATCAGTTCGGCTACTTCACTGATGTTGATTGGATGATTTAAACTGCTGATTCATATTGAGAACGTGGCGGAAATTATCCTACAGACTTCCTGCTATATGAGGTCTTAGGGATTGAAAAGCTCACCAAAGTACACCAGGTAGACAATGGCAGCACCGACGAACGCTCCGATATATTGGGCGAGCCAATAGACTGGCAGCATAGTCCACTTCAGACGTCCAGTCAATGCCATGGTGAGAGACACAGCGGGGTTGATGTGGCCACCTACGGAATAGTTCAAAGTCACAACACTGAGAGAGAGAGAGAGAGAGAGAGAGAGCTAGGAGAAGAGAAAGATAGAGAGAAAGAGAAAAGGT
>ERZ1740065.850-NODE-850-length-17336-cov-11.343209_pt1 | contig 17336 bp, 25 predicted proteins | sample MGYA00581738_ERZ1740065 | MGnify/ENA primary metagenome ERZ1740065 (study PRJEB43018, sample SAMN04849749) | marine metagenome | isolation source: floating plastic debris | place: Pacific Ocean | collected 2008-09-01 | study: EMG produced TPA metagenomics...
CCCTCTCCCTCCATCCACAGTGTCTATTTGACATCATGCCCCCTGACTGCGGTGTGTCTGTCTCACATTAAGTGTTGTTATTCTGACTCTGCAGACTGCTGCCGTGTTAGTATTAATGGGTAAACGCTGACTCTTAATGCGGCACTACGTACCCGCTGTGCAAACCTGACATGTTTTCCCAGTTGTTATGACGACTCACGATTGCTTTGATGCCCCGAGTTGATGCAGGATGTTTGTCATCTGCTGTTTGTGTCACTCGTGGCGTGGCGTTGGTGCGTATGTCACTGCTGTATATATCATCGGATGACGTCATGTGTCTTTTACTTTCAGGTAAATCTAATCGTCATCCGACCCACCGCCCAGGCTATCGTGTCCTTGACATTCGGCTACTACATAATCAAACCATTCTTCCCTGACTGCGAGCCGCCAAGCACAGCCGTTACTTTGATGGCGGCAATGTGCATCGGTGAGAGAGAGAGAGAGAGAGAGAGAAAGGGAAGGAGGGGGAGAGAGAGAGAGAGAGGGTGGGAGGGAGGGTGAGAGAGGGAGGGAAGGAAGAGGAGGGAGAGGGAGAGAGAGGGGGAGAGCTCCAGCTTTTGTGATGTCCATTCTGCTATACTTACAGTGTAGGGTGTTTTCTTTCGTCGCAGTGACCCTCACCGCCATCAACGTCATAAGCGTCAAGTTTGCCACACGAGTTCAGATGGTTTTCACGGTGGCCAAGCTGCTGGCGTTGGCTATGATCATCATTACTGGTATCGTCTTTATGGCTATGGGTATGTCACCTCTCAGTATCAAGTCTCAAACGCGTTGCCTATACTTTCAGCAGCTCATATTTCGTATCACCACAGGCGGTACAGGAAACTTTGATAATGCATTTGAGGGATCCAAGACAGACGTGAAGGGCATGGCACTGTCTGTCTACTCGGCTCTATTCTCATACGCCGGCTGGTAAGGCATAACTGCAGATCATGTGACCATTTATTCAATGTGTGCCGCCTCCAACTGCTCATTGCTCTGATGTCAGTAGCAACATCTACCATCTACCGCCATCTACCGCCATCTACCAGTACCATAGCCCGATCCGGCATCACTGCTATGAGTCATGTGTACTTTACTATGAATCCATAGTGACCATCGCGCATTGCAGATCAATATGCACCATGTGCAATATCTCATGTTCACAGCGTTTATCAGACGATAGCTGTTAGAACATAAAAGAAGCAGGAAAACTCATCTTCAACTGGTTTTGTTTGACAGGAATTACCTCAACTTTGTAACAGAGGAGGTCAAGGACCCTACTAAAACAGTGCCCAGAGCCATCTATCTATCCCTGCCTCTGGTCACAGCCGTATACGTGCTGGCCAACACCGCCTACTTCACCAAAATGGACGTGTTGGAGGTGCTGGCTTCGCCAGCTGTTGCTGTGGTATGTAGAAGAAACCCTTTTGTCTGTAAGATTAGAACAAGCAGGCGTCGTAGGAGGGAGAAGTAAGCAATAAACTGATAGTTATGTACCACCAGCTGACTGACAGCTCAAACCCCAGCAGTCTAGGTCAGCGACATCAATCAGATTTTACTGTCGGCAGCTATCTCATCTCTAGTCGCGGGCCTTCAATCCGGCGATTGTGTCTGACCTCCAGGTAACCTTGGTTTTTGCAATTGATGCGACCCCATCCCCCTCCCCCCCCCCATTAAAAAGTGAGGAGAAAGTTATTCTTTATCACTTCTCTCTGAAAGAGCACTTGTATGAAAGTTACGGAATGGAGATGTTGTCAGATGTTACTCGATATCAATCAATGTGCTCTCACTCTAGGGATTCGGCGCCAAAGTCTACGGAGTTATGGCATGGATCATCCCTCTGTTTGTTGCCTTCTCCTGCTTCGGCAGTGTAAACGGTCTCCTCTTCACATCTGGGCGGTAAGAAAACGAAAGAGATAGAAAGCCCTCTGCCTCCCGCGCGTCTCACGTTATCACGTCCTCTTACCTCTCATTCTCCTAGCCTCTTCTTCGTCGGAGCAAGGGAAGGACAACTCCCACAAATAATGGAAATGATACACATAAAGCGGCTGACCCCCACACCAGCACTGATGTTCACTGTAAGATTATATTACCTTGACCTATAAATTATCCGTACACATCGCATTGGCTGATGGCTGGTAACGGTGATACAGGGTGGTCTGTCTCTCGTCATCCTTATATCAGACGACATCTATGCTCTAATCAACTACATGAGCTTTGTCCAATGGCTCTCTGTTGGTGGCTCCATCGTAGCACTTGTCCACCTTCGCTATAGGCGACCGGACATGGAACGTCCAATCAAGGTCAGACAACTCCCACTGCTTATTCTATTCTATAGCTTGTGCAGATAGGCCTCGCCAAAAATCAATGATGAAGATATTTAGCTTTTTCTCAGAATTCAGATACTGTAAACATAGAGATTTTGGCTACCTCACAATAATAGCTATAATAGCAACTCAAAGAAAAACTGTTGCTAAATTTGAGCGCTATATTTCCCATAGCTCTTTATGTTATATACAAGCTGGAAAGAAATCGCTGAAAATTCCAGGCGCTATTATTAGAAGTGCTGCTAATTTGAAGAAACCATTATAGTTTGGCAACGCTAAAAATTCTATGTTTACAGTACACAGGTGTCCTGCACGTCATCTCACGTCATCTCACGTCATCTCATTGAGTTTTATCGTAATTTTTGTCAGCGTTGCTTAAAAAATGAGGACGATACCAGAGATCATCAGCGTTGTTGATCTCTGACGATATTCTGTTTTTTTCGATGTCACACGCAGTGCAATCGACGTCTCGCAGGCTAGCGTTAGCAGCGCCCTCTGTACATTACAGTTCCCCATCTTTGTGCCGGTGATATTCCTTATCGCCTGCCTGTTCCTGCTTGTGGCCTCACTGTTTGCCGCGCCGGCAGACACTGGCATGGGCTGTCTCATCACTCTCTCCGGTATCCCCGTCTACCTGATATGCGTCGCCTGGAAGAGGAAACCGACATCATTCGTCAATTTTATGGGTGTGTATGATGATGTTGCGTAATGACACGAATGTGACGACGATGGTTCGCTTCATGTGATGCTTGTCTTCAGTTCGCTGGACTCGCTTTGGTCAGAAGTTACTCGCTGTCGTCCCGCAGAACAAGTCGGAATAGAAATCTCACTAACTGAAGGAAGGAAAGTCCACACTTACTCAGCCAGTGTCAGTCACAAACTTTTATATCCACGGCATAATCAGCCAATGAACAAGCATAACACATCATCTCAGACTCTGTCAATGTCGGTCTACTGCCGTCTATCTCCTTACATCCATTTATAACTTTTTTGCTAATGATATCTGTTGTTTTTGAGTCAGTTTTCTGAGTATACTGCAATCAGTTATCAATCTTACCACTCACAAGTTTTTACATACGTTCGGGCTCAACCACGCGCAATCGAAACATTCTGGTCTGGATTGTTTTTAGTCTTAAGTGAAACTCATTGATGGCATCATAAGAAAGGCCTGTACCTCATTTTCTATTCCAACTTACTTCCCTATGATCGCTATGAAAATATAGCTGTAAAGTAACATAACTTACAACAGTGTGTCCAAGTTCCTCGGGGTCAACGCTATCAAGGTCAACGCTGTCAGGGTCAAGGCTATCGAGGTCAAGGCTATCAGGGTCAAGGCTGTTGAGGTCAAAAGCATCAGGTTAACAGTATCAGAGTCACCAGTATTGGGCTTAATGTTATCAGGGTCAACGCTATTGACGTCAAGGCTATTGAGTTCAAGGCTATCAGGGTCAAGGCTATCAGGGTCCCCAGTGTTGAGGATCAAGGCTATCAGGGACCGTTTTATTTTCCTATTGCACTCACCTGTTATCCATCCTATTTCTCTGTAAAGCTGCTATCTCAATGTCTCATCCTCACCACAGGTATAATTACATCCAGGGGTAGACAACTCCATAACCTACATGCATGTCAGGTGACCTGGAGGTTAAAAGGTCATCTATGGTATAATGCTATGAGGGTAAGCGTCATAAGGATTCAGCTGAGAGCTGAGAGTGGAAAGCCTTTGTCCAAGTAAAGACAGCATATTTCGTCTAGGTGAGTACAAAACAGCAGTATTGTGATAATGGCGGTGTTTAGTACTTTCAGTCAGACAGCAAATGGGAGCACCGACACTTTATGTGAGGGTAGTAAAAACTAGCATCAAAGCAAATTACTTCTCTCTACCTCCTTTGATGTACGTTCATAATGGGTGATGGTACTATGGTAGGGGGATGCTTATCATCACTGTACAAGTGCACAGGTCATCTAGTCATACAGGCGAGGGCTCAAGCCGTCGACCATTTCTTATGTTTTATCACTACACAGTTATTGCTGATGGCACATAGTAGTCTCCATCAAGTCATCATCTGAAATGGGCGTCTCTCAGCTATTGCACATGTCACAGTCTCTGTCAGACATTGCGTATTGACATGAAGGGCTGGTGAAGGGGCTGACAACCTAATCCCCAGTATTCCATATATAGCATTAGCTTATCATAAGTAGGCGGAGCTAAGCTCCAGCGCTTCAATTATTCTGTTTACTCTTGTTGACTTTCATTCATTCTTTGTCAGCTTCAAACAATACTATTTCCGGGCCGTCTTGGCCCAAAGTACAAGACTGCGGTAAATAGGGAGCAGTGGCCAGTAATGTCTTGTTAAGTTTGTAGTGAGCAGAAGCCAGCTGTTTCCATCAATTCAACATGAGTTCGGCTGAAGAGAGGAGAGCTGCGAGAAGGAGGGCAAGAGAGGAAGCTGCAGCTGGGTCAGTACAACAATTGCTCGTAGTATCTGCATGCGTTCTCAGTTGTTGTATGTTTCGTATTGTTATGTGCGTATGTATGTTATATGTTCTATTTTGCACGTTGTATGTTACGCGCTATATGTATATTTTTTATATCAGCGATGACGCCGGGTAAATTATCTTCAGTGTCTGCACCCAGTTTTATCCTTTGTGACGTGCTCTACGTGTTCTACCAACTATATGTGTCGGTTTACCGGAGTTTCAATTTTATCACTGATGATGCAGAGATAAACGAATTCTTCTTGCCTTGCAAATATTAACAAGCCTAGCGAAGGGGAGGATTCGTATTTTATTAGGCATTCCGGAGAGTGTAACCCACTCAGAGGCCTCAATACTCGCTCGCGCACGGCTGCACTATCATGCTTCAATTGGAACTGACTAACGACGAATTGCATGATTCCGCAGCCATTGCATGACTGCTCTTCCCCTAACACTATAATTTCATAACATACACATCGCTATAGTACGCTGGCTGAAGTGTCTGTCTCTACGCATGAAAGTTGTATGACAGACGTACCAAGCAGCAATATTCACGTAGAAACCTATTCCTCCCACTCCCTTTCCTCCCACTCCCTTTCCTCCTACTCCCTCCCCTCCCACTCCCTCTCTCCCGTTCCTTCCATTACATTCCATTCCACTCCCTCCCTCCCTCCCTCCCTCCCACTCTCTTTCCCTCTCCCTCCCTCTTCCCTCTTCCACTCCTTCCTTTCTCTCACAATAAGGAATGTTGATCATTCATGAGACATTCGTCTGTAAAGTTTTTTCATTATGTTTTTATGTTCTCTCAGTTTAACTGTGAAATATACCTGACAGTGTCGTTTAAAACACTCAGAACACTGTGAAAAGGCATGCTGTGATTACCTGCAACCGACCTGCCAATCAGAGTTGAGTGAGTGATCCCACTTCTTTCTATGCATGCAGAGATGCAGAAGACGACAGGTCTCGACGTAGAGAGGAGAGGCGTCGTGCAAAAGTGACAGAACCTGAGGAAGTGTATGTAGTCCCCACCCCCCAACCCCTACCAATTAGCCTGTGTGCCTCAGTATAGCATGTGGTTTGAATGTCTGTGTGCATCCATGTGAACTCTCTTTATCGTGGTACATTCTGGTCTGAAAAGTGAGAATGGGAACATATATTAGAGGGGTAGTGATCAAGGTGACACTGTTTCAGTGAGGACACCAGCAGGGAGGAGCGACGCAGACGTAGGAGACGCGGCGATGATGATGATGAAGCTGACCAATCGGCATCAATAGAAGAAGACGTAAGTTGATGCTATGTGTGCATATCTACTACGACTTCTTTGAGAAAGGTAACCAATGCCTTATGACACAGAGCTACTCATCGCGCAGAAGTCAGAGGAGCAAGGAGGAGGTGGACGCAGCAGCGCCAGATACTTCAGCCGAGGATGCCGCTAGAGCTGAGGAAGAGGTAAGACCCAACTTAAACTTCACTAACTAACATCTGGTAGTTATGGAATCTCATTTTCTATTATTACTATTTTTCACAGGAGCAAAGACGTCAGGAGCAAGAGGAAGCTGAACGGAGAGAAGCGGTAGCTTAAGAACGAATAACAACTGTATTGATTAGGTACATGTGCACTCAGTTGTAGTTGACAGCGTGTGTTTTATAGGAAGAAAGAGCCAGACGTCAAGAGGAACAGGAGCGCGCCGAGGCAGAGGAGAGAGCGAGGAGAGAGGCAGAAGAGGAGGAGCAGCGTAGACAGCAAGAAGAAGAGGTTAATTTAAGCTCCCCTCATGAAAACTATTTGTCATGTGTTGATGTTGTCCTCCAACTCAGTCCATGTCGCCCTCACTCCTGCATGACTCTACGTGCTTCACCTCCCTAACAGGAACGGCGCAAGGCCGAAGAGGAAGCAGCAAGAGCTGCAGAGGAGGTAATGTCATTTCCATTAGGCTGCTGGCAGTGTATTTCTCCTCTTGAGTTTTTCCTCAACTAGAATTCTGTGTGAGTGTACTAGTACCTTCTGTTCCTATGTTTATAGTCTGAGTCAGTCAAGGTAGTACCGCAGGTAAAACATTCCACTGTGAAAGCTGATTACTGCTGACCTTAGCTTCAGTGGTTGATTATATCTGATGAGTCAAATCCTAATAATAACTGATAGCAAACTCGGCTTCACAAAATGTCAACTTGTGATCGGTATCCTCCGATTTGATTCACCGCTCTCTCTCTCTCTAACTAACCTGAACGGATTGCTTCCTGTCCCACTATCAGTACTAGGTTAATGAAAAAAATAAGCTTGAGTTTTCTTCTTATGCAGGAAAGGAAGAGGAAAGAAGAGGAGGAGAAGAAAGCTAAGAAGAAAGGATTCGGCGGTCTGACACCGGAGAAGAAGAAACTGTTGAAGGTAGTATCACAGAATGATTGAAAGCTCTTCTGCTGGATGCTGTACAATAAGTTTGCATCCCGTTGCAGTACTGCACCTTGCATGTGTGTTTACCTGCGTTACTTACCTGCGCTACTTACCTGCGTTACTCGCATGCCCTTCAGCCTTGCATCCTTTCTCAAACAGCAAATCATAGTAGACTTTGCTTTGGCTGACCTCAAGAAAGAGGAGGAGGAGAAAGCAGCACACAAAAAACAAGCTTTAGATGAGAAAGTAGAGCCGCTTGAAGACAACTACAGCTTGGAGGATATGTCAGAGTGTAGGTTGAGCTTTGCCACCTGCATGCTGCTGTGTGCAGGTTTCCCTAGTAATTGGCTTTTTCAGATGTTGATACAAGGTTCTGCAACCCCATTTTGCACAACTATGCATCTGGCATGACACTGATCTGGCCTTTATGAATGCAAACGCATGTTGTCTGCTATCTTCAAACCACCTGCCCCACCTCCTCCACTGCAAATATTCGGGCATGTCCTTGCATGTGATGCGCCGCTATCGCGATCTATGCTGTGCATCTTGCTTCAACAAGTAAATCATCAACAAGTAAACAAGTCAGGAAGTTATATGAGAAAGCTTTACTATCATCCAGAAAATAATCATGGAGAGAGCCAAGGAAGAACTTCACAAAGAAGCTTTAAGACAGAAAGAGGCCAAGGACAATGCAATTAAGGAGAAATGCCCACCTTTGAATGACATGAGCAGTCTTGGCGAAGGTAGTGGCAATCGTCGAGTCTAGAACACGCAGCAGCAGTCTCCCAGTCCTCATCTCTCCACCAGATTCTCCGCCTCATTTCCTACTATCATCTCATCCTGACTCTCTAGACCGCGGCCGTAGTCTGTCTGACGAGTTTCAGCTGCACTCAGCTATTCTGTCTCTTATTATAGCCGAGCTGAAGGCCCTCTGCGAAAAACTTCACAGGCAGGTCAGCACTGCCGAGGAGGAGAAATATGACCTCGAGGTTAGGCTCCAGAACCAGGACGCTGAGGTGAGAGACTGGACAGCTAACAGCCTTATCACTTACTTACGTACTTACATATTACTTACATTCTATACCCAGCAATCATAAACAAATGTTCACAATAACTTTCAGATCAATGAACTTACGCTGAAGGTCAGCGATGTGAAGGGAAGATTCGCTAAGCCTGTGTTGAAGAAGGTGGTGAGGAACGAGAGGCGGCACTAGTGTGATGCTTCTAGTCACGCGTCTAGTTCTATGACTGAGTCAGTAAACCGCTTCTATGTTCATAGCCTCTAAACTGTAAACTTCACCATTTGTGATTTTTTAACTTTTTTCCAGCTAGATGCTGTCAGCACGATCCCGTATGGAACTAGCACACACTATCTAAAGAGCAGAGGAGATAATATACTTCTCATCGGCTTCATACGTTGGTATAAGACAAATAGAATGAACACTAGCAACTATCAATCAGATCGTTTATGAGTTTGAATATTTTACACTCTTTCTCCGACACTAGATACATTGTATATCCCAATATGGCCGACCAGATGCCATGCACTCTCGGCTGAGCTTCGTTTACCCTTTGACAATAAAATATCCACAACAGCAATCAGATATTTCTTCAATTGGAATTATTGAGAATTATTTCACTATGACCCATCTTCTCCAGTCGTTGTATAGAAACACACAAATATATCTTATCAACGTAAATGTTCATTGCAATAGTGAACATCAGATTAGGTACCAACTGATTAGCGAAATGGTGATGTATGTTACAAGCATTGTGAAGCAATCTATTACGTTTGCTGACATCATTTATTCGTGCTTCCAATGGCACTACATGTGACGTCATGTCAAGCACCAGGAAGTACTGCAACATCACTCTGGTCAGGTGACGTATATCAGAGGAAATGTCAGCTCTAATACTATTGCTGATATCAATATCTATGGAGATAGTGGCCTATATCTGTGGTGTTTGAGAGAGCGCTGGCTGCTTGGGTGTAAACACAACTCGGAATTGCGCTGCGACTGCTACCGACAAGGATGATCTCTCCACCCATGAGGCACTTCATGTAGGAGTGTACCTTGTGCTTAGGTAACGCCGCACTGAGCCGGTAAAGATGGATTAAAGGCTGCCACTGTGGCCCATAAAAGGCGTCCACTACAGAATGAACATATCCATGTCACACAAATCTTTATCCCTGCAAACACTGGAACAGCGTTATGTAAATACGGCAGCTTCACCCAATATCACTCTGGCCGATGCCGCGGCGACATCATGTCAGATAACTCCCATAACGCCAGGGTACCAGCTAGCACCTGGTGGCAGGATTGATCAGGTGATCGTTCTTTGGTGTGAAACAGGACAGTGCACTACTGCAAACAGGGAAAATGTCTGACAACGGAGAAGAGAACGATCTGATCCACATATTGGAGGCCAAACATCATCATGATGAAGATGAAGACACAAGAATAATGCAGGAAGCGCTGAAAGTATTGAAGGAGGAGATGGAAAAGGACGAGGAAGAGATTAAAGTACTGAAGGATAAGCAGGTGAGAGATAGTGAAGTCAAGTTGACTGATTTATGCTGGCGTTTCATATCATAGAGTATTATTCTAACCAATTTTTGAAAGACTGTGAGATCCCAAAGAAGGGAGCAAGAGATGGAGAGACTGGCAGAGCTCAGGAAAGCAGAGGAGCAGAAACGGAAGGAATATGAGGTATTGTCACAAAGTGCATTGCAAATAATTGTGATAAATATTGTTTAAATTTGAACATATCACGCTTATGTAGGCAGAGAAGAAAAGGCTGAAAGATGAAGACAAAGAGCGGAAAAGACTTGAAAAAGAGAAGAAGAAAAAAGAGAAAGAGGACCGGGCCAGAAATCTTGGAAAGAAAAACTTCAGCATCAGAAAGTCAGAGACATCATCCCTGGATAAGGTAAGTACGCGTATGTAAGTATACGCAAGTACATGTAAATCAACCGTTTCGCCGCCGCTCAGTTTTCACTATCGACGTAGGAATGAGCGAGTTCATTACTGCTAGGGCTAGAGCCCATTCACACTCGCAACTACCGGTATGTGAGAGGGGGTTCTTGATTCGCTAGTTGCTGTATGATTGCACTAATTAGTGTAGCTCTTAGTTATGTGCGTCCCATATATGGAGCAGGCAGCATCTCATTATTAACTCTACGCTAACTGCCCGATAAGTTGTGAACAGTCAGCCATACTGTGGATATCCTAGTACTACCCGCTGCTTATCATCCTTGTCACAGAGAACAGGTAAACTCTTCAAGATGGCCGATGAGGTAAGCCAGTAAACGTCTGCTACAGTGCAACTATAAGCATTGAACTTTTTGTATTAAGCTGATATACTGACAGACTGTAGAATGAAGTAGAGTCACATCACACACACGCGTGTTCGAATAGTGATGTCGTGAACGTTGCTGAAACAACAAATTGATCACCACACTTCCTGTTGTAGGTCATCTTGCGTGCCTCCTAAACAAGGACGGTAGATTTAACGTGAAATTTGTCGCTCTATCACGCAGTGTTGTCTTCTCTTGAGTGATGTGAACAATTATTATATGAATAACCAGTTTTATTCAACTTATGCCGCAGACATTCGTTAAAGCAAGACTCAGAAGTCAGAACTCATAAGAGGACAACACTGCCGCTCTCTCCGGTTCTTTATTTGTCTCGCTATTCATCCATTGATCCATCACATCGCACCTGTACTATTGCATGGCCATTGCCTACATAGTTAGCTCATTGTACTCCCATCACATCGCTGCGAGTGTAGGTTTCTTGTCGTTTATCGCTACAGCTCTCCTGAAACATTTTTTTTGAGATTGCCTGTCTGGTGATGAGCGGGCGATACCCTTCGTAGCAGACGGATGGCCTGCACACACTCACTCAGCTTGGGTTGAATCATGCAGCTTCACTCCGCACAGTAGCCCGTGTTTGCAGTAGAGATCAGCTGCGCTATCGTATTGCACAGATTTGGCATAATATAATAATAAAACTACTCGCTTCTGGTTGTTAAGCATGAAAATGAGTTTCTTAGCTGAGCTATATAATGTCAATAGTTGGTATTCTAGTGAGGAATAGGTAGCAGGGCATTCTCTAGACATGCCTACTCCATAACTCATTCCTGTCTGTTTTGAGCATGGGATACGCGGTAGCCAGTTTAGAGCACTCCAAATCTGGCCTAGTATATGTACGCGTGGTACATGTACGCGTGGTACATGTGCACGTGGTACATGAGATAAGTACAGGCACAATTACTAACCTCTGGCTCCCTACTTATAAAATTTTGATGACTGAGTTCACTTTTTCCTCCAAATCTAGTACCAGAAGAGTCAAGAGGAGACAGGACAAATGGCGAAGTCAAAGGAACAACTGGAAGAGGAGAAGCGGGTAGCCTTGAGTCAAAGGATCGTACCCCTGCAAGTAGACGGCCTAAACACAGACAAGCTGATTTCCAAAGCGAAAGAGCTGCATGACAAGCTCTATCAATTGGAGAGCGACAAATACGATCTGGAGGACAGATTCAAACGACAGCAATATGACGTCAGTTAATTCACAGACAATGCAATGATACAACATTGTGAGGATAACTCCCTATTGTGTGGTGTGTTACAGATGATGGAGCTGGCTGAGAGGGCAAGACAGATGAACAAAGGGTATGATATTTATATGACTGATTGCATAGCTCACCAATGATGTCAGGCTATTCGCAGCAGTAAATGTCAGCTGCCTGCTATTCGTTGATCAAGAATAGTACCGCGTAACATCTGCTGAAACTGGCTTGAGCTTAGACAATTAGCCGAGATCACTGGTGGAATACTGTGATGAATTACAGGGGTAAAAGATCAGCTGTGAAGATACAGGATGAGCCGACTGGCCCTTGTCCGTAAGCATCTATCCAAACACTCCCCTCCATCTAAGTGCCTGAGACATGTGTTTGTTATTGATAGCGGTAAGGCAGCAGGAGGAGCAGGAGATGGCGGGTAACTGGCATGCAGTTTACACTGTCCGCGTTGTAACCTACATGAGAAAGAGTGCTTGTCTGCTCTCTCTATGTACCTTAAACGCATGTCACACCTCCTCCTATAATATGACATAACTGTCCAATCCGAGTGAGATCAATTCGTCATGTCACAAGCGCTGCCAACCACCTGTAGCCACTTGTGTACCCATCCCCAAGAGCTGCTTGGTTGTGATGTACATTGACATGTGACGCCACTGTGATTCAGTGCTCCATAGTTTCGTCTGACATCTGAGACTCTGTGATTATGGCGGTGTTTGAAGCTAAAGCTATCATCCTCCCTATTAATCTGTCTGTCTGTCCATCTGTGGCAAGTGTTGGTGCGCGACGCACTTCTATGGCTCACCATCAATTGACATTGTAGGTTCGATAGACTGGCTGACAAGTTTCCCAATGTGCCAGTGAGTATTGAAAACTTTCACTCATATCTTATAACAGACTGCCAGCCATTCAAATCTGCGCGTACTTACAGCCAAGAGTCATTGTTGCTAGCCAGTATGAACGGAACTTGGATCGACGAAACTTTTTTGAGAAAATGGGAGCATTTGAGAAAGTAAGAGCTTCACGATATTAGCAGTCCTTCTCATTGTCGCAATTTAACTTCGCAGCCAAAGGTAGCAGTCTGCAGCAAATACGACAGGCAGACGGACAAACGGAATTTTTCGGAGAGAAGAGGTGTGTTTCTTAAAGGTCCAGCAAGCAATCCTGCTGAGCAGGAAGCACCAACTGAAGAAGAAGAATAGTGATAGGTCAGAGTGCATGCCAACGTGTGATTGGTGCATGCACTTAAGACTCCTCCACAGTCGGCGGCGTCATATAGCAGCATAAGCAATAGGAACATTTACAGCCCGTTTGTCCTGTTCGTCATCACGCATGCTGATTCTACTCCCATCAGTGTCAATTGTATTCTGCACTTGAAGTGCCATGTCTGTGACGTTCCTGTGACTCGTCTGTGACTCACCTGTGACTTGCCTGTGACTCACCTATGACCAGCTTATGATTAACCTGGACAGCGATGCTCATATGGTCTGTGATTGATTTTTAGGAGTGGATTGGAGGAGGGTCTGATACGGGCAGTGTTCAAAGTCTTGGCTGAACACCGATGCTGCTACACTGCGCTAATCAGCAACTATTTCTCCTCTATCATACTAGCTCTCTCACAAACCTGACCGACCACAAAGAGAGAGAGAGAGAGAGAGAGAGAGAGAGAGACTTTATACGTACCTCTTATCTCATTGGCTGTAATATGACGATTTTAGCGACTTGAGATCAGTAGTTATCCCCCCTACCAATAATTATATTCCAGATTCTACATCTTGACTGTTGTTAGTGCCATTCATTCAAGACCAGGATGGTTTTAATTAAACACCTCATCACACAGCTCTTCTCTCACTAATTTCTTACATGCAATAGTACCGGTAAACATCATCAGACTGGTTTATTCATTCAATTAACTGTCAGTGCCATTCTGTTGAGAATGTTGTTACAGTAAAGAGCAGAAAACTCCAAATGCCTCAGAGAAATCACGAGAAAAATAGATCACAGATGTTTTGAGAAAATGCAAAAGAAGTCAGCAAGCTTAAATATTTCAAAGAATTACACAGGATTAGTATTTCATGCCGGTAGCAGGGCGGGAGACCGAGGAGCCTGGCCTGGACGCTGCGCTTCCAGGACGACTGAAGGCTGCCTCGCTGTCCCAGCGTTCAAGCTCCTCCCTGACCAGCCTCTCCATCTGTTCTCTCTTCATTTCATCACTGGCATCATCAGACTACAGCCACAGAAACATGGCGTAGATGAATTGTACGCAATCTTGAGTCAGAGTGCCTCTGGGTAGTTATTGAGTAACTTACGCCGGCTATGTTGTCGAGGAGTTGCGTCATTGCTTCTCTCCTCTTCAGTTTAGCCCGTTCCATACCCTCTAGTTTGATGAGTACCATATCAATCTTGGACACGATGCTACCAATGGAGCCTTCCATCCTGTCTACTCTCCGAGATAGCTGCGTGAACTCACTGTATCCAACCTACAACAAAAGTTCACATGAAACAGTCTCAGCTGCCGTAGCCTGAGAGTAATGAAGTAATACATATTAGGGCACCCTACCTCGCTGACAACTTTAGGAGCTGCGGCATTCTTTTTGCGGCCGGCCCTGGTTGGTGGTGGTTGTGCTTCCTTTTCAGTTGCTGTTTTAGCCCTCTTTCCTCGAGCTGTTCGTCCTCTGGTACCGGGTCGAGAAGACGCCGCCCTCTGGCCTGTTTTTGGCCGCTCATCAATCCCAAGCTTGTGCTCAACCTGACCAATGTCTTTGTCGACAGCTTTCTGAAAATTTACAACAAATACAATGTTGATCTGATGGCTGTGTTGCGTGATGAGTTTTGAATGAAATTTTGCAACATAGTTGGGATACACATGTCTAGCTGCAATAGATTTCGTTTAAATAGCATATAAAGAGTCGAGTAATCGAAACTTATGACTTTTGGCCCGCCAAGAGAAGACAACTCCCAATTATGAACAGGGCACCAAACGTGGCTGGAAACTGCTCTACTGCCTGAAATCATATACTCACCTTTTCCTCCTCTAAAGCTTTCAGCATTTCTGCCTGCTCTTCGCTGTCCAGTATCTTATTACCGTCCAGATCAAACTTCTTAAACGCCTCCTCGATCTCCTGCTCTTTATAGCCACGTCTGGACATGGGTGATTAAAAAAGTTAACATGGCCACCAGAGCACAGTTGATTTAATTTGACACATCTAAAGTACTCACGCCAGAAGTTCGTTCTTCCACTCTTCATATTCAACTTGACTGTCATTGTTGCTGTCAGCGTTGGCCAGGGCATCCTGGATGTCAGCAATGCGGTCTCTCTTTACACTCAGTTTGTCCAGCAGTTTGTTGTATTGCTAGAGAACCAGTGATGTATTTAGATGCCGACGAGAAACATTAGAATTCACTTCTATTCCAAACAACTCACATTTCTAAAGAAGTCCATGACCTCAAACTCATTCTCTCCATCTGCTGCTTCAGCCTTCACTGAGGAGTAGGTGTCGTTGATGATGGCCAAGAACATGTTGAAGAGGATTAAGAAGACAAATACGATGTAGAGGATGAAATAGAGAGGGCCAAGCACAGGGTGAGCCAGCTCCAACTCATAGAAGTTGAAATCTCCCAGAATAATACGTAGCTGTGTCAAGCTACAAAACATGGCATTGCGTAATTCTGATCTCCAATCACCAGACTCTAAGACTCATGTACCACTCACATGGATCCGGTGATGGTTTTGAAGTCTGAGACAACAGTGCCGAAGAACAGGTAGCCAACTTGAGCGAAAGCAAAGAATACGATGAAGAACATGACCATGAAGCTACCCAGGTCTTTCTTTGACTGGGAGATGGTATCCACAAGTTGCGTCATGGTCTTGTTGAAGCTGATGTACTTGAAAAGCTGCATAACAACAGAATGTCATTTTTTGTGATTGTTTTCGGGGTGCAGCAACGCAATGCAATGAATCAGTATGATGGGTTCGTGAGATGCCAACCTTGGCCCAAATGAGAAATGCCATGATAGCGACTCCATTATTGAACTGTTTCTGCCAGTAGCCCAGTTGCTCAAAGTCTGCGAACTGCTCTGGAGCTGCGAGGAGGGAGTCGAGGAGAGCTTGGACTGTCAGAGTTCGGTAGACGTTGAATGCAATGCAGATCAGCGAAAGCAGTAGGACGACCACATCCATCCAATTCCAGAACTCGTTGAAATAGTTCTTGCATCCCTGTTGCTTCATCTGAAATTAAACGGGAAGGTCAATGACACACGGTTCGTTATTCACTAGCGTTGGGGAGGCAGTGACCATTGGTTGGAGCCAGTGCAGTACCTCAATCAGCTCTTCAATCACATAGTAGAAGACGAATGCGATGAAGACAAATTCGCAACCCATCAGGATGTAGTCACCAATGGTGACATAGCGGAGCAGCTTCACGGTAGTGAACTGGTGAGAGGAGATAGCGCCACCAGACGCCGGGTACTCAGTCACAAGTCTGTCGGAGAAATACTTGTAACATGGTACCACAAATGACAGTAATCAGTTGTGGGTGATCTCTATCAGGTACCTGGCAATGCAGAACAGGTTGACGTTCGGGTTGTACATCGTGAAGTCAAGAAGGACAACTCTGCTTCCCCTGTCGATCCAGCGGTTGGCCTTGAGGTCAGCAATAATCTCAGCTGACTGGGCTCTAGTCGTGGCCAAGTCTTGGTAGAACCCGCTCCCTGGATAGGTAGTCAGCGTGGCCTTGTGGGTAGAACCGTTCATGTCCTTCTCAGGGTGGAACACCCATCTATCACATGACAAGCCAGTGCAATCACAAGTTTGATAAAGAAGTACTGTTTGAACAGAATGGGAGTTGTCTTACGCTGGCTCAGTACCAGGTCCATAGCTGGATTCATCGTTAGTCTTCTTTGTCCATTCTCCGTAGCATGTTGAAATTGTGTTTTTGAACAGGGAGTAGACCTGGAGATATACAAATACATATACAAATACAAACACACACTGTACTCTATGAAGGCTGGTTGGAACTATGATACACATCATTCTGATGACTTACGGTGCAAGATTCATTGTGAACCCTGAGCTGTCGAAGTCTCGGCACTCCAAGCAACTTGTTTTCATAGTAGATGTAGCCAAGTTCATTGTCAGAAACGTTGCGGCTGTTGTAATAGTTCTCCCAATACAGTCCATCTAGCATGGGTCCCTCCGCAAACTAAACAGGAGAAACGCAGCATCTCATCTGATACTATGCTCACATACATATGGTAGTATGAAAGCAGAAGCGATGTGCCAATACTTACTCTCCAGAAGTCAGTCTGCGTCAGCTGTCCAGCGAACGTATTCTTGGTGACAGGGAACTGAGAGTCCACAAACAGGTCAGTCATCACCTTAGTCATGGTGTACATCGTCTCCGACGTCATCCCGAATGTGACTGGTAAACAGAGCAATATATGTACAGCATCCATCAACATATGAGTAGATAGGGAGGCATAGAGAGGATAGAGAGAGAGAGAGAGAGAGAGAGAGAGAGAGAGAGAGAGAGAGAGAGAGA
>ERZ1740065.851-NODE-851-length-17334-cov-15.917183_pt1 | contig 17334 bp, 18 predicted proteins | sample MGYA00581738_ERZ1740065 | MGnify/ENA primary metagenome ERZ1740065 (study PRJEB43018, sample SAMN04849749) | marine metagenome | isolation source: floating plastic debris | place: Pacific Ocean | collected 2008-09-01 | study: EMG produced TPA metagenomics...
TATTCCAGCCTTAACAGCAGTCGCAACTATGTCCTTGTAATCTCAACTAGCATCCCTGACTTATGCTAATGGGGTAAATGTCAACTAAAAACCTGATGTCCTAATACTTGAAGCCAACTGGCGGTGTCCCCACAAATCCGTAAAAGCCACAAGCTAAGAACGTGTAGATAACACCAGTAAACCAATTCCTCACACAACGCTGGCAACGAGTATTGCGCTAATAAAAGCGTCATAACATAAATTTAGCATCCTCAGGATAAAAATGAGTAAGCTATGTTACCAACCTTACTCAACAGGTATACCGCAAGCTCAGAAGCCTGGAACACAAGGCTTTCATCTCTACGACAAATTACTTACGGATATCTGCTAAACACCTAATCTTAGTAACCATTGTAACAATTGCCCTTGATGGGTTTCAGTGTGGTCCATAATTCTCAGCTGCCAACGACCATGTATCCCTTGATTCATTAACCGGCTCAACGCTGGCGTAGTTTCAAAGGTATAAGTTTTACGCAGCTGAGTCTGCCGTCCCAGGGTGCGCCCCTGCAACAGCACAGACATTCCCTGGGGGGTAATGACTGAAATGGATAAATCACCCAAAAATCCATGGCGAATATCCACATAAACCTGAATATCTTGCACCTTGCCATGCTGATTAATCGTAATCCCTGCCCGTTGCATAGCCGTCCTATCAGCGGGGATGGTCAGGGTTACAGCACTGGTCTGCTCAATGGTTTTACTCAGCCGTCGCTTGGCTAGGTGGCGATCGCGAGAGGCCTTGACCGCTTCATAGGCGTTCACCTTACCGTAGCCAAACCAGCGGGAATGACCACGGTTGTCATAACGGCCATAGGTTAACCCCAGCTGAGGGTCAGGGCTATCATCTTCAATTTTATCGGCGGTATCCTGCAAAATTTGCTTAACGTCTCCAGCTGTCAGATCTGGATTGGCCGATAGCATCAGCCCCACCACCCCGGCCACCACCGGACAGGCGCTGGACGTGCCCCCAAAACCACTGGTGTAGCTACTGCTGCTGTAGCCAGTGCCACCGGTGCGGTCAGATGTGGTCATCCCCAATCCATCCAAGGCACCCTTAATGGGCGGCCCCGTTTCCACCTGGCCCACATTGGGTAGCGCCATACTGGGGGCGCCATTGTTACTGGGGGCGGCCACCGATACATGCTTCCCCCAGTTGCTATAGGCCGCCTTACGGTTCAAGCTGGTGCTGGCCGACACGGTAATTACGTCTGGATGCATGGCAAAACCGCCAAGCCACTGGGTAACCCCCTTAAGAGCGTTCCTAGGCCAGCCCAGTTCTCGCACCTTGCCATTTAAGGGACGATTAGCATTACCCGCTGAAAAAAGCACAACACAGCCCTTACCGTTACGCCCCTTGGTAGCGGCCTGATTAATGGCATTGCGCTGACGTAGGGATAGGGGGAAATACACCGCTGCGGGAGACCAGCTGCAGGAAATCACCGAGGCACCCTGCTCAATCGTCCATTCAAACAGCTGTTCAATCGACTCATCATCCAAATAGCCCGTGGTTTGAATCGGCATAAAACTACAGCCTGGAGCCACACCGACCACACCGCTGCCGGTTTCCTCCGCCACGGCCAACCCGGCCACCGCCGTGCCATGGTTTTCATAATCCTGGCTAGGCATGGGTAGCCCATCTCGATGCTTGAGATCCCAAGGTGCCACCAGTTTGCCCATGCCCTGCAAGTCGGGATGATTGAGATCAAAGGCATCATCGGTGATTGCAATTACCACCGAACGACTACCACGGGTAATATCCCAGGCTTTTTCTGCCGCAATATGGGAATTTACCGCCAACCCACGACCACCCTGATGCTGCAGATGCCACTGCTTACTGTAAAGCTGATCCTTGGGGCGATATAGCGGCGCGGTGGACACCACCACGTTGGGTTCTGCCACCAGTACCTGGGCATAGCGCATTAAACGGTTGGCCAGCTTTACCGGATTTTCCACCGCGGCCTTATCAACTCGAAAAACATAGGTGCGCTCTGCCCCGGCCAACCCTTTCTCACGAATCAACCCCAGCTCCTTTGCCAGTTCATCAATGGTTCGTAGGGGAAATCCCGTCGAAAACTGCACCGTAATTTGCTCAAGCAAATAGAGATGGGTATTGGGACTAGCTGCCAATTCATAAACATGGCTGGCAAACTTGACACGGTCTATCTGTCGAGCCTGTTGCAGACAGGTCTCTAGCTGTTGCCGACGCACCTTAAAGGCTATCAACTGTCCCCTTGCCACTGATTTGGCAGCCAAGGGACGCCACAGGGTCTTGAGCTGCTCAATTAGGGCATCCTGCTGCGTTAGGTCTTCACATCGAATCGTCAGCCAATCGGGGACCTTATGGAGCCGTAGCTCCTCGCCACCGCGCTGCAAAATCAATCCTGTTTGCGCTGGGTTGACTCCCTGTAAGCTTTCTCCTGCAGTCATTTCAGATATTTCACGGATAGTATCCACTTTGACAATAGGCACAATGCCTGAAAATCTAGGACGGGTGTATTGATAACCTCTGTAACGATATATTAGGGTTTGAAAACTAACGCACCGCCATAGGGCAAATCGTTACGCTTTGTTATCCTGCCTTGTCATCAATTTAGTTGGCTCCATGGTTTCCTTATCGCGCATCATCCAACCAAGTACGTTCTCCTTGTTGGGAGCAGCCGCCAGCCTAGCTCTGATGTCTGTCCCAACGTCAGCCGCGGAGACCGCTAAAGAAACGGTACTACAACAACCCACACTTTTAGCCCAAGTAGACATGGATAGTCTAGGGCTAGACGCTGGGGAGAACCTGCTGGCGGAGGCGGAAGCTGCCATTGACAGTCAAAACTATGATTTGGCCATCCGTAAGCTACAAGCAGCCAGAGAAAATCTAAATCAAACCTCAACTAGCTATCAGGAAATCGCTGCCGCATTTACGGGCATTGATGCTGATATCAGTGGCGCTCTGCGGACCAATGCTCGAGACGCAGCTCAGATGCGTGACCTGGCCACGCTGCGTCAGGCCCTCATCTACCGCGCCCAGGGGCAAGCTGAGCTGGCTGTGCCGCTGCTGGTAGAGATTGTACAAAGCCAGGGACCTGCTCGCGATCTGGGTTTAGATTCATATCGACAGCTGTTTGAATTGGGCTTTGTTAGCCGTCCCTATCGGCGCACCGGTTCTGAAGACCCAAGTGCAGCGGTAGCCGATGTGGCTCGCCCCCTTAACCAGGACGATAGCCCCACCGGTATTAGAGCTGCTGAACTCTTGATGGCAGAAGCTGAGGGGGCCTATGCCGCCGCTGACTACGCTACGGCCGCAGACCGTTTGCAAAGTGCCCGGAAAACTTTAAATACCTCGTCTAGCCACTATCAGACCCTGTTCACGACGTTTACTGGGATTGACAGTCGCGTTAGCAATGAGATGCGTCAAAAAGCCCTAGAGGCGGCTGAGCTTCGGGATCAGGCCACATTACGATTGGCCCTTGCCTATCAAGCACAGCAGCAGCCTACCCTGGCAATTCCACTACTGGTGGAGGTGCTGGGTAGCCAAAACCCTACCCGCGCACTGGGCAAACAAGCATACGATCAGCTGCTCGAAATCGGGTTCGTGGCACAGCCCTATGTTGAAGCAGAGGAGACAGCAACCACCACAGAGCCCTAGACGATAGACGGGGACTTAACTCCGTGAAATTCGCTCTGATGCCGTGGGGCTGATGGCCACTGATTCGGCACAATTGGCCTTAGGCTTTTGGGCGTTGGCAAACCTGGGCATGGTTTTATCTGCAAGATGCTGGCATAGGGCGTTCCTAACAGATGGGTGCATTGCTTAAATTGGCAACAGCGCATTTCGAGATGCCGGTTGCTCAACTCAGACTACTGCTACCCTATTGCTTTAGTCAGACATAGAATACTTTAGTCAGGCATAGAAGTCAGGCGTAACGTTCATTGACAGACCAACACCATGATTCCTGCAGACCAAGTAGAGCAATTAATCAAATCCAAGATGCCTGATGCCAAGGTCATTGTCCAAGACCTGACAGGCACCCAAGATCACTATCAGGCTACGATTGTATCCACATCGTTTGAAGGCCTTAACCTTATTAAGCAGCATCAGCTGGTTTACGGAAGCGTAAACGCAGCAATGGCCTCTGGCGATCTCCATGCCCTAACCCTCAAAACCTTTACCCCTGACGAGTGGGCCCAGCAGACTTAATGCCACCTGGCAGACAGTCCGATAAGATCATTGAAACAACTGCTGTTGCCGGTCTTCGGAATGAATCAGTCTGTGATGTACTGACCAATGGTGGTTATCGCAGGCGGGCCTATCCCTTTATAATCGACAGCAGCAAATAATTAGCCCAATCATTGAGTGCTGTAACCATGTCTCCAGACGTCAAAGAAAAAATCGACAGCTTGGTCACATCCAACAAAATTCTTGTGTTCATGAAAGGCACCAAGCTGATGCCCCAGTGTGGCTTTTCTAATAATGTGGCTCAGATTCTTAACTCCTTAGGGGCGCCTTACGAAACCATTGATGTCCTATCGGACTATGACATTCGCCAGGGCATCAAGGAATATTCCAACTGGCCAACTATTCCCCAGGTTTATATCAATGGGGAGTTTATCGGTGGTTCAGACATCATGATCGAGCTGTATCAGAATGGGAAGCTTCAAGAGATGGTTGAAGTCGCCCTAGCGTCTTAAAAGATTAAAGATTTTCAAAATTCCATAGATTTGAAGGCGCATCCGCTGGGGATACGCCTTCTGTAATCGCGTTGAAACCACGTCGTTGACTATGTTTTGAGTGGCGGCCATTTTCAGGGGCCGCCACTCAAAACACTATCGATAATCTGGCTCTGGCTGGGGTTGGGCTACGGCAAAGTTTGAGGTGTCAAACATAAATCGATTGACTTCCTCCTCTAAACGATGGACCAGGTAAGGCTCTAGGGCATCGGCATGGCGGAGAGCCGCCAGGTAACCGGCAACATAGCGCCGCAGATCATCGGAACGGTAACCACGGTTCCACTGATCTACTAGGGCATCTGTAATTCTCTGGTAATAGCGAATTGATTTTGCGTCTTGAAGCATGGTGTATGGGTCTCCTCTATACCGATCACTCGGGACCAATCTGCTATCGCTGCGGGTTAGTTAAATAATGGTGGGTTTGTGGGTGTACTTTCTGCTAAATAACCGACATTTATCTGAGGGGGCTGCAGGGGGCAGGCTTATGTAGTGACGAATCAAAAAGAGTAGGAACGTGAATTGAAGGGGTAGATACAGTAATGTCCACTCTCGAGTTCGGATGTTTATGTAAACTTTTTTTGTTTTTTCCGTACTCTCTCTAAGATTTTATCAGCTTAGCTAGGGGCAGTTATATTTTCTTTTGCAAATGTATAGGGTTCACTCAGTGGGTTTACGTGACTGAGTGGTAGCTATGTACTTGCAGCTATGGGTATCTACACAAAGCTCAGATAAGAATACGGATGCATTCCCCGTAGCCGCAACTACAAAATATTCTTAAGGTCTTTGATACTGTTCTACGAGAGTGTTATGAAGCCTGGGCTTCTTGGTTAGCTGTGGCCTCTACGTGTATTCAAATTATCGAGGGTAATCCCCATCTGCGATCGCTACTTAGTTGGCATCTTCAGCAGGCAGGTTATCGAGTCAATCAGTCTGCTGACATGATGCGGGCGAAGGAAACCTTTCAGACAGCCCAACCTAACCTAGTCATTATGGAAACGGAGCTGGCGGATGGCAGCGGGTTGGAGCTTTGTCAGTGGCTACAGCAGCGGGGACGTCCGCTGATTATGATCCTCTCTGCCAAATCGGGTGAACCGGATGTGGTGGCGGGGTTACAGGCAGGGGCTGACGATTATCTCAAAAAGCCTTTTGGCATGCAGGAGTTTTTGGCTCGGGTAGAAGCGTTGACCCGACGCAACCGTAAGATAACGGCTCCAGTGTCCCTGACCTATGGCGATTTAAATATTGATCTGGTGCAGCGGCGGGTGCGGTTTAAGGAGCAGTTTATTGACCTGACACCCCAGGAATTTAGCCTGATTTATGTGCTAACCCAGGCTGAGGGTTCCCCCCTAAGTAGAGCTGACCTATTGCGGCGCGCCTGGCCCGATGCCATTGATAATCCACGCACCGTCGACACCCACGTGCTGTCACTGCGCAAAAAAATTGAGGTTGATCCTCGCCAGCCTAATGTGATTCAGACGGTTCGGAATGTCGGCTACCGACTTAATATTGAGCGCATCCAAACGACTAACGGTCATCATCCCGTTGGGATAGGTGCTGTTAATGCCATTAATGCAGTTGGATAGCGGGTTGGGGGTGCCATAGCAGCCTTAGGCGTCCCAATCATCATCGGTTTGGTGGGCAATGATGTCCTGTTTTAGGGCCAGCCAATCTACCTGATCGACGGGCTGATAGCTGACTCGCTTTCCCTGGTGCAAATAGAGAACATGGGTGGCCCAGTCAGCCATGAAGTCTAACTGATGGTTGACCATGACCACGGTGCTGATGTTTTCTGGGCTAGCAAGGTAGGTGAGCAGGTGCTGCGCATACCCCATGTCCTGGGCTGAAGTGGGTTCATCGAGCAGCAGAATATCTGGCTGGGTTATTAGGGTCCGTGCGATCGCAACTCGCTGACGCTGCCCCATGGATAGGTCCAGCTCCTGTCGTCCAAGCCAGTCCTGGGGAATCTTTAATTGCTCTAACCAGGGCTGTAGGGCACGTCTGGCCTTAGCAGGATCTAGCTTTTGCAAGCGCGCCGGATAGCAGAGGGCATCCTCCACGGACTGCCCCAGCAGCTTACTATCCTGCATAACCAGGCCAATCTGCCGCCGTAGGGTCGCCACCGGATACTGGGAGAGGGGCTGCTGTCGATAGGTGATATGACCGCTAGTGGGCTCGCTCAGCCGGTTCATCAGCCGCAACAATGAGGTTTTGCCCGCCCCAGACGGTCCGACAATGGCTAGACGGGTTTTGGGTGCGATCGCAAACGATACCCGATCCAATAGCAGGCCAATACCCACCCCGGCTCGTAGAGAGACATCGACAAATTCTAAAACGCTATCACCCATTTAGAACGGTGGGCATCGTACTCACCCCAGAAACCTTAAACCATACCGCCATGGGTAGCCGTCCAAATTGTCCAGCCGTCCATTAGTAACAACAAAACCGTCATCACCAACAAAAACAGATACATCCAGGGCTGAGCTAGGGGCGTCACATCCTGAGTATCAATCCCCGTTTTCGCCTCTACCGTACGCACCAGCCGAGCAAACCCCACCACCCGCATCGGTAACAGATAGGCCCGGTCTGCGGCCTCAGTAATAAAGTAATAAACCGTTCCATTTTGCCCCGTCGAGCGGGGTTTAAGCGACTTAATCTCTGACCAGGCCAATGACCAGCCACGCCAGGGCAGGGGGGAGACCATGGCAATACCCTGATCAGAGGTTTGCACCTGCTCACTTAATCCAGCCCCTAAGAACAGTGCCCCCAGCAACGCCAATACGACCAACACACCAGGACTTACCGGTGCATCCGTCGCCTGAGCTAAAAACGGCAGCGGCACTAACAGAGCGACATAAAAACTGAGCAACGTCACCTTAATCAACGGTGAAATCCGAAATCGATCAATCGCTTCAGCCGAGACCATAGCTATATATGAGAAAAACTAGAGATTTTGAATGTAACAGTATTTAACGTAACTTTACAGCGAGTTGCACGCCGCTACCGCATCAAATGCCATACCCCATACGTCACGGCAAATACTGCTGCACCACGGTCCAGCCGCTGTAGCTAACCGCCGCAAAAGCCAAAAAAAGTACACCATTAATCGCAACATGCAGCGACCGAGCCCAGGGGCGAGTTGCAATCTGAGATGCTGCGCCCACCGATGCCAGCACCAGACTCACCACCAATAAACCAGCCCCCAAATGCCAGGAGTGCCCCAAGCTTCCGTGCTCTCCCAAGGTCCCCACAATCCCAATGCCCAACAGCACCAATACCAGGGTCAGCAATATAACACCCAACACAATATGCACAAGGCGCAACCAGCTGAGCTGAGACTTTTGATGGGAACGGCCATACCAAACCCCACCACCAGTCACCAACAAACCGACATAGACCGTCAGCGACAGTCCCATAGACCAAGCTGCGATGCGCCACAACCAAATAAAAGACGGCAAATCCATGGGGTTAACGCTAGCTAAAACGACACAGCCCTTGGCTCTAACCTAACGTTCCAAGGACTGTGTCAGCATTACCACACATAGGTAACACCGGACCAGTCAACCGTCGTACCCACATTCACTAATAAATGTTTAATCCACCGATGCCTGAGAGACCCAAATTTTAATGTTGTCCACTAACTTGACGACTAACTATGTACCGGCTGCATGGCATCGGCTGAACCAGTAGCAGCTCCAGCCACCTCATTTTCAGCTTGAGCAATTATTAGGCGAGTACACGGAATCGTATCTTCCAAAATAGAGCTGGCCATTGCTCCAGAATGCACTTCCAATTGCCCTTTAACGGACGATTCAAACATCAATCGTTGCCCAGGAAAAACAACGCGTTCAAAATACCAATTCTGAATATTTGTAATTCTAACTACCTGAATTTTACTAGCGCTATTCACATAGCAACATAGGACAGTATCAGTACTATCAAACGGTATGGGATCAAGTGTCTGTGCCATGGTTAGTGAGGAGTGAAGAAGGGTATGACGATTTTCCAATATAGGATAACATTCACCGATCCCAAACAACTGTAAAAGCGGCTACCGATGAGGTTTCCAGATTTTTCAATCTCTTCAACTGCCTTTAACACACATGCCCATAGCGGCATATTACTACGAAGGAATAATAAAAAATATGTCTTAGGGTTGTGGTTATTTTTTACAGAAGCTATGCGTAGAGTTTTAACCGTTAGAGTTTGATCTAAACCTAACTAAAACCCAACCTATTCTTCTGCTTAAAATTAGAAACTATCTAACAGCTCTTAAAAGTTAAGAACCATCACTAATGTCCGCATCAGATAACAAAAATGCTGACTCAACTGATATTAAAAAGGTGCCTTACATCACCAGTTTTTGTGGGTTTATTGTCAGCTCCTTCTTTGTGGGTTGCTCTGGTTACTATGCCGTTAGCCCCATTTCCAGAACGAGGAATCGGCTGCGAGGATGAAATCCCAGATTAGCAATGCTATCGTAAAGATATGTGAAAAACCTGAAAATTTACTTCATTTTTTTCACGCTGAATAACGTAAGGCAATCAGTGTAGCCATGGCCAACCGAGTTCTATATGTCCGCCTGCCCTGTAACCCTATTTTTCCCATTGGGGTAGTGTATTTGGCAGATCATCTCCACAAAGTTTTTCCAGACATAGAACAACAGATTTTTGATCTGGGAACCACGCCACCGTTAGACTTCGGCTCAGCCTTGGAACACTGCATTGACGACTTTCAACCCAACTTGCTGGTCTTTTCCTGGCGCGATATTCAGATTTACGCTCCCGTTGGCGGCCGCGGTGGTAACCCCCTACAAAATGCATTTGAGTTTAACTATGCCCGCAACCCCCTAATTAAAATGCGGGGAGCCATGGGGGGTCTGCGCATGGTTAGCACCTACTTAAATGAGCTATGGCAAAACACGGGGCTGATTAAGCGCGGGTTCAAGCGAGCTAAGCGTTACTGTCCTGATGCCAAGCTGGTAGTCGGCGGCGGTGCCGTCAGCGTTTTTTATGAGCAAGTGGCTTCCATGATGCCCAAGGGCACAATCGTCTCCGTTGGCGAAGGGGAACTGCTGCTAGAAAAACTCATTCGCAAAGAATCCATCAGCCAGGAACGCTGCTACATCGTTGGCGAAACTGAACCTCGAGAGCGGCTCATTCACGAATGGCCCACCGCCATTGAGAAAAGTGCCTGCGACTACGGCTACATCGAAAAAATCTGGCCCGAGTTTGAATACTACCTGCAGGAAAACGACTTTTATATTGGGGTTCAAACCAAGCGGGGCTGCCCTCACAACTGCTGCTACTGCATCTACACCGTTGTAGAAGGCAAACAGGTACGGATTAATCCTGCCGATGAAGTCGTGAAGGAAATACGGCAGCTCTATGATCGCGGCATTCGCAATTTCTGGTTTACCGATGCTCAGTTTATTCCAGCCCGTCGGTTTATAGACGATGCGGTGGAACTGCTGCAAAAGATTGTCGACTCGGGCATGGAAGATATCCACTGGGCTGCCTATATTCGCGCCGACAACCTGACCCCCGAGCTGTGCGACCTGATGGTAAAAACGGGGATGAACTACTTTGAGATCGGCATTACCAGCGGCTCCCAGGAGCTGGTACGTAAAATGCGGATGGGGTACAACCTGAGAACCGTTTTGCAAAACTGCCGTGACCTCAAAGCCGCCGGTTTTAACGATTTGGTATCGGTCAACTACTCCTTTAATGTGATCGATGAACGGACTGAGACCATTCGCCAAACCCTGGCTTACCACCGAGCCCTAGAGGCCGTTTTTGGCCGTGACAAGGTAGAGCCCGCCATCTTCTTTATTGGTCTGCAGCCCCACACCCATCTAGAAACCTACGCCATCGAAAACAACATCCTTAAAAAGGACTACAACCCCCTGGCAATTCACTTACCATGGGTTGCCAATAAGCTGCTCTGGAATCCAGAACCCCTAGGTTCGTTCTTTGGTGATGTCTGTCTCAAGGCATTCCGCCAAAACCCTAACGATTTTGGGCGAGAAGTCATGGATATTTTGGAAGAGCGGGTAGGATTGGCTCCCTTAGAAGAGGCCCTAACGGCCCCCGTCAAAGCTCAGCAACCTAAGCAGCCAGAACTCTTGACGCTATAAGTTGTCAGCCATGGATTTGCTATGGCTCAAAAGCCACCACAGTAAATCCTTAAGCAAATGTTAGGATCACTAAGCAGAATTGACGGAGTGCCATGGTAGACAAGCCGATTTTAAAGAAAGATCGTCCCCCCGAAGAAGAACGGGAAGCTCGTAAGCCTTCGTTTGATAAGGACAAAAGCAGGGGCAAAGGCAAGGGCAAGGGCAAGGGCCGACGCGGCAAAGATGACAAGGAGAAAAAAGCTCCGGTTAATCCAGCGCTAATGCGAGGACCTAAACCCACGAAGAAAGTGGAACCGGAACCCGAGCCGGAGGTAGCTGAAGAAGAAGCCACTGACACATCTGCTGATGACGCCAGTGCCGACGCCAGTACCGACACCGATGCCGAAACTGCAGCACCTGCCGAAGAGGCCAGCGCTGCGGCCTCTGCTGAGTAGTCTTAAGGACACTTAAAGACAGAAATATCTTTGACTATGCGTCTGTTGGCCTTTGGCTAGCAGGCGCATGGTTGATCTGGGATGTTGCTGACCTATAGCGTTGGCCGTAATTCAAATTCCGCAGCCTGACATGCAATAAAAATACGCAAAAAAATCCCCAGCGAAATTCGCCGGGGAGGACATCAGGGTGCATCTACCAGTTATGTCTTCGCAGAAAAGGACAGTAGTCAGGAAAAATCTGGGGCGTTGGTACGATGCTGTCGCTGTGATCCACTCCCGCCAACTTTGCAACGGCAAAGGCTACTATCAAACATGACCACAGCAACGCAATCGAGCAAACATGGTTTTTCCCTGGTCTAATTCCTTACTGCAGCTCCCCTCTATGCAAAAAAGGATGGCCAGCCTAGTGGCATTGTTAGCAGTAGCCGGGTGTCAACAGCCGGTACCCCACACACCGACCAGCATCGGCTCTCCCCACGATGACTCGGTCGAAGACGTGGTCGCGGCCCCCGATGTACTGACGCTAATTTATAGCCGGTCACCCGTCACCCTAAACCCCCATTTGGCCACTGGTTTTCAGGATTTTGAAGCGGCCCGCATTGTCTATGAACCCTTAGCCAGCTATGGACCTGACGGACAGCTAATACCGGTTTTAGCCGCCTCGCTACCCTCTTTAGATAATGGTGACATTAGTGAGGACGGCCGCTCGGTCACGTGGCGACTACAGGAAAGACTGCGCTGGTCAGATGGCGAACCCCTGACAGCTGAGGATGTTGTCTTTACCTATAAATTTATTACTAACTCCGCGGTTGCGGCCGTGACGGCCCAATATTACCGAGACATTAGATCGGTCAAAGCGGTGGATGACCACACGGTAAAAATCACCTTTAAGCAACCCACCGCTAGCTGGCAAACTCCGTTTACGGGCTTAAATGGTCTGATTTTGCCAGAGCATTTGTTCAAGGACTTTAACAACCGCGACGCTCGTGAAGCACCGGCTAATTTTCAGCCCGTGGGTACGGGGCCGTATCGCTACTTGACCCAGGCCAATGAACGCTTGTTATTTGCCCCCAATGAGCTTTATCGGCAGGCCAATGGGGGCTTTAAACGGGTTGAGATTGTGGGCGACGTGCCCCCCTATGTGGCAGCCCGCGACGTGCTGCGGGATGGCACCGCCGACTTTGCCCACAACATTCAGCTGGAGTCGGCGGCTCTGGTGGACTTGGTGCAAACCGGTGAGACGGGCAGCCTGATGCTCACATTTGGCAGCCAGGTGGAGCGCATTATGTTGAACTTTGCCGATCCACGTCAGGAAACTGAGGCTAAGGAGCGAGCCAGTATTGAGTTTCCCCATCCGATTTTGGCTGATTTGCGGGTGCGCCAGGCCATTGACTATGGCATTGACCGTCAGGCTATTGTGGAGCAGCTCTATGGCGATTTGGGCAAGCCCATTTCCCAGCTGTTGGTAACGCCTGAGCTATCTGGAGACGAGTCCATTCCCTTTAAACATGATGTGGATACGGCCAAGGGGCTGTTGGAAAAAGCTGGATGGGTCGATAGTGATGGGGATGGCATTCGCGATCGCAACAACGTTCCCCTACAGCTTGTCTTCCAAACCTCCATTGGCACCATTCGCCAGGCCACCCAGACCCTGGTACAAGAGCAGCTGGCAGAACTCGGTATTAACGTGCTGATTGAACGGGTGCGGGCCGAGGACTTTTTCTCCGCCGACCCGGACCAGACCAATAGCATCAACCATTTTTACGCCGACATGCAGGAATACGCCATCGGCAACGACATTCCAGACCCCATTATCTATATGGGCTGGTGGACCTGTGACAATATCGCCGCCCTAGAAAATAACTGGCAAAAGCCCAACAATGCCCGCTATTGCGACCCCGAATACGACGCCCTGTGGAAATCGGCTCGTAAGGAACGTGACCCCGACACACGTAACGACCTCTTGCGGCAGATGGATCGCAAACTTGCCAAAGACGTCGCTGTTTTACCCATCGTGCATCGGGCGCTTTCCAACGCCGTTAGCGATCGCATCACCGGTTACACCTTTACCCCCTGGGACGCCAGCACCTGGGACATCGCCAACTGGCGACCGGTAGAGCCCCTAACAGACCCGGGGGAAACCTCTAACGAGGAAGCAACAGACAATGGAACCACGGAAACCAGTGGTGATACGAGCCCCCCTGCCAAGGACCTCATTGATTTGGACGAGAAATCGAACAGCGAATCTCCTCAATAGCCCCTTATTCCTTCCTCGCCATTGTCACCCCCCTCCAATTGATTTCGATTCGTAGCGGCGTTCCATGGAAGGTCGCTACGAATCGAAATCAATTATGAATAAACAAACGGCAGCCTACGGCACCTCTTGGGCCTTTACATCCACCACCACGCCAGCATCAGCATCAGCATTATCTGCCACCGGAGCCTCATCCTCAGGACGATTTAACGCGCCTGACATTAGCTGGGATACTTCAGCAATCAGTAACGTAATCAAAATACCATCGTCGATCCAACCCACAATGGGAAACACATCGGGGGCAATATCAATGGGGCTCAATAAATAGGTAAGGGTGCCAAAGATAATCAGCCAGCGGTATTTCGGATTCCGTAAATTGGTGCGATACCAAGCGTAAAACACGTCAACGAGTTGCTTCATAGAAACCTTTAGCGCATTACCTGTATGATGCCATTTCCCTTAGAACGACGGGCTTCAAAAGCCGAAATATTTCAGCTTTACCAACGGCTACATAAAACAATTCCAGAGCAATTTATCTGCCAAGGGCAGCAGCAGCCCCTAACTAAGGCGGTTGACATATCGTGGATAGTCTTGCCACAGCTCAGAAAATAAGGCCCCACAAGCCCTGCCATCTTTTCTCCGGCAATAAGTCTTGACCATAGAGGAATTTCACATCTGACGGAGATTAATTGAGTTCTCTTTAAAGTTAGGCCTCAACGGTTGTTGATACCTCAGGTTTTTCCATAGATTGGCAATATCAGGCGGGACCCTGTCCCAAAGTATTGCTTTCGAGCAGAGAGAACGGCACTCTCACACCGCATCCCAAATTCTGGAACATACGCATTACCGTTCCTTAACCAGCTTTCTACCGTTGCTGCATCCAACGCCGTCGATCCGCTAATCACCTCACAGGCTCAATCTACCCGCAGCGCAGCAAAACGTCAGTTCAGCTCAGAAGCTTTTTTGGAATTAATCCTATGAAACCACTGTCAACCCTTCTGGGGGTGGTCACTGGTGCGATGGTGATCACGCTCGGTAGTACTGCATTGGCTGCAGATCTTTCCTTTCGTGGTACGTTCTCTCAAGATAGTGACGTACACCTGTTTGACTTTAGCGTAGAGACTGAGTCGACGGTTACTTTCAGAACCTATTCCTATGCTGGCGGAACCCAAGCCGATGGCAGTGCTGTTACAGCAGGTGGGTTTGACCCGATGTTGACCCTGTTTAATTCCGCAGGGAATCGGCTATTTATCAACGATGATGATAAGTCTGGCACGGTTGCGGCAGATCCCACCACGGGCAAAGCCTACGACAGCTTTCTGACGGTGCTGTTGGCAGCCGGTAACTATACGGTCTCGCTAACCCAATATGGCAACTTTACCAACAGCATTAATCTGGCTGATGGGTTTAACCAAACGGGTAACTTCACCAGTAACTTTTCCAGATGCACGGGTGTAGCTGCATTTTGCGATTTCACCGGCGACAGTCGCACCAATAGGTGGGCGTTTGACGCGTTTGGTGTTGAGCCTTTGCGGGAACCCGATGCCGAGCCGCCCGTGACTGAGCCGCCCGTCACCGAACCGCCAGTAACTGAGCCGCCCGTCACCGAGCCACCCGTGACCGAACCACCCGTGCCCGAACCGCCTGTGACTGAGCCTGATGAGGCCGCTCAGGTTCCTGAACCAGCCACGGCTGTTGCGTTTGCTGTCGTCGGTCTAGGATTTCTGGCTAAACGTCGTCGTCACCAGTGATTGACGCTGTGACCACCAGGCAAACGCTCCGCTGACCACAAACATCAGTAGGGCATAGATGGCGGCGGGAATGGCCATGGTGGGATTATTGAGAAAGGTGGGGGCACTGGCAATGGCAATGGCTAGGGTGCCGTTTTGGATGCCGACTTCAACGGTGATAGCGGTGGCACTGCGGTTATCGAGTTGGGCTAGGGTTGCGATCGCATATCCCAACGCCATCGTAATTATCATCAGCACCAAGGTAACGCCACCGGCCTGCAAGAAAAAGCCAGCCACATTAGCCCGCTCTTTAACCAATAGACCGACAATAATCAGCCCCAAGAAAAATAGGGACAGCCACTTTACATATTTTTCAACCCGGTTGGCAAAGCTGGGTACTTTGCTGTGCAGCACCATCCCCAAAGACACCGGAATTAAGGTGATCACCGCAATTTGAACAACCGTTGTTATAAAGGGCAGCTGCAAAGCGGTTTCGGCATCTAAAAATAGCTTCATGGCCAGATTTACCACCAGGGGAATGGTGAACACCGTGAGCAGACTGCTAATGGCGGTCAAGGTAATGGACAGGGCAACATTCCCCTTCGCTAGATAGGTGACCAAGTTCGAGGTGGGTCCACCGGGGCAGGCCGCCAAAATCATCACCCCAACCGCTAACTCTGGACTCAGGGAAAAAATACTGGCCAGGGCCACCCCAACCAAGGGCAGCAAGATCATCTGGGCCATCAGCCCTAAGATGACCGCTTTGGGCTCTACTAAAATCCGTTTAAAGTCGGCTATCGTTAGCCCTAGCCCCATGCCTAGCATGATGATAAACAGGGCCAGGGGAAGAAAAACAGCGGTTAAAAAACTTGATTCCATGGGGCACTCATCCGGCAGATGCTACTCGCTAGTTTACAGCAAGCCTTTAGACTGCAGCTGATGGCGGCAGTAGACGGAGCAGAGTGTCGCTACTTGGCAGACACACTCTATGCTGCCAAGAACTCTACTGGTGGGGCCGCATTGGCAAATAGCGCCCCTTTCCCTATTACTCCACTGCCAACGAAACTCGTTTACCGCCAATTCCCCGCAGGTCCGCCAGCAGCTTGGCCACATCTGCGTAGGGCAATGTCCGATCCGCTTTGAGCATAACAAACCCATCCGGGTTCTCTGCAAAATAGCCCTGGATGATTGGAGCCAGCGCCGGAATCGTCAGCGCCTCATCGTTATAAACCGTCTGCCCATCTTCCCGCAGACCAATCACCAAAGGTTCAGCCTTTTCGACCACCTCTTCATCGGCACCAGAAACCGCCTGGGGCAGACTGACGCCAAAAATCTGTACGCCGCTCAGCTCCATGGAAATGATGACGAAGAAAGTCAGCACCGTCATCAACACATCCATCATCGGCACCAGATTCACTTCGGGTACACCTGAATTTTGATGCCTAGAGCGCAACCCCATTTTCCCTACTCCTCTTCACCATCTTCTAGGGCCAGGGAAACCCGGTCACCCCCCACCGCTCGCATATCGCCTAGGAACTGCATCACATTCTCATAGGGCAGCTCCTGATCGGGCACCAGGTAGACCGTTTTATCAGGATTTTTCTCAAGGTAGTCTTCTATTTCAAAGGCCAGCTGAGATCCCTCAATGGGTTGACCATTTAGCAAGGTTTTCTCATCGGCATCCATTTCTACGATAAAAATATCTTCGATGGACGGCAGCTGGTCGGGAGGGGGGTCCTCGGTTTGCTCCGGCGGCAGCTCCACTTCGATGAGTTGCTCACTGCCTAAGGACACCGCAATGACGACAAAAAAGGCCAGCACCCCCATCATCACCGTGAGCATGGGGACCAAATCAATGGTGGGAATTTTACTTTCCTTGCGTTTACCGATGGCCATTGATCGATCTGGTGGGCCATGCCCACCCTCCGGTGGTTATTGATACGTGGCTGAGACTGAGGGTTCTTCTGCGACATGTCCGTTTTCAGAGGCGAGCAGCGCGGGCTCGTACCAGGACTGTCGATAGAT